>VFQT010005147.1_pt1 | contig 10193 bp, 8 predicted proteins | sample 3512381 | NCBI WGS metagenome assembly VFQT01 (sample SAMN10412376, study PRJNA504923) | tailings metagenome | isolation source: Relicate 2 Philex TSF3 active mining site | place: Philippines: Tuba, Benguet | collected 2017-08-29 | reverse complement strand
GGTCGGCTGGTCGTCCTGCCGGTCGTCATCCTGCGACTGGTTCAGGAAGGCGAAGCTCCCGTAGTAGTCGCCGGCCTTGATCGGGTCGTAAGGGTGCCCGTGGCATTGGGCGCAGGCCATCTGCAGTCCCATGAAGGCCCCCCAGGTGGTGTTGACGCGGTCCACGACCGCATAGATGCGATACTCCTCGTCGATGGTGCCTCCCTCGTCATTGGCCTTGGTCAGGCGATGGAAACCCGTCGCCACCGGGTCGCGCGCGTCGCCCGGCAGCATGTCGCCGGCCATCTGCCGGATGATGAACTGGTCCCAGGGCATGTCCTGGTTGAACGCGCGGATGACCCAGTCGCGATATGGCCAGATAGGGCGCGGGCTATCGTGGCCCAGAGCCTTGCTGTCACCGTAGCGCACGATGTCGAGCCACATGGCGGCCCATCTCTCGCCATATCGGGGAGACGCCAGCAGGCGGTCGACAACCCGCTCGTAAGCCCCCGGCGAGACGTCGGCGAGGAAGGCGTCGACCTCCTCGGGCGTCGGTGGCAGGCCGGTGAGGTCGAGGGTGACCCGGCGAAGCAGCGTCGCCCTGTCGGCCTCGGGCGCGGGCTCGAGCCCCTCGGCCTCGAGTCGGCTCAGGACGAAGGCATCGATGAAGGATTTCACCCGGGACGCTTGCCGGACGGCTGGCGGCGCGTGGGCTTCCGGGGGGACGAAGGACCAGTGCCGGTCCCAGGTCGCCCCCTCCGCCACCCAGGCTCGCAGCATCGCGATCTCCGACGGGCTCAGCGCCGGCTTCTCCTTGGGCATCCTTTCCTCCTCATCATCGGTCTGGAGCCGCCTGATGACCTCGCTCAGCTCGGGTTTTCCCGGAATCACTCCCGGTTCCCCGGATTCGCCGGCCCGCACGATGTCCTCCGGGAACTGCAAGGATAGACCGCCGGCTTGCCGGACGCCCCCGTGGCAGGCCATGCATCGCTCATTGAGGAGCGGACGCACATCCCGGTTGAAGTCCACGGGGGATGCCATGGCCAGGGTCGACCCTAGCAGCGATGCATACAGGAGGCGGGGCATGCAACCGATGGGACAACCCCTGGCTCCCGGGGTTCCCGATCAGCCCCCGCTCACTTGCTCGTCTCGATCCAGCGGCGCAGGGTCTCGAGCTCGGCGGCCGTCAGCGGCTGGGCCTTGCTCTTGCGGGGCGGCATGGCGAGGTCGTCGTCCCGGTTCGCCTTGGACAGGAGGTAGACCGAGCTCTCCAGGGGCTTGCCCCAGGTGATGCCCGCGCCCTGCTCCTTGCCGCCCTTCTCGAGGGCCTCGAGGGAGTCGGCCTTGAAGCGGCCACGGGCCCGGACCTTGCCCTGGGCGTCCTTGCCGCCGTGGCAGGCGACGCAGGAGCGCTCCATGAGGGGCTTGATCTCCTTCTCGTACATCGCCTTGCGGTCGGGGGCGGCGGGCGTCTCGGCCAGGGCGGCCGCGGCGAGGAGCAGGGGGGCGAGGCGAAGGGTCATGCCCTTGAAACAGCGCCGGGGCGCCGAGGTTTCAAGCCTCGCCCTCGATGAAGGGCTCCACCGCCGACCGGAGGCGGTCCGGCACGAGCGCGACCAGCCGCACCCCGTCGTCCGTCGCCGCCTCCGAGATGACCCCGGCGGCCGCGTGCAGGCGGCCGACCAACTCGTAGCGGTCGTGGGGGATGAGGAGCCGGAGCCGCCGGTCGCCCTTGGCGGCGAGGCGGTCGAGCTCGGCGAGGAGCTCGGGGATGCCCTCGCCGGTGACGGCGCTCACGGCGAGGGAGCCGGGGTGCCGGGCGAGGGCCTCGGCCAGCCCGAGGGGGTCCGGGATGAGGTCGCGCTTGTTGAGCACGGTGAGCACGGGGCGGTCGCCGGCCCCGACCTCGCGCAGGACGGCCAGGGTCGTCTCCGCGTGGGCGTCCCGGTCGGGCGAGGCCGCGTCGACCACATGGACGAGCACGTCGGCCTGGACCGATTCCTCGAGCGTCGCCTTGAAGGCCTCGACGAGCCGGTGCGGCAGGCGGCGGACGAAGCCGACCGTGTCCGTCAGCAGCAGCGCGCGGCCGGAAGGCAGGGCCAGCCGCCGCGTCGTCGGGTCCAGCGTCGCGAAGAGCCGGTCGGCCGCGAGCACCTCGGAGCCGGTCAGCCGGTTGAGGAGGGAGGACTTGCCGGCGTTGGTGTAGCCGACGATGGCGAAGGTCGGGAGCGGGACGCGCTGGCGGCGCTTGCGCTGGGTGGCGCGGGTGCGGACGACCTCCTCGAGCTCGCGGCGGACCCGCGCGATCTTGTCGCGGATGAGCCGCTGGTCCATCTCGAGCTGGGTCTCGCCGGCGTCGCGCTGCAGGGCCCCGCCGCCGCGCTGGCGGTCGAGGTGCGACCAGAGGCGCTTCAGGCGCGGCAGCTGCTGCTGGAGCCGGGCCAGCTCGACCTGGAGGACGGCCTCCTTGGTCGTCGCCCGCGAGGCGAAGATGTCGAGGATGACCTCCTGGCGGTCGATGACGCGCAGGCCGGGCGCATCCTTCTCCCAGTTGCGCTGCTGGGCGGGCGAGAGCTCGTCGTCGAAGATCACGAGGCCGCAGTCGAGCCCCTTGGCCGTGGCGGCGATCTCCTCCATCTTGCCGCTCCCCACGAGGTGGCGCGGGTGCTCCTCGCGCAGCCGGACGAGCATCTCGCCGCGGATCTCCACGCCGAGGTTCGCGACGAGCTCGCGCAGCTCGTCGAGCAGGCTCCGCGCCTCGCGCGCCTCCTGGTCCGGGCGCTGGAGCCCGACGAGGAAGGCTCGGTTCAGGCGCTCGCGGACCTTGGGGTCCTGCGGGTCGACGGGGGCCTGCAGCGGCTGGGCGGTGGTCTTGGCCAAGGTCAGCGTCTCCGGTCCACCAGCGAGCGGCCGAGGGCGGCCAGGAAATCGGGGCGGAGGCCCGCGGCGCCGAGGCCGCGCACGTAAGCCTCGGTGAGGTCGGCCACCGCGGCGCGCGCCTCGGCGGGGCTGGTCAGGCCGTGCAGGGTCAGCTTGCCCTTGGCGGCGTCGGCCCCTGCCGGCTTGCCGAGCAGGGCGGCGTCGCCCTCGAGGTCGAGCAGGTCGTCCGCGATCTGGAACGCGCGGCCCAGCGCGTCGCCGGCCTCGGCCAGGGCGCCGGTGTCGCGGTGGCCCGCCGCTCGCGCGCCCATGAGGAGCGATGCGGCGATCATCGCGGCGGTCTTGCCGCGCTGGATCGCGTCGAGCCGCGCCCGCGTGGCCGCGCCGGACAGGCCGAGGGTGTCCTCCATCTGCCCGCCGACCAGCCGGGCCGGTCCGGCCGCCGCGGCGAGGAGGGCGGTGAGGTCGCGCCCGAGGGCGGGCTCATGGTCCGCGGTGAGGACGAAGGCGTGCGCGAGCAGCCCGTCGCCCGCGAGGACCGCCGTCGCCTCGTCGAACGCGACATGCACCGTGGGCTTGCCGCGCCGCGTCGGCGCGTCGTCCATGCAGGGCAGGTCGTCGTGGATGAGCGAGTAGGTGTGGACGCACTCGAGGGCCGCCGCGGCGCGCAGGGCCTCGCCGGCGGCGCCGGGGCGCACGGCCTCCGCCGCCGCGAGGCAGAGCACCGGGCGCAGGCGCTTGCCGCCCGCCTCCAGCGCGTGGCGCATGGCCGCGTCGAGCCGGGGCGAGACCTCGGCCACGCGGGGCGCATGCCGCCGCAGGGCCTCGTCGGCCAGCGCCAGCAGGCGCGCGTGCTCGGCGTCCGGGGCCGCGCTCATGCCTCGTCGCCCTTGCGGTAGAGGGCGGCGGTCTTGCCGACCGAGCCCACGAGCGCGCTCGAGGAGCGGGCCGCGAGGTCGGCGGCCTGCGCCGCGATCGTCGCGCGGTCCGCCGTGAAGCGCACCTTCACCAGGTCGGCGCGGCGGAAGGCCTCCTCGAGCAGCTTGAGGATGGCGGGCGTGACCCCTTCCTTGCCGACGAAGACCTTGGGCTCCAGGGTCTGGGCAAGGCCGCGGAGGTGGGACTTCTGGGCGCCGGTGAGCTCGGGGGACATCACCGGGGAGGAAACCCCGCTTTGCTCCCGGGATAAAGGTCAAACATGCCCCGAATCGCCCCTCAGCGCCCTGCCGGTGGGGGTGTCGGCCCTCGCCAGGTCGGCCGCCGTGCCCGCATGGACCAGACTGCCCCCGTCGGGGCCGCCGCCGGGGCCGAGCTCGAGGGTCCAGTCCGCCGCCCGGATGACGTCGGCATGGTGCTCGATGACGAGGAGCGTCGCGCCGGCGTCCCGCAGGCGGAAGAGCAGCTGCATCAGCCGGACCACGTCGTCCGACGACAGTCCGGTCGTCGGCTCATCGAGGATGTAGAGCCGCCCGGCGTGCTCCCGCCGCGCGAGGTCGGCGGCCAGCTTCAGGCGCTGGGCCTCCCCGCCCGAGAGCGTGGTCGCGGGCTGGCCGAGGCGCAAGTACCCGAGGCCGACCTCCTCGAGGGTCCGGAGGCGCTCCGCTAGGCGCGGCTGGGTGCGGAAGACCGCCAGGGCGTCGCGCACCGAGAGCGCGAGGGCGTCCGCCACGCTGAGCCCCTTGAAGCGCACCTCGAGCGTCTCGCGGTTGAAGCGCCGCCCGTCGCACGAGGGGCAGGTGACGAAGGCCTCGCCCAGGAACTGCATGTCGAGCGCCACCGCGCCCTCGCCTGCGCAGGCCTCGCAGCGCCCGCCACGGACGTTCGCGCTGAAGCGCCCCGGCCCGTAGCCCCGGGCGCGGGCGAGGGGCGTCGCCGCCCAGAGGTCGCGCAGCAGGTCGAGGATGCCGGTGAAGGTCGCGGGGTTGGACCGCGGGCTGCGGCCGATCGGCTCCTGGTCGACCAGGGTGTAGGCGTCGAACCGGTCCAGGCCCTCGATGCCGCGATGGCGGCCGGGGACCACGCGGGCGCCGTTGAGGCGGCGCGCCGCCGCGGCGCCGAGGATGTCGAGCGCGAGGGTGCTCTTTCCCGAGCCCGAGACGCCGCAGAGGACCGTCAGCCGCCCGACGGGCAGGGCGACGTCGAGGTCGCGCAGGTTGTGCTCATGCGCGCCGCGGATGCGCAGCCAATCCTTGGGCGCCGGCATCGGCCGGGGCGGCTCAGGCAAGGCTCGCCCGGCGAGCCAGTCGCCCGCGCGCGAGCCGCCGGCCATGGCCTGCGCCACGGTGCCCTCGAAGGTCACCCGCCCGCCCTCCTCGCCCGCGCCCGGACCCATCTCGACCAGGTGGTCGGCCGCCGCCACGAGGTCGCGGTCGTGCTCGACGACGACGAGCGTGTTGCCGAGGTCGCGCAGGGCCCGCAGCGAGCCGAGCAGGCGCCCGTGGTCCCCGGGGTGCAGGCCGATGCTGGGCTCGTCGAGCACGTAGGTGACGCCGACGAGCCCGAGGCCGAGCTGCGAGGCGAGCCGCACGCGCTGCGCCTCGCCGCCGGAGAGGGACCCGAACTCCCGGTCGAGGGTCAGGTACCCCAGGCCGGCGTCGCCGAGGAAGGTCAGCCGATGCTCCAGGCCGCGGCGCGCCTCCTCCGCCGGGATCACCGCAGGGTCGGACGCCAGCCCGCGCACCGCCGCGAGCGCCTCGGGGATGCGCAGCGCTAGGAAGCCCGCGAGGTCCCTCCCGCCGAGCCGCAGCGAGCGCGCCCGCTCCGAGAGCCGCGCGCCCCCGCAGGCCGCGCAGGTCGACCCGGCCTGGTAGGCCAGCAGCCGCTGCCGGAGCGACTCACCCGTGGTGTTGCGGAAGGCCTCGGTGAGCTCGGCGAACATCCCGCGCCAGGGACCCTCCGCCGGCTTGCGGCCCTTGGCGGGCGGCAGCAGGAACGTCCGCTCGCCGGCGCCGTGCAGGAGCGCCGCGCGCGTCGCGGGCGGCAGCTTCTCCCAGGGGGCCTTGGGGTCGAAGGGCAGCTGCTCCGCGAGCGCGCGCACGACCGCGGCGCGGCGGATGAGCATCTTCCGCGTGCCCAGCCGCCACGGCTTCACCGCGCCGTCGGCGACCGACAGCGCCGCGTCCGGCACGGCGAGCGCCTCCTGGAAGGCCAGCACCTTGCCGAGGCCGTCGCAGGCGGGGCACGCCCCGCGCGGGTGGTTGGGCGAGAGGTCGCGCGGCGCCAGCGGCTCGTGGACCTCGCCGCAGGTCGCGCACGCGAGGTCGAGCGACATCGCGACCTCGCGCCAGCGGCCGCCGTCCTCGACGAGGGCGACGCAGCGCCGCGCGCCCTCGCGGAAGGCGAGCTCGAGGGAGTCGGCGAACCGGCTGCGCTGGTCCGGGCCGGCGACGAGGCGGTCGATGACGATCTCCAGCCGGCGCTCGGCGCGCCCGGTCAGGCGACCCTCCGCCTCCTCCGCGGTGAGGATCTCGCCATCCAGCCGCACGCGCGCGAAGCCGCGGCGCACCGCGTCGGCCACGGCCTCGAGCAGGACGGAGGGCCGCGCCTCGCGCAGGCCCGCCACGAGGATGACCTTGGCGCCGGCGGGCAGGGCGAGCAGGGGGGCGAGGCAGTCGTCCAGCGACCGGCGCCGCACCGGACCGCCGTCCCTCGGGCAGCGGCGATCCCCCGCCACGGCCCAGAGCAGGCGCGCGTGGTCGGCGATCTCGGTGACGGTCGCCACGGTCGAGCGCGGCGTGGCGCCCCCGGAGGTCCGCTGGCCGATGGCGATCACCGGGGACAGCCCGTGGATGAACTCCACGTCGGGGCGGGGCAGGGCCTCGAGCTGCCCGCGCGCCTTGGCTGAGAGCGATTCGAGGTATTGGCGGCTGCCCTCGGCGTGCAGGGTGTCGAACGCCAGCGACGACTTGCCCGAGCCGCTCGGCCCGGTGATGACCGTCAGCCGATGGCGCGGCAGGCGCACCTCGACCCCCTTGAGGTTGTGCTCGCGGGCACCCTTGATGTGGATGCTGGGGGAATCCATCGGGGATGAACAAATGGACACCTCGCCCCGGGGCGAGCCGATTTGCCGGATTTTCCTTCGGCCTTCCCCTCGGCGGCCGCCGTCCTATCAAGGAGCCGTGGAACCGCTGCGACGCCTCCTGATCGTCCTCCTCGAGTGGACCTCCCTCGCCCTCGGCGTCTTCGTCGCCTCGAAGTGGGGGCTCCTCACCTACAAGGACCTCCCGACGTTCGCCGCGGTCGTCCTGACCCTCGGCATCCTCAATTCCTTCGTGCGCCCGCTCGTCCTCGGCGTGCTCCTCATCGTCTCCCTGCCGGTGCTGATCCTGACCCTCGGCTTCGCCTACTACCTGGTGATCCTCGCCGCCAACGGGACCATCCTGTTCCTCGCCGACTCGATCCTCGGGGCCGACTTCACCGTCCGCAGCTGGGTATGGGCGCCCCTCACCATCAGCGCCGTCTCGTGGCTCCTCACCTCCGCCCTCGGCATCGAGCAGGTCAAGCCGTGGAAGCGGCCGCCCTCCGGGCGCAAGGACGACGCCATCGACGTCTGAGGGCCGGACTTTCCTTGCCATCCGGGCCGCGTCCGGTTTCCCCTCGGTCGAGATGACGCCCGCCCTCTCCTCCTGGTCCCGCAACATCGCCCCCTCGCCGACCCTCGCGGTCGACGCGAAGGCCAAGGCGCTCAAGGCCGCCGGCAAGGACGTCTGCGGCTTCGGCGCCGGCGAGCCCGACTTCGACACGCCGCAGTTCGTGAAGGACGCCTGCGCCAAGGCGCTCGCGGAGGGCCAGACCAAGTACGCCCCCACGCCCGGCATCCCCGCGCTGCGCAAGGCCATCGCCGAGTCCTACGCCGCCCGCGGCTTCGCCGGCGTCACGGAGGCCAACGTCGTCGTCTCGCCGGGCGGCAAGATGTCCTGCTACCTCGCCATCCTCGCCACCGTCAGCCCCGGCGACGAGGTCGTGATCCCCGCGCCCTTCTGGGTGAGCTACCCCGAGATGGTGAAGCTCGCCGGCGGCGTCCCCCGCCTCATCGCCGCCGAGGACACCACCGGCTTCAAGATCACCCCCGACCAGCTCCGCGCCGCGCTCACCCCGCGCACGCGCATGGTCGTCCTCAACAGCCCCTCCAACCCCACCGGCGCCGTCTACACCCGCGCCGAGCTCGAGGCGCTCGTCCGACTCTGCGTCGAGGCCGGCGTCTGGATCCTCTCCGACGAGATCTATGAGCACCTCGTCTACGACGGCCAGTCGACCTGCAGCCCCGCCACCTTCTCCCCCGAGGCCGCCCGCCTGACCATCACGGTCTCCGGCTACGCCAAGACCTACTCCATGACCGGCTGGCGCCTCGGCACCCTCGTGGCCGAGAAGGCGCTCGCCGCCGCGGTCGGCGACCTCCAGAGCCAGATCTCCTCCAACGCCACGACCTTCGCCCAGTTCGGCGCCCTGGCCGTCCACCAGCATCCCGAGAAGGCCAAGGCCGCCTTGGCCGAGATGCAGGTCGCCTTCGACCGCCGCCGCCTGCTGCTCTGGGAGGGCCTGAACGCCATCCCCGGCCTCACCTGCTACCGTTCCCAGGGCGCGTTCTACCTCTTCCCCAACATCCGCAAGTTCGGGCTGTCGTCGGCGGACTTCGCCGCGCGCCTCCTCGAGGAGGAGCTCGTGGCGGTCGTCCCCGGCTCCGCCTTCGGTTCCGAGGGCTACATCCGCCTGAGCTACGCGACGTCGGACGAGGTCATCCGCAAGGGCCTCGAGCGCCTGGCGCGGTTCTGCGCGAAGCTGGGACGCTGAGCCGCCCGGTTTGGAGGCGAAAAGCGAAGAACGAAGAACGAAAATCGTCAGGACAGGATGTCGCGGGCGACCGAAGCCGCGGGGTCCGTGGAGCCGTCTCCTCCCCTTTCGTCCTTCGTTTTTCGTTCTTCACCTCGGCTTCGCCTTGCGAAGCCGCGCCGCCGCGCGGCGGCGCGTCACGCCGGCTCCACCATCACGCAGGGCATGCCGGCGGCCTCGGCCGCCTCGCGCCCGCGCGGGCTGTCCTCGATGACCACGCAATCCGAGGGGTCCAGCCCCAGGCGGCGCGATGCCTCGAGGAAGAGGTCGGGGTGCGGCTTGGAGCGCGGCACGTCCTCGCACGTCACCACCGCCTCGAAATGCGGCTCGAGCCGCAGCTTGCGCAGGGTGATGCCCACATGGTGGCGCGTGCCACCCGAGGCCACGGCCGTGCGGGAGCCGCCGGCGCGGACGTGATGGAGGAGCCCGACGACCTCGGGGCGGGCCTCGACCCGCGCCTCGAGGTGCTCGGCCAGCCATTCGTCGGTGTGGGCGCGGATCAGGCCGGGGTCGAGCTCGAGACCATGCCGCTCCCGCAGCCGGACGCAGGTGTCCTCGGTGGACATCCCGCCCATCGAGCAGAAGAACGCCCATTCGAACTCGAAGGGCCTCCCGAGCTGGCGGACGATGGCGTGCGACCAGGACCCGTGGTGCAGGCGCATCGTGGCCGCCAGCGTGCCGTCGCAGTCGAAGATCCAGCCGGGCCGCGCGAGCAGGGCGGGGTCGGTGGCGCGCACCAGGTCGAGGTTCATGCGAAGTTGTCCTCCACCGGGGGGCGCAGCACGAGCTCGTGCGCGGCGGCCTCGTCCGGAAGGCGCAGGAGGCCGACGATCGCCTCCGCCACCGTCTCCGGCCGGAGGTAGTCCGCGCGCGCCTGGGCGCGGAAGGGGGTGTCGATGCCGCCCGGGTAGACCGCGGTGACATGGATGCCCAGCGGCTTGCCCTCGCGGCGCATGACGCCGGTCAGCCCGTCGAGGGCGGTCTTGGACGCCGTGTAGCCGGCGATGCCCGCCACCGAGAACCGGGCGGCGGAGGAGACCACGTTGACGACGCGGCCGCGGCCGGCCCTCGCCATGGCGCGCCAGACCGGCTGCGTGAGCGCCAGCTGCGCCGTGCAGTTGAGGTCGAGCATCGCCGCGAAGGTCGCGAGGTCGGCCTCGCCGACCGAGGCCTTGCCGAGGTTCGCGCCGGCGTTGTTGACGAGGATGTCGACCTTGCCGAACGCCCCCAGCGCCGCCTCGGCGAACCCGGCGGCGGCGGCATGGTCGGTCAGGTCGAAGGCCCGGGCCATCAGCCGGTCGCTCGGCAGGGCAAGCTCCCCGAGCAGCCCCGCGAGCTTCGCCGGCGACCGTCCGCAGAGCGCCAGCCGGCAACCCTCGGCGGCGAGGCGGACGGCGAGGGCGCGGCCGAGGCCGGAGGTGGCGCCGGAGAGGAGGACCGCCTTGCCTCGGAGGTCGCCCATGGTCAGCGGAACATCCCGGGCGGGCGGAAGCCGCCACCCCCGC
>VFQT010005146.1_pt1 | contig 10194 bp, 6 predicted proteins | sample 3512381 | NCBI WGS metagenome assembly VFQT01 (sample SAMN10412376, study PRJNA504923) | tailings metagenome | isolation source: Relicate 2 Philex TSF3 active mining site | place: Philippines: Tuba, Benguet | collected 2017-08-29 | reverse complement strand
TCGGCACGCATAGAGATCTGGCAACGCGCCTGTGATTTCGTGAACATCTTTGCGACCGGCAAGGCGGAGTTCTTTGGGACCCAGCTCCTCGATTTCTCGAGCGAAAAGGCCGTTGGGGCTCCAAGCCTGAAGGCAGGGGTTCCCGCCTTTTCGTGTAAGGTCTCGGCCGAGGACGCGCGGGTCAATCTCAACCGTGCAGCGACCGAGGTGAACATCGACCCAACGCAGCCCGCCCAGGACCCGGGGGCGCTGCAGCAACAGCAGGTTGCGCAACAACAGCGAAAAGCGGCGCAGCTCTACGTCCAGCTCGGAGGTCTCCTGCAGCCCATGGTCGGCTCTGGTGTCTTCGAAAAAGAGGATGACGTCCTCGAGCTGATTCTTAATGTCATCGACTGGACGGACGCCGACACGACCAAGAGTGATATCGACCCCCAGGGCAATTTCACGGCGGCAAGTGGCGCCGAACCAGATTATGGTCAATATGGCTATGAATCAAAGAATGCCAAAATGGACACAGTCGGCGAAGTGCAACTCGTCGAGGGGATGACGAGCGAAGCGTTCTGCAAAATCCGCGACCAACTCACGGTTTTTGCGACTGACAAGATCAATGTCAATGATGCCGACCTTGCCGTCCTGAAGGGCATCCTTTGTCAGTCGATCCAGGACGAAATCGTCCGCAACCAGCTCTGCGTCTTACCAGGGCTCTCGGGCATGCCTCCGATCGACGACGCGCTCATCGCCCTCGAGACCTGCCGCAACTTGAAGAAGCAGGTCTATTCGACGCCGTTCACGAGCATGTCGAGATTTACGCAATTCTTCGAACAATTTCCGGCTGCTCTCGGGACTGGCATCCCCTTGCCAATCACTGCGAGTATCGTCAATCAGCAACTCGGTGTGAAAACCAAGATGGTACGCATCGAGGCCGAAGGTGTCTTCGGCGAAACGAAACGAAAAATGGTGAGCGTCGTCGACACCACGACGGGGACGCTCGTCCACTTCCACTACGAGTAGGTCGATGGCGCAACGAATCATCGGGCTCGATATCGGGAGCCACTCGGTCAAGGCGATGGTGGTGCAGTCGAGTCTGCGCCGCCTGACGCTGACGGAGCTCCGCGAACACCATATCCCCATCGACGCAACCGGGACGCCTGTTCCTGGCGAGCTCGCCGCATCCATCAAGGCGGTCCTCGCGGGGCTCGAATCTGATGTGCTCGTCGCGGGGGTCCCGGGAACCCAGGTCCTGCTCCGCGAGCTCGACTTGCCGTTTTCCGACGACAAGAACGTCGCCCAGGTCCTCCCCTTCCGCCTCGAAGGGCTGCTTCCGCGCCCCATCGAGACGATGACCCACGACTGGCATCTGCTGCGAAAGACCGCGACTGGCGCACAGATGCTCTGCCCCGCGGCAGACAAACAGTGGCTCGAGCAGTGGCTCAAGGAGGTCCGTCAAGGGGGGGCGGAGCCGCGCCAACTGACACTCTCGATGCTCGCGTCCGAGAACTTGTTCGCGCACCTCGACGCACCTGCGGGTGCGACTGTGGCACTCGTGGACATCGGTCACCGCTCGACGCAGCTGAGCCTTGTCAAGGACGGGCGTATCGAAGGCGTCCGCGCCTTGTCTCGAGGCGGCCATCAGGTGACACAGGCGATTGCTCGCGCAATGTCGATCCCCTACCCCGACGCCGAACACCTCAAGCATACAGCCCTGAGACTCGGGCGCGAGGATGCGCGCGAGACCTCGAACGAAGACGTGACGGTCATTCAGCGCGCCGTTGCCGATGTCGATTCCGACATTTCCCGCGAAGATGCTGTTCGTATCGAGCGGGCGGCGATGACCGCGCTCGAGCCGATCCTGCGTGAGCTCGGCATGACACTAGACGCGATGACGCGCCCCCAGGAGACGATCGACCGCATCGTTCTCGTCGGAGGCACCGCGCGCATTCCTGGGCTCGACGCAATGCTCGAGGAGGCGACCGGACTCCCCGTCGAACGGCCAGCACCGAAGGGACCGCTCTGGGGGGAACTCGTCCACGACCGAAGGGTCCTCGAGCTCGGGTTGCCGTCTATCGCGCTCGCCCTCGAGCACGTGGTCGACTCGGGTGGACACCGCGTCAATCTCCGTCGAGGTGAGTTCGGCGGATTCTCGGATTTCAGCGCCATCACTGCACGTGCTGGCTGGATTGCAGCCTTTGTCGGGATTCTGCTTGCGATATTTGTCGCCCGGAAATTCCTGCGAATTTCGACACTCGAAGGCCATGAAAAGCTTCTCGCGGAAAAACTCGATGAGCAGTCGACTCGGCTTCTCGGCGAAGCGCAGGACGAGAGCGTGGCTACTATCGACCGCTTCCGCACCGTTCGAGACGCGGTCGCCGAGGGGAGCAAGACGGAGACGGAGCAGATTTATCCTCAGATGACAGCCTTCCGGCTGTTCTTCGATGTCACTCGAATACAGCATGAGGTCAACGCACAGGCCGAGCCTCCAAAGCCTGGCGAGGATGACGCCTTCGAGGAGGACGAGGATGGTCTACCGAAGCCAAAACCGGTCCCTGCCACGCCTCCGCCCGCAATCCCCGCGGCAGAAAAGCACCAGATCGAACTCACGTCATTCGCAGCAGAAGTGAAGTCTCCGACGAGCGCTGCTGCGACGGTTGCGGGGAGTGGCTTCGATATCGTGACGATCGAGAAATTCGCGAGCAAATTGCGCGAGCACAAATGCTTCAAGCAGGTCGACCGACAGGAGACGAAGAAGACGACCAATCCTGCTCGCCCGGGGTGGACGGACTTCACCCTAAAGATCGAGGTGACCTGCGGCACGCCCTTGGAACCAAAGGCTGCGAAGGCTGAGGCCACGGACAAGAAGACCACCGACAAGGCCGAGGGGGACTGAGCCATGAGACAACTGACCCAGGCGTTCCAACGCTTGTCGCGACGCGAGCGGATTCTCGTGTCAGCGATGGTCGCCACGGTACTCCTCGCGGGGATCGGTGGCATCTATTTCTGGCTCCAGGGACGGATCGACGAACTCGAGACGAATATCGCCGAAGAACAGGATGCGCTCCGCGAGATATACACTTCTGGAGCGGCTTTCAGTGTCGCGCGGGAAAAATTCGAAGCCTCGCGCGAGCAGGCGATGAAGAACGCAACGCTGAACATCACGACGTCGGTGGCCGAACTCGTCGAGCCGATGAGTTTCGATGCGACGGACCGCAACGGGCCTGTAGGTAACAAGCAGCTCAAGGAATTTGTCGACTTCAAGGGTTCGACGAAAGACAAACCTGTAGGGGCTCGCAAGAAGAAGGGCAAGAAGGAGAGCGCCGCAGGTTATTACCAACGCGACCAGGAGCTGACCTTCAAGGAAGGTATACCGCTCACCACGATTTACGACCTGCTCGAGAAAATCGAGGAGAGTCCCGACATGCTGTTCGTGACCGATATGCGCCTCGAGCGAAATCGGAATGACCCTGAGCGCGCAGGTCAGGGGCGAATCATCGTGTCGACATTCTACTGGCAGGGCGAGAAGAAGGGCGAGTGACCATGAAAGACAAGCGCTGGTTCAAAGTCCTGGTCGGCGTAGGCTACGTTCTCTTCTTCCTCGTGGCGCTCGTCATCTGCATCAGGCTGACGTTCCCCACGAACCAGGTGAAGGAGTATCTGAGAGGTCAGATGGCCGAGAGACTGGGTGCGACCTCGGTCCAGCTAGAAGACGTGAGTCTCGTTGGCCTCATCCCGGGCGGAGTCTCGCTCGAAAATCTGGAGCTTACGCTCCCTCCCGTCAAGGTGAAGACGACGAGTCGAAACGAGTTCATCGACAGCGCACCGAGAACTCTTTCGGTCGAGGAGTTCACGGTCGATGGCAGCGCTTTTGGCGCGATGGGTGGCAATTACGATTTCGAGTTGTCCGGAAAGCTCCAGGGCGGGGAAATTACCGGGGGCCGTATCCAGGCGGAAAAAAATGGTCCGATCAAGGTCGACGTCGAGGCGTTCTCGAAAATCGCGCTCGGCTCCGAGGGACTATTCCTTACGCTGACGGGTCTCGACGTTATAGGTGACCTGTCGGGTCAAATGTCCATGACACTACCGACCACGGAGCGCGAAGGACGCCATGTCCCGGCATGGGACCAGCTCTCGACCGATATCGCTCTGAAAATCGAGGGGGCCAAGATTTTGCAACCCGTCATCGACTCGGCGATGGACCGGATGGGATTTACGGATGTCGAACTCGGCACGGTGAGCATCAAGCTCGCGACCGAAGGTGGTTCAAACCAGGAAGCCAAGAGCCCGGGTAAACGACTGGTCATCAGCATTTCCGAGCTGTCGATGAAGGGAGGGGACATCGAGGTGGTCGCAGCCCCCAAAGCAGCCATCTCGATTATGCCAGGGCAGACCCTGAAGGAGGCGACCATCAACCTACAGCTCGTCGTGAAGGTGAACGAGTCTTTCTACGAGAAGGAGATGAAGGACCGGAAAGATCCGACCAAGATGGTCAAGCCGAACATTGGCCTCAGAACGATGCAGACCATGGGACCGCTGAAAGCCCACACGGTCGATGGACAATTCGGCGTGAGCTTTACCGGCCCCATTTCGAAGCCCAAGGTGACGCTCGGGCGTCCGCGAACACGTATAGACGAGAGCGGAGGCGGCCCAGGGCGCAAGATGAACGTGGACCAGCCAGAGACGGACGCCGCGCCGAGCGGTGACGGTGAGGAAGAAGGCGGCGCGAAACGCGGAAAGTCAGGACGACCGAGCCGAACCGAAGGGAGGTCAGCCCCCATTATGAGGTCTCCTGGCGGGGATGGTGCGCCTGTGCCAGCATCTCCAACGCGCCGCCCGAACCTCATCGGGGGCCCTTCAGAGCCGCCCGAGGAGGGCGGGCCATCGCACCAGGGGGGCACGCACCCCCCACCACCACTTGGAGGAGGTGCTCCAGTTCCGCCGCCAGAGCCGGGTATGGACCCTGCGCTGAATCCGGGTGCCGAGCCGGGAGCCATGCCAGAATAGTCTGGTCCGAAAAGGGTGCGGCGTGGCCCACCGACTTCACCTCTAACTTGACGCTGCTGAGACGGCGTGGTTTCGACATCGGCATGACGCAGGAGACTCGACCCGCTGCCCCTCTCGCCCCCATGACGACGCGCTGGGTACTCGCCTTCTCGGCCTGTGCCGGACTGGGTGTCGGGACAGGCGCATCGCTCGCCGTAAGCCGAAAAAGCCCGCAGCCTGCGCGCGCTGAGGAAGCGCCCATCGCCCGGCAGGAGACCAGGCCGCCGTCTCACGAGGCACCCGACTCGGTGTCACGATCGCCCGATGTGGTCTCGGGACCGACCCCACAGGTCGCCCCGTCGTCAGACCTCGAGGCCCTTGTCGGAACGCTTCGATCCGCACACGAGCGTTTGCATGCGAGCGACCCAGCCGACCTCAAGGGGACCGAAGACGCCTTGTCCGATGTGCTCGATAAGGTGTTCGAACGTCAGAAGGCGATGCGACGTTTCGCGACTGAGTTCTATGCGCAATTCGGTGCAGGACGTTTCGTGAGAAGCGGCGGCCTCACGAGACTCGGAGCCTCGATCGTGGAGCGCGTCCGAACGCTCGAGACACACGCGATCGATTCGAGCCCGTACGATTTGCAAGGACTCGAGAGGCAGCTCGACGGACTCGGCATGCCCGCAAAGGCCGCGCCCGGTCAGGATGACTCGGCAGCACTCGATGTGTTGCGGGGCCTGCTCCAGGCGCCCGCCTTCGATGAGACCACAGCGCGCGCACGACTCGGTGCGCTCTCCCCTCTGCCCACCGCTGCGCAGGTAGGTGCGACGCTCGCGAACCTCTCGAAGGACAGACCTCCGACCGCATCTGACGCCCCTCACGATGCAGCCGTCTTCCGCGCCTTCCTTCAGCTCGTACTCGACTCGCGTTTCGTCCGCCGCGCCGGTCCATTTTCGATTCGCACGGCAGAAGCGGTCTTCGACAAGCAGAAGAAAGAGCTGGTCGATCTCATCCGACAGCTGATGGAGGCCCCCGAAGACAGCGTTCTGTTGAAGCTCGACCCACCGCACCCACAATATACGAGAATGGTCGAGGTGCTCGCCGAATATCGCGATATCGCCAAGAAAGGCGGGTGTGAGAAATTGCCATCTTCCTGGAGATTTCGCCCGGGAGCAAAGGGCAAGGAAGTCGAAAAACTCCAGCAACGCCTCAATTGTCAGGGCTTCTTCAGCGCCGCCGTCAATGGCGAATATGACGAGGTGACCGTCACTGCCGTAAAGGACTTCCAGGCCCATCATGACCTGCCCGAAGAGGGTAATGTCCTCGAGGACACGATGGAGGCGCTGAATGTGCCCCTCCAGCGACGCGTGAAGCAGATCGAACTCGCCCTGCAGAGAATGCGCGAGAGCGATTTCGAGCACATGGGTGAGTATTTCATACGCGTCAATCTGCCATCCTTCCTGCTCAAGGCGTATGAGAATGGCAAGGTCATAAAGCAACACCGCGTAATCGTCGGGACCAACAAGCTCGATGACGACAAGGTGCAGCTCGTTCAGGGTCATATCAACCGCACAAAGCTCTTCGGGACGCGCCTCTATGAGGTCATCGTAAATCCCACCTGGATTCTTCCGAAACGCGTCGAGGAGGGCGAACTCAAGAGCAACCTGGAAAAAGACTCGGGCTATCTTGAGAAGAGCAACATCAAGAAGGTGCGTCTTGGCAGCGGTGACGAGGTCTTCATACAGGGTTCTGGTCAGGGGAATGTCCTCGGCAAGGTCAAATTCCTGCTCGAGGCGACCAACGCAATTTATCTCCACGACACCGACAAGCGTCATCTCTTCAAGAAGCAGCGCCGGGATTTTTCGCACGGATGTATGCGTGTCGACCAGGCGATTGATTTTGGCAAATGGCTCCTGCTCCGCGACGGACTTTCGGAGGCGGATGTCGAGAAGGCCTTTTCTCTCAAGTCACTTCAGCAGGCCTTCGACCTGAAGAAGCCCGTCGATCTCGTCACCGAGTACATGACGGTAGACCTCGCGGAGGATGGGCGACCAGTCTTCTACAGTGATATCTACGGGTATGACTCTGCCTACTGGAACGACAATCTGCCGCCCACCGAGCGCCTGCGCTGGGGACATTCGAAGCTGCGACCGCGATGGGTGCCGCTAGTGGACGATGCTGTCGTAAGCGGATGGAGGGCCGCAGGCAAGCCCGCCCCACGCAACCTCGGTCCCGATGGCAAGCCGAAGAAGGAGAATCGGGGCGATGATGCGCCTGTCGATAACGGGCCATGAGCGCTCGCGCATCAGCGCATGAACGGGGTCTCCAAGATGCCCTCACAAGGCTAGGCGAGGCCGCGAAGTCCCGAGGTCGTAGTGGCCGCCGAGTCGAGAGGGTGTACATCCCGCTCGGGTCATGCTACCCGAGGATTATTGCCCCGAGAGAAACCCCTGTGGGGCATTCCCGTGAACGTGGAGTTCGCGCTCGCGGATTCGCTACCTGCCCTTGAACGGTAGCCCCCTCGAACCCCCTGGAACGCTTGAGCCCCACCGCCGAGGTCATCTACATCCTGTTGCTGCTTGTCTTGTCGGCCTGCTTCTCGGCCCTCGAGACAGCCCTCGTCACTCTCGGTGACGTCAGGCTGCGCCGAAAGCTCGAAGACGACAGAAGCCCCTCGAAGATGTTCCTCTTGTGGCGCGACAAGCCCAATGACGTCCTCGCCACGATCCTCATCGGCAACAACGTCGTCAACATCACCTCCGCGGCCCTCGCGACAGATCTCGCAGACAGGCTGCTCACGAACACTCCCTACGCTGGCTTTGGCATCCCGATCGCGGTAGGCCTGACAACGCTCGTCGTCCTCATCGCAGGCGAGGTCGTGCCAAAGACCTATGCGAAGCACAACCCCGAGCGGGTCCTTCACATCCTTCCTATCCTCTCGATCACCTGGTTCCTTTTCTACCCTCTGATGCGTGTCCTCGTAAGCCTCACCCAGGGGGTCGTCTCGAAGCTCGGCGGCGCGACCGAAGGGACGACCACCGTCACCGAAGAGGACATCGAGGAGCTTGTCCGCATCGGCAAAAACGACGGCTCGATGTCACCCGTCTCGGCGAAACTGCTCACAGGCATTTTCGACCTCGACGATAAGGTCGCGCGCGAGGTCATGGTCCCCCGCACCGAGGTACACGCCCTGCCCCACGACGCTTCGCTCGGGGACGTCATGAGCGCCGTGAAGGAACATGGCCACTCTCGCTTCCCTGTTTACCGGGGCAATGTCGACCAGATCTTCGGGGTCCTCTACATCAAGGACTACTTTCAGCTCGCCCTGATGCGTGACCGGAATCACCCTCCGAAGGTCAGCGAAGTCGCACGACGGCCGCTCGTCAGACCCTGGAACATCGGAGTCCAGGACCTCTTCCACGATATGCAGAAGGAACGCGTCCACCTCGCGATCATCGCCTCCGAATACGGCGGGGTGGCCGGCATCGTGTGCCTCGAAGACATCATCGAGGAGGTCTTCGGGCCGATCTACGACGAACACGACCGCACCGTGGAGGCCATCCGCCGCCAACCCGACGGGAGCTTGATCGTCGATGGCGTTATCGCGATGGGTGAGCTCGAGAACGAGCTCGGCACGGACTTCCCCGACGACGAAGAGGACGACTACGAGACCGTCGCCGGTCTGCTCATGCAAGAGGCGGGACGCGTGCCAGAGCCCGGCTTCGTACACGTCTATCACGGGTTTCGCTTTGAGGTTCTCAGCGCGGACGCGACCCACGTACGTGAGGTCCACGTCCGCACCGCAGATGTCGCCGAGATTGTCGAGGCCGTCGCGAGTTGATACCGGGGACTAGCCCGGCATGGACTGCCTCAGTAGATACCGGGCCTGAGGGCGGGCACCGAGCTGCCGCCGCCGTTTCCGGTCTTGCGCACGGGCTTGGTGTCCTCGGACTTCTTCGACATTTCCTGGCGAGCGAGCTCGAGGTCCTTGCGGGCCTGCTCGAGGTCGGCCGCCAGCTTCTTCTGTTCGGCCTGCACGTCCGCGTACTGCTTCTTCAGCTCGTCAATCTGCTTATTGGCGCCCTCGAGGATGCGCTTCTCGGTTTCGGCTGCAGCTTTGCTGGTCGCGGCGACGAGCGCACGCGCTGCGCCGCCGACGTCGACGTCGGAGCGTTGGTCTTTCGGAATGAGCGCGAAGGCCGACCCAAAGCCGACTCCCACGCCGATAAGCACAAGCGCAGCGAGTAGCAGCCGATTGACTGGCTTTTGCACGATACGCGGCTCACTGACGCTCTCTGCGAGGGGCTGGGGCCTCTGATGTTGGGCAGTCTTTGAAGAGACGAGCCCACCCGAGTCGGACACTGCACGCGCGGCCTTCTCGGCGCTGGCGAGCTGCTCGTTTCTCAGCCGCGCCGCTTCATTGAGGCTCTCTTGGGCCTGAGCCCGCTTGAGTGCGGCCTCCCGTTCGCGCGCTTCGCGCTCCTCCCTCGCGCGCTTCTCACTCGCAGACTCGCGATTCTGAGTCTGCCGGGCCATGTCCTGCTTCGCGGAGGCGAGCAGATCTCCAAGGAGATTGCCGGCCTTCGCTGCTGGAGCCGAAGTCACCACACCGTCGTCCTCACCCTGTTGCTTCTGTCCTGCCATCGTCAGCCCTCACGAAGTGTTGACCCCGCAGCCGTACTCTAAAGGCCCCTTTGACCGGGAATACGCCCTCGGACAAAGCCCTGAGCAGCTGCGCGGAGACTATACGAGCAACAGCAGGTTTCGATCCAGCGTTGGAACGCGTCATTGCGTCATCGTCTTGAACAACGCGCCCCAAAGCGCAGAGGGCGCGACCAAGCGAACCTTTTGAGCCGCTCCATCGCGCCCCCCCCCTCGGAAGCGCCTTCCTATGGAATTGGGTTATTCGGAGCGAGCACCCCAGAAGACCGACTCGATGGTGGTCTGCGCGTTCTGCGAGAACTTGAGCGTCACGTTCCAGAGGCAGGGGTTCGCCTGGGTGCCGACCTGGTCGATGATGAGGTCACCGTTGGTGTCAGCGAGCTTGCATGGGGTCTTCGTTCCGACGTTGAAGGTGTCGCCGCTCGAGAGATCGAGTCCTCCGAGGGCCTGGCGGAGGAAGCCTGGAGCTGCGTTCTGAATGGTGTTGCAAGCGGCGTAGATCGCCTGGGCGTCCGCACCGTCGCCACCCGAACCGGTCTCGAGTTTGCCATCATCGTC
>VFQT010005145.1_pt1 | contig 10196 bp, 7 predicted proteins | sample 3512381 | NCBI WGS metagenome assembly VFQT01 (sample SAMN10412376, study PRJNA504923) | tailings metagenome | isolation source: Relicate 2 Philex TSF3 active mining site | place: Philippines: Tuba, Benguet | collected 2017-08-29 | reverse complement strand
CGTTTCAATACGGATGAAGTGCCTGAACCGGTAAGAGAGACGCCCGAGGTGTTAAGAAAGAAGGTGTCTGTGAGGTTGTAGGTTCCGGCGGGGAAAAACACTTCTTTGATCCCACCAGTCGACGCTAAGTTGATCGCTGTCTGGACAAATTTTGTGTCATCGATGACGAATTTAACCTCATCGTTGAATTCAGTTTGCGCGGTTAGAGGTAAACCCGAGCACTGAATATAGCTAGGCTGTGTACCAGTAGGGGCGGGAAGGATAGTTAGTTTGTGTTTGCCGGTCAGCTTCTTCGCCACGCTGACCACATTATTACTGATTGAAAATACCCCGGACAAGAACCAGGGCAGTGATTTCTCTTCGTCCCAGGATGGGATCTCAGTAAGCCCTAGGTCTCTAAACGCTGTGCTACCAGAACCTGGGTAACCGACTTTGTTGTTTCCGATCACTCCCAGGAAGTCAATCCTGGTACCCCATACTCTGTAAATTACTGGTAGGGCGTATTGGCTGGTTCGTGTGAAGTTGAGTTGCACATACTGGTCTAGATTCCAGAGTTCGGGGTCTAGCACCTTCGTACCTACTACCACCGTAGAGCGGTAATTAGGGAGGATCCCTGTCTGCGGATCAAACCCGAAAACGTAATAAGTTAGGGGAGCTAGGCTTGAGTTACTTACTGGTGAAGATGAAAAGTCAACATCGACAGGGATGTGGGTGGTTACAGAAAGAATGGGTGTATCAGTTACAGTGGGAGTTCTGTAAGAAAAGACGTGGATATCTAAGTTACTCTTCAGCAAAGTTTGAGGAGGTAAGTTGCTGATTGTGATAATGTCCTCTTGGATATCGGTTACTGTTCCTGTGAAGATAGTGTCTCCCTCCCCAGTAGCCCCGACGTTCTTGATGTTGATATAGGAATTTTTGTCCTCCGGTACTTGGAGAGCTACACTCGTTGGAATGTCGGGGATATATCTCATTGGAAGCTCCGTTTAAAGAATCTGGTTAATAGGGGGTGAGAAGCTAGTCCGTACTGAGAGACTTCTGACAACATCTCTTCGTACTCTTTTTCGTTTTGAGCGTTGAGGAGGTTTTGCTCAATGAGATGGGGATCCGGGTATTTCCCTTCTACCTTATGAATGTCAGATATCATAGGTAGTTAGGGGGCGATGGAGGGTATATGATAGGATGGCACTTAGAGAGTTGGCGGTAGGGTTGTTGTGCCAAAGGTAGAGGATATCACCTTCTTTTAGGGTAAACTTGTTACCGTTAATGACATCAAAGGAGGTATTTGGTGGGATGTTAATACCCGGCAAGAATACTGCTGAAGTGCTGCCGTTAACGATTTTGCCAGAAACGGCGAGATTGCCGGCAGTTCTATTAGCCAAGATCAGTGATGTGACCAGAACGAAATTCTTCTGGTAGTCTTCAACGGCTGAGGTATTGGCAGGTACGGTGATCATTCTGCCGGCTTCTGCCCCCTCGATGTTGGTAGGAGCAGCTAGTTTATTCGTGCTAGTGTTTGAAGGTAGTAACATGTCTCAGCTCCAGATCATCGAGTTAATAAAGGCTGAAGCGTAAAGACCGATAGAGTCTACTCTCCGGATCACGGAATACGCACTAGCCGGTTCACATTCAACCTCGATCAAGTTTTTAGTGATTACCAGAGGCGCCTCGGTTCCATGCCCGTCTTGGAGTCGACCTTGGTTTCTGAGAGTTAGGTTAGTAGTCCTTCTATTCGGTACTAGGGAGACAGGGATACCGTCGGTGTCCGGCTCACTACTAACAGTTGTAAGGACTACGTTATCAAACGTCTTTGAGATTTCAAAGTCTGAAATTGGCTGAGCCATGGGCACGGATCACTCTTCTATTCAGCTTTCAACGTGCTATAGTTGAAAGTATGAGGTCAAACCTCGACACTACCCCCCCCTTCTTCCCATGGATAGAGAACAACTCGCCACTCTGATTGATGCTTATGCCGACGCCAAAGTCTCCCGTAACCGCTACCTTATGGAATTGATGGTAAAGGAGATGGGACAAGCTCTGGACGAGCTATTTGAAGCTCCTCAGCCCCAACTGGATCAATTCTGATCTAACAACTTCCTGGAGATCCCATAATGTCAGCACCTAACATCTACATTCTCCGCAAGCAGGAGGATAAAATCCCCATGAGACAAGAACTCTCCGTTGGGGATATTGTAATCCTGCAAAGTGGAGACATTTTGGTGTCACTAGGAGACATGTGGGATCTCCTTCCAGGGAGATACCTGGATATTGATGAACTTAAGGAGTTTATTCTTTACGTTCGGTCTGGTTGGCCAGATGACCTGGAAATGATGGAGTCAGATTTGAAGGACAGGATCAATAAAGGTTTCCTGTCCCGGATGTCAAAGACAGTGGAGAAGCTTTGTCATCACGCCAGTGTTCTAACTTCAACCGCAACCAGTTGAGCGTCACCAGCCATGGTGTCGTTTACTGCGTCAGTAGCCACTCTGGTAACTTTAATACGATACCTGTCGCCAGGAAGAATTGAGTCGATTGAGGTACAAGTAATTAGAGCCAGGGATTCTACACCGCTGGTGGCGTTACAAGCACTTGTTACCTCAGTTACCACATCAAACGATCCTCGAATGATACTCCCCAGCGAACGTTACCGCTGGTAGCGGTGTCTGCCATCCACCAGATCCTAACCTGTAGGCCACTGGACAAGTCACTACCAGATGGCATGACACCCATGAATACTGCCGATTCCGTAGTGGCAGCATCGAATTCAAGAACCGGAATGCTATTTCTAGTATCTAGAGTGGCGAAGTTGGTGGCGGGAGGTTGATTGTCTCTTGCTGTGAATACCGTCTTCGTTCTTACGGACTGACCGAGGACGACAATACCGCTTGAATCGGGATAGGTGATGTACCTTGTAGCGGTAGGAGGAATAGATTGAACAATAACTTCAAACGTACCTCCATCATCTAGGACTACATCACCCTTGACATTCAATTTGTTTGCCGTCTTATCCCAGGTGAAATCTGGATCCCCGGCAAAAGCACCAGCGTCGTTAAACTGAACTTGGGTTGTACTGCCTCCTGGCGTACCAGACCCCGTAGCAGTAGCGTTCAGTACACCACCAACTAGGGTTAAACCGGTCCCCAGAGTGATTTCCTCAATCGAACCTGCCCCAGTGCTGCTGCGGCCTAGTAGTCTGCCGGTAGCAGAAACGTTTTGGATTTTGGCGTAAGTTACTACTCCGTTGTCAATAGTCCAGGTTGAGTTATTGGAACTAACGGTAATATCACCTTTATCACCATCACTTACGAGCCGAGAATCGTTACCCTGGGTGAAAGTCCCCAAGGTGGTACCAAAAGAGCCGACTTGAAGGATTCCATTAGTGCCGGTGATGATTGGTAGTCCTGATACCGTACCAATCGCACCTGCGTTGGTGATGTTACCGTGGATGTGAGTTGAATCTGCCGCGCCGACTTCGCTAGCGGTCAGGGTGCGGAAGGTGGGTGCTGCCGGAGAGCCTGTAGAGGGGCCAGCGAGTACCGTATTCGCACTCTGGGCTACCCAAGCGGCTGTTAATGTGCCCGAAGCGATTACCGGGCTGTTAGAAATGGTGAATTGGCCTGGTAGACTTAGGCCAACGGAAGTTACAGTGCCACTACCGGGTCCGGAGGTGGGTGTAATGTAAGTCATTACACCGCTCACGGAATCGTAAGACAACTGGCCGGTGGCAGAGATTGATGTTCTCGCTCTTTCGGTGGTAAAGTATTTGTTTACCGAACCTTCAGCTAGAGAGTCAGTACTGCCAGGACTCGGGCTTACTTCGATGTAGGTTGAGCCGCTCCAGCGGTAAGACTTGTTATTGGACAAGTCAACATAGATCTTTCCGGTTTCACCAACGAGTGGGAAAGAAACCAGAGCAGGAAACTCAAGCACGTCATCGACGTAGCTGGGTAGTAGAGAGGAGGGGATTAATCCGCCACTATCCAGCCTAGCCAAGCCATTAGCCGTATTCAAGCTGAGACTGATATTTCTCGTTCTCGTCCAGAAGCCGGATCCGTCTTGTGTAGAAGTATCGGCTACGGAGATGGGCTGACCGCTGGTAACGGTAACATCGGTCAGGAAACGGTTGTCAACGTAAGTTTTTACCGCAAATTGGCTAGGTGCAGTGTTACCATCAGCGGCACCAGTACTGGATAGTAAGGTATTGTTATTGCTGAACTCCTGAATCTGTTCACCAACCGTGCTGATACCGCCATTTCGGCTAAACGGGCCGATAAAGTTTAGACCGCTCAGGTTGAACTGGTCAGTATTGATGGTTACAGATCCATTGGTACCATCCACGTTGAACTGGTTACCAACAGCGAAGTTGCCCAGTTCATCAGTATTTGAGGAATATACTCTACCGTTGTTTAGTTCTACGATCTTGTTGGCGGGAACGGGTACGCCTCCGTTCCATGGGAGAGCGTCGTAGTTCGTACCAGAACCAACGTACTCGAAAGTGTGTCCAGGTGCGCTAATCTGTGATCTTTGACGGAAATCAAGGATCTGGTTGGGAGCCAGGGTATTTCTTAGGCCGCCATTTACACCCGAGAAAAACGCTACCCTATACCCCGCTCGGGTAGGGTTATTATTGCTAACAGGTACGCCACTGGCGTTAATAGGTACGCTACCGGTAACAATATAGCCACTTGTCGGACAAATGAATGCGAGGCCGTTTACGGTAACTGAACCCGTGCTACCTATGGCTCCAGGGATAGTGGACTGGGTCGTGAGTGTGACCAGGCCAGTAGTTTTGTTGTATTGTGCATTTACTACACCGTAGTTGGTGCTGGAGATTACCGCAGTACCACCACTGACGTATTCGTGCTCTGGGCCGTTGGGAGAAGCGGCTTCGGTAAAAGTTAGGGTGTTTGTGCCGGTCTTGGTATATGTGAAGGTCTTTGCTTCGGCTACCCCGGTGGTGGAGTTCCTCGGGAATACCAGTTGCGGGAACATCAGTTGCCCGGAAGATGGTCTGCTGGAGGAATCGCAAATAAAGGACAACCCTGACAGTACTACACTGTTGCCGATTTGAGGGATGAATCCTGTGGCGGTTAGAGTAGTTACGCCAGTAGTTTTATTGTATACTGCAGAGGAGACGGGGTAAGAATTCCCACCCACGGTTACCGTACCACCACCAACATACTCATGCTTGATAGTGCTGGTGGCTAGAGTTACAGTAAAGGAGGTACCGTCTACGGCAGAAATGGTGACCGGATTGCCTGGTGACCCTAGGGAGCCGGCTGAAGGGTATTTGATCTGTCTGCCTAGACGGTTACCGGAGAAGTCGATTACGTCAACTTCTGTTACGCCTTGACGTAGGAATTGATAGGTACCGTTGGGGACTTCAGTAATGTCTACTTCTGAACCGCCAGAGCTGGTTGACACCTTGAAGGTGTTGCTGGTGAACCCGCTTGAGATAACGTGGTAAACCGGGCCGGACTGTAAGGGGGCGGGAAGTAGACCAGACTTGATCGAAAAGGTGATCTGGTCGCCAACAACTAGAGTGTGAAGGGGGCTGGTGAAAACGTTGCTGGCTTGGTCGATTGTGACGACTCTCTCTACTCTGCCAGCACCGTAGTTAGAGATTCTTGATTTACCAGTAAATACCGGCTTCGTGCTATAGCCCTCGGCAATTAGTCCGTAGGTACCGAAGTCGCTGGTACCACCACCGGAGAGGTTTACTTGGCCGCCGGAAGAAGTTTTTACGTGATACTCACAGAACGTGCCAAAGAAACTTACGAGCTGTGCATAGCCGTCGTTACAAACTAAGCATCCAGGGCCGCCAAGGTTAACCTGGGTGTAGCTGTCAACCACCATCGACCGGATGGGGCTGTTAAGGGCACACTTGGTACCATCTACAAGGATACCACCACCAGTATCACCAACTGATTGGCTACCAGCCAATCCGCTATCATCTTCAGCGGTGATGCTAGAGCAGTTTTGGATGTAAGGTGATTTGAGGATGTACGCGCCAAGGCTAATAGCCCCTATAGCGGTGTTATCAGCTAGTTCGTCAAAGCTGATAGCCCAAGATTGTTGACCGAGAACAGCGTTGGCCTGGTGGCCAGCAAACTCGATGCCCCAGCACCAGAAGCCGGAGTCGACTTTGAAAAAGCCGTTCATCTCCTGGCCAGCAGCAGGTCGGATTGTGGTGTTGCGGAGACCGCTACCCATTATCCCTACATCTCTCTTCCAACGAATAGGTAGGGAAGTTTCAGTATAAACGCCAGGGGCGAGGATTACTAGGTCTCCTGGCTGAGCTAGGGCCGCTGCAGCACCAAGAGTTTGAAGAGGTTCGTGGAGGGAGGTGCCGTTGTTGGAATTACTACCACTCGGGCTTACATACACCTTCCTGGAGTCACGGAAAGCGGTAAGGATCGAGTTGACGGATTGCTTTACTCTCTCCGCTGTCCAGGCACGACGGGTAGTAGAAATACCAGCTTCTGCCTCAGCTTGGGATACGGTTTCTGCTGACCATTCGCGGGCGTTAGTTAGCCTGGAGTCGTTACCTTTGACAACTTGGCCCGCTGTAGCATCCCCAGTAGCAGGTACGTCGAGGGTTGCTGAGGTGCCTAGAGTGGGTCCTGAAGCGGCATAGGTGATACGACCCTGCGCGTCGACAGTGATAGTCGATAGGTTGTAGGTTCCAGGAGTTACGGATGTATCGCTTAGGCTTAGGGTTACTTGGCCGGTGAATCCACCACCAAACAAACCAGTCCCTGGAAGGACTCCGGTAATGCTGCCACCGCCTGATCCGCCGCCACCTAGGCTACCCAACCCGGCGAAGAAGTTTACAACATACGATTGGAGGAATGAATACGGTACTGCGTCGCTGCCGAGAACTGGAGCGGCGAGATTGGTGATTCGTTTGTTGTTTAGGCTAAGGCCGTAGTCCCCTTGGGATACAGAGCTACCGACAGATACTCTACCGTTGAAGGTGGAAGTGCCATCGTTTGATACGTAGCCTATGGTTTCACCAAGAAAGTTCTTCCACTCCTGCACAAGAGGGTTGGTGGTAGAACCGCGAAGAGTTAAAGCGACGGAATTATTAGATCCCGGATTGATTGTATTGTCCGCAGTAGAGGCTGGGACTTTGCGGATTAGGGTATTGGGGTCAAGGTCGACATCCGCGATCAGTGCGTCTACTTGAGACTTTGTGTAAGTATCAGTTTTGGTAGCGTAAATGAGGGCAATATCTGCTTCAATATCACTCTGCAACCCATCCAGGGCAGTCTCTAGCTGAGTCTGTGATACTTTTACCGTATTCAGCAGGTTAATGTCCGCGTCAAGCGCAGCAAATTGACCGTCAAGATACAGGCGAGTATAGGTGCTGGTTACGTTAGCCTTGGTGGCTAATAGTTTGTTAACTTCTTCCTTTGTGTAATTATCACTAATTCTGCCCAAGTCTTGATCGGGAGCACACGACTTCCCATAGAAATTGCTAGACATCGACCCCTGCATCTAAGTAGCTTTCAACAGGGATGCAAATCAAATCGTTGGGGGGTGAGGACAGAGATATCACGCGACGATTGGGCTGGTCACAAACCAACTCCTTCTCGCACTGAGTTGGGTTACCATTACGAACGCAGTATAACCTGCTCCAGGGGGAGGAGGGGGGAGAAACATTACCGGGGGCAGATGTAGCTATGTAACAGCAAGTATAGTCACCACACGGTACGTCCAGGAGGACTATGGAATCTTTTTGATAAGTTGTGGAATTGTTATAGTAACTGTGTTGAGAAATTAGTTCGTTGTAGGTTGGCACTCCAACCGGTTCTGATGTACAAACGTAACAAACTTCCTCCCACAACGATGGATTAAAGGCGCCTGCAGGGGAGGGAATATCCTCTACCGCCCTGTACACAACCACTCTGTAGCCATCGTTTTCGATTTGAATGACAATATCATCTTCCACGTATGAAGATTGTGTAACATATCTTGCTACATTCCATCTTCTATTACTCAGTAGGTTCTCTTCGTCCCATGTAAATGGAATCTCCCCCCACTTTGTATAAACACCCTTATTTACATCGTAAAGGGGATACAACTGCAAGAGGGACATTGCGTCTCTCTCACATTTGTTATCCCCTACGATCTGCAAATTGATATCATCCAGAGCTTCCAGTTGCTCCTCGGTCAAGCAACTACCGAAAACTCTAGTTGCCATCGATCAGTTGAAGGTGAAGTTATCGCCTACCATGGTGATTTCGATGGTGCTGGGAGAACCGCTGGTGCGGTCCACCTGGCCGAAGTTCACTGAGGTGAGCTGTGCGTCAGGGATGATAATCGATCTGCTACCCAGGGGGGTGGGATTCTCACCACAGGTTACCGGAGTAATGTTGATGGTGATATAATCGCAGCCGTGGGATTTCCAGAAATCTACGATATCGTAGTGAACGCTGGGGTCGAATGGGGTAACAATGGTCATTTCGGCCAGAGTTTTCGTACCCTTGAGGTTGAAGACACGCTGTCTTACACCATCAGCGTAGGAAGAAGTAGCAGCGGTATCTTTGATGCCACTGAATGAAGTGAAGTAGTGAGCCCAGGGACTAGCCTGTACCCACCACTGAGATTGAGTGCTAGGGCGAATCTGAATCATCGGGTTGGTTGATGCGATGTGTGAGGCTAGTGGGCCTCCTCTATCTTGCTTTCACCACTACATAAAGTAGGGTGCGAAGAATGACCAATAGCCGGTTTTGTCCGGATCGAGAACGACACATTCGCCGTGTACGGCTGAGCGGTTCAAACGGTAGGAGAGGGTGTAAACTTTTACGAGATTATTGATGTCTTCGGGAGTGAATTTTTCCCCGACAAGAGCTTTGTTCTCAAAGATGACAAGCTCACGTCTGAGCATATCCCGATCCTCCGGAATAACCCTCGGAATCGCTCTAAGTTCGTCAAGGAGGCGTTTAGTAGTGAAGATGATATCGCCGGGGGAAGTATAACCGTCAAGGTTGATACGGGAGGATTCCGAATCCACCGAACTAATTCCGGTAGCGATCCTTTCCCAACCAACTTCATCAATACCGCCTTGATTGAACCGGTCAGCGATGAGTTTAGATACTTTATCCCGAACAGTTTGATCTTTGAGGTCGCCATTCTCATCGAATTCGGTGAAGTCGAGATTCTCTGCGGCGGATAGGGAGTTTCTAGCAACAAGCTGAGAGATGGCCTTCTCGCCTTGTACGATACGGCCGAGGTCTTCAACTTCACCATCAGACTCTGCCATACCCGGAGCGGATAGGTCAGGCATTTCAACCTTCTCAAGGGATGGAATTTCTAGCTTGTCTCTCACCCAATCAAGATCGGATACACTATAACCAATAGCTTGTAGCTGGGTGAGGATCTGGACAACTTTTACCGGGTCTTCTTTCTGTTCTAGATCTTCAAAGTTTCTTCTTAGGTGGGGGATGGAGCAGCCGGGATAGTTGAGTTCTACAATCCAGCGAATCAGGGTGGCGTTTAGGGTTTCGTCCAGTTGCTCACTGAACGCTTTTGCCTTCCTCATCCTCACGCTATCCGCGATACTATCTCTCGCATACGATCCCACCGATCCAGTGTCTTGTCCGACAGTGGATTCACCGTTAATAAGGAAGGAGATCTGCTGATCGATGTACGTGATCAAGGTTTGGTACATCTCCGGTCTACCTTCACCCCCTTTGAGCCAATCAACATCCATCTCGTCAGGGATAACGAGGGCGGTTTCTTGACCTAACCTTTGGAGAGCGGAGAACAGGGATTGGACTTCTTCTTCCGGAGTGCCTAGGCTGAACTTACCAATAGCGGTTGGGGTGGTGTGTTTATCGGCGTACTGTAACCAAAAACTCAACAGCGTTCGTCTAAACTCAACAAGGGAGTATAATTGTCTACCCAAGCCCGTACCATACGGGTCCATGTTGTTGCTGTAAGCCCAATGCCTGTGAATCACAAGGCTTCTCATTGGCACTGGGATACCCTCAACGGGGGATTGAATGGTGATTACCCTTGGGCTAATAGACCCATCCTCATTAAGGATGAATTGGATTCTGCGGGGGTCACGAATCTTGATCTCGGAGGGGATGATGTATGAACCTTGTCTAATCCAGCAGATTTCGCCAATACTGATTCCTAGAATCAAAGATTCACACATTCCTCGGATGAACGAGTCGAATCCGGAGTTA
>VFQT010005143.1_pt1 | contig 10202 bp, 10 predicted proteins | sample 3512381 | NCBI WGS metagenome assembly VFQT01 (sample SAMN10412376, study PRJNA504923) | tailings metagenome | isolation source: Relicate 2 Philex TSF3 active mining site | place: Philippines: Tuba, Benguet | collected 2017-08-29 | reverse complement strand
AATTGTGAGTGATGTCCGTGACTTTTTCAAGTCCCTAAACTAGCACCATTGGTTATTTAAGAAGGAATTATCTTGATACCATTGCAGGGTTTCACCAGTGCTCACATCAGAAAGAATAAGATAGGTACTATCACCTCCACTTGCCAGACGTTGACCATCAGGGCTGAATGAAAGGTCTGTTACACGATATCCATCATGTTGGTTAATGGTCAATTTCTCAATTCCATTTGACGCATCCCAAATTCTTACCATTCCGTCTTCCCCGGCGGTTGCTATGGTGTTCCCATCAGGGCTGAATGCAATTTTATTAATGAAGCCAATATTTCCATCGAGAGTTAACTCCTGCTCCCCCGTTTGAGTAGACCAAATGGATGGGTTCCCATTCTTGCTGGTGGAAGAGGCGAGGTACTTCCCATCCGGGCTGAAGGTAACACTTTTAACGCTTCCAACCGCACCCGGAATTGCAACCGTTTCTTCGAGCCAGATCAAGCCGACATGTTGTCCCGAAACATCGATCTGGTCAGGGATGTTCGAGATGTTCCAAAGATAGGTGGAACCATTTTCAGTTCCCGCTGCTACAAAACGCCCATCTGGGCTGAATGCTATAGAGAGAACGCTGTCTCCATCTAGTTTTACTGTATTGCGTACACGAGAGGTTTGAAGCGCGTCACGCAGGGCATTCTCGGTGGAGGGAAGGATATCTTGACCTGCATCGCTTAATATTTGGGTCGCCTGCAATGCCAACAAAATACTAAGCTCGGGGTCGGCGGTAAGACTGTTCTGTGAAGCCGCTGTGAGTTCGCGTGCAAAAGATATCTTTGAATTCAATACTGCTGCCTGACGTTGGAAATATGCTACAACCCCCAACGCCACCGAGATGACCAGCGCAATGGTGATGCCTGCCATGGCGACTCTTTGTCGACGGGTTGCATCTTTGCGGCTTGCTAGAATGAATTCACTTTGTACCTGTGTAGGTTCGGGGCTTTTCTGCAACCCTTGTGAGATGAACTGCTCTCCATCGGTAAGATCGTTCCCACGCAGAGTAAGTGAATTATCACGGTTCTTTTTATCCCACTCAATGGCACGAACTTGGATGCGGGTATGGGTCTTTACCCAGTCCAGGTCTGTATCCATGGCACCGCATAAGATCTCGAATGCCTTCTCGAAATTGTCACCCTCCCGCATATAGACCCAGTTGAGGCGTGCCAGTTCCGGTGGTACCTGTTGGCCTTGATCTGGCATGATGTGCAAAATGGGCAGAAGCCGTTTCCCCATTTTCAATGCATGATCCATTTCTTTGCGGCATTCGTTCGATTTAAGCCACTCTGGGCTCAGTACGAACAGCACTGTATCGGTTTTCTCGATACCTTCCTTGATCTCTGCATCCCAATCAGATGCGGCAGGAATAGATGCCCAATCTGCCCATACCTCGCGCTTGGCTGCGATTAATGCTTCAACAAGTTTTTGGGTAAAGACCTTGTCACGGCGCGAGTAAGAAATAAAAACATCTGTCATTGTCCTGCTCCTTAATAATATGAAGTTGATAAATTATATTATTTGGGCATTATTTCATGCTTTACAACTTGGAAAGCAAAGCGGGACAATGAAATGTCATTTTTGTGGGACTCAAAACTCTAAGATTAGCAAATTTTCAGCTGCTTCTTTTTTCGGCGTTTTGAAAGATTACTTTATGATTGATGAAAAAAACGCAGCGTATACTAGTTATGTGAAATAAGCATTTCTTATGGCTTGCCTGACTTTGATTTTCTGAATTTATTATCGAATACCGCGAACCGCCCATGCGCGTGCAATTAGGGGAATTGAACCATCCTCTGCAACGGGCAGGATTTTGCGAAGGCATTCTCGTAATTCGGCACGATTTTCTTCATTCAATGACAGAGTGTATGCCGGGGCTGGACCCTGCCCACCGAGGAATGGGTTCCAATAGTCATCAAAATTACGGAAGGTTGTGGGAATTTCTATTGGGTTAACTTCTACTTGATGAAGCCCTGCGGCTTCAAAGTGTTTACCTAACACATCCGGTTGACAGATGGGGAAGCGTGGTCCTTCATCTACTTCGGCGGCTTTGGGGTCTAGTTCTTTCGCAGCGTTGAAAAAGTAGCGGATAAATTCCATTTTGCCTGCGTAATCCCAAACATAGGCTGCAGCTATGCCACCAGGATGGGTGACTCGCGCCATTTCAGAAATTGTCCGCTCTGGCTTAGGAATAAAGTTCAGGACAAGCCCTGAGACGGTTGTGTCGAACTCGCCAGATGCTATGTTCAAAGACATTGCATTACCTACCTCAAATTCGACCTTGCTGTCCTGAACTTGTTCTTTTGCAAAAGCAATGAACCCATCAGATTGGTCAATGCCTTTCACCTTGGCAGGTGCAGCAATCTGCAGAATGGTCTGACTGAGCGCACCTGTGCCGCAGCCAACATCCAACCATGCTTTTCCTGCTGGAACATTCAGCCAGCTCAAGAACTCGCGAGCCATAAGCCGACTCCAACGCCCCATGTATGCTTCGTACTTGACTCCATGTGCCCAGTTGTCTTTTGGTGATATTGATCGTTCATTCATGGGATTCTCCTAAAATTAGAACGCGACATATGGAAAATTATATGACTCAGGAATTTGATTACAAGCCACTCTTTAGTCCCCTTTGAAAAAACAATTATGAAAGGAGAATTTTGTCTTTTACCAGGTTTGAGATCAACTTTGCTACAAAGACGGACATTGTGGACCTTGGTGGTGGTTGGGATCGTAAAAAATTAGTTTAGTGTGCTTCACAGCAGTTCGTTTTCCTTGTGTCTGTAGCAGGTCATCAAAATCAAAAACGGTCTCGAAAAAAATTTTCGAGACCGTTTTTGATTCAAGGGCAACCTTACGGCTTGCGCTGTTGTTGACGGGCAAGGCGTGTGAGTTCATGCACGAGCGGACGCAGTCTGTCTGGCATGGAGATATCACTGGTGCGGAGGGTGTGGATTCCGTCGTCAGCTTCGACACGGATCAGGTAGTGGATCACATCTCGAGCGGAGTCTGAGGCGGGCGAATCCGCCAGCGAGAAAATATCAGCTTCGCCCAATATTTTTTTCAGGGATTTTGCCTCGGCTTGAGGCAGGTCATCCAAATTCAAAGAAAGGCTGACTCGCCTTCCCATCACGCCACCGGTTTGTTCAAAGATAATGCGTGTCATTAGGTTAACCCCATTGCGCGCATGATGGTGGTGAAGCAACCTTCATTGTTGTCAGATGGACTACCAATGGCAATGCCTACTTCTGCCCAACCAGTTTGGACAGCTTTTTGTTCGATGCTGCCTGTTCCAAAAATCTCACCGGCAGTTTGGTATGTGAGATTGGCGGCATCTATGAAGGCGGATGTGGTGGTTAGTTTTTCAGTGAGGGTCTTGTACCAGATAAGCCCTGCTTTTTCCCAGGCATAGCCGCCAAGTTCGCGTGAGACAACATAGAAGGCATGATTGGGAATGCCCGAGTTGATGTGGACCCCGCCATTGTCATCGGTGGTGCTGACATAGTTATTCATATGTGCGGGCTGCGGATCTTTGCCGAGGACCGGGTCATCATACGCTGTACCAGGCGCCTTCATTGAGCGGATGCCTACGCCGTTGACATTGGCTGTGAACAGACCAGCGCCGATGATCCAATCTGCCTGGTCAGCGGTCTGTTGTAGGTGGTGTTGCCGAACCAATGAACCGAAGACGTCGGACATGGATTCGTTCAATGCGCCGGGTTGCCTAAAGTAATCAAGATTAGCCTCGTATTGGGTGATGCCATGAGTCAATTCGTGGGCGATCACGTCGAGCGATCTGGTGAAGCGATTAAAGAGCTGCTGTTCGGGTGGTAGGTCTTCATCTCCATCGCCATAGACCATTTGCTGACCATCCCAAAAGGCGTTGTCATAGCCCTTTTGGAAATGGACAGTGGAGTTGAGTTTTAGCCCGTGATTGTCAATGGAGTTGCGCCCGTAGATATCGAAGAACATGTCGTATGTGGATCCGCTGCCATCATAGGCTTCGTTGACTGCCGGGTCGCTGGTTGCCGGGTCACCTTCTCCGCGGATCTTTGTGCCAGGAAGTTGGGACCCATATTGTGCATCGTAAATGGTGCGTTGTTTGCCCACGATGTCTTCAATAGGGAGTTTAGTTCGCAGTGTGACACCCACAGTAATACGTTTTCTGCGTAACTCGGTGGATGCATTGATCGTTTGTTGAGCGAGGCTGCGTTGTTCTGGGCTGCCGTTGCGGACGATCTGTTCAAGCATATGTGGAGGGGTGATACAGAGAATGGAGTGATTTCCGTGCATATAATCTCCTTTTCCAGCCAGGACGGGTACAAAATCAGTATACGCTTGCGAGGTGGGCAATTCAATCCCTTTTGGGTGATAATAAAAACATCCTGGTGGATGAACACCTCAAGATCAATTTATTTAGAATTTGGAGACCCCATATGATTCAGATCCAAACAGAACGGCTTACCCTTCGTCAGCTTAACTTTAACGATGCGGCATTTATTGTTGAGCTATTGAATGAGCCATCTTTCATTCAAAATATCGGCGACCGTGGTGTGCGAACCCTCGCCGATGCGGAAAAATACCTTGAGAATGGACCGATCACCAGCTATGCAAAGAATGGTTTCGGTTTGCTTGCAGTCACGTTGAAAGAGACCGGGGAGACCATTGGTATGTGCGGATTGATCAAACGCGATGTGTTGGATGATGTAGACATCGGCTATGCCCTCCTGCCAAGATTTTGGTTGAAAGGATATGCCCTTGAGGCTACTCAAGGGACGATGAAATATGCAAAAGAGGTGGTAGGGTTGAAGCGAGTCGTTGCCATCGTGGACCCTGCCAATGCTGGTTCGATCCGTGTTCTGGAAAAACTTGGAATGAGATTCGAGAAGATGGTGAAGTTATCGGCAGATGATATTGACCTGAAATTATTTTCAGTACATTTGTAAACAAAAACGGTCTCGAGGACATCATGCCTCGAGACCGTTTTTGTTTTTTTATGCAGGGCGTTTGTTCTTTTTGACTTCCGTCCCCGGAACGCTGACTCTGCGTGCTTCCTGCTTGACCTTGCGGTTGTGTTTGCGCATCCCTTTGGAAGGGCGTTTGTTTTTAACCTGGGTTTTTTCTGGTGTTGAATTCAAGTACTTGCTCCTTAGCTTTTAATTCTGTGATTGGATTCATATTCCGACCAAAGTTTGCTGATCTCTTCTTTGGCTTGTTGGCGGGTGTACCCGTACTTTACTTGAAGCATGGTGACGAATTTATCAAACTTCACATCTGCTTTATCCACTTTGACGAGATCGTATTCGACCATCAGACTCCAACGGGTATTGATCTCCCCGCGGATCAATTTCCACTTTTCTTCGAACAGGGATTTGTTCATAGGGCGCTCCTCCTCCGAGCGGCGCTTTTTAACTATTTTCGGTCTGGGAGTTTTGTGATTTCGTTCCCATCCATCTCCCCCGTGAACAGGTATGCCAAAATATTCAAACTCTTGCGTGAGTTCATTGTACTACGACAATGGAGGAAATAATTTCACTTTCCGTGAATTTGATGCGCCCCGGGTAGTTCCGTTACGCTTTCGCCCAATTGTTACTATTTTGAACGGCTTCAATCAAGGTTTTTTGATCTCCGAACATCGTGTTTGTTTCTGAGACCAGAATTTCCAAATAACGACAGTCGAGGCAAAGGAAAGCTTCGGTTTCGAAGCGATACGTGAAACTGTCCACTGCGATCATTTGAAGAACAACACCATCCTGGTGCCAGTTTTTACCTGTATTTTTATAGACATTGTGGGAACCACATTTTGAGCATTTTCGATCTTGCATGGGAATCTCCTTCTCAGATTTATGCGCTGACCCTGAATATATAAAGCAAACGCATTCAATATTGGGGTTTCTGGAAGGTATCTTGCTATTGAACACAAGCATTTATCTGCATTTCCCCACAATTACCATCTAGTTGCCTAATTTCATTGTACTACCTTCCAGGAATAAAGATAGAAGAAAAAAACGGTCTCGAGAACTTAACTCTCGAGACCGTTTCGACTAATTGATCACAACAGGTTTAGCCAGAGACCTTTTTCCAGTTCGTGCTGGCTTGAATGCTCTCAGTAAGAGACTTGCCCTTGCCAAAGATCGCTGCAGCTTGTTCTGCAACTAGGATCTCCAAATGGCGGCAATCAAGGCAGAGATATGACTCTGTAGCAAACGTCTCGGTGATCTTATCTCCTAGCGCCATAACCGTAACGCCATCCCGGCTCCAGGATGAATTCACACTTTGATATACGTTGTTTGAACCACACGCTATGCAGACTCCGTTTTTCATTGCTCACTTCTCCTTTTGTATTGATAATGGGGAGATTATATGGAAAGAAGTTAAGAGGGGATAACCCCTCTTTGGTCATGTGGAGAAATCAAAACGGTCTTGCGGACTTAACATATCGAGACCGTTTTTTTATTAACCTATGATATAAACCAAAACATGACACAACAAGGGTTTTTGATCATTTCAGATATTACCGGCTATTCTAAGGATGTTAATGAGTCGGAGCTGGAACATGCACGCGAAAGCCTGACTGCCCTGTTGAATCTCTTGATCGACCACACGCAATCTCCCCTGGTGTTATCCAAACTCGAAGGCGACGCTTTGTTTTCGTATGCGCCAGCAGGCGGATTTTTGCAGGGGCAAAGCCTGCTGGATATGATCGAAACCACGTATGCGTCCTTTCGCAAGGCGTTGGAATTGATGGTGCTGAATACCACCTGCCCATGCAATGCCTGCCGCAACCTGCCCAATCTCGACTTGAAGTTCTTCGTTCACTTTGGTTCTTTTATGACACAGAAACTTGGAAATTTCACGGAGCTAGTGGGGAATGATGTCAATTTAGTGCATCGTCTGGCAAAGAACCGCATCAAGGAAAAGATGGGCTTCAAGGCGTATGCCGCATTTACTCAATCAGTGATGGATGCGTTGGGGCTTGCAGATTTTCAGAATAGCCTGACGCCGTACCGTGATACTTTCGCGGATGTGGGCGAAGTGCAAATGTATGTGCATGACATGCATGCGGTATGGGAACGCTTGAAGGATAGGGTGCGGATCGAGGTCCGACCCGAAGAGGCGTTGGTCGTTCGCGAGTACATCTTCCCTGTGCCGCCATCCATCTGTTGGGAGTACATGACCAAGCCCGAATTCCGTCAAATGGTGCTGGGAGTAGAAAAAGTGGAAGTAGGCAACCTGGTACAGGGGCGTACAGCGGTTGATTCTGCTTACTATTGTTATCATGGCAACATGGAAACCCGCCTGCTTATTTTGGACTGGCAACCCTTTGAACAATATACAACAGACAGCGTGACGCCTATCGGCGCGAGCTTTAGTATGACGATCAAGTTGGAGCCCATCGAGAGTGGAACGCGAGTGACCAATTTGTGGGGCAAAGCGCGTGGAGCGTGGATCCGGCGTAAGCTAAACGACCTGCTCCAAAAAATGATCTTTGTCTCACAAAACGACAAGGGTTTTGAAAAACTGCGTCAACGCATGCAACAAGACCTTGCCGATGGAACTGCGTTCGTCTCCCCGCCCATTGAAGTGGACAAAGCTCAGGTCGCTTCACTTGCAACCCAAACACTGACCCATAGGGATTAATGGTAATTGTTCGTTATGTAGCAAAGCGGCTCGCGGATGAAATTTTAGCAAGACAGCTTATCTCATTCATCACTCTTCAGTCTTCACTATTTTTCCCACCAGCCCATTAGCTCACTCAACGCCAGACTCGGCGTCGCATCGCCTTGCCGTCCGGTATTCCACGTCACGATCAAATCTCGTTTCGCGCGAGTGATGCCCACGTATAACAGGCGTAATCTCTCTTTGACATAATCCAAGCGCGAGCGCATTGTGGCTGCGCCTTCTTCGTACCAATCGTATTCATTGGTTGATTCCAATGCTGTCAACTGCGCCAGTGACTCAGCCGCCAAGTCCAAGCCGCCTCGCACGAACCACTTCTCAGAAATGAATCGATCATTCGGCTGGTTCGACGGGAAGTCATAATTATTGACCGACATCATATACACACGGTCCCATTCTAGCCCCTTCGCCTTGTGCATCGTCGTCACCACCACCCGTCCGCGATGCTTCTCCGGGTCGAAGCCCGAGTCATCATCCGAGAACCCAATGAAGCGTCGTTCGTTCTTCGCGATCACCGCCAACTCCGCCGTCAACTCAGGCAAACGCCAATCCGGGTGATCGTCTGCGGCACTGCGCAACACCAGCGCCAACTTATTCGCCAACGCCAGATCAGACACAGCACTGAACACATCCTGTGCCAAGGTCAACACCAACTGATCGATAGGCAGTGTGACCGCATTCAACCAGCGCTGCACATTGACTTGGAATTGAGTCAACTCTTCGATGACTTGCATCGACTCGGACTCACTCAAGCCTGCCAGCCAGTCATTGGCATTTTGCGGTGCGATGAAGTTTTCCACATCGATCATCTTGCGCAGAAGATTTGACGTCATTGCGAGGAGCGCACTTTGCGACGAAGTAATCTCCTCATCATCCGATTCCCGACTCCCAGCACCCTTCTCTCTCCAATCCCTTCTCCAAACCTCATACGCCTTCGACAACTTGCGCGCATTGCCCGGATCGGATAGATACGAAAGCAAATAGCTCAACGCTCCCGCCGCCGCGCGCGTCTCCGACGTAGACGAGATCAATTCGATGGGTTCGATGCCGCGTTGACGCAGTGCATTGACCATCTCCACGCCGCGTTGGTTACGCGGCACAAGCACTGCAATGGTCGGTTGTTCTTCAATGGGAAAGTCCGCGAACGAATCGACATATCCTTTAATGGATTTCGCCACCGCTTCAAGTTCTTGCTCCGGCGCGTATTTTGTCGAAATGAACTTGATCGCTTCTGGGTTATCGGGCGGATTCTGCTGCGGGTCATTTTCTGGCACTGGCACGATATGAGGCACGGATAGCGCTGTCCGCACATTCGGGTCGGGGTGGGCGGTCATGACCCAGTCAATGAGATGATTGGCAATCGCCAACACTGAGGGTTGAGAACGCCCTGACTCGGGCATGTCTACGCTTGGGTTTTCACGGATGAAGGCACGCAAGAGTTCAGGGGATGCCGTCGTGAACGTCTCAAAGATGGCTTGGTTCGGGTCACCCACGCGCACCCAATTGCCGCCAGTAGGGGTGAGGTCCCCTCGCCCTGTATTCGATGCGCCAGATAACAACGCCAAAATCCGTTCCTGTGTCTGACTCGAATCCTGCGCTTCATCTTCCAATATGTAAGGATAGCGATATTGCAAACGCTCGCGGAATTCATCGTCTGTTTCAAGCAATGTCAACGCCAAACGGATGAGGTCGTCAAAGTCCACGGCGCCGCGGTAGGCGAGGGCACGTTGATAGTCCGCGTAGATGCTATAGCCAAGCTCTGCCAAAGGCAACGGGGCGAACGAAGCGTCGAGTTTGAGACGCAGCTTTTCGGGAGTCAAGAGGCGGTCTTTGGAGGAGCGGATAAAGGCAAGGGCAATGGAGTCCAATAAGTCCGGCAGCTGTTGTCGTTTCACCCAATCCCGTTTGGAGTTGTCGAGCGCCGGGTCGAGATAATCGTCAAGTGAGTGACTCGCCAGCCAGGCATTGACCGCCTCACGGCGAATGAACCCCGCCTCACGCTCATCGATGATGCTGAAGCGTTCCTCCAGCCCAACCTTCGCTGGCTTCTCGCGGACGATGTCGTGCGCCAATCCATGTAGAGTTCGCACGCGATATTTATATAATGCCTGCAGCGGGTTATCGAAGAAACGTTTGATGCGTGTTTCGAAATTGTCCACTGCCGAGTTGACGAGGGTGACGATGAGGATCTCTTGATTATCCCCGAGCCGTCCCTCTTGGATGAGCTTCGCTGCCAATGCTGAGAGGATATGCGTCTTGCCTGCACCAGGCACGGCAGCAATGCCAAGCCTCCCGCCGTTATAGCGGAGGATTTGCTGTTGGGAAGGGCGAGGGGTGAAGGAGGATGTCATTTGGTTGGATTGATTTTACTCTGTGTACCCGCATGGAGTTAATGTTTTGCTAGTCTAGTTATCAGGTAGAACGTCTTTTCCTAAATCTCCCAAGGTCCAAAATCTTGTACATCCGCAAGATGGAATATCTGCCTCCCA
>VFQT010005140.1_pt1 | contig 10207 bp, 12 predicted proteins | sample 3512381 | NCBI WGS metagenome assembly VFQT01 (sample SAMN10412376, study PRJNA504923) | tailings metagenome | isolation source: Relicate 2 Philex TSF3 active mining site | place: Philippines: Tuba, Benguet | collected 2017-08-29 | reverse complement strand
CATTTAAACTGAACCCCCAAATATGACTTTTCAGAGGAGGGGGTCTAAGGGGGAACTCTAAGTTCCCCTTGGGTAAAGGTGCTAACCCCCAAACAGGTATTTTTCCGTGTGTAGCTGGAAAAACCTGATAAATTCTCAAATATATAAAAATTATATATTTAGAAATTATAAATTTCGTTTTTATAAAAAAAATTTTATATATGCTAATGTATATATTTGATGTCTCGTATTATGCCATCTTCTCGCCCAACTCTATCTTTTCAGCCATCTACTCGGCCGAATTTTCCACCAGGTGCTCTTGTTCCGGGACAGAGACCAGATAGAGCTCTCAACAGTGCTCAATTTGCTGCCGCGCGCGATGCGAGAGCAACTGGAACCGCACAAGGTATGACTGGAAGACAGCTCGAAGTATTTGTTGCGCAGGCCGCTATGAATGCGAAATAATTTATTTTTTCGAATAATTCTGAATAAAATATTTAGAATTCGTTTTTTATAAAAAATTTTTTTCTGTGTTATTTTATAAATTTGATGTCTCGTTCTATGTCTTCATCTCGTGCAGGTTCTGGTGTTCCTTTTGGAGGCTCCGCAAATGGTGTTCGCGGGCCAACTTTCCAATCAGGTGGTCGCACAATTAGCGCAAATACTGGTTTTTTAGCTAATCCTTCTCGTGCGGCCCAACACGCCGCTAATAACGCTGGCGCTCTTACTCGTAATGAAGCAAGAGCAATTGGACTTCAATTAGCTGGTCGTCCAAGTGGACCATTTAGTGGACCAAGTCGTTCTCTTACAGGTTTTCGTAATTAAAATTTTGTTATACTTAGATAACTTTTATAATAATTCATTTTTATAAAAGAATTTTTGGATAAGTAAAGGGGTACCTTTTGTAAAAAACCAATAATACAACACTATATAAAATACTATTTAACTCAATATAAAAATATAGATAAACATTTATGTAATAAAAAAATCGATATTGTAAATATATGATAAAATATTACGAACATCCATATTTACTTGCGTCATCATTCAACAATTTCCAAAAAGATTTTTACAAAAAATACATTATAAATCAATCCGGAGGTTCAAAAGAAGTTGGGAATGATAAACATAAATATGACTTTGATACATTCGAAAACAGAAATGGATTCTTTTTAGGATATAAACCTCATTGTGTTGATGTATTTATAGATGAAGACCGCAAAGAAGCAATAATAAACAACTTTTCTTATTTTACTAATTGCTCAATCTCAGGTAATTTTCCAAGAAAAGATGGAACTCGACATCTAATGGAAACCACAATTCGACTAATAAAAGAAAATTATAAAAATGTTAAAACTATTAAATTAGTCGATAATTCAACAATAAATTGTGGAATAAACAAATTCCCACTTTACGCTTACATGATTTTATTTTACGGAGAAACATATTATATGAAATACGGTTTTATTCCAGAAAATAAAAGTCGCGATTTATCAATTGTTGTCGCAAAAATAAAAGAAAAAACAATAAAATTAGAAAATATTATTGATTTTACTGAGAATAACTCATTCCCAAAAGAGAAAAACGATGATTTTATCAAAGTATGTAAAAAGATAATTAGAAAAAATAACAAACTACAACATTTTTTGGAAGAAATAAAATTTATAAAATCTCTCGGGAAAAAAGGTTGTAATTACTTCTTCTCTTTTATACAATACATATACGCATTATTTTTCCCGAGCTTTAATTTTTTTCAGGAAACATATATCAAATCAACTTAAAAATTAAAATTTATATATAATATTATATATAAATATGTATTTACCAAAAAGAAACAGGATAGATGGAAATAAAAAAATAATATTCAGAGAAAAATACAAAAATTATATAAATCAAGGAAAGCCAAATGGATTTTGGTATAGTTGTTATAATAGTTGGTATAATTGGATAATAAAGGAAGGTATGGATTCATTATTATATAATTATATTCATAAAATAAATATAAAATCGAATATTATTACTGACATTTGGAATAAAGATAAAAATAAATTACTTGTTATAAAAAACATATCAGATTTTGAGGTTTTTCATAAAAGATATGGTAAAAAATCAAAAATAATTTATTCAAATGAATTTATTTCAAATGATTTTATAAATTGGAAAAAAGTAGAAAAAGATTATGGTGGAATTGAAATTTGTCATTGTATTCCAATATATAAAAAATATATTTGGTATTCTTTATGGGATGTAGCAAGTGGATGTATATGGAATACTGAATCAATAATAAAAAAAACAGAATTAATCTATGAAAAAAAAGGAAAAAAATATATTAAAGTTATATAAATTACTTATTTTTTACAATTTCATTTATTTTTAATTGAAGTTCAATCGCTTTCACCATATTCTTATGTCTTATTCCATCAACATGTTTATTGTAATACGCTTCACAAAAAAATACTAAATCGCAAGTATTACAATAATGTTTATAATTTTTCCTTTCTTCTGCGCTTGAATGAACCGTAGCATAGTGCATTTTTAAATTCCAATGATTTAATGCTTTATAATCACACAAAGAGCATTCTTTTGGTAAAAGATTTCCATTTCTTTTATGTTTTTTCGTTTCACTATGTCTAAACCAATTTGTAACTATTTTTGTTCTGTAATCACATAAATGACAATAAAACTCATCCATAATATAAATAATACATTTTTTTTAAACAGAATCCGTATTCTATTTAGAATAAATAATATAAACTTAATGAACTATGTTAAATTGAATAAAAATAATATTTACTTATATTATGGACAAATTCTTTTTCTTAGACATTTTTAATCAAATTCTAAAATACGGAGAAAAAGAAATACGAATTATTTTTGATAGTAATGGAGATGTTTGGTTTGGATTAAGAGATACGCTTAAAGTATTAGATTATACAAGTTTGAAAAAGACAATGTATAATATATCAATAAATTATAAGAAGAAATACAAAGACTTAAGGGGGTTCCCTCGAGGGAACCCCCTTTCAAAAAACCAACAACCTAACACTATATTTATAAATGAATCTGGTCTATATCAGATACTATCGAATTCAACAAAACCGATAGCAAAACAATTCATGAATAAGTATTTTACCGAAATCATGCCTCAAATACGTAAAACAGGTAAGTATGAAGTTAGTAAAAATGAAATGAAGAAAATAAAAAACTTGAATCAAAAACTCGATAATTATAAACAAGAATTGTCTCATCATGAAAAAAATAATTATAAAAAATCAAAACATGGTTATTTTTACATTAGCGAAGACATTACAATTCATAATGGAAAAGAGATAAAATGTTTCAAGATAGGATATTGTAAGGATATTTACAAAAGAATGAAAGTTTATAAGGTTGGACATTACAATCATAAATTGATTAGTTACATTCCAATTATCTTGGATGGAAAACAACTTGAAAGCTGTGTAAAAACTAAAATGAGAATACATTTGAAGAAAATTGCATCTGATACATTGTGTTTTACAACATTACAAAAATTGAAGAAAGAAATTACATCTTGTAATGATTTTATAAAGGAACATATATGTCATTGTTTATCTTGTAAAAAGAAATATAAATTGAAAAATATAGATAAACATTTATGTAATAAAAAAATCGATATTATGAACATCCATACTTAATCGCGTCATCATTCAACAATTTCCAAAAAGATTTTTACAAAAAATGAAATAATATATAGTTATATTTTATTAGTATAAATATAATGGTCTACGCTATTTTAGTAAATTGTGATTTATTGCCAAATTATTTCAACACGTATCAAGAAGCTCTCAATGAAGTCATGATGCGGTATCCTGATTGGGATGACAGATATGATGAAGACGGAAACGAAAATCAATACTCAATAAATAAAGTTGAAGTCGAAGAAGGACACAAGATGAGTAAAGATTCAGACCCGAATATAACTGAACTCTATATAGAAAAAGGTATCCACATATATATACACAAACTTGTCTTGAAAAACTAAGCATATATCTTTGAAGATGACACAAGAAACGAATTATTCATATAATTTCAAAAATCTTATCAACAACTGATTGATCTAGATATATAAGATGACCAGCATTTATAAATAAATAATAGTTGAAATTTTTGAATTTTTTTTAATTTATTTACAGCTATTTATAGTTTTTTAAAAAATAACTGTAAATATATATTCTATATCTTTTCTTATTTAGTATCTATAATTTTGTGATACCAAAATAAAATATCTACATGCGATAACGTTCAATACTATAATTTTTCAAATTTTTAGGTAATTTATCTAATGAAAATGGATAGCTTTGCGGAATTGAAATTTCTAAATCTTCTAAATTTTCTGGTAAATTATCAAGATTATGTTTATATTGGTATAAATGCAATTTTAATTTTTTCAAATTTTTTGGTAATTTGTTGAGTGGATGATTGAAATTCATTACATTCAAATCTAATATTTCTAATTCATCTGGTAAATGATTTATTGGTTTATTGAAAGCATTTATTATTGGTTCTCCATCACCACCAAATAATTGTTCAAAACGTATTTCTTTTATACTATTTGGCAAGTGGTCAAGAGATTTATTAAAACTTCCCTTCAATTCCAAATATTCGAGTGATTCTGGCAAATTTTGTAATTTTTTATTAAATTCAGAGCCAAGATATAAACGCTTTATTCCAAATGGTAAATAATTTATTGGTTTATTATAGATTGAAAAATGCATCATTTCAGTAGTATTACCTTCACAAAAATGTATTTCTTCAATATGTGATGGTAATTCAGCTATATTCTGGTTAAACAGATAATTAAATTTGAGTATTTTTATACTTGGATCGATTATTTCCAGTGGAAAATCGCGTTTTGTTTTTATATGAAAAATATTTGGTTCTTCATCGTATTTACCATTAATACAATGATAACAAATACTACTATAATCATCATCAATGTCCGAATTGAAATTGTAATATAATGTTTGGTTTTTTTTTTGATACCAAGTTTTTATTTTTTTCATTTTTTTTATTTATAAAAGTATATAATAAAAAAAAATCACTTTTTTTATTATATTCAATTTGGGATGACAAAGAAAAACAACCATTATATTATAATTTTACACCTTTGCACATTGTAAAATACCGAATTAACAAAAAAGTTATTATGATGAATATGATTGTTACAGCTATTTTCAAAAAACTATACTTTTTTTTGAAAAATAGCTGTAAATATAATTCACTCAATAAATTTAATCCATGTATCAATAGTATCTTTTGTATAACCTCTTTCTATTAGTTCAGCCATTACTCCTTCTTTATGAGCTTCAATTGTATAATTTCCAGCTAATTCTAATTTTTCTTTAACTATTATAATTACATTTCCAATTTGTTCATTTTCACTAATTTGAATATTTACTAATGGACTAAAACCATTAAGACAATTTATTGCTCTATTTATACGTCCAGTAAAACATTTACATTCAGCATCCGCAATTTCTTGATTCAACACTTTTTTTATTTCTTTTTGTGTTATATTATCAAAATCTTTTATAATTGTCTGTAATATAAACCATAATACTTCACTAAATTTTAACAATAATAGTGAATGTACTGTTTCATCATTACAATACTCAATTAATTGCTCTTTATTAAGTAATGTTTCATCTTCTAAAATGATAGTAATCAGATTATCATGATTAAATTTAGGAAGATCAGTTCTTGTTGTAATATTATTAATGCTATTTTTAACAGATAGTTGTATATTGACATTATGAATATTTTGTTCATCCGCGAAAACATTCATATTTTTTTTATTTATACATGGTGACCACCCATCTCTAAGTTTAATTATATTGATAAATCTTTCAATTTGTTGTGAAAATTCAAGTGGATTATTATCATATATAATTGTATTCATATATATAAAATTTAAGATGCATAATGGTAGCAGTGTTAATTGATTATGAGAACAATCCAATTTATGTAAATTTGAAAAACCCATATTTTGTGGCAATTGTGATAATTGATTATGAGAACAATCCAATTTATATAAATTTGAAAAAAGCATATTCTCTGGTAATTGTGATAATTGATTATGAGAACAGTCCAATTCACGTAAATCTGAAAAAAGCATATTTTCTGGTAATTGTGTTAATTGATTATGAGAACAGTCCAATTCACGTAAATCTGAAAAAAGCATATTTTCTGGTAATTGTGTTAATTGATTATGAGAACAGTCCAATTCACGTAAATCTGAAAAAAGCATATTTTCTGGTAATTGTGTTAATTGATTATGAGAACAGTCCAATATATGTAAATTTGAAAAAAGCATATTTTCTGGTAATTGTGTTAATTGATTATGAGAACAATTTAATTCACGTAAATCTGAAAAAAGCATATTTTCTGGTAATTTTGTAAATTTATTATCTTCAAAATCTAATATTTTTAATTTAGGAATATTTATATTTTTTGGTAATTGTGTTAATTGATTATGAGAACAATTTAATATTTCTAAATTTGGAAGAATCATATTTTCTGGTAGTTCTGTTATTTGAATACTATGAATATATAAAACTTCTAAACTGGAAAAATATATATTTTCAGATAGTTTTGCTAATTTATTTCCAGAACAATTAAATTCTAATAAATTTGGAAAAATCATATTTTCAGGTAAGCATGTTAATTTATTCTCAGAACAATCAAATTTTTTTAAATTTTGAAAAACCATATTTTCAGGTAATTTTACTAAATAATTTTTACAACAATCTAATATTTCTAATTTTGGAAGAACCATATTTTCAGGTAATCTTTCCAAACAATTATTAAAACAATCTAATACAACTAAATATGATAAATTTATATTATCAGGTAAATTATTTAATTTAAAATTTTCGCTACAATTTAGACATTCTAAATTTGGAAAGTTCATATCGGTTGGTAAAGAAGAAATATTAGACAAATATATATAAACTATATTTTCATTATCTTTTATATTTTTAAATTTTTTATATTTATGTCTTTTTTTATTTTTATATTGCACTATAATCATCTTTGAATATATATTTATAAATTATCTTTAAGTCATTTTTACAAAATAAATATTTTCAGAAAAAATATACTTTTTCCTGAATAATTATTCCCAAATATCCAAGTCGCGAACAACATTTGTAATAATCATATTCATGTTTCTCCAACCAATCCACGAATCACTAAATTCATCTTCAAATTCTTTTTCATAGCAACCCACGCATAAATCATCCAATATATCAGATGCATTTTCTTTATCCGTGTAAGAAAATTTAACACTTTTTTTTATATATTCATTATCATAAATACCATTTGACCATTCATAACAAATGTTAAAATCAAATGATAAATCGAAAACATCTTCTTTCGAAATTTCACATTGAAATTTCCCCATAAATTCGCGAACATTCCATTCTTCAAATAATTTTTTTGTTGGAATATTATGTGTAATTGTGAGCGACATTTTTATAATAAATACACTTTTTATGTAAATATAATTCAATTTTTTATACGATTTTATATATAAAACCGGTCCAAAAATTGTAATCAGTCATTGGAATATAAAAATCAAAAATGAATGTTGTAATAAAATTACAGCATAGTTTTATTTATAAATTTGCGCTTCCATTAGTTTGAATAAGTTCTATCAATTGAAGACTTTGCCTGCGTTGAGGTATTTGTCTGCGTTTGACAATGAAAAGCGCTATGATACCTACAAGAACAACAACGCCAAGTGTTGTTCCAACAGATACTACAACAATAGTTGAAGTGGATAATGTTTGCGTTGAGCTATCTGGCGCCGGATATTTGAATATTATTTTATAAAAATAAACAAAAAATTGATAAATATTTCTTTATGTTTCTTTGTATTCTAAAAAATGGAGATTACATTACGAGCTATACGTCAAGAAGGGCTACAAGGTATCCAATTTGTATGTATAAGTCCTAGGAATGACTTTGCAATTGGATTAAAAAAAGAACAAGAAAAATACCCAAAACTATGCGTATTCTCTTTAAAAAAAGATTATTCAATTAATTCTGAAATTTTGATTGAAGAATTTACTAGAGGTATTACAAATGGTTTTAATATTGAAGCAATTTTTCATCCATATTTTGATCCACCTATTTTTGCAATTAATGGTTCTCCTTATGGAGCACAAGTACCATTAACAAACATATATCAATTGAATCAAGAAAAAACAGGAGTCATTCATTTGGATACTACATATGCATATCCAACTTGTGGAAAAATATTATTTCATCAAACTTTACCAATTATGTCAATACATAGAGAAAGTTTCTCTCAAATATGTATTTTGAAATTAAATGATGAAAATAAATTGACTGATTTATATTGTAAATTCAAAAGAGGATGTTACCGTGGATTTTCTACAATTACTTTTCATCCATCTGAACCAGTTATTGTAACTGGAAGTGAGGATGGAGATCATTTAATCAAAATATGGAGATTCAATGAAGATTATACAAAAACAGAATGTATTGAAATATTACAGCATCCAATTAGTCCAAATAATACTAATCACTATCGAATATTACAAATTATTTTTCATCCAAAAAGTGAAATTATGGCTACAATTGGAAATAAAATAATAAAGATATGGAGAATAAATTGTGGAAGCAAACCTGAATGTTTATATACAAAAATTACCGATGATGATGAAATTATAGAAAATTGTGTATTTCATCCAACAAAGCCAATTATTGTAGTGAAATGTCGTTCATCAGGTCCTTCCTACAAATATTTTACAAATATTTACAGTATTAGTCCAATTGGAGAATTAACAAATATTGGAGTTATTCAGAAAAAATTTTCTTCAATCAAATTCAATGATGACGGAAATTGTTTAATTGTTGATGAATATTTTGAAAAAGCACAAGAAGGATATCAGAAGAGAAAAACTATAACGGAATTCATTTCAACATCATTTTACGATTTTTCCAAAATCATGCCAATTGTTGTCGAAAAACCAAAAGTTGTCAAAGAAGATGCTAAAAAAGTTCCCCCACCTGACTATCTTATTGATTCCGCATTTAGTTGTGAAATAATGGAAGACCCAGTTATTTCTTCTGATGGTATTACGTATAACAGAAGAGAAATTGAGAAATGGTTCAAAAAACATGATACCTCACCAAAAACTGGCGAAATATTAAAGTCAAAAAATCTGATTCCAAACATTTCAATCAGAAATGCAATTGAAGAATGGAAGAAGAGCAATCCACAGTAATTTCATTAAAAAATTAAAAAGAGATTACCTTGACGAAAAACTCTTTTTAAATGAATATATTATAAATTTGATGAACAAGAATTATTTAAAAAAATTGAATAAAAATAGATATGATTATAAAATAAATAAAAATGTCATTTCAACCTCATGGATTAACAGAAGATAAATTGGAATCAATTTATTTAGAAAATATTGATAAAATCAGAAAATATGATTATTCCACAATTGGATTGAATGGTTTTACAATATCTGAATATGATATGTCTGTATTATTAAATGATTTTCGAAAATATAAGATAATTGGATTTAACATTGGAAAATTTGGAGATTTTATAGGTGCTCAAAGAAACTTTATTAGTAATAGTGGTTTTGGTTCTCCACCGTCAGAATCTAAACCAAGTAAATACTTTTCTTTTTTAATTTATATAATTTATGTTGATATTGTTGGAAATTGTTATGGACAAATACAGTCTGAAAAAATAAATAGACCAAATAATGATTTTTATACTATTAATAGTAGAAGAGATTGGAAAGCAGAATTATTTGTTAAACCATTTTCCATTCCACCAAAATCTCTCGATATAACAACTGATTTTGACTTAATTATGAAATGTATATCAAAAAATCGATTATTAGAATATAGTTATCCAGAATATAATGAAATAAATAAATCTTCAATGGATACATGCACTAAAATATTTCCCAGAATATTCTCTTGTTTTGTATATGTTTCTGATGATATGCAAAGTAGGGGATTTTCAACATTAATCGGTAATATTACATTCAAAAATATTGGAAATAAATGTAATGAACGAAAAAGATATAAAATTGAGAAAATTGAGGAAAAACAAAAATTATTAGAAGATAAAAGAACAGAAGAAGATAAATTGGAATCAATTTATTTAGAAAATATTGATAAAATCAGAAAATAT
>VFQT010005139.1_pt1 | contig 10207 bp, 13 predicted proteins | sample 3512381 | NCBI WGS metagenome assembly VFQT01 (sample SAMN10412376, study PRJNA504923) | tailings metagenome | isolation source: Relicate 2 Philex TSF3 active mining site | place: Philippines: Tuba, Benguet | collected 2017-08-29 | reverse complement strand
TATTCATACAAAAAAAGTTGACAGCCCCATTTAAACCTGATAACATTCACCGAAATTAGATGTAAACAAGGAGAAATTTATGCTCCAAGAAATCAACACCCAACTTTTCACCCTCACCCCCGCTGCGAGCGAAGCTGTCAAGAACATCCTCACCGAACGGAACCTTGAAGGATATGCCTTGCGAGTATACGTTGCCAGCGGCGGTTGCTGTGGCGTCAACTTTGGTATGGCGCTTGATAATAACTTCCGCGATGTAGATACAACCTTTGAATCCAACGGTGTCAAGGTTGTTGTTGACGAAGTCTCCATCGATTATTTACGCGATGCCACAGTTGACTTTGTCAATGACCCCATGCGCGGTGCTGGCTTTGCAGTAAATAGCCCGAACGCTCAAGGTCACAGCCATGGTGAAGGCGGCTGTGCTTGTGGTGCTGGCGGCGGTGAAGGCGCTTGTGGTTGCGGCGGCGGATCCTGCGGCTGCGGCGGTCACTAGTTCATAGTTGTAAACCAAAAGGACAGGTTTGAAACCTGTCCTTTTTTTATTCTTTTTATCTACCACGTAGAAATGAGATCAATGTGCCAAAGGCACCTATAAACCCAAGAATAATAATCGCTAAGCCAACAGGTACCCGGTTCGTTGAATCTAAATTTGGCAGAAAAGTAGGAACTACCAATTCAGGTGGCGGAGTAAATGTTGGTAACCGCGTTGGGGTAGAAGGGTTGATGAAAGCAGCGGAAAGAGTAGGGTCAATTGGGGCGAGGGTGGGGGTCAGAGTACTTGGTGCTGGAACTCGTGGCAAACGGCCCGTTTTAATAATGGTCACATAGGGTCCATAAACCCAGGCTACCGAGCCCGGAACACCTGGATAATAGATCTGGATCCAGTTTTGGTCATCAGAAATACCCAACGCAGGGATTTCCTGCCCCATCAATATCACACCTACAGATGGATAGAGATATGAACTCGGACCAGCATAAACGTTTACGATTTCAAAATTAAGGTCAATATTCACACGGACAACCATGCCGACTGGGGTCCCTGTTACAGTAGGTATTGAGCCGGTTGGTTGTTGGGCAACCACGGGGTGTTGCGTTGGCACATAAATGACCAAAACAAACCCTAATATCGCCATAAACAGAAAGGCAATCAATCGTTTTACAGAACTTGCCATTTTTTTCAAATTCACCTACGAATGATCAAGGAAAGCAAGAAACCAACCACACCTAAAACAGCTAAAGCAATAATTATGGAAGCCCATGGCACACTGTTTTGCGTGGAAGCAGACTGGTCAAAATCTATCTTGACCAATGTTGGGGCAGGGGTATAGGTTGGCAGGCGTGTGTTTGTGGGTTGGATAACAAATTGTGCTGCCAGGGTCGGATCAATGGTAGATGTTGCAGGCTGTACTGGCGTTGGAGGTGGTTCCACTACCTGAAGTTCACCTTGCGCGGAGACTTGGACTAATGGAGAATACACCCATCCCTTTCCACCGGGAGCAGATGGAAATTCGATCTGGATCCAATCGCCACCTTGAGAACGCCCAAGTGCTGGAGCGGTAGAACCAGTCAGTAATGCGCCCACAACCGGGTAAACGGTGGAACTTGGACCTAATCGTACGTTAATTTGCGGTTCATCGGTCACCACCGTAATGAAAAGACCGGTTGCAACGGCGGGAGTTTCCGTCGGTTGCTGAGCCAAGACATCGGTCGAGGAAGAGGCGAAGAAAATCCCAAACACGATTAAAAGAAAAGTCAACGTCAAATAGAGGGGATGAAACTTATATTGTGTCATTTCGTAAATTCTTAAAAGGAGAATCGCAAAGGCGATTATAATCGAGTTCATGGAGCGAAAAATCTTTCACGGTGACATCAAACCTGTTGACATTGCACAAGCGTTGCTTGCAGAGTTCAACCAGGGGAATATGCGCGCTCAAATTTTGGGGCAAACCGATAAAATGGTCGTTCAGGTTGGCACCAGGCCCGATGCCATGTCTGGCGGGCAAACTGCCATGACAGTCACAATCCAGACACTTGATGATGGCATTATGGTGGAACTGGGACAGCAAGCTTGGTTGGGTGTGGCCGCCAGTATTGGTGTTACAGCATTAGCTGCCATTAAGAATCCATTCAGTTTATTAGGTCGCTTGGATGATATTGCTCAGGATATCGAAAATTTACAGATCAGTGAGCGGGTCTGGGCAGTAATTTCCAAAGCGGCTCGTGCAGCTGGTGCTTCTGCTGAACTTTCCAAGAACCTTAAGCGCACTACCTGTGAATATTGCCATGTCGCCAACCCAGTAGGAGCGCCTTCTTGTAGTGCATGTGGTGCTCCACTCGGTAACGTTCAACCCACAACCTGCAGACACTGTGGCTTTGTGGTAAAGCCATACGAAAAAACCTGCCCTAATTGCAGGAATCCCATTTAGTAAAAAGATGAATCTGCGCGAGATCGAAACACGCTTGCAAACACTAATCGAGGTGGACTTGTTGAAAGTCCTCCCTGGTAGGCGTGTAGAAGATGTGATCGTTCAAAAAATAGCAGCTGCCATCCAACAGAATAGTGTTGTAGAAGGTGATGCAACCATAATTCCAGATGTCTACACACTCGCCCTACACCCCGAAACTGCCAAGGTCTGGATTGATGAAAAACTACTTACAGTAATATTAAATTCGATTGCCATGGTTGCGCAGGAAGCCGGATTTAAGTTTACAATATCTCCCACTGTTACCGTTACAACTGACGAACGAATTCAAATTAATGATGTTGAAGTTCATACATCTCACCGGATAGATACCATGGCAGAAACAAATGCAACCCCACTGGATACAGGCAGCCTGGATGGTGCCTCTGAAAAAATCCCAGAAAACTCCTTTCTTATTGTTGAAGGTGTAAAGATTTACCCACTTAACCTCTCTGTTGTGAACATTGGACGCAGATTGGATAATCAACTTGTTATCGATGACCCCCGCGTATCCCGCAATCACGCCCAACTGCGTGCGATCAAAGGGCGATTCGTGGTCTTTGACTTAAATTCCACCGGGGGTACCTTTGTGAATGGACAACGTACAAGCCAAAGCGTGCTTTATCCAGGGGATGTCATTTCTTTGGCTGGTGTGGCACTCATATTCGGGCAGGATAATCCGCCTCCAAGCCCAGACATAAAGAACACGGCTCCTCTCAAAACAGCTTCAGACCGTCCTACTGCCGTATTTAGCAAAGACAAAGATCATTCGACGGCAGATTTCAAGAAAAAACAATGAGCGGCTCCGTGGTTCTAGCGCTGAGAATTCTCACAGCGCTTGCACTGTACAGCTTTTTAGGCTGGGTGCTTGTATTCCTTTATCGTGAAGTTCAACGTCAAGGGATAGTCCTTGCGAATCGACGTGTGCCGGGTATCAGCATTATGGTTACCCCAAAAAACGGACAGGGAACTTTGCGTTATTTTCACCAAGCAGAAATAACCATAGGTCGTGACCCAGGCAGTGATATCCCTCTACCTGAAGACACCATATCAGCAAGACATGCACATCTAACATATCACCACAATCAATGGTGGCTCGAAGACCTTGCCTCCACCAATGGCACGCGGTTGAACGATAATCGCATTACTACACCTACCGTGATCACATCTGGCGATGAGATCCAATGTGGAGGTTTTCGATTATCTGTCAATCTTTCTGAAAATGTCATCATCGAACCCACACTACGGTTGAATAAACAAAACCCACCTGATCTCCAATGAATAACCAAGTGCAGAGCCGGCTCCTCCAATGGTCGGCACTTTTCCTTTTCCTACAATCAGTCACCCTAACCCTGGCACCCGCGGTCCGTGAACGCACATGGGACGTGGACTATAGATTATCTCATTGGGTTGGCTTTCTCATTTGGTGTTTATTCACGTATCTTGCCCACCGCACTCTGATCCACTATCTGCCGGAACGCGACCCGTATATTTTTCCCGCCGCGGCATTACTCAGTGGTTGGGGGTTGCTTACTGTCTGGCGTTTGGATGAAGATTTTGGAGCACGACAAGCTACCTGGTTTGGAATCAGTGTTGTTGTATTGATCCTTTCGATTCGCTATTTGAGGAATCTTTCATTTTTCAAGAATTACAAATATATCTTCCTTAGCAGTGGTTTGCTCATCACGGCCTTGACCCTTATTTTTGGCACAAACCCCATGGGAGTTGGCCCGCGATTATGGCTTGGGGTGTGGGGTGTTTATTTTCAACCCTCAGAACCACTTAAGATCCTGCTAGTCATTTATCTCTCTGCATATCTTTCAGAGAAGGTGAATATCCGTTTGTCATCCCTGCCACTTCTGATTCCAACGCTCGTAGTGACCGGAGTAGCGCTTCTACTACTGGTAGTTCAACGTGACCTTGGAACTGCATCTATTTTTATTTTTATATTCACCATTTTCCTTTTCATCGTCACGGGCAGACGGCGTATTCTCATTGGTACAGGAACATTTTTATTAGGTACCCTGCTGATCGGTTATTTTCTGATCGACATCATTCACATCCGTGTAGTGGGATGGCTCAACCCCTGGGATGACCCCACAGGCAACTCTTACCAGATCATTCAATCCCTGCTCGCTGTGGCAAATGGCGGCACACTTGGGAGAGGATTAGGAATCGGGAGTCCGCTGCTGGTACCAGTTGCCATCTCCGATTTTATTTTTGCAGCCATCGCGGAAGAGACGGGTCTTCTTGGGACACTGGGCTTGATCGCCACCATTTGGCTGCTCCTCGCTCGCGGCCTGACCATTGCCCTGCGTGCCCCAGATAACTTCCGGCGTTATCTCGCCGCAGGGATTGTTGCCTATCTTGGTGTGCAAAGCTTGCTCATCCTCGGTGGAAATTTGCGTTTGCTGCCACTGACGGGCGTCACTTTACCGTTTGTTTCATATGGTGGATCCTCTTTATTGACCTCCTTCATCGCTTTGTATCTATTACTATCCATAAGCAATACAGATGATGATGAACCTGCCCCCCTTGCAAACCCTGCACCCTATTCGATCCTAGCTGGCATCTTTGCCGTGGGCTTGGCAGCCTGTGCTTTGACCGGTTCCTGGTGGTCTTTGATACGAGGGGAAGACCTACTCACCCGTACAGATAATGCCCGACGCTCCATTGCAGATCGATATGTTCACCGTGGCGAGATCCTTGATAATAACAATCAACCCATAAACATTACCGTTGGAGAAAGCGGTTCGTTCATCCGGGAATATCTTTACCCAGACCTTGCACCGATCACTGGCTATACGCATCCGGTGTTCGGGCAGGCAGGTTTGGAAGCCAGCGTAGATAACTACCTGCGAGGCATTCAAGGGAACCCGGCAAGCCTCATCCTTTGGAATCAATTGATCTATGGCACCCCTCCCCCCGGCTTGGATGTACGGCTGAGCATTGACCTTGATCTTCAAGCAACTGCTGATAATTTATTGAGCATCCATCGTGGCGCGATCATCCTCATGAATGCGGAAACTGGAGAGATCCTCGTCATGGCATCTCATCCGACCTATGACCCAAATAAATTGGATGAAGAAGGCGACTCTTTGTCGCAAGATGAAAATTCACCTTTGCTCAACCGTGCCACGCAAGGAATTTATCCATTAGGTGATGCGTTGTTACCCTTGGTACGCGCAAACTTTTCTGATCAAAGAATCACCAACAATGAATTGTTTGCGTTTTATGAAAAGATAGGTCTCTTCCGTTCACCGTTGATCACACTACCTGTTGCAACTAATACTCCAACCGATAAGATCGAAGACTTGCGGGCAAGTCCACTGCAGGTGGTATTGGCTGCGGCAGCGTTGAGCAATCAGGGTGTGATGCCAGCTCCACGCATTGCCACTGCCGTGAACACGTTCGAACAGGGATGGGTGGTACTTCCAGCGTTTGATGAGCCCAGAGAGGTGCTCCAAGCAGAGGCGGCGGATGAAGCGGCTCTATCATTCGTCCAGGAAGGAAAAGCATATTGGAGCAGCACCGGGATTGGTACCATCAACAAGACAACGGTTACCTGGTTGATCGCAGGCACTCCACCAGACTGGCAAGGCGCCCCACTTGCAATGGTGGTTGCACTGGAAGAAGATAACCCCCAACTTGTCGAGCGGATCAGCGAGCTGTTATTTACCTCTGTGTTGAGAAAATAATGAATCAAAAAAGCCAGGCAAAACGCCTGGCTTTTTATTTTTTTGAGAACTAGCTTCCGCTATCGTTGTCTTTGGCGCTATACCCAGGACCGCTCTTGAAGAAGTCGTAGTTAAGCGGGGTGTCGGGGGTAAGGTCAACAACTTCGCCAGCAGCAAGCTGCTTGGTGGTTTCAAGCACAACCTGCTTGCCATGGTGATTGGTGCCTTCGTAGTGACCGGTGAGACCAACGCGGTTGATATATTCACCACCCTTGGCAGTGTAAGCAGAGGGCACTTCATCTTCGGGGAAGATCGCTGCAAACGGGCATTCGGGCACGCAAGCGCCACAGTCGATGCAGGTATCGGGGTCGATATAGACCATTGGGAACCCATCGGCAGGGTTACCGGGAACGATACATTCGACGGGGCAAACTTCGATGCATCCGCGGTCACGAACACAAAGGCTGGTAATAATGTGAGTCATATTTTATTCTCCTTTTGGGGATTATCGGCGAACCAATGCGCCTATTATATCTTTGTTTATCGGCATGGCAAGGTGAGAATAAAAAAAGCCCTGCACATGGGTGCAGGGCTACTAGACCTTTTTGGTATGAATTACTTGGCGGCGTACTTGGCAGAAACGGCTTCCCAATTGATCACATTGTAGAAAGCGGTAATGTAATCAGGGCGGCGATTCTGGTAATTGAGATAGTAGGCATGTTCCCACACGTCAATGCCAAGGATGGGGGTCAATCCGTCTGAAAGCGGAGTGTCTTGATTGGCGGTGGAAACGACAGCGAGTCCACTTCCCTTTTTAACGAGCCAGGCCCAGCCGGAGCCGAAGCGAGTGGTGGCAGCCTTGGTGAACTCATCTTTGAAGGCATCAAAAGAATTGAAGGATGCATCGATCGCCTTGGCGAGATCACCCTTGGGAGCGCCTCCAGCGTTAGGTCCCATAATCTCCCAGAAGAGGTTGTGATTATAGGTGCCGCCGCCATGATTGCGGACGACCATACGAACGCCTTCAGGAACGGCATTCAGGTCGCTGAGCATCGCTTCTAAAGACTTACCCTGAAGTTCAGGGGTTTTTTCGACAGCTGCGTTGAGATTTGTGATGTAGGTTTGGTGATGCTTGGTGTGATGGATCTCCATCGTACGTGCGTCGATATGGGGTTCAAGAGCATCATACGCGTAAGCAAGTTTGGGAAGTTCAAATGCCATGAGGTTTCTCCTTCAAGTTGGTTATTTTTGAGTTGGTTAGTTTATTTTATCCCGCCCAATGGCAGGACGCAAGAAAAAATAAAATTTATTACAAATATCTAATAAATCAAAACCTTGAGCACTCCACCTATAAAAACCATACCAGACACACTTTTACATTTACTGCCGCATCCAGGTGGATGCGGCAGTAAATTCTTTTCTATTTCTTATCGCCACTTAAAAGGCCACCAAGCAGCCCAGCAGCGTCATCCAAACCAACACCATCGCTAAGATCTACATTTCCGGAAAGGATTGCATCAAGCTTGTTGCCAATATTTGGTGGCAGTTTCTTCTCAACAAAATCAAGCACTACTTCCACTGCCTGCAAGGCTTGCGGCTCGGTGATTCCTTTTACTTTCTTTACAACAAGTTTCGCAATTTCAGATTTCACTGTGGACATTTTGTTTTCTCCTTAGTTCCATGATGCGCTGAATTTAGCATACCTTACAATGGAGTGCAAGTTTAATTGTTTTTCGGGTACACTGGGCGGCATTATGGATTCACGGACCCGCTTCCTCCTACCCATTGCATTGATCGTTGCAACTCTGGCTGTTTCCACCGCCAGTATTTTTATCCGCTTTGCGCAAACAGACGGTGCGCCTTCGTTAGTGATCGCTGCCTTACGTTTGACTATCGCGACTCTGCTCATTGCACCGATCGCCCTCACCCGCCATTTGGATGAGATCAAACGCTTCACACGGACTGAGATCCTGCTCGGTGTTGCCTCAGGCGTCTTCCTCGCCGCTCACTTTGCCACATGGATCACATCACTCGAATACACAAGTGTTGCCAGTTCAGTAGTATTTGTAGGAACAGGTCCGCTGTGGGTGGCATTGCTTTCTCCGGTGTTGTTGAAAGAACATATCACGAAGTCTACTGTCATCGGTTTGATCGTCGCTGTGATTGGCGGAACTGTCATCGGCTTGGCTGATGCCTGCACTTGGGATGGTGGTTTTGTCTGCCAATCGGTGGATGATATCCTTCAAGGACGAGCCATGTGGGGCAACTTCCTTGCCCTTGCCGGTGCCTGGGCAGTGACAGGTTATCTCATCATCGGCAGAAAACTCCGTGCAGGGATGTCGCTCATCCCCTACATCTTTCTGGTTTATGGAATGGGAGCGATCACGCTCATCATAATCATGCTCATCTCTGGAAATTCGCCCTTTGGGTTTGCCCCACAAACATACGGCTGGATATTTCTATTAGCCGCCATTCCGCAGTTGATCGGTCACACCACCTACAACTGGACGTTGAAATATCTAACCGCTACGCTCGTGGCAGTTACAGTACTTGGAGAACCGATTGGGTCTGCGACACTTGCCTATTTCATTCTTAATGAAACTCCTTCTTTGATAACGATCGCGGGCGGCATATTAATTTTGATCGGCATTTTTCTTTCAAGCAGAAAATAATGATCACTCCTCAATGCATCATAATCATGGGCGTTTCAGGCTGTGGGAAGACAACCATCGGAAAACAACTGGCACAGAATCTTGGCTGGCAGTTTTACGATGCGGACGATTTTCATCCGCTTGAAAACCGTTTAAAGATGTCGCAAGGCGTTCCATTGAATGATGAAGATCGGGCGGAGTGGTTATATACCCTTCAACAACTTATTCATAAAAACATTGAAGAACGCCGCTCTCTGGTCCTGGCTTGTTCAGCATTGAAACAACGCTATCGTGAAATTTTGTCTGATAATAAATATGTCCGGTTTGTTTATCTACGCGGGTCGTACGAACAGATCAAAACAAGATTGAAGCGTCGCAAAGATCATTTCATGCCGGTACAATTATTACAGAGTCAATTCGAAGCGTTGGAAGAACCACAAGACGCATTCTTTGTAGATATTTCCAATTCACCTGAAGATATAATCAACCTCATCCGCAAAGGAATGGAACTATGAAACTCCCTGCACACCTTCACCTAGATAAACATAATATTCCCTATGAAGCAAAAAGTTTTTCGCCAGAGACCGAAAAAGGGGCTGCAAACGTCGCAAAAGTACTTGATTTCCCCGAACGACAAGCGGTAAAGACTCTCATTTTCCGAGTGGTGGACACTGATGAATGTGTGTTGGTGATGCTTGGCGGTGACCAGAATGCCATTTCTGGAAATTTGAAGAAAGCGATCGGCTCACGCAATATCCAAATGGCGCCGCCGGAACGGGTAAAAGAAGTGACCGGGTACATCATTGGTTCGATCCCTGCATTTGGTTGGCAGCCTGAAGGATTCCGTTCCTTCCTCGAAGCGACCCTTATGAACGAGCCCATTCTTGGCACAGGCGCCGGTCAATGGGGCGAGGAGATCATGATCACACCCGAGAATTTGGTAAAGGCAAGCGGTGCGACGGTTGTGAATTTGACAGTTAAGAGCGGTGAATAAAAGTCGGTTATTAGAAATGGATAATAGAGGTGGTATGGATGCCGAAATAAAGGCGTTGATTCAGCATTTTGGATTCGAGCCGCTGCCTGTGGAAGGGACCTTGTTTGTCAGCACCTATCGTTCGGGAGATATGCCGAACGGTAAGCCTTACGGGACGGGAATGATCGGTATGTATTGTCATGAACCGCGCAGCATTTCATATTTCCACAAGTTGACCATTGATGAGATGTGGCATTTTTACGGTGGGGATCCATTGCGATTGATACTGCTTTATCCAGATGGTTCGAGTAGAGATGTTGTTTTAGGAAATGACCCATTGAAGGGACAGCATGTGCAGTTCGTGATTCCGGCTGGGGTTTGGCAAGCTGGGCACTGTATAGAGAATGGTACGTATTCACTCTTTGGCTGCACCCTCGCGCCGGG
>VFQT010005138.1_pt1 | contig 10207 bp, 8 predicted proteins | sample 3512381 | NCBI WGS metagenome assembly VFQT01 (sample SAMN10412376, study PRJNA504923) | tailings metagenome | isolation source: Relicate 2 Philex TSF3 active mining site | place: Philippines: Tuba, Benguet | collected 2017-08-29 | reverse complement strand
CGGGTTGTCGCAGGCAGTCGGTTCCCTTGTCTCCTCCGGCAGCACCGGGGACTCGGCTGCTGCAGTCAGACCCCGCAGTCCTGCTGCAGGACCTGCTCAAGTTGCTGCAGGCATGTGCGACCCTGCCGATCCCGTGCTCAGAGCACCTTTTGGCAGGTCGCGACAGCAGGATTTTCCGTCCGCCAATGGCGCGATGATTGCCCGGGCGCTCTTTTTTCGCCCCTGCCCTGCGCCCAAGCAGGTACCGCTGACAAAGGCCTGTGACAAAGTTACTCCGCGTCACGCCCGGTGGCAATCGGCATCAGACCTGCTCCGTCCTGCCGCGGACTGCACTCATTGAGTTTGCAGACCGCAGCCGGCAGGCTGAAAACAGGTTTCGGTACCACCGAAGGCCACGGCCGATTTCTGTTCGCTGCATCCGACACGCCACCGAACACATTCCTGCGGGCATCTCTGCGCCCGCGATTTTCCTGGTGATACGTTCTTATTCGCTGCCATTTTCTGGAGCACTGTCATGTTTCCACGTCAATCCCGCAGGGGATTCACTCTGATCGAACTGCTGGTGGTGATCGCCATCATCGCAATTCTGGTCGCACTGCTGCTGCCCGCCGTACAGCAGGCTCGCGAAGCAGCCCGCCGCACGCAGTGCAAAAACAACCTCAAACAATTGGGACTGGCTCTGCACAATTACCATGATGTGCACAGCTGCATTCCCATTGCTGACGTCGACGGAACCGTCAATCCGGTCTCCGCACATGCTCGCCTGCTGCCGTACATCGAGCAGACAAACCTGTACAACCAGGTGAATTTCAATGTTCCGTATGATCACGTTCTGAACACAGTGCCGCGGATGACCGAACTGCCCGCATTTCGCTGTCCTTCCGATCCGACTCCCCTGCCCGCCGCAATCGGTGGCCGCAATAATTACTACTGGAATGCCGGTTCTGGAATCGTGATGTACTCCAGTGGTGCTGTCGGTCAGCCGGCTGCAAACGGAATCGTCTTTCACAACCAGCGGATTCGCTTTAACGACATCACCGACGGCCTGAGCAATACGGCAGGCATGAGCGAAAAGCTGACCGGCGATGGATCCAACGGGATCTCCACGCCCCGCATCGACACGTATCGGCCTGGCACCTATCCGAATACTCCGGATGAAGCGGTGACCCAGTGCAACGCTGCCAACGTGAGTGATCTGACGCAGCAGGGATATTCCAATGTCGGTGGCCCGTGGCTGCAGCAGTACCATTCCACCAATCAGTACAACCATGTGCTGCCGCCGAATGGTCGTTCCTGCATGTTTCCGCCTGGCCGTATCGCCACCACATCCAACAGCCGTCACACCGGTGGAGTCCAGACACTGCTGTGTGATGGTTCGGTACGGTTTGTCTCCGAAAATGTCGACCTGCGAACCTGGCGATTTCTTGGAAGTATCGGCGGAGGCGAGATCAATGGCGAGTTTTGAATCTCGTCGTCGCTGTCTGTCACTGCTGACCGCACCGCTGCTGCTGTGGGCTTCCGGCTGCGGCAGCAGCGAAACAGCAACACATCCGCTGGACCCTGAGGCAGCGCGAGCTGCCGTGCAGAAAGCTCTCCAGGCGTGGCAGGCAGGACGCAAACCGGCTGACCTGCAGCCCGCGATCATCATCGGTGACTCGGCGTGGGAGCAGGGACGCAAGCTGGTGGCCTTTGAAGTGGTCACAGCGGAAGAGACAACAGATGGTTCCAATCTGCACATTCGTGTGCTGCGAACTTTCGAAAACAACGGCGCAAAGACTGAGTCCAAAGTCACGTGGATCGTGGGCACACATCCGGTGATCACGATATTTCCTCAATAGGAGCTGCATTTGTGAAACAGGTTCAACGCTGGCTGCCGGCAGCGGTGCTGCTGACGCTGTGGGGATGGTCGGTGGTGCGAGCAGACGATCCGGCACTCACCCGCCCCGAGATGAAGGCTCGGCTGGAAGCACTGAAGGAACGCACGTCGCGAATCCCGCTGCCTCCGCCCACTGCAGAGGAAGTGGCTTCCGGTAAGTCACTGGTGAATAACGGCCGTCTCCGCAGTCTGTATCTGCCCCCGTCATGGAATTCCTGGCTGATTCCCGGCTGGGGAAGTGCCCGAAATGCGCGGGGTGGTACGGCGGCTGCGCTCAGCGCCCTCGCTCAGCAACCGGACTACGCCTTTAAAACTCGCGTCTTCTGGGTGGTGTCGCGCACGAATGATTGCCAGTACTGCCTTGGGCATCAGGAACTGAAGCTGAAAAAGGTGGGTATGACGGACAACGAAATAGCCGCTCTGGACGTGCAGTGGGATCTGTTTCCGGCGGCCGAACAGGCTGCCATGCGTGCCGCTCGGAAACTGACAATCGCGCCGCACCGATTCGGAAGCTCAGATCTGCAGGATTTGCGGAGCTGCTTTGACGATGCCAGGACCATTGATCTGCTGTATACGATCGCCCGTTACAACGCCGTCAACCGCTGGACCTCGGCCACCGGCATTCCACAGGATGCGGCTTTCGGGGGTGAAGCGAAGACGGAACTGAACAGTCCGACGGCGGAAGCATGGTCGGATCGCAAGTCCAGCGTGGCTCCTGTGGATGTGGAAGATCGACCCGAGTGGGAGTCACGGGAGGTGGTTCAGGAAAGACTGCAGGCAGCTCGGCAGCGACAGTCTCCCGTGACCATGCCGTCAGTCGAAACGGCCGCTGTTGTGCTGGCGAAGGATACACCTGGCGTTATTCCCCCGCAGTGGTTTCGCGCGATCAGCGGAATGCCGCTGGCCGTGGACGCATGGGCTCAAAGACAGGCCCTGCTGCGCGAAGGGCGATCGCCTCAGCAGCTGCGGCTGATGATCGCGTGGATCACGGCACGGGAAAATCGAGCGTGGTATGCAGCCGGGCATGCTCGAGCCCGATTGCTGGCCAGCGGATGTTCGGAAGAATCGCTTCACAGTTTTGCCGCACTCCTCGAGGCGGCTCCTGCGGAAACGCGTGCCGCCCTGCAGTTTGCCCGCCTGCTCACCAGCCATCCGCAGCAGGTTGGTGATGCCGATGTCGCAGCACTGCGGGAACATTTCAATGACCATGAAGTGGCCGAGATCATTCATGTCACAGCCGATTCCAATGCGTTTGATCGCATGACGGAATCACTGCAGCTGCAGCTTGAGTTCTGAAGGACAGCGCTGTCGGCGGGCTGAGTGTCCGGTTGAGCCCGCCGGTCAGTGTCGTTAGAGTCCGGGGAAGAGAGGAGGGACGCCGGGGCCGACGCCTGGTGCTGGTTCTGCCGGCATCGGCACAGCCACGGCGTTCGCCTGTTCCCGCCGCACACAGAAACTGCAGGTTCGGTCATGAATTCGGTATCCAGTGGGTTGTTGTTGAACCTTTCTGTCTGGCTGATTGCTGCCGGCCAGATTTCAGCCGATGAACCAGCTGCAGCCGGCTCACTGCCTCCCGGCAGATTCATCAACCCCATCGCCGAAGGAGCCGATCCGTGGGTGACACGTGATCCCGTCAGCGGTGATTACCTGTGGTGCTTTTCCGATGGAAATCGGGGTATTTCGCTCAGCAGGTCCCGGTCGCTCACCCGGATTGGTCTGAAGCAGCCTGTCTGGCAGGCTCCCCAGTCCGGACCATGCTCTCGCGAAGTGTGGGCACCCGAACTGCATTTCCTGGACGATCGCTGGTACATCTATTTTGCCGCATCCGACGGGCGGAATGAAAACCATCAGGCGTTTGTGCTGCAGTCAGCCAGTGCAGATCCGTTTTCTGCGTGGACTCTGCATGGTCCGCTGCGAACCGGGCAGCGAGCGGATGCCGATTCGCCTCCCATCTGGGCGATTGACATGACGGTCCTCCAGCTCCGGGGACGGCGGTATGCCGTCTGGTCGGGCTGGGATGCACCAGGTACCGATCGGCAGTTTCTGTACATCGCAGAAATGGCCTCACCTACTCGGCTGAAATCGGATCGAGTCCTGCTGTGCAGCAATGCGGATTATGACTGGGAACGCACCGAACCGGGGACACAGCATCGCGGCCTGAACGAAGGTCCCCAGGTCTTTCAGCAGCGAGACCGTACCTGGCTGGTGTACTCCTGCGGCGCCTCATGGCTGCCCACCTACAAACTGGGGCTGCTGGAACTCATCGGCACTGATCCCCTGAATCCCGACTCGTGGCGCAAGCATCCCGAACCCGTGTTTCAGGGCACCGATCAAACCTATGGGGTGCCATAGTTTCGTTGTGAACTCCACGGGTGGCCGGTATTGGGGATGATCTCCACGTCGATCAGTTCCCGGCTGTCATCGTCGAAGCGGCAGATCATTTTGTCGATCAACTGACGGACGACTTCCCCTTTGCGGCGGTTCTCGTTGCCCTGCACGGTTTCCAAGGCCGACTCATAGGCGGTGGCCAGTCGTTTCGATTCTTCCAGAACTTCGTGATACTGTTCAACCAGAGGTTCCAACTGGCTTTTCAACTTCTTGATCTCGGCTTCGATCATCCCCATTTCGGCATCGGCTCGTTCTCTTGCCATTTCAGTTTTGAGAGACTTGTATCGCTCGAACAGGCGGTCGAACTCAGTTTCCTTTTCGGCCAGTTTCTCTTGCAGCATCTTGGCGTTGCTGGCGTAGGCTTCGTTGTAGATTTCTTCCAGGGTGATCTCGCCATACACGTCCATCGTGTCTTGGTCGATGATGACTTCGCTATCGTCGATATAGTGGATGCCTTGGGCCAGATTGGCCGTGATGAAGTCGGTCATCTTCAAGTAGACGTAATGCAGTTCGCACTCCTTCATCCAGCTTTCGGTGAACAGAGCATCGACCAGTGATGAGTTCTGATCGGCGGCCACCAACACATTCAAGCGATGGCCGACTTCTTCCAAAAAGCACTCCAAGATCGGTTCGATTTCAGTGTTCGGAACCCGAAAGCACTGGCAGCCGGTTTCGTTCTTCTTGCCGTTCGCCTTGTAGGTCTTGCAGATATACCCCTCGCAGGCTTTGTCGCCCGACATTTTCTCGCCGCACTTGTGGCAGTAGAGCAGTCCCGACAACCAGTGAGCCTCGCCCCGGTTCGTCTTCCGATGAATCTCCCGGTCGTTCATCTTGGTCTGAACCTTCTCCCAGATTTCGATGGAAACAATGGGGTCAAAGATAGGTTCATCGGGCTGGACCCAATCATCCGGTTCCCGCTGGCGACCGTTGATGCTGTCGCCGTTCTTCTTGCGGGGAGCGGTGCGGTATTCGCCCTCGACGAACTCACTAAACCGGCTGTTGGAGCGTTTGTTGTAGGCCGGCAGGCCGATGTAAACCGGGTTGAGCAGCAACTTGCTGACGAAGCCGCTCGACCATGCCCCTGCCCGAACCGGATCGACCTTCATTGCCTTCAATCGTTCAGCGATCTGGTTGAAGCTGATCGTTTCGGTCGCATACCACTCGAAGATTTTCCGCACGGCTTCCAAGCGTTCCTTGCGGATCGACGGAGCCAGATAGAACTTGACGGTCGGGTCTTTGGCCGGGAAGTTTCCTTTGCCGTCGAAGCGTTCCTGTTTCCCATCGGGCCAGATTTTCAAGCGGTGGCTCCATCCTTCGATGACCACTCGCCACTTGACCTTCTTGCCGCTCTTGCAGACCACATCCAGACCGTAGGGAACCGGGCCGCCCGTCCATTCGCCGGCCTTGGCCTGCACGATCTTCTTGGACAAATCCCGGTCGGCCTTCACCTTCTGTTCTCGTCGAGAGGCCAGTGAATTGACCGTCGTGGTCAGCACGGTGGCGTCATCTTCATCGGAGAGGCAACGGTTCTCGATGATCGACCACAACCGGCAGCCGCCCTTGCGGAGCGTCGAAAGGAACTCGCCCCATTCATGCGGGCCGCTGGTTCCGAAGCGGTCCTGCGACTCGACCACGATCCAGTCGAGCATTTCGTTCCGCACCATGTCGAGCAGCAGTTGGAACTGCTCCCGCTTGTCGGCTTTGTCTCTGGACCCCACGTCCTCGAACATGGGGGCGATTTGCAGCTTGTGCTGCGTCTCGAACCGGCTGAATGATTTTTTCTGCCGGTCGTTGTCCTGCTTGTCGGTGGAGACTCGGATCAATCCGGCGATCCGTCCCGCTGGGAAGTTGTCGTTATGGGTCATCGGTCTGGTTTCATCGTCCATACAAAAAAGAAGCCCCCGTAGCCGACAGGGAGGCTATGGGGGCGGAACTCGCAGGAGGGAAACACTTCGGAATTTCCGAATTAGTTGTTTTGCAACGCCGGTTCGGTCTTCAACACGTCGTAGATGGTGGGCCTCGATAGTCCCGTCGCCCTTGCGATGGCGGCCACCTTTTCCCCTTCGGCCTTCATCCGGTGAATCAGCCGAATCTGCTCGTCATTGACCTTGATCCGTCGTCCCTTCTCCGATCCGCCCCACGTCTTCCCCTTGGCACGGGCTGCCGCCTGACCTGCCAGAATCCGCTCCGCACGGACCTCGGTTTCGTAGGCGGCCACGCTGGCCAGCACATTCGCCATGAGCCGGCCAGCCGCCGTGGACAGGTCCAACCCATCACGCAGGCTGACCAGTCGCACGTTCAATTCCGTCAGTTCGTCGAACAGGGCGGTCAGTCCCTTGGCGGTTCGCCCCAGCCGATCCAGCCGCCATACGGCAATCTGCTGAACCTCGCCGGCCCGAACATGCCGCAGCAGCCGGGTGAAGGCGGGTCGCTCCATCGTCTTACCGGTGAAGCGGTCCCGATACCAGCGAACCTCCCCGTCCTGCTGGGCCGCCCATCGCCGCAGTTCCGGCTCCTGACTGGCCACGTCCTGCGACTTGCTTGAAACCCGCAGGTAGATGGCGATGGTCTGGCTCATGCTTCGGCCTCGGTACTGATCCCTGATTTTCTGAACGACAGGGAGAGAATACGGGAAACGGCAGATTGTGTCAAGTGTGGATTACACACGATACTTTACGGCCATATCGCCCATCAGCGAGGCCGAAAACATGGGCATTTCGCTGCTTCTGGAGGCAGATATTGAGCATTTACACATTTCGCAGCTCTGGGAGCGGTTTCGGTGAGGTTGAAAATTTTTCGGATTTTCCGATTGTACCTATTGCCCCCCCCCCCTCGCATGGTAAAGTAGCCGTTCAGCAATGGACGCCACCGATGCTGTATCGGTTGCCGGCCGAACTTTCCAGACACGTAACACGAGAGAAGCAAGATGATGCGGGCGATTCAACTGGCGGTGGCGTGCGTGGCGGTGCTGGTCGCCACGGCGGGACAGGCGGAGGCCGGCATTATTTTGATGTCTACTAATGGGGCCAGCTCTTTCAACAATACAAGGGCGTCGAACTTGGGCCACACCGTCTCGACAAATAGTATCGCCGGGATCGTTGGAACCCCAAGCAGCACGCTTTCCGGTTTCGATGTGGTTTGGATCAATCCAGATGTAAACGACTACAACTCTCTACGAACAGGTGTTGCGTCTGGGGGAGCGTTGGAGCAATTCGTCTCTGGCGGCGGGGTTCTTGTTCTCAACGTCGCTGGAAACTCAGGCAATCAAAACGACATCGCACCGGGCGGTGTAGATTATTCCCGTGCTACCACCCATAATGCGGAAGCCTTTTCGAGTCCAACACACCCGTACCTCACAGGTGTGGGGTATGGCGGAAGCGTGTTGACGCCCAGTAATTTCGTGGGCTGGGGTAGTACGGACCACGGCACGCTTTTTAATCTCTTAGCGGGGACAACTACGGTGTTAAGCAACACCGATGGCCCGTCGTTTGTGGAATATCAGTACGGAAATGGATCCGTGCTGCTGAACACATTAACCTACGGGTGGGGGACTAATGGAGCTAGGGGGCCGGCACTGGATAACTTGATCAATTATTCCGTTTTTGTCTCCCAGCAGAATTCCGTTTCACCAGTCCCTGAACCTTCGTCGCTCGCCCTGTTCGGCATCGGTGCGTGCGTCGCTGGTCTTGGTGCTGCCCGTCGCTTGCGCCGTGAAAAGCATCGACAGGCGACGGCCTAATCTGACCAAGACAGCAGACATTAAATGCGGGCGACCATCATGGTCGTCCGTTTTTCGTTGGTGCGATTGAAAACTTCGGCAGCACGGGACGCACCTGCGGCGTGGCCGGCCTCACGCCTGCGTGAGAGGCTTTCGTTGGGGAAGCTTCTTCGGTTTGGGCTGCGGCAACTTCGAAAGACCTTCCACGGCCTTGTCGTCGCCCGGCCACAACCCTTCCCGAATCGCCAGCCAAGCGTGAAACGTCATCATCTTCATGCCTGTATCTACCCCGGTCGGTCACAAAACCAGACTAGGCCCGCCCCCTCGAAACATGCCAACACCATGCCTACAACGGCCTCTAACGTGTTGCTGGTGTTGTTGTTTGTGGGGGAACGGTTTCTGGGCGGTCCACGGGGGAAAATCGGCTCGCACACCCGGCTCTTAACGGGCAGGGCCGACGCCATCACGCTCTGGCGGTGGTGACGTGCGAGCGGCCACGATGGCGTCGGCTCCCCTTGTTTTTCTTTTTGTGGCTCGTCTGTCTCTTGGTCTTCATCCTGCCGGCCTTCATCGGCGGCCAATTGTTCCTCGCTGGGCTGCCACCTTCGCCGCTGGGGCGGCTCAGGCGGCCTCCAATCCTCGACGTATCTTTCGCCAAACCACTCCCGCCGACATTCCTTCCACAACTCCCCCTTGGTCTTCACGAAGTAGCCGCCGAACTGCCCCGAAAGGTTCAATCCCAGCCCCTTCTTGAACAGCAGAACCTCCCGCTCCCCCTCCTGCACGTCGGCCATGTCTTTGACCGTGTAGCGAGTGATAGCGGCCACCGACCGGATGTTCTCACAATGGGCCAATTCCGCCGTGGTTCCGCTGGCCTTCTGCACGATCTTCCCCAACACGTCTGCCGGGTCATCCATGCTGGTCCTGATGAGCAGATGCAGATGGATCAGGTTGTTCCGTTCGATCTCCCGCACAAAGTAAACAGCCAGTTCCACTGCCCTTGTCTTGGCGAAGTAACCTGCTTGCCGTCGTAGTTTTTCATGGAAGTCCCGAAACTCTGGGATCGTGCGAACTTCGCTGAACTTGACCACCGCTTCATGCGTCGGCTGGGCATACCGATGGTTCATGTTCAGAATGCCGCACTCCCTCACCGCCCAATTCTGCCGGGACTCGATGGAAGCCGATGGGGTCCGGTTGATGTGGTTTCCCCAAGGAAGTTCCCATCGTTGCCGGGGATGGGCTTGGTAATAACAGGGAACCCGTGGTTCTTCATCGTCCCATTCTTCAAATTGTTCGTTAGTAACCGCCTGACAGACCATCTCCACCGCTCACGCACGTCCTTTCCTCTTGCCACCACGCTTACAAGAGTGTCGTGATCCAGATTTTTTCGATGAGTCTGGGGGAAATGTCGTTTGAGAAGATGGTTTTCGTCGTGATGTGTGTTTCTTTGTAGGCCCCGTTCCACGCCTACGCCGGCCATCAGGCTTGCTCCCACGAGGAAGGGTCAAGCAGAGAAGTTCATAAAGAACCTTCGCCGTGGGACATTCATGCTGGGTGCCATCGCGGGATGGTCAGCAGCTGTGGCACATTTTTCACGCCAAACGCGATCGGAATCCTGGCTGGCGACGAGCAGTCTTCGCACAGCCCATGCAGATCGGTGACGATGGCCGACCTGTGTTCAGCCCCCCGATTCCAGCGGGGCAGCCACTGGAACTGCCGTCCGGCGAATCGGATGCAGCAGGAAACTCGCAGCCCGTGATGTCGTACTACGGGCACCATCAGTACTTTGAACAGGTCACGGATGGCTATCGACTGGGACGTCGCCCGGAATCACCCGTCAATGATTACCGCAGTGGCGAAAAACTGGTGTTTGACACCCAGACGCCGGATGATTTTTCAGCCAGTGTCCGCATTGAATTCCACGACGGTCCGCAGTCCCGTGACGCCGGGCTGTTGTTTCGCTGCAGCGGGCCGGCGGTCGGCTATGACGCTCAGCGAGCCCTGTTCGCAGGACTGATTCCGCGCACGGGACTGGTGATTCTCGGACGAATGGACGGGCATTCATGGCGCGAGCTGGCACGGGCCCAGACAACGATCGATGTCAGCCAGCCACAGCGGCTGACAGTCCAGATGCAGGGAAACGAACTGCGAGTGTTCCACAACGAACGTGCGGCAATCACCTTTCGCGATGGCCATTTGGCTCACGGTGCGGTGGGCGTGCGAGT
>VFQT010005137.1_pt1 | contig 10208 bp, 10 predicted proteins | sample 3512381 | NCBI WGS metagenome assembly VFQT01 (sample SAMN10412376, study PRJNA504923) | tailings metagenome | isolation source: Relicate 2 Philex TSF3 active mining site | place: Philippines: Tuba, Benguet | collected 2017-08-29 | reverse complement strand
CAAATCGGGCTGGAACAAGGGAAATGCAATTTCGGACTTCCGCTAGCGACCCGTGGTGAGACGATGCTACTTGCGCAATCAGCGAACGAGCAGCGCAGTTGCGGCGAACTGGCACGCCACCGCGGCAACAGTCATCACATGCCATACTTCGTGGAACCCGAACACTGACGGACGAAGTTTCGGCATGCGCATGAAGAACATCACCGCGCCTGTGGTGAATATCACTCCGCCCGACGCGTAGAGCGCGAGAGTCGCGACACCGGTGCGCTCGTAGACCCACGGCACGACTGCGAGCACGACCCACCCGAGCACGAGATAGAGCGAAGAAGAAAACTTTCGCGCCTTCCACGTCGCTTTGAGCACGATCCCGATAGCGGCAATCGACCACACGACGACGAGCAAGATGATTCCGACTGGCATCGGCAACGCGAGCAAGCACACTGGCGTGTACGTTCCGGCGATCAATACGAACACCATCGAGTGATCGGCGCGCTGCATCACTCGTTGCACGCGCGGGCTGCGCGCGAACAAGTGGTATGACGCCGACGTGCCGAAGAGCAACACCAGCGATGCCGCGTAGATTGCGGCAGCGACGGTGGCAGTGGCTCCGTCGGCGAAGTACGTGAGTAGCAGACCGGTCGGCAACGCGACGAAAAATGCCCCGGCATGGATTCGGCCGCGCCACTGTGCGCGCCACTCGCCGAGCACATGATGAAAGACGGGTGTGTGCGGCACGATACGACTCTCCACCCGAGCGTACGCCGCGGCCGCGGAAACTTCACGCGAACTTGGCGTGACGGTTAAGCAACGTGGCGCGTCTGTGTCGAAGGTTGGATCTCCGCTTCCACTCCTTGGTTTTCCAATGCGGCAGCACTCGGCGATGCGACGCCTCGTCAGCCGAAGGCGCGAATCGGGCGCACGTGGAACGGATTGAACCCGCCATCCTTGCGCGGATCGCCCGTCAACCACTTTTCGCGGTCGAATTGCTGGCCGTCGACCCACAACTGGGTCCAGGCGGTTTCGTTGTTGTACTCCGACGACGTCCAATAGAAGCCGCGGGTGAAGCCGAATGAGTTGTTGCCGGTGAGGTCGTTGTCGGTGAGAGCGAGCACGTTGTAGAGCGTGTCGAGTTCGTCTTTGCTCGGGAGGAACCAGTCGTCTTTCCCGCCGCAGACGAGACCGCCCGCGTATCCCGCTGCCGTAGGGGCGACGGCCGCGAGGGTTTTGTGTTGTTTCCAGATGAGCTCGGTGTTCTTCATGCCCATTCCGATCGCCTTGGAGAGCACGCGGTTCTTTGCGGCAGTCTTCCACTCGGGGTACAAGAGCGGGAGTTGCTTGCTGCCCTTCTTGTTCGCGGCGGCATTGCGCCAGACCTTGCCACTTGCCTGGCACGAAGCAGGCGAAGCTTCGAGCCATCGGCCCCACGACTGTTTCGATCCTGCGTCGTAGAACACCACGCCGCCAGCCGGCCCGATGTCGCCGACTTGGCACGACGTGCCCGCGCTGCAAGTAGCCGACGCACGACCCCCGGGCGGAATCGAGGGCAGCGGCGGTCGCGCGGGCAAGGTCACGCCACTCGGAGCAAATGCGCGAACGTACACATACCTCATTGGGGCCGCCTTGAACGACGAACCCTTGTGCTCGTTGCTCCTCTGGAGGTTCTTGTTGCCTTGCAGTCCAGGAATGATGCCGTTGGCATCGGTGAACTGCGTGCCGTCGTGGAACAGCTGATACCACGCGAAGCTGTCTGATGCTTCGCTGGAGGTCCAGTATGGGCTGCCAGTCACACCGATCTTGAAGGCGGTACTGAGCGGTGATTGGTTCGTGGCAATGAAGTTGTAGAGCGCATCGAGTTCGTCTTTCGACGGGATGTGGAAGTCGAACGGAGGAGGATTGGCAAACCGCCCCAACGCCTTAAGGAGGTTGGCTCGCCCATAACCGATCTGCTTGCTCAGAATTCGATCCGCCTTGGTGGAATAGAGGATGATCGAAAACCAACTCCCGCTCTTAAGGTGGCCGTTGATCCAGGATGGCATTGCCTCCAGATACTGGCCCCACCACTGCGGGGTCGGTGCGACGTAATAGACGATTCCACCACCGGGACCCTCGTCGCCGAGCGCACATGTACCGCCGTTCTTGCACGCAAGAGGTGCCGCACTCGAAACCACGGGTGAGACGGTCGCGGTGAGAGCAGTGAGTAATGCGGCGAGCACGGCACCGAATAGCGCTCTTCGTCGCAGTTCCATTGCAAAAACCTAGTGCCGAAATGGCGCACCTCGTGCACACAACTCTGCAGCCAGTGACTTGACAACCTCACGAAAGCGAGTGACGATGCCCAACATGACCGATGACAAGCCGCCCGTCTCCGACGCGCTCGATCCCCAAGACTTCGATCGCGCTGCCTCACGGGGGTTCGTTCGATACGAGCTCGCGGTGACGCGGAGTGAACTCAAGCAGGACATCGCCAACGTCCGACTCGAAATCGCCGAGGTCAAGCGCGAACTTAAGCAGGACATCGCTAACGTCCGACTCGAAATCGCCGAGGTCAAGCGCGAACTCAAACAAGACATCTCCGTTCTGCGCACCGACATGATGGAGCGATTCACTGCTCTTGACCGAAGCATGTGGTGGAAACTTTCCGTGGCGGTTGTCGCCGCCTCGGCACTTGCCGAGCTCTTCAGTCGCCTCTAGCCGCGACGCTGTGCCATCAGCGCGACCAGTCGCGCCAGCTGCGACCCCAACGGGGCGATGTGCGCCGTAGATAGTCCGCAACTCGCGGAAGCCGCTTCTCCAGCATCTCGGGCAAAATGATGTGCACCACGACGTCCACTTGGCGAACGAACCTGCACGGAGAACCGAACCAGAAACGACTCAGCGCCGGCTTCTCCACCTTTTTCAACAGCTCCAATGTCTCGCGCAGCGTGTGGCGGCGTTCGAGCATGAGCCGAGGCTAAGCCGAACAGGTGCCTAGGCGACGCAGTTCGTCTACTCTCATCGAATGGCCTACGACTTCGACCGATTCCTCCGATACGACGAGATGGCCGCATGGCTGAGGGCGCTCGCAGCGGCGCACCCGACGCTGGTCACCGTCGAGAGTTATGGCCAATCGCACCTCGGGCGCGACTTGTTGCTCGCCACCGTCACCGATTCGCGCAGCGGTGAACACCACACGAAGCCGGCCCACTGGATCGATGCCAACATTCACGCGGTCGAGGTCACCGGCGGAGTCGCCGCGCTGCACATCATCCACGATCTCGTCACGCGGTTCGTCGCGGGCGACGCCACGGTGCGCGAGGCGTTGCGCACGCGCACGTTCTACATCGCACCGCGCGTCAACCCCGACGGAGTAGAAGACGCGCTCGCTGACCGGCCGCTCTTCCACCGCTCGAGCGTGCGGCCGTGGCCGTGGCGCGACGGGCACCGCTGGCCCGGTCTTCATCCGCAAGACATCGACGGTGACGGGCGGATTCTCACAATGCGTATCCCCGATGTCGACGGTGGATGGATGGAGCATCCCGACGAGCCGCGCGTGATGGTCCCAGTCGGGCCGCTCGGCGCGCCGGCCGGCGTCACGCGCTATCGCCTGCTCGCGGAGGGCGTCATTGAGAACTACGACGGGTTCACGATCGAACAGCCGCGCGACCCCTCCGGCCTCGACATGAACCGCAACTTCCCCGCAGGTTGGGGCGTCGACGTGCTCGGTTCAGGCGACCACCCGCTCAGCGAGCCGGAGATCCTCGCGCTCGTGCGTGCGGTGAAGGCGCGCCCGAACGTGTGCGGCTACAACGCGTTCCACACGGCGGGTGGTTTCATGCTGAGACCGAGCAGCAACCAACCCGACTCGAAACTTCCGCCGGAAGACGTGTACATCTTCAAGAAGTTCGGCGAGCATTCCACGCCGCTCACTTCGTATCCCGTGCACTCCGTCTACGAAGACCTCACGTGGGACAAGTCGCGCGTGATGGGCGGAGCCGGCGACGACTGGGCGTACGACCATCTCGGTGTGTACTCATGGACGACGGAATTCTGGGACGCGATCTATCGCGCCACCGGCGAGCACTCGCCCACCGACGTGTGGTACGTGGGCCCGACGCCCGCGCAAGACCTCGCGGTGTGCAAGTGGAGCGACACTCATGCCCCTGGCTCTTATGTGGCGTGGTACTCGCACGTGCATCCGCAGCTCGGCAGAGTTGAGCTCGGCGGTGTGAACGCAATGTACACCTGGACCAACGCGCCGTCATCGATGCTGAAGGCCGAGGTTGCACCGCATACCGACGTCGCGATTTACCAGGCGATGGCCTCGCCACGGCTCGAGATCAAGCTCGCCGAGGCGCACTCGCTCGGCAGCGACGTGTGGCGCGTGCGCGTCGGAGTCGCCAACACCGGGTGGTTGCCCACCGACGTCACGCAACACGCAAGATCGATGAAACTCGTGCTTCCCGTCACGATCGAGATCGGCGCGTCAGGTGGCGCATCCAGCGGTGTACTCGACTTGGTGGAGGGCGAGGCGCGAGTGCGAGTCGGGCAGCTGGCGGGTCGCGCGAAATACTTGCTCGACGGCGGCGCGATGTCGGACGGCACGCCCGATCGTCATCTGCACACGTGGCTCGTGCGCGGGCGAGCCGGCTTGACTCTCGCCGTCACCGCGACTCATCCACGCGCGGGCACGTCGACTGCAACAATCACGCTTGGCTGAGCGACGCGCGGTGTGACGACCAAGCGCGCCACGCGATGAACGACGCGCTCGGAATGAGGACAAGGTTCGGATACGACACGACGGGATCGTCGATGGCGAGGCCATAGAGAAACCAGCCAATACCCATCGACGTGAGCAGCACGTTGGTCGACACCGACACGCCGAAGAGGTGTTTGGTGCGAAACGCGCGCCACACCTGCGGAATGATGGCCGGTGTCCCGATGATCACCCCGGTCACGCCGATCACCGTGGACGAGACGAACGCGAACACAATGCAGAATACGGCGGACGCCGCGAAAGCGAGCACCGGCTGCCACAACGGCAATGCCTTCTTGCGCACCAACATGACCATGAGCGCGATGATCGCGATCTCGATGTTCAGGTTCGACACGATCATCGGCACGCGATCGGTCGTGATGCCGTAGGTCAACCACATGAGCGTGCCCGTGAGACCGATCAGATGCGAAGTCCCCGACACGCCTTCGACACTCTGCTTGGAATACACGCGGATCACCTGCGGCCAGATGAACGCGACTCCGAGCATCGACGCAATTGTGCCGATGACACCGCTGAAGGTCACCGCACGACGCTAATTCGCACGAGCGCAACATTCAGGCAATATGACCGTCACGGTCGAGCCGTAGCGTCATCTGAATGGCGAACACGACATCGAGCGGCCAGAGCTGGGACGAGCGCTACTCGGAAGATGGCTTTGCATTCGGCACCGAACCGAACGACTTTCTGCGCGAGGTCGTCGAGCAGTTGCCGCGTGGCCGCACGCTCTGTCTCGGCGACGGTGAAGGACGCAACGGAGTGTTTCTCGTGCAACACGGCCACGACGTGACTACCGTGGATTTGAGCCCGGTCGGCGTGCTGAAGGCGCGGCGCCTTGCAGCAGAACGCGGTGTGACGATCGATGCGCGCGTCGCAGATCTCGCGCAGTTCGACCTCGGTGACGCAGCATGGGACTGCATCGTCTCGATTTTCTGCCACTTGCCGGCGACCCTTCGACACGCGGTCCACTCGGCAGTGCCCCGCGCACTGCGACCTGGCGGGTGCTTCGTGTTCGAGGCGTACCGCAAAGCCAACATCGGCCGCGGCGTCGGAGGCCCGCAGAGTGCCGAGATGACGGTCGAACTCGAAGACCTGCTCGTCGACATCGGGGTCGATGGACAGGTGCAGATCATCATCGGGCGCGAAGTCGAACGCAACATCGTCGAAGGCAAGTACCACGACGGCATGAGTGCCACCACACAACTGCTCGCACGCAGGTCGAGCGACCCGCACCGATAACCTGCTGCCATGTCGCGGCGATGGAGAATCGTGCTGGCTCTAGCGGCGACGGCACTTGTTCTGTTTGTCGGTGCACCGTGGGTCTACATCAACGTCATTCGCGAGCCTGCTGCCGAGAGCTTTCTCGACGAGGTGACCGCTACTTCCCTCGCGGAGATGGGTGATGCTCCGACCACCACGGTCGCCGACTCGTCGCCTGCAACGGACACCGTGCTCACCGACGCCTCCGGCACCTGGGGCGTGACTGCTGAGTCCCAAGCCGGCTACCGCGTCGACGAAGTGCTCTTCGGCCAGAACGTCACGGCGGTCGGGCGCACCAACGCGGTGACTGGCAGCGTGACCATCGCCGATCTCGTGGTGACTGCCGCCGACTTCACGGTCGACATGACCACCGTGCGCAGCGACGAGCCCAAGCGCGACGCGCAGTTCGAGAGCCGGATCATGGACGTAATCAACTACCCGACCGCCACCTTCAGCCTCGGCTCGCCGATCACGGTTGATGCCGCCGCGCTCTCGGCGACCGCGACGCACTCGGCGAGCGGCACGCTCACCTTGCGTGGCACGAGCAAGCCCGTCGAGCTGAGCGTGGTCAGCGCGATCAAAGACGGGCGCATCGTGCTGGTTGGCGAGATCGTCATCGTGTTCGCCGACTGGGGAATTCCGAATCCGTCGATTCCTGGAATATCAACTGAAGATTCAGGTGTGCTCGAGTTCAACCTCGTGCTCGGGCGCTGAACCATGCTGACCGTCTACGGCGTCACGCTCATTGCGGCGAAGGCGAAGGACGACGCCCACGAACGTGCACTGCGTGAGTCGGTTGGGCGTCTGATTGAGCCCTGGCTCGAGCGTGGCTGGCCGCACGCCAAGCGCACGAACACGACGCAAGTCACGATGTTCAACTCGGTGACCGACAAGGTGTTCCGCTGCGAAGTTTCTGAACAGCACGCCAGCGGCGACGCACGACAAATCACCATCGTGTCGATGTTCACCGCGCGGCGCGGCGAACTCTGCATCGACGTGCGTCGTGAAGTACGACCGACCGGACCCTTGATCCTGCCGCGCGCACGAAGCGAGCGTCCTTCGCAGGTGCTCACCGACCTCGTGCGCGACGCGGCGAGCGAACTGCGCCTGCGCGATGCAAACCAGTTCGTGTCGGGCCACCCGAACCGAGTGTCGACTGCGGAGGAAGGTGCGGGGGTTGCTGCCTTCATCGAGGCTCCGTCGCGACGGCTCCCCGTCGTCATCGACTGCACCTCGACGAAAGGTGCAAACTCGCCCACCACGAGCGACACAGCGCGCGTGCTCACCGGAATCGCGCACGTGTACCAACTCACTACGGCGGCCGCCGAGAGCGGATTCAACCAGCAGTACGGCAAGCGTCGTGCCAGCTCGAGTTGGGTCTTGGTCGCGTGGCCGAAGGTCGGCGGCAACGCCCAGACGACCGAATATGCACAGACTGATGATGAGCGGCTGGTGGCCGACCTCATCGCCGCGGCGGTGGGTGCGTTGCCGATACTCCCGCGACCTACGACACGATCGCAGAGCACGCCGGCGGTTGCAATCCAACAGGTGGTCGCCAACACGTCGTCTCCCGAGGTTGGCGAATTGCGCCGAAAGAACCAAGAGCTCGAGCAGCGCATCAGCGAACTGCAGGCCGACTACGAGGGCCTTTACGAGAATCTCACGACCACCGAGCACCTGAGCGCAAAGACCGTCGAAGAGCGCGACCGCTATCGCGACCAGCTGACGGCGCTGCTCACGCTTCGTGACGATCCGACACAGTGGAACAACACTGCGCAGGTGCTGAACCTCGCGCGGCGTTCATTCTCCGCGCTCGAATACCATCCGGGTCTCGACGGACGCCTGGGTTCCACTCAGTTTTCTCCGGCAACCAACCGGCGAATCTTCGAGAGCCTGCTCGAACTCAACAACCTGGCTGCGCGTCTGCGTCGCGGCGATATCGAGCCGCACCTCTTCAACACCTACTGCTCCGACAAATTCAACTTCGCCCCGTCGGTCGGCGAGAACGCGGCGCAGAAATACGGAGCGGACTACACGATCATGCGCGATGGCAAGGCGGTCTTGCTCGGGCCGCACATTCGCTGCAACGAGGCGCGAATCTATTTCTTCGTCGACGCTGCCGACCGATGCGTGGTGGTCGGACACGTCGGTCGCCACTTGCGCGACCAGTCGACCACCTAGCGTCTGCGCGTCAGACGCCGCCACACGGCTTGTGTCGGGCGCGACGACAAGAACGGAAGCACCAGACGGTAGACCGCGCCCGGGACCACGACCGCCTTGCCCCGCGACAGCGCGCCCTCGGTCGCGCGCACAACGTCCTCGGGCGACAGCCACATCCACCCCGGCACTCGACGACCGAGATGCTCGAGACCGGCGCGGCGATGCAGGTCGGTACGCACGTATCCCGGGCACACCGCGACCACGCGCACGCCGCGCCGCCCGACCTCGAGCGCGAGACTGCGCGCATACGCAGTCACGTGCGACTTGGCTCCCGCATATGGTCCGGCTTTTCGCATCGGCGTGAACGCAGCGATACTCGACACGATCACCACGTCGCCGTGGCCTCGCTCGATCATCGCCGGAACCAACGACTCACACAGGCGCACGACCCCGGTCGACATGAGATACGACAGCGCGTCGAGGCGGTCACGATCGGATTCACCGACGTTCGATGCGTGCGTGACCCCGGCGTTCGCAACGAGCACGTCGATCTCACCGCAGCGCCGCACCAACTCGTCCACGCCGGCCGCGGTGGAGAGATCGGCAATGATGACTTCTGCACTCGCACCTGCTGCTCGCGCATCGACGGCGACACGCTGCAACTGCACGGCATCGCGGGCCGCGAGCACTACGTCACTACCGCGTGCCGCATGCCAGTGCACGAACGCCTCGCCGATTCCCGAAGAAGCCCCGGTAACGAGCACGCGCTCGCGCCGCGGTTCATTCCCCACGCTCTGAGCCTCGCACACCGTCCCACTCGGGCCCACCCGACGACCATTTAGGGTGGTCGCCATGCCATCACCAGTCTTTGATCTGTCCGACGCGTACATCGACCGACTCGCCGCGCTCGATCCCGGCATGGCCACCGCACTCGGCATACCCGGCAGCGACCACTTGATGACCGACTTCAGCCCCGCCGGCCACGAGGCTCGCGAGACGCTGAACCGGGCGACGCTTGCAAAACTCGGCACGCTCGACCAGACGCAATCGCGCGACCGGCTCGCTGCCGGTGTGCTTCGCAACTCGCTCGAGATGTCCGAGCGAGAATTCGCCGCGGGCGAACACCTGCGCACGATTCGCGTGCTCGCCGGCGACGTCGACTACGCGCGCAGCGTATTCGACTTGATGCCCACCGACACTGCCGAACAGTGGCACACAATCGCCGAGCGCATGTCGCGCGTCGCCGGCGCCTTCAGTGGCATGCGCGAAACATGGCGACTCGGAATGCAGCGCAAGGTGGTGGCACCGCGCCGACAAGTGTTGGCAGTGGCGGCGATGCTCGAAGGCTGGGCGGGTTCGCCGACCGCACCGGGTTTCTTCGCGTCACTCGCCGAACAAGCCGCAAGCGTGAAAGGCGCCCCGCTCGACGCGCTGCGCGCGGCGGCGCGGGATGCCTCGGGTGCGATGGCTGAGACTGCTGCCTTCTTGCGCGACACCTACGCGCCGGTCGCTGATCCGCGCAACGGAGTCGGCGAAGATCGTCACGCGCTCGCCCGCCGCCGATATCTCGGCATGCATGTCGACTCTGACGACGCCTACGAGTGGGGATTCGCCGAGGTGCAACGTCTCGACGCCGAGATTCGCTCGTGCGCGGCGGAGATCAAGCCGGGTGCGACGCTCGACGAAGTGCGCGACTTTCTCGACAACGAGTCGCGCGAAGCGATCGAAGGTGAGGAAAACCTGCGGCGGTGGCTGCAGAACCTGATGGATGAAGCGATGGAGTTCCTCCTCACCAAAGGGCACTTCGACATTCCGGCCGACATCCGCACGATCGACGCCAAGATCTCGCCGCCGGGCGGTGCTGCGGCGCAGTACTACATGCCGCCGAGCGAAGACCTCTCCCGCCCCGGCAGCACGTGGTATCCCGCGAATGGTCGCACGCGGTTTCCGTTGTGGAGCGAGCCGACCACCGCCTATCACGAAGGAGTGCCCGGGCATCACCTGCAGATCGGAATGGCGATCGTGAACCGCGAGAAAC
>VFQT010005136.1_pt1 | contig 10210 bp, 8 predicted proteins | sample 3512381 | NCBI WGS metagenome assembly VFQT01 (sample SAMN10412376, study PRJNA504923) | tailings metagenome | isolation source: Relicate 2 Philex TSF3 active mining site | place: Philippines: Tuba, Benguet | collected 2017-08-29 | reverse complement strand
ATGAGCGCGGAGGACTTCGCGGAAGTCGCCAGGATCAACAACGATGCCTACAAGCGGCAGGGGTCGGCTTCCTATGAGGCGAAGGTGCGCGATCCCGGCAGCTCGGTGACGGTCGACGAGGCAATCGATTACCAGCGCGACATGAACGATCTCATCGGCAAGAAGAGCAAGGAGATCCGGTCGCTTCAGCAGGAACTGGATGCCGCGCGCCGGGTCGACCCGAAAAGCGCGCAGGCACGCACCCTGGAAGCCAAGCTGCAAATCCGTCAGCAGCAGCAGGCCAAGTACCTGCAGCGCTACGCGGAGTCCACGGCCGCGACCGCTAGGCGCTTTGGTATCGAGCCGCCGCCGACATCCTCCAAAATAGTCGACGCCGCCGCGGACCGCTCGATGAAGCCGACCGAGGGGCTGACGCAGAAGGAGATCGCCGACATGAAGCGGCGGACATCCTCGACGTCTAGCTCTCTGGAAAAGCACCTGACGCAGCAGGTCAAGACAGGCTCGGCCAGGGTCAACGTCGAAGCCGCAGACAAGCTCGGGCGCACGCTCGGAAACGTACCCCAACGCGATACCCTGATGAAATCGGCGGCGCAGCAACTCTCGGAATTGCCGCCATCCGCACAGGGTGATCTCATCGACGACGTGCGTCGCAAGTTCGGCGACAAGGCCGCCCGTGAGCTGGCCGCGAAGGCGCGCGAGTTCAATGCGCAGCGCAAGACACCCCCGTCCCAGGCGCCGCCAAGCGACAGTCTGAAGGCGAAGTTCATGGCGACGGTCATGATCGCCGGCATCGCCAGCGAGGCGCGTGCCTGGATCAAGGGCGAGAAGTCGAACCTCGAAGCGGCGGAGACGGCCATCAACATGGTTTCGATGGGCTACTACAATCTCGGCAAGGACGCCGGCGGCTGGAAACAGGCCTATGACGCAAACTACCAAGCTTTCATCACCAACAAACAGGCGCGCATCTACCAGATCGCCGTGGGATTGCGCCGCGAGGGCGTTACACGAGAGGACGTCGAGCGCATCGTGAATGACATGATGAACGGCTCTGAAGCCTCGCTCGACGCCCGGATCAAGGAGCTCAAGAACCAGGGCATCGATTTCAAGAAGCCGCCGCCAGTCGAGCGAACCTACTTCTCCGACAAGACCTGGGGCGAATATGTCAAGGAGCGCGCGGTCTTCGGCGCGGAGATGGTTGGCGGCATTCTGATTTCGCCGTTCAAGCTTGCTTGGGACACGGGCAAGGACCTCGGCGAACTGCACGTCCTGACGACGGACATCTTCAAGGCGCATCGGAAAGAGGAACTGGCCAACCTCGAGTTGATCGAACTGATCAACGGTCTCAACCAGCGCAAGCTGACCAAGCGGCTCGTCGAACTCGGCGCCACGCCAGACGAGGCTAAGGCGGCGGTTGACGCCTGGCTCGATGGCAAGCCGGACGGGCTCATGAAGCTCCGCAAGCTGCGCGACAAGCTGAAGCTCGCCAACCTTCCGCCCGATCAGCGTCCCAAGGAGCCTGATCCCAGGGAGATCGCGGCGCGACGCGCCCACATCCTGGATCGTATCACCAAGCTCAACAACACGAAGCTGACTGAGACGCTGAAGGCCCTTGGCATCGCGCCGCCGGTCGACGTGCTCAACTGCGCCTGCCGGCGTGCGGGCTACGGCTCATCGTCGACGGCGCAGTACTACCACCCGGACACGATCGGCGAGTTTAATCCGAAGTACTCCTGCAGCCAGCCCGGTGAGCCGTGCATCGTCTCCGGCTTCGGCTGCATGCGCTACCCGTTGCCGCAAAGTGTGCAGATCTGGGACTACTGCATAGCCAATCACAGGCTGGACCAGCCGAAGACGGCCGACGGAAAGATCGACCCCAGCTCGGGCGAGCGGTTGGACGAGCGGATCGACCGGCTGCTGCGCGAGCGTCGCAGATGAGCCGGGCGTAAGGCCCAATCCCGTAGGTCCCCGTTTCCGCAGATCGCAATTTGACGACCGCTCGTTGAAACCTCGCCTCGCACCGCGCATGGCATGAGCCCGAGGCCGGCTTCCTGCGCGCCACCTGGGTGCGCGCAGATGCCTTGGCCTATGCTTCAAGGTGAGAAGAGGGTCCCGCAGATATGTGGCTTTGCGGTAAGTGCTGCATTGCGCGTTTGGACCAGAAGATGCACGAAACCACGCGCGGGTGGACATCAGGGCGGAAGCCCCAGATTTCCAAAGACAACATCATTCAATTCAAACAATTCTGGCGGAGAGGGGGGGATTCGAACCCCCGAGACCGGTCACCCAGTCTGCCGCATTTCGAGTGCGGTGCGATCGACCACTCTGCCACCTCTCCAGGCCTCGTCCCTCGCACGGCTCAGGGGGCAAGTGACTCCGTCTATCGGACGGGGCGCATCGAACCCTGGGCGTCGCGCATTCCAGACAACGCGACGCGTCGGCCGCGTGGCTCTGTCGGGGAAGGCGCGGCGTAGATACCGGCTATCGGCAGTCCTTGCAAGCATATTGGTGCATCGTTTAGGGGCAATGGACGTTCGGCCCTTCGCGGCACGCTCCAATTCCCGTGAGAGCCCGGAGAATGGCGACCCGACTGGCTTGACGTGACACTAGAAAGCACTGCAAGCACGCGCGGAGCGGCGAATGGCAGGGCCGTCTCTCCGCGCAACCGGCAGAGAGACGGACAGCCGACATCGCAGCGAAAATTTCTTCGATGTCTCCATCGCAGGCGTGTCACTGCAAGTGAGGGGGCCATGTGACCGATCCGGCAGACGATAACAAATTCGGTGCCTGAGGCGCTGACGGGCGGGATGGCGATCTGGGGAGCCACAATGACGGTGAAGGGCCAGCCGGTACATCAACAGGCGCCGGCGGCACGTCTCGACGCCTTCGCGATCACGTTGCTGATCGCGATGTGTCTGTGCCTTGCCGTGGGCCAGGTGGCGATGAAGGTTGCGAACCAGGGCATTTCGCCCGTTCTTCAAGCGGGAATGCGATCGCTCGCAGGCTCGATGATCCTGGCGCTGTTCGCCTGGTCGCGGGGCGTGAGGCTGTTCGAGCGCAACGGGATCCTCTGGCCGGCGCTGGCGTGCAGTCTGTTCTTCGCGGCGGAATTCGCGCTGCTCTATCCCGGCTTGCAGGCGACGACGGTCGCGCACGCCGTGATCCTGCTGTACACGTCGCCGCTGTTTGTCGCCGTGGGCGCGCATTTTCTTATCCCAGGTGACCGGTTGACGCGGGCGAAGTCGGCGGGGCTTGCGTTGGCATTTGCGGGTGTGGCCGCCGTCGTGCTCGGGCGCGATGGTTCGGCAACGTCGGGCGGGCCGACGCTTCTGGGAGACATGTTGTGTCTCGGCGCGGCCCTTGCCTGGGGCGCCCTTACGCTGGTCATCCGAACGACGCGTCTGGCGCATGTCCCGGCCGAGCGCGTCACGTTCCTGCAGCTGGCGATCTCCGGACCCATCCTGTGTGGTATTTCGCTTGCGCTGGGGGAGCCTGGAATAACCGATCCATCGCCACTCGTGCTGGGCGCTTTCGGCTTCACCGTGGTTTTCGTGGCAGGGTTCGTCTTCACGACCACAACATGGCTCTTCACGCGCTATCCGGCCTCGCGCGTCATGGCGTTTTTGCTGCTGACGCCGGTGTTCGGCGTTCTGGCCTCCCACCTGCTGCTGGGGGAGCCGCTCGGCGGTGGCGTGATCGCCGGGCTGGTGCTGGTGCTCGGTGGACTTTGGCTCGTCAACCGGCCGGCGCGACGGTGAACAGTCGCATCCGGCCGTGTCCGGTGGACCGGCTCAGCGAGCCGGCATCGCCGTTTCGACGATCTTCACCCAGAGCGATACGCCGGCCGGGATCGCTTGGTCGTTGAAATTGTAGGCGGGATGATGCAGCCCGGCGCTGTCACCGTTGCCGCAGAAAATGAACGCGCCCGGTCGGGCTTCGAGCATGTAGGCGAAATCCTCGCCGCCCAACGTCGGAGGCAGATCCACGTTCACCGCTTGCGGGCCGGAGACGGCTCGGGCGGCATCCGCCATGAAGTGGGTCTGGGCCTCGTGATTGACCGTCACGGGGTAGCCGTCGAGATATTTCAGCTCGACCTTGGCGCCGTGTATCGCCCCCAGTCCGGTGCAGATCGCGTGCATGCGCTCCTTGACGATCCGGCGTACCTTCTCCTCAAGTGTGCGCACCGTACCGCCGAGCTTGGCCGTCTGCGGGATAATGTTCGTGGCATCGCCCGCGTGGAACATCGTGAGCGAAACCACGGCGGAGTGAACGGGGTCGACATTACGAGAGACGATCGACTGGAATGCCTGCTGGAGCTGGCAGCCGATGTTCACGGGATCGATGCTGAGATGAGGCTTGGCCGCGTGCGCGCCGTGGCCTTCGATGGATACCTCGAATCGGTCGGAGGCCGCGAGCATGGGGCCTGGACGCAAGGCGAAGTGGCCGACCGGCAAACCCGGCATGTTGTGCATGCCGTAGACCTCGTCCACGGCGAAGCGGTCCATCATGCCATCCTTCACCATCGCCTCGCCACCGGCGCCTCCCTCCTCGGCCGGTTGGAAGATGACGATCGTCGTGCCCGCGAAATTGCGCGTCTCGCAAAGATGCTTGGCCGCACCCAGCAGCATGGCCGTGTGTCCGTCGTGGCCGCAGGCATGCATCATGCCCGGCACCGTCGAGGCGTACGGCACACCTGTGGCTTCCTGAATGGGCAGCGCGTCCATGTCCGCGCGCAGGCCGATGACCTTGCCGCGGCCCGAGCCGTCGGCGGGCTGGCGGCCCTTGATGACACCGACGACGCCCGTTCGGCCGATCCCCGGAACGACTTCGTCGCAGCCGAATTCGCGGAGCTTCTCGGCAACGAGGGCCGCAGTGCGATGCACGTCGTAGAGGAGCTCGGGATGGGCGTGGATGTCCTGCCGCCAGACGGCGACCTCTTCGGTCATGGCCGCGATGCGATTGCTGATTGGCATGGATGCTCGGGTTTGCTGGGTTTGGCTCGTCGGCCGGCAGCCGCCGGCTGCCGGGAAGGTCACGTGCGGGTTGCCGGCAGGCTCACCAGACGCCCGTGTTGGGCATCGAAGCCCAGGGCTCCTGCTTCGGCTTCGACTCGCCCTTCTGGAGCAGCTCGATGGAAATGTTGTCGGGAGAGCGGACAAAGGCCATGCGGCCGTCGCGTGGCGGGCGGCTTATGGTGACGCCGCCTTTCATCAGCCGGTCGCACGTGGCGTAGATGTCGTCGACCTCGAACGCCAGATGGCCAAAGTTGCGCCCGCCCGTATAGGTCTCCGGGTCCCAATTGTAGGTGAGCTCGACCAGCGGGCTGCGCTCTGCGGCGCCCCGTGCCTCGTCCTCGCTGGCGGCCAGGAAGACGAGCGTGAAGCGACCGGCCTCATTCTCGACGCGGCGGACTTCCTTCATGCCGAGCTTGCCGCAGTAGAAGTCCAAGCTCTGCTCGATGTTGGTGACGCGGACCATGGTATGCAGATAGCGCATGACGAGACCTCGTTGGGAGTGTGCTGCCGGGTACCGGGCTCAATTCGGACAGGCCGTCATTTAGGACGGTCGGTGGCCCCGATGCAACGGGAGGTGACGTGTGCCCGGCAGGCCAGGTCCGAGGGGAGGCCACTGATCCGTCGTCGGATGTCGCTTCGTGCTGCTGCGCTGCAGCAAAACGACGTCTGGATAGTGTTCAGAAACGCGGACTGGACCGAACTGTGGAGAACTCTGTGCACGAGTACGGAGCAAATGCGAATCGCACGCCCTCGGGACACGTACGATCGCGGCGAGAAAATGACGAATCACAAGGGTCTGGAGGTCGGCAAAAAATGTCTTCGATCGGTGAGCCGAGGCGCTCTTCCACAGGTTGAAAACGGCGGGAAAAGCCGTCGTCGGGGTGAAGTGCGGACCGCTGGAATGAAGGGAAAATAAAGATTAAAAAACAATTAATTGCGTGATTTTTCGTAGCAACGACAAGAGCTAAGTGCTTCGCCGATCACGAGAACAATCATCGGCCGCGTTGTTTGACTATGGGGACGCCGCGTGTCTATGTTCCGGCCACCACGACGAGGGGATTCGAAGGCAGGGGGCAAACTACTTTCGACATCCCGAATCGGTGGAGGCGCCACGGCCGGTTCAGCCGTGGGGTGGCAATAGTTAACGCTGTAAAGTCAAGTGGGGTACAGGATGGGGGATTCTCCAAAGCTTCCTTCGGATTTTCCGGGGTTCATGGAGTCTCAGAGTGATCTTCGGCGGCGCGACGAAGTCGGCGGCCTCGAAGTGTTCGAGATCGCGGGCCAGATCAAGTGGTTCGACGCCTCCAAGGGGTATGGGTTCATCGTTCCCGACAACGGGCTGCCCGACGTGCTGCTGCATGTGACCTGCCTGCGGGCGGGTGGCTACCAGACGGCCTACGAAGGGGCCCGGGTTCATGCTCAGGTTCTGCGCCGTCCCAAGGGAATGCAGGCTTTCCGCATTCTCAGCATGGACGAGAGCACGGCGATCCATCCGTCACAGCTGCCCCAGCGTACCCATGTCGTCGTTCAGGCGGAAAGCGACTGGGAACGCGCAATGGTCAAGTGGTTCAACCGCGTCCGGGGCTTCGGCTTCTTGACACGCGGTGAGGGAACGCAGGATGTATTCGTGCACATGGAGACGCTGAGGCGTTTCGGTTTCACGGAGCTTCGTCCTGGTCAGATCGTTCAAGTCCGTTGGGGCATGGGCCATAAGGGCTGCATGGCTGCCGAGCTTCGGCCAGACGGCGTGCCGACCGGCCTGCCGTCGTCGCACTGAATCGAGCGCGGGGCCGATGCCCAGCGACAGAACGACAGTTCTACGGACAGGGGCTGCGCGCCGCGCGGCCCTTTTCCTGTTGCTTGCAGTGGCGGCACTGATGGCAGGCGTCGGGGGGAGTTTTGCCCAGATGCGGCGGGAGACGCTGAAGATCCTCACGGCCTCGGGAGAGCACAGCTTCCAGATCGAGATTGCCGAAACCGCCGAGCAGAAGGCGCGGGGCCTGATGTTCCGGCGTAGTCTTGCCGATGATGCGGGGATGCTCTTTCCCTATTTGCCACCACAAGAAGCCACGATGTGGATGCGGAATACCTACATCTCTCTGGATATGGTGTTCATCGCTGGTAATGGCAGCGTGCATCGGGTCGAAGAGGGAACGGAGCCTTTCTCGGAGCGCGTCATTTCATCGAACGGCGATGTCGCCGCTGTCCTCGAATTGAGAGCGGGTATCGCTCGCAAGATCGGGTTGAAAAGGGGCGACAAGATCGTGCATCCGATGTTTCCCGTGAAATAAACGACGCAATATTCTGTTTTTTAAGGGAATTGAGAGTAGCCTGCACATGGTGCAGAAACGTTGTCGACGGGTTTGGCCGACGGCGTGCCCGAAGTGGACTTTCCCAGAGGACGCGCAAATCACACGGCCATGACACCGTTGTGAAACGGATGTGATTTGTCGTCTGAACGACGTACAGTTAAGTCTCTCTCCAACGCCAGACGCCAGCCCCCGCGAACGAGCCGGGGGAACTGGGGCGGCAACCGCCACGTCAGCCAGGAGAGACCAACTCATGTTCAGCGAAGGTATATCCTCCCCGTACACCGCCCGCATCGCTGCGGCCTTGTCCATGGCTCTTTTCGGCCTCGGTGCGATAGCGCTTCCAGCCGGGGCGCAGTCCACGCCGCAGCCGCTGACGCCCGCCGTGCAACGAGAGGGCGTCGAGTCCACGGTCGATCCGCAGCGTCGGGCGCAGCGGCCCGCACCGGATGCCACCGTGCAGCAAAGCGTGCCTCCAGCCGTTCCGCAGCAAGCCGCGCCGGCCGCTTTGCCAAGGCAGACCGTGCAGCAGACCACGAACCCGCAGCCGAGCGTCCTCCAGCCTGGAGCCGTGCGCCGCGCGTTGCGTGATCAAGGCGGAACGCAGGTCGAGACTGCCGTAGCTCCGGCCGATGGCAGGCCGGTAGGTGCTCCCGCCACGCAAGAGGCGCCGGTCGCGGCTCCCTTGGCGACGCCGGTGGGGAAGTCCCGCACGGTGATCGTTCGGCCTGAAAATGGTCCAGCATCTGGTCGCGGCTACCGGGGGGCCTACGTTCAGCGGCCGTGGGGCTGGGTTCCGCACCCCGGCCACGGTCATGCCTACAGGGCGCACATCCACAAGCCCCACTACGGCCATCGCAGCCATTACCGTGTGCACACTTACACCCATGCCTACGGGCCTTATGGTGGTCACCCTTATCGCGGTCGCTGACGACGCGCCCCGGTGGCCAGGACAGGCCGCCGGGGCGAGCCTTCGGTCCCGATACGCTCGAGGCTGGGCGATACCGTTGACACAAACATCCGACCGGGGTGGCCTGCGGCAGGTCGCATGACTATTCTCAGGCTCGGACCTCGATGCGGCGGTCCCTTGCGACCTCGGAACTCATCCGGAGTGCTGCCAATGCGACACCTGAACCTTCCGAGTCTTCTGCTCGCAGCCTTTCTCGGGAGCACTTCGCACGTTTCCGCGCAGCAGGCGCCGGGCCAGTCCGGGACGGGGACGGGACGGCCGTCAGACGGTCAGCCGGCACGGCCGGGGCTCCTGCAACGATCGGTGACCCAGGAGCCGGGCCGATCGCCCGCGAGTGGAAATCCTCCGCCAACCTTGAGCCCCGGTGCCGATGCACCGCAATCTCCCGTCTCGACGCCGGCGAGCCAGCCGCAACCGGCAACGCCGCAGGCCGCCCCGCCGCCAGCCGCCCCGGTGCGCCCCACCACGAACCAGCAGACACCGCCAACGCAGCTTCCGCCAGCCGCCACCCGGGAGGCGGCGCCGCGCCAGCTTCCGCCCGCGATACCCCCGGCCCAGCCGGGTACGGCGGCGCCGGTGCCGCCGGAGATGGCGGAATGCACAGCGGATTCGAGCCGCGGCTCGCTCGAGGCCTGCGGCAAAGTCATTCAGACGCGCCGCGTGCCGCGCGACGTGCTGGTGATGGCGCACGTGAACCGGGCACAGGCCCGCGTCAGTCAGAACGACGTCGACGGCGCGCTCGCGGATCTCGGCGAGGCGATCCGGCTCGATCCCCGCAATGCGGCCGCCATGACGGTGCGGGCTCGGATCTATGCGCAGCGCAATGACGTCGACCGGGCTCTGGCCGATCTGGCATCTGCAATCGGCTTCGACACGACGGCAACTGCGGCGCTTCGCGAACGGGCTGCGATCCATCAGCGGCGTGGCCGGATCGAGGAGGCGCTGAGCGACCTCGACGAGGCGATCACGCGTGATCCGTTGGATGGCGCGGCACGGCTTCTGCGCGCGCAGATCCGCGTTCAACGCAACAATCTCGATGGTGCGCTCAGGGATCTCGACGAGGTCATTCGGCTCGATCGTGACAATCTCGTCGCCTATGCGGAGCGCGCGGATATCCATATCGCTCGTGGGGATCGCGCGCGGGCCGTCCTGGACGTGACGGAGGCCATCCGTCTGGCTCCGCGTAACGCCCAGCTCATCGCGCTCAGGGGGCAACTCAATCGCGAGCTTGGTCGCAATGATCAGGCGAATGCGGATCTCGACGCTGCGATCACGGCCAGCCCGAACGATGCAGCGTTACGGCTGACGCGCGCGCGCGCCAGTTGGCAACGGGGCAATGCGGCCCAAGCCGTCACCGATCTCGACGTCGTGCTGCGCGGGAATGCGAACAACGCCGAGGCACTGCGTTTACGCGGACTGGCACAGGCGCGCCTCAACAACGCCGACCGCGCGATCGCGGATCTCACCCAGGCGATCGGCCGAAATCAGCGCGACGCCGAAGTGTACGTAGCCCGCGGCGAGGCGTATCAGCGCCGCAACCAGAGGCAGAACGCCATCGCCGATTTCCAGGCGGCATTGCAGGTGGACGCCAGCAATCAGCGTGCACGCGAAGGCCTCCGCCGCTTAGGGATCAACAACTGATGGGAGGCGCAACGCAGCCCCCGGTTGGAACCGGAGCGGTTCAATCGCGCGCCGCCATCCGCTCCGCGATCATCTCGCCGATGGCCATGGAGCCTGTGAGACCGGGGCTCTCGATGCCGAACAGCATGACGAGGCCCTGCAGGCCGTGCGTCTCGGGACCGTGAACGAGGAAGTCGGGCACCGGCTCGCCTTCGCGATAGAGCTTCGGCCGGATCCCCGTGTAGTCCGCGTGCAAGCGCGTTTCGTCGAGCCCGGGATAGTAAGTGCGGATGAACCCC
>VFQT010005134.1_pt1 | contig 10220 bp, 8 predicted proteins | sample 3512381 | NCBI WGS metagenome assembly VFQT01 (sample SAMN10412376, study PRJNA504923) | tailings metagenome | isolation source: Relicate 2 Philex TSF3 active mining site | place: Philippines: Tuba, Benguet | collected 2017-08-29 | reverse complement strand
TTTTCTTATAACTTAATAATATAGCAAGTTTGCTGATTTAGTACTAGATGGACTATCCTCGGCGTCGATCCACACATGCTCCATGTCTGGAAGAATCTGCTCCCAAATCGTCTGCGCCTCGGCCCGACTCGCCTCCCATTCGGGGAAGGTGTAGGCCGGCCACAGATTGATACCGTTGAAAAAAGTCGAGTTCAGGTAGGTGAACGGAATCTCGTACTCAGAGAAGAAATCTTCGACGAGACGATGGCCAGGCATGGGCATCCGCAACACCTCGAAGGTCTCGCCATTGGGTCGGATATACGCCTCGAGAAAGGCGGCATTGTCGTCCATGAGCCTCGAATTCTCGGCCTGGTAGTCATTCAGGTGGGGGCGGCGATAATCACCCAGGAGAATCCGGTCGTCATCGAGCACCTTCATGAACATGTCGATATGACCCGTACCGTCATCCGTGATGCTGTTGAGGACGACGAGGTCCTGGCAGCCTGCGTAACGTTTGAGGTTATTCTCCATTTCGAGCGTGTACTGGTGGGTCTGGAGAGCGGTAAGCGTAAGGGCGAGAATCGACTCGCGGCAATTTCCAGCCTCACAGCTCATGTTGTAGATTTGCCTCGAGCCAGTGAAACAAACCCCCTCGGTCGTCGCCTGGAAGGTGCCCCCCTCGGTCGACAGGGGCATGCGGTAGGTGGTCGGTCTGACGACTTCCCCGAAACGGGTGGCTGCGCGAGAGAACAGCGTCGGGACTCCATCGTCGAGAGGTCGTTCGTGGTAGTAGCGGAAGTCGCCGACAGCCCAGGTGTCGGTGGCGAGATCGAGGAGGGGCAACGGACCAAAGTCGATGAGCCAGTAGGAGTCGAGTGGAATGCGTGCGAACTTGACCTGCGCCTGCATTTTCAAAGTCGGAAGTCCTGCCTGAGCAAGCTTCTGTTTGAAGACCGTCTCCGCCTGCGAGCTGTCGACGACAATCCACACCTCGCCGTGATTGACAGCGGCCATCGTGATGTCGACGAAGGTCCGGGTCGTCGCACCGTACTCGAGTGTGTATCCAGGAAAGGCGAACATGAGGGCCTTCATCGGCTCCCACTCGACCATCGGGCGGACAGTCCCGATTCGTACCGGGGGCTCGGTGATGGCGTATTCCTCCGGGTCGGCTGCGCGGATGGAGTCGAATTCGTCAGCCTTGAGCGGCTTCGAGAAGGATTTGCGGCGGTAGGGAAGCGGGAGCTTCGGGTCGATCCGGTAGGCCCCGGAGGGGGTGAATCGCGCTCCGAGTGGGACCTCCTGAGCAAGGTCTCCCAGTGGGTCTCGATTCGAGGTGTCGGCGATGGGAGGGCGGGATTCCGCGGTCGGACCACTCGGGGCTGGCGCGCCCGTATTGTCGCAGCCGCTCGCAAGGGAGACGAATAGGCACGACATGGACAGCAAGACGAGGACGCGCATGGGAGCTCCTAAGACCGACTGCCCGCGACGTTACACGCGGACACTCGATTCGCCATCGCCAAGTTCGAGACTCCTCGAAGAAACGCCTCAAGGACCTGATATCATTTAGCCAAACAGGCGTTCGCTTTTCCGGAATCGAACCCTCGATGACCTGCCCCCTCATGGCTAGACATCAAAACTTCGGATGCGACACGAGTGAATCTGGGGTATGGCTGACCTTGGAAGCTCGACGGCCCTGGTGGTCCGCGCGGTCTTCAAAACCGTAGCAGGGCGCTGAGAGGCGTCCTGGGGGAGTTCGATTCTCCTGGGCTTCCGCCAGTCTTGTCTGCACCGCCCGATGAATGTCGGGCGGTGGGCTTGTCTCGCCCCGGGCTGAGCCTAGGATGGAGGGGTGAGTCGAACCACCCGCCGTCTCGCCGTATCCGCCCTCGCGGCCCTTCTATGCGTGTCTCCGTTTTCCGACGGTCGCGCAGACCAGGCGACCGAGACTCCCTCCGCCATGAGCCCGCATCGCGAGGCCCACATCGCGCTGATGAACTCGCCCCCGAAGGCGACGACAGCGTGGTTCCGGTTCTTCGGTGACGACGACACGGCAGACACAATCGCACGCCTCGCGGAGGTCGGCGATGCTCGCTTCGAGCGCCTCTGCGGTCAGCTCGACGCGTGTAACAGGGTCAAACGCCCGATAGACATCTGGGTCGCCGAGGACGCTCAGCATTTCGCCGCGGTCTTCCCCGAGCCGAGTCCGATGAGCGAGTGGGCCGCGGGCGTCGCCTTCCTCGACGCCAATCGCGTCGTCCTTCGAGCTCACGGTACGGCCATGTTCTCCCTCGTCGAGACCTTCGACCACGAGCTCGCGCACATCGTCCACCACGCCTTCGTCAAAGACGGCCCTCCCCTTCCCCGCTGGTTTGCCGAAGGGCTCGCGGTCTGGCAGGCGGGCGAGAATGTCGTCGAGCGTCTCGATTCGGCGGTCAGAGCCGCTGCGACCGATGACCTCATCACCTTCGAAGAGCTCACCCGTCGCTTCCCGAACGAAGGCGACGCGGTCAAAGTCGCCTACGCGCAGAGCTCGCTCTTCGTAAAGCGGCTCGTCCGACGTCACGGCCCCGCGCCAGTGGTGGCCATTCTCCATGACGTCGCGAGTGGCATTCCGTTCGACACCGCCTTCGAAAACCGCCTCGGCGGGCCGCCCGCACCGCTCTTCGAGCAGCTGTCGGACGAGCTCGAGAGCGCGAGCAATCCCTTCGTCTTCCTCTACGACGGAAACTTCCTCTGGGGGCTCAACACTGTGGTCTTCGTCGCTATCGCCTGGTGGAGACTGCGCGATCGACGGCGCCAGATGCAGCGCCTCGCAGATGCCGAGTCTGCGCGGATCGCCGCCGAGGACATGGCCATCTACGAGGCCATCGAAGAAGAGGCGGGCAGACGACGCGAGATCAAGTCGGACCCGACGATCCTCAACTGAGGCCGCCGCACGTTTCACATATGTTTCAGCACCCGTTTCATCATCGAAACACCCACCTGAACATCACCTTCAAACGTCATGTTCAGTGCAGACACGGGCAGGTTTGAAGCGCTGGCACGGGCCTTGCGAATCGGGCGTAGAGAACGACCTGGAGCTGCGCCTCATGAAACATCTTATCATCCTCGGAGCTGGCACAGCGGGCACGCTGATGGCGCATAAGCTGCGGCGTTCACTCTCGCCCAGCGAGTGGCATCTGACACTCATCGATCGCGATACGCGCCACCTCTATCAGCCCGGATTGCTGTTCGTCCCCTTTGGCGGGATGCCTATCGAACGCGTCGCGCGCGACCGCCACGAGACCCTCCCAGAAGGCGTGACCCTCAATCTCTCCGGCGTCGAGCGCCTATCGCCTGAGACCCGGGAGGTCCTGCTCGGTGACGGGACCCGTCTCACCTGGGAGGTGCTCATCGTGGCGACGGGCGCGCGACTCGCCCCCGAGGAAACACCCGGCCTCACCGGTCCTGGCTGGTACGGTCATGCCGACACGACGACCCCGGTCATGTTCGATTTCTACACCCCCGAAGGAGCAGTGGCCCTCCGGTCCGCGCTCGAGCGTCTCGAGTCTGGCCGCCTCGTCGTCAATTTCGTCGATGTCCCCATCAAGTGCCCAGTCGCTCCACTCGAGTTCACCTTCCTCGCCGACGCGTGGCTCCGACAGAAGGGGCGCCGAAAGGACGTCGAAATCGTCTACGCAACCCCTCTCGACGGGGCGTTCACGAAACCGCGGGCGTCGCACCTGCTCGGCAGAATGCTCGAAGATCGAGATATCCGGGTCGAGCCGAACTTCGCGCTCGCCGAGGTCGATGGGAAGGCGAAGGTCATCAAAACCTATGACGATCGCTCGCTCGATTTTTCGCTCTTCGTGACGGTCCCCCTCCACGAGGGCGCCCCGTTCATCAAGGCGAGCGGTCTTGGCAACGCCCACGGCTTTGTCCCGACCCACAAGCACACGCTGCAATCGCTCGCCTATCCCCACATCTTCGCTATCGGGGACGCAACCGATCTGCCGACCTCCAAGGCTGGCTCCGTCGCACATTTCCAGGGCGATGTCCTCGCCCCGAATATTCTTCGTTTTCTCCGCGGAGAGCCGCTCGATCCGGGCTTTGATGGGCACGCCAACTGCTTCATCGAGACAGGTCATGACAAGGCGCTCCTCATCGACTTCAACTACGACACCGAGCCCCTCCCTGGCCGTTTCCCGTTGCCTGGCCTCGGCCCCTTCACGCTCCTCGAGGAGAGCCGCATGAACCACATCGGCAAGCTGGGCTTCGAGTGGATCTATTGGAATGTGCTCATCAAGGGGCGCGACCTTCCAATCGACCATCGCATGGTCATGGCTGGGAAGTGGGCGTAAAAATCACGAAAAATCGCGTCACATTCGGAGAATGACAATGATGATGACCGAAGACACAGCCACGCGTCTCGAGGAAAAGCTCAACCTCGTACTCGCGAAGATGGACAGGGTCGAGGCGCGCCAACGCGCGATGGACGAACTCGTCGAACTCGCCATGCCGATGGCGAAGGTCGCCCTCGATGGCGCGATTGAGAGGCTGCTCGAGTTCGAGCGCGCCGGCTTTTTCACCTTCGGCCGCGAACTCCTCCGCGTCGCGACCCTGGTGATAAAGGGCTATAGTGCAGATGATGTGAGGCGGCTCGGAGACCAGGTCGTCAGCATCCTCGACACCGTGAGAAACGTCACGCAACCCGATGTCCTCGCCCTCGTCAACGACGTCACCAATGCCGTCCATGGCGCGGACGATGCCGACCCGAAGGGGCTTTTCGGCCTCATGAGGGCAGGAAATGATCCGGATGTCCGAAAGGGCTTCGGCGTGATGATCGGTATCTTGAAGCAGGTCGGAAAGGCCGCGGAAAAGATCGGCATGCACCCAAATTCTCCGCCTCCAGTAAGGCTTCCCGCCTACAGCGACGAGGGGGGCGCGACCAAGAGCTGGGTGAAGCATCTCGCGCCGCGCCGACGGGCGCCTGCTGCCGAGCCACCTGCGCCGAGCCCGACGGTTGAAGCCTGCGATGTCAGCCCTGCGCCATTACCCCGCGGCCTCCCCGAGGGCTATGGGCTCGATGGCTTCATTCAGAACCCGGCAAACTGGAAAAGGGAACACGCCGAGACCCTCGCGCAATTGATGTCGATATCGCTGACTGAAAATCACTGGGCGATTATCGAGTGGGCGCGACAGGAATATCTGACCGCGCACGCCTCTCCGAATATCCGCCGAATCTCGCAGGGCTCGGGCGTCGCCGTCCGCGACCTCTACACACTCTTTCCGGGTAAACCTGGCGTCCTCATCGCGATGCTCGCCGGTATTCCGAAGCCCGGTGGCTGCCTCTGACCCTCGAGCCAAAGCCCAGACCCACAACGAAGAGGATTGCATGAACCCGACCTTTCCCTTTCAGCCCCAGAACGCGACCGCGAAGAAGCGCAAGGTCGCCATCATCTGCTCGCACGGAGGACTCGACGAGGTCTACCCCGCCTTCATCCTCGCCAACGCGGCGCGGATGAGCGATATCGACGCGATGATCTTCTTCACCTTCTACGGACTCGATGCCATCACCGAGGACAAGGTCGACCATCTGCATGTCAATATGGCGGGAAATGCCTCGAGCCCCATCCCGACGATGCTCGCTGGACTGCCCGGGATGGATGCGCTTGCTGGCAAGATGATGCGGACGAAGATGCGGAAACTCGATATTCCGCCCGCGCGCGAGATGTTGAAGATCCTCGATGAGGCAGGGTGCGAGCTCTACGCATGCCACCTCGCGATGGACATGATGGGGCTCGACAAAAAGGACCTCGTCCCTCAGGTGAAAGACGTCATCACAGCGGGGGATTTCTACGACCTCTCGGAGGGCGCACAGATCATCTTCACTTGAGTGCAAATCATCGGGGCAGGATCATCTCCTCGGGCAGCAAGCGATGTTTGTCGACCTCGGGGAAGAGCGAGTCGAGGTACTCGGCAAGCCGCTCGTTGGTGGGGCCGTAGCCAGACCCGTAGAGGAGCATCTCGAGCTCGCGGACGATGTCTCTGGCGCGCTGATAACGTTGCTCAGGGTCTTTCTGCAACATGACCCGCATGATGCGCTCGATGTCGGGGGAAATCGCCGGGTTCCACTCGCGCGGCGAGGGGATTTGCCCTTTCTCGTGAAGCCCGATGGCGGCCTCCACGCTTTCGACGGGGAAGACCTGTTCGCCTGTCAAAAGCTCGAAAAGGACAAGCCCCAGTGTGAAGATGTCGCTCCGTGCGTCGATGGGAAGGCCTCGCGCCTGCTCGGGCGAGAGGTAGGGGGCCTTGCCGAGCACCTCGTCTTCTCGGCCCGAGCGGCGCGCGCTGCGAGCCTTCGCGATACCGAAATCGGCGAGCTTCACGACCCCGCCCCAGCTCAAAAAGACATTGACCGGCGAGACGTCACGGTGGACGAGCTGGAGCGGTCTACCGTCGGGGCCGCGCTTTTCATGAGCATATGCGAGAGCGCGCGCGACGCGGGACACGATGAAGATCGCGAATTGCGGCGGAAGGTAGTCGTTGCGCTCGTCGAGGCGGGTGTTGAGGTCCTCGAGGGTGACACCGTGGACCCATTCCATCACGATCGCGAGCGCGCCTCCCCAGTCGATGAGCTGGTAGACCTGCTGGATGTTCTCGTGGACGAGGGTCGCGACGAGCTTCGCCTCGTCGATGAACATGTCCCGGAAGTAGTAGCGGTCGAGGAGTTCTCGCTTGATGGTCTTGAGACCGATGGTCTTCGAGAAGCCCGACACCCCGAGCTGGTCGGCGAGGAAGACCTCCCCCATGCCACCTTCGGCGACTTTCCTGATGATCCGATAGCCGACCGTGGTCTGGATAAGGTTGCCGTCCACCCCCCCTCCTCTCTCGCTCGATGAAACACTGGCGACGGTTTTGGCGCAAGCTCGGGTTCAACGTCGGCATCCAGGGATCGGCCCGAGAGGTGGACACTGTCCACATACCTTTTGAATTTCCTCCGAGGTGGACTTCACAAGCACCTGGAATGGCGTATCTTCTGCACCATGGCGACCATCAAGAAGACAAGTACCCAGTCCGAGTCCCCCAAGCCAGCGGCCAAGAAGGCCACCGCAGAGAAGGCGCCCGCCAAGGCGCAGAGGGCTGCGGCTTCGAAGAAGGAGGACGAGCCAGTCGTAGCGCCTGTGAAGAAAGCCGCAAAGAAGGCCCCTGCTCCGGAGTCCACTGCGACTGCGCCCGTCGACAGGAGCGCCGAGCTCGAGGCGGCGCTCGACGCTACGAAGGCCGCCATCGCTCGCGCGGAGAACGCCGAGGGTGATGTCGAGAAACTCAAGGCCGAGGTGAAGAAAGCCGAAGGCTCCGCGAAAGAGGTGGCGCAGCAGCTGAGTCAGCTCCAAGCGCAGCTCGCCGAAGCGAACGCCCGGGCGGTAAAGGCCGAGGAGGAGCGGGCTCGGGCTCAGTCTGGAGGGGCTGAAGCGGCCGAGCTGAAGGCGAAGCTCTCAGCGACCGAGCAGAGGGCAGAGGCGGCGGTGCGCACGGCGGCAGACCTCGAGAAGAAGCTCGAGGAGGCGAAGCGGGTCGCACAGCATGCCCACAAGAACACCTGTCCGAAATGCGGCAAGCAGTTCTCGGAGGAGCAGTTCGAGGGCATCACCATCGACCGCTGCAATGGCTGTGATGCGGTCTATTTCGACGCGGGCGAGGTCGAGCAGCTCATCGCCAAGATCACCCAGCCTCAGAAGCCTGGCTTCTGGTCGGGCCTTTTCAAGCGCAAATCGAAGGTCGATGACGAAGAGACGCGCGGGCCTGGGCCGAGGCTCTGAGGCCTAGAGCACGAGGCGTTCGGTGACCTCGAGCAGGTCATCGGGCCACAGGGATTGGGGCCGGACTCGTCGGCCGAAGGCGCTTCGGCATGTGAGGACGAGCCTCCGCCAGCGCATCGGGATGGCCTCACGACCGTGCACGCTGCCGAGCAACGCCCCAGCGATAGCCGCGTTGGTGTCGGTGTCGCCGCCAGCGGAGGCGGTCGCGACGAGCCCATGCTCGAAGTCTGGTGCATGGACGAGTTGGTGAAAGGCGTTGCGTAAGGCGATAAGGACCCAACCCATCTTCGCGCTGAACTCTGCGACCGGGGCGACGTTGATCTCGGCAAATACCGCTGCGACTCCGGGGTGGATGTCGCGACACTGCTCGACCCAGGCTCGGGTGCGGTCATAGACGTCGCGCGGTCCGAGGTGCTCTCTCAGCGAGAAGCCGATCGCGATGGAAAAGACCGCGACCGCATCGAGACAGGCCTTGCTCGGATGGGTGATGGCCGAGTCCCGCGCGACGGTCTCGGCGACGACGTCGGGGGGTTCTCGCCAGAGGTGGACCGCGAGCGGGGCGACTCGCATGAGGGAGCCATTCGCCTCGCTCGAGTGGTTGAGGTTGCCAGCGAGTCCGCTGCGCGTGGTCCCGCCGATATCGAAGGGAGGCGAGGCGAGCCATGCGAGGTAGGCTTCCTTGGCCTTTTCAGGGGCGAACCCATCGTTGTCGATGATGCTGCGGGCGAGCATGAGCGCCATCTCGCTGTCGTCGGTGGGCTGGCCGGCGAGCGTGCCCCAGGTGCCGCCATCGACGAGGTCGCGGACGCCTTCCGGATATTGCAGGGCGATATCGGATCGGCTGCGGAACTCGACGAGCTGGCCGAGCGCATCTCCCGCGATCTGCCCGAGCATGGCCCCCTGTGCGCGGGCGAGGGTCTCGTGCGAGAGCCCTGCAAGGCGTGGGTCATCGGCTCGGGTCCGGGTGAGGACATGCGGATAGCGCGGGGCCGTGCTCGGTCGTGGGCGCTGCCCCGAGGACCGGGGGGAAGTGAGGGACGCGATGACGGCGGGATGGCCGCCGATGAGCTCGGGCGTGCGCGGCTGCTCTGTGAGGATGCCGCCGACAGCCCTGAGAAATGCGCCGCCGAGCGTCACGACGGATGGAGCTGGCATCGCGATGACCGCATCGGCCTCGCCTGTGGCGACAAGGGCACAGCGATAAATCGCATTGCAGCGCGTGAGAAAACGCGCGGGTTGAAAGCGCGCGATGGCGTCTTCGAGCTCGACATGGCGGTCGACGGCGACGACATCGAGGCTCGAGAGTGAGCGAGGCAGAGGGCCGCGGGTGACGGGATAGCCGTTGCGGAGGAGCTCGCCCCCCTCGACCCAGGAGATGAGGTCTCCGCGCCCGTCCGGGTCGTTCGGAGCGAATACGACGCTCAATAGGGCGCTGTGGTCGGTCACGAGACCGATGGAGAGGGCGGCGCCAGGGACACGCGAGTGAAGGTGCTCGATCGGGTCGCAATCCCAGCTCCAGCTTGTACCCGCAGGTATCGCCGGGGAGGCACGCAGCCGAGCGGCGATGTGATCCGTGAGACCTTGAAGGGTCGGGCGGGAATCGAGGTGGCGAGAGACGTCGCACGCGAGTTCGATGGCAAAGGCGCGAGCCTGCTCGAGGAGAGGGAGGGGACTTGGGGCTTCTTTTTCCATGCGTGGATAGTGACATGGATTAGCTCCCAGCGGGCGTACTGAAATTGTATTCAGATCGCGGTGGCCCTCAGGTACGGGTCGGGGAGATCAAAGGGCGCATGAGGAGTTCTGCGAACGCGACCGCGACGTAGCCTGCGAATGCGAGTCCGAGCGAGATGATCCAGGGGTGGGAGGTCCAGCCGAGCTCAGTGTCGAGACCGTGCCAGACGGGCCCGAGGAGCATCGCAGTGAGGGCCGCAGGCGCACCCCCGAAGCGGGGGATCCAGCAGAAGATAAAGGCGACGAGGGCCCCCGTGGACCCTAGCGCAGTCGATTGCTCGACGATGGCGTAGACGCTATCCGAACTGAAGGCGAGCCCCCATGCGATGAGGCCAGCGGCAGCGACGGCAATGCGATTCGTAAGGAGCTTCGACGCGTCTGTGGCACCAGGTCTGAGTGGCAGGACGAGGTTGTGGGCGACGAGCCCGCCCGAGACGAGGAGGGCCGTGTCGACAGTCGAGAGAATGGCGGAGATGAGCGCACCTGCGAATATGACATAAAGGAAAGTGCCAAGATGATGATCCGCCTGAACGAGGAGAGCCTGCTCCGGATCTGCGAGCCCCGGCGATGCGTGAATGGCCATGAGCCCGATGAGGACGGGGATGAGCCCGACCGCGAGGTACATGACTGCTGCGATGATGGGTGAGCGCCGCGCGACGGTGGGCGATTTGGCGGCCATGGCGCGTTGTGCGAGTTCTTGAGCGACGA
>VFQT010005131.1_pt1 | contig 10232 bp, 5 predicted proteins | sample 3512381 | NCBI WGS metagenome assembly VFQT01 (sample SAMN10412376, study PRJNA504923) | tailings metagenome | isolation source: Relicate 2 Philex TSF3 active mining site | place: Philippines: Tuba, Benguet | collected 2017-08-29 | reverse complement strand
GACTGCGTTGCGGCGACATTACCCATTCCGCCTGTAAACTGGTCGGTCACCGTCAGACCGTCGACAAGCACCTGCGTTTCTGTTGTTCGCGAACCACGCACAGCGAAGTTGTTGCCCGAAGCACGGATGCCGGCGTTGAGGGAGAGCGCAGACGCGACGTTGTCGCGCGCGATTTTCGTCATATCGTCACCCGTCATGACACGCGCAGTTCCAACGTCGGTGCTACGCACCATTTCGCGGTCGGCTGTTACCCGGATTTCCTTGCCCTTTTTTCCGCCGATCTCAAGCTTGAAGTTGAGCGTCAGGGTCTGGTCGGCAACGATCGTGACCTTTACAAGTGCCGTATCATACCCCACCGACGTTACACGCACTGTATACGAACCGGCCGTAATGTTGGTGATGTTGTAGCGGCCGTCAATCTTTGCGCTGGCACCGCGGGTTGTTCCAAGAACTCGGATGGTGGCGCCAGGAACTGGCTTGCCGTCCGAATCTGTGACCTTACCGGTCAGAATGCCTGTGATCCCAGCCCACGATGCGGTTGTTGCCGCAGCAAGTAGGATCGCCACAAGAAGGTACCGATGTACCATTAGCATACTCCTGAGGGACTCGTAGTGTAGTTAATTCGTAGGAAGATCAGCGGACAACCACAAGTGGCGATACGGTGCGTGCACCGTTCTGCTCAACCACCACATGGTATGTACCCGCTGGAAGATCGCGTGTGGCAATCATGAGATCCCAGTTGCCAATACCGGCTGGGCTTTGCGATGTCATGAGTGTTTCACCAAGTGTTGAAACAAGGGACACTGTCACGCGACCCTCTGTTACAGGCACAATGCGAACTGTTGCGATGTCTGTTGCCGGATTTGGTGTGATCTGCGCACGTGTGAGCACGGGCTCAGACTCTTCCACGCTGTTGACCGGCGAGAGCTTGGTGATATCGAACGCCATCAGCATCACCTTTGCTGGATCTGCAGGCGTTTCAACATTCGTTACGCGGTCACCAGGATTTGGGCTTGCGCTGTAACCGATATACATGCGGCCGTTGACAACATCATCGCAAAGCGATGCGTACTGACAGTTCACACCTTCTGGCGTGATATCTGTTGGTGTCGACCAAATGTTGAAGCCCTTTGGCTTGTATGTCGCGTAGATGTGGCCATTGAGCGCATCTACAGTGACGAGCGTGTCTGGCTCTGACTGCTGATTACCGCCCGTTGTGTCGGCAAGAATGCTCTTGACGTCGCCGTTCTTGAACGAACCATACGTCATGTACAGGTTGTCTTGCGCGTCGATACCCAGCTGCGGCCAACGGCTCATACCGTCGAGATAGCGCAGGTTAAGGGGCGTACCCTGACCATCATAGTCACCACCATTTGGTGGAGCCATGAAGTACAGATTTTGCTCGTTCTGGTTCGTGTAGAGCATGCCTGACGCACGCAGCGACTGACGATCCTGAAGGAACGAGATGATGTTCTGGCGAGTGCCGAGAGTGTCACTACGAACGATCCTCGACATCACAGTGCCAATAGCATAGTGCGTTGTGCCTTCGCTGTCGATGATCACGTCGAGGTGTCCGTTTGGTGCAGGAACTGTATCCGTATACACCTTAAACGTTCCCCAATCTGTCATTCCCGAGTCGAGGTCTGTGTGGTCAGGAGCGTAAATCACGCGAGCATTTTCTGCCGGCCATGTTTCGCCACCGTCGGTCGACGTGTAGCTCAGTGTGCGCCAGCCGTATTCAGTCCATGCGACAACAACCTTGTTACCACGCGCTGTCACAGCATATGTGTCGCCACCAAGACCACCGTTCAGCTGTCCCGCAGGTGAGCTCGAACCGTTCAGAACGACTTCTGAGCTCCATGTGAATCCACCGTCTGTTGAGCGGCGGTATGCAACGACGTTGGCTTGGTTGGCCGCGCCACCGAGTGTGCGATTGTAGATCAGGTGCGTTGTGCCGTTTGCATCTACTGCTGCACGTGGCCACAGTGCCGAGTCGGCCGGTGACGTGACTTCCTTGTACAGAATTGGCTGATCGCCAAGGCCCGAGTTGCCGTAGAAGCGAATTGGTGTGTGCGATGGTGTGCCTACGAGTCCGTCGGCATACTGCACAAGTGATGGCCATCCCGCACGCTGTGATTCTACCTTCTGCCAGTCCTCAATGCCAAGAACTGGTGCGTCTGGCGACGAAACGTCGATAAACGTGTAGTGCGTACCGCGGAAATTGCCCGTAAAACCAGGAATGCGCGTCGTCAGATCGCGCGTTGAATCCTTCGAAACCATCCAAACCATCTGCACGAACTTGTCCGGACCGTCGGCAGTGTACACCACACGGTTGGCCATCGCGCCGTTTGTCTGGAAGTCGTAATACGTGAAGCCAGCTTCGACGCCCGGCAGACTGTTCTGCACGGCATCGACGACCTTCGGTGTACGACGTGTCGTGAGCGGATGCTGGACCGCTGCACGTGTTTCTTCCGTGCCAATGGCTGGAAGGGGCTTTGCAGGGTGCACAATCGTGCGAGCTACAACCGACTGATTTGAGCGCGGAATCGAGGTCGCACGGACCGATGATGCCTGCTGTGCCGACAGGACAGAAGCGCCCAACAACAATGTTGCAGCGATCGCACAGCTATGGAAAGGCGTACGGAAACGGTTCATTCCAACTCCATTATTACTTCTTCGTCACAAGAATTTCTCTGGAAGGCGGCGTGCAATATACAACGCATTCCAAACCAATTTCGATCTGTTCGACGCCTTAGGGTGCCGCAAGGTTCACGACCCATGTTACAAGGGCAATTCCGCCCATCACAAGGCTCACGACAGCCCATACGATGCCCCCTGTGACAATCCCAAACCTGCGGTGGAGGCCACCCCACGAACACAGGCCTATACCAATCGCCACGTACTGCCACAGCGACACAAGACTGAGTCGCTGAAGCCAGCTAAACATCGCAGGGTGCTCGACGGGATCGACCAACACGCCCAAGTGAAGTCCGGCCCGCAGGGTCGATGTAGCACTATGGAGAGCAACCGATAGGACAAAGTCGATCACACCGATCAAGGCCGTTGCCGATACGGTAGTCAGCGCCATCCCATAGGTCACCGGTGCGTCGGTCATAAACCGAACGAGTACCCAGAAGACCCCTGCAAGGGCGATTGATGACACAATTGTTACAAGGAGAGCACCACCAAGCACGCCCGTTATCTGTCGCTGTGGTAGGGAGAGATCTACCCCAGGCTCCCCCGCCGGTGCGGCCCCGCCGGAATAGGTCAGAGCCTTGCTCTGCGCCACCAAGGCAGGGTTGCCCTCTTCAATGAGTGCAGCAACGGTGGAGGCAGCGCTCAAAACGAGGACGGCCACGGCGAACATCGCCATGGCCACCTCGGTTGTAGCATCCTTGATCAGTTCAGGCGAGCGAAGGGCATTCCACATCGTTCGCGCTACGGTGAAGACTCGCACTGTGCCGATCCTTACTTCGCAGGTGCGAATGTGGTATCTGCCACAGCGTCGTTCACCGTGACCTTGGCGCGCAAGGTCATCGAGAAGATTGAGTTCGACTGGGTAATCTGCGTTGGAAGCTTCACGCCGCCGATGGTCTCGTAGGCTTCATACTTCTCAATCGTCGTCATCATGCCCTGCGGCGTTTGATCGTCCTTTTCAATCTTGCTCACGAGCATGGTGTTGGCATCGAGCATGTAGCGCTCGCTACGGCCAAGCGGACTCGTCGCTTCGACGACAATCGCATTGTCCTTCTTGCCCTTGACCACCAACTTGTAGCCATCCGCAAGTGCCGACACGAACGGGAAGATGCGTGCTTCGAGCAGCGCCTTCTTCGCATCCTCTGGCTCTTGCTCACCAGCAGGTCCACCGTTGAGTGCCATCCAAGCCTTGGTGCCATCAACCCATTGCTGCTGCGTCATCACTCCAAGATTCACCGACATGAATTCCTTGTTCGGAGCGGCAACAACACGCTCGTACGTTCCCGAGAGATCGTTGCCCTGAATTGTCATGCTGACGTCGGCCTTGATTGTCATGTTCTTGACGGCATCCACAGCAGCACGTCCGCCCAATGCCTCCACGTGCTTGTCGATGAGTTGCTGCGCCGTCATTCCAACGTCCTCATACGCAGCGTCCTTCATCGGCTCGAGATCGAGCGTGAACTCCTTGATCGGACCGAATTGCTCAAGCTTGCTCTTCACGTCGGGGCTACCCACGACGATGAGACGAAGATTGAACATGCTGAGGTACTTCGATGCAGCTTGCTGCACATCTCCTGCATTGATGCGCGCAAGACGCTCTGTATAGCTCGTCACATCATCGATCGGCACATCGTTAAGCCATGCATTCTGCAGCACAGCGCCAACAGTGCTTGCTTGCTCGAACGCAAGCTGATACTGACCAACTTCCGTTGCGATACGGCGCGTGAGTGCTTCTTCCTCTGGACCTTCGTTCACGAGTTTGGCAAGCTCACGCATCATCACTGTTACTGCAGAGTCAGTGACTGATGTGCGAACTTCTGCTCCGAATGCAATGCGGTTATAGCGGCGTCCACGTGTGAGCACGCTGAATGGTGAGTACGTGTACGAATACGTTTCGCGAAGCGTGTTGAACAACACACTGCCGAATCCCCCGCCGATGTAACTCGTCAACACGTCCGTTGCATCATAATCTGATTCACGAACAGCTGGTCCAGCGGCAGAGACAATCACAGTGCTTTGTACCGAACCCTTGCGCGGCACGAAGTAGACACCAGCTGGCTCTGTTCGCATTGGAGGAATCTCAACAGCAGGCGCTGTGCCCTTCTTCCATGTGTTGAAGTACTTGTTCAGGATATCACGAGCTTCCTTCTCCGTGATGTCACCAACGAAGGCAATCGACGCGAGATTTGGTCGGATGTATGAATCGTGGAACTTGACAACGTCCTCACGCGTCACCGCGTTGATCGTCTTCTCAAGCGTGCGGCGTGCAAGTGGATTGTCCATGCCGTAGATCACCTTACGCGAGAGCGCTTGTGCAATCTCGTTCGGACGTGAGCGGCGGCTGGCAATGCTGGCGACGTACTGCTTTTTGAGCTTTGCAAGTTCTTGCTCATCAAACGTTGGCTCTTGCAACTGATCGCGCAGGATCGGGAACACAACGTTCATGTGCTTCTTCAGCATCGATGCCGACACGCCCATCGACTCACCGGCAGTCGACACCGAGATGCTGGCACCAACGCCGTCGAGTGCTTCGGCCATGTCTTGTGCCGTGCGGTTCTTTGTGCCCTTACCGAGCATGTCGCCCATGATGGCCGCAGTGCCCTCTTTCCCTGCTGGGTCGTATGCATCACCACCACGAATCGAGATACCAACGGTGAGTGTTGGTTGCTCATGGTTCTCAATCACATATACGTGAAGTCCGTTCGGCATCGTGAATTCGATGTACGGCGGGAAGGCGAATGTTGTCGCCTGCAACGGACCCGGCTTGGTGTCGAGATTTGGCTTGTCGACTTGCACAGGAGCGGCTGCGTCCTGAGCACCTGCTGGAGTCTTCTTCGCAGGAGTCGTCTTTGTCGTCTTCGACTTCGTTGCTGGCTTCTTCTTTGTTGATTGCTGCGCAACAACAGTACCAGAGAGGACCATCATTCCACAAGCAACCAGGGCAATCAGCTTCGTCATACGGCGAGAGATGTTATTCATAGAATTCATGGCTCAACCCTTCGTTGGAATGTAGGTGAGCACAACTCGTTGGGTCGAACCAAAGATGCGCTTTGCAACGCGCTGAATGTCGGCCTTGGTGACCTTGAGATACTTGTTCATTTCTTCGTTGATAGCGCCAGTGGACTTGTCGAAGCGATAGGCGTTCGACAACGCAAGCGCCTTGTCGTACACACCCATGCGACCACCAACACTTTGTGCTTCGGTGATGTTCTTTGCCTTTGCGAGCTCTTCGTCTGTTACACCATCACGCATAACACGCTCGAGTTCGGCATACATACCCTTCTCAACTTCTTCCGGTGTTTTGCCCGGTGCAACAATGCCGATGCAGAATACAGCACCGACGTATTCACGTGGGAAGAGCGACACGCTCGCCTGCACAGCAGACTGTGCGCTATCGACGAGTGCCTTGTACATGCGTGATGATTCACCGTTCGAGAGAATCGTTGTGAGCAGATCCGCTGCGTACACATCTGGATCAAGCTGCGTCAATCCACGATAGGTCACAAACACTGCTGGAAGTTGCGCCTTCTGATCGTTGATCGTCTCACGCACTTCACTTGAGAGCTCCTTCAGACCAGTCACAACCGGACGACGTGGCTCTGGTGCCTTTGCGTAGCCACCGAAATACGCGTCGATGGTTTCGCGGATCACTGCTGGATCGAAGTCGCCACTCACGACGAGCACAGCATTGTTTGGCTGATAGAACTCATCGTAGAATGCCTTGAACTCTTCAATCGTTGCACTGTCGATGTGCTGCGCCGAGCCAATGGGTGCCCACTCATACGGTGTGCCCTTGAAGAGAAATGCCTGCGACTTCTCGATCCAACCGCCATACGGCGCATTGTCGTAACGATTCTTGCGCTCTTCCTTCACAACACCGCGCTGCGTTTCAACACCGATGCTGTTCACCTGAAGCTTGCGCATACGTTGCGCTTCAATCCACAGCGCAAGGCGCACTTGATTCGATGGCACAACGAAATGATACACCGTTTGATCGTTGCTTGTGAACGCGTTCAACTGTCCACCCGCTCCACTGATGAGCTTATCGATCGATGCACGCTCAATCTTCTCTGTCGACTCGAACATCAGGTGTTCGAAGAAGTGCGCAAAGCCAGTGCGACGTGGATCTTCATCGCGCGATCCAACCTTGTAGTGCACAACTGTGGCAACAACAGGAGCAGAATGATCCTCGTGAAGGATCACATGGAGTCCGTTCGGCAGGTCATACTCGACAAACTCAAGGGGCTTGAGTTGCGCCACCGACGGTGTGGAACAGATCATGAATGCGGCAGATGCTGCAGCGATCCACGCAGTGAAACGAATCATAGGTGTGACTTCTCAGTCGTTGATAAACGAAATGAACCAGACGTCAGTACACGTACACATGCAGGAATTCGTGCGACGACGAACACGAAGATCGTGAAAACCAATCCAAGAATCGGCAACGGATCACCAATCTGCGCATACACCGTGCGGCATGTCTGTGTCGGCACGCTCGCAAGCATCGCCGCACGCTGCATCACAGGAAGCGGCGCAACAGCGTCGGAACCGTCAGGGAGAATAGCACCTGTCACACCCGACTGCGCACACCGCAGAACGGCTCGACGCTGCTCAATGGCGCGCATGCGAGCGATGTCGAAGTGCTGGGGCGGACCCCATGTGCCGTTGTACCAGGCGTCGTTGGTGATCACACACAGCACATCCGCACCATGATTGACCATGTCGCGAGCAACTTCTGGATAGATGGATTCGATGCAGATGATGGTCCCGATGCGCGCGACGGTATCGCTGCCACGAAGCACTGGCAACGGGAGACGGGTCTGCCCCTTTCCCCATGCAGATATCCGCACGCCCCATTCAATCCAGCTCATGGCGAATGTGAGCTGGTCAGCAAAGGGCAGGCGCTCGGCGAAGGGGGTGAGCATCGACTTATAATGGAGCGCAACGGACGGGGTTGCTGGATTGAGCATCATTGCCGCATTGAATGCGTCGTAGCGCACCGATGGGTCGACTGCAGACTGTCTCGCCGACGGCGGAGCGGTGCCGACGGGATAGATGTGCACATCGGCCAGGCCGGTAAGCAAGGGTACCGACGACGTGTCGACCCATGTACGCAAGGCCGACCACTGCTGCATGTTTCGTGCGTCACGAATAAGAAACGGGATGGCTGTCTCACTCCAGATTACCACGTCCGGAGTATTCGACGCCCCCTGACTTCGAATGGCGGTTCGCGCTGAATCGGTAAGACGGAGATGCGTTTGGAGCTGCAACTCGGGATCCGACCATTTATCCCATGGATCTTCGTTTGGTTGAATCAGGAGCGCCTGTACCTGTCCAGTCGAAGGTTGCACGTGGTACGTCCGAGCGATGCCGACGAAGAGCCAGACTAGGACAAACATGCTGATCGCAATCGCAGCTTGCCTGCGAATCGAGCGTTCAGCGCGATACCGATACAGCCAGGTCGTGGCTGCGTTAACCCCGGCGATCAGGAATGTCAAGCCATACACCCCAATCACGTCGGCAACCTGCGCCAAGGGCGTGTCGACGAGTGTATATCCAATTGTGAGCCACGGGTACGACGCATCGGTCTGTCCGTGTAGCCACTCGAACCCTGCAATAGCAGCAGGTGCTGCTACGAGCATCCACGTTACTCCGAGACGGCGGCGTATCGAAGCTAGTACGACGTATGGAACCATCAAGAAGAATGGATGTCCGAGCCAGAGCGCAATGCCACTCGCAAAGAGGTAGGGATCGGTGCGCTCCTGCCATGAGCACACCCACCAATTCGTGATTCCGTGATACACGAAGAACGTCACATAGAGCCATCCGACGATGCGCCATCGTGACGCGCTCGTGGCTCGCTCTGCAAGAAGATGTAGGAGCGGTACTAACGCAACGATGCTAAGGACGCCTGCCCAAGAGCCCACGACCTGCGGGAATGCAAGTCCGAGTAGCGCACCCGAGACAAGTGCAAGAAGTATGGGATAACGTTCCGTCACGCGATGCAAACCTACGTACAAAAGCAAACCGCTCCTGCGCGAATAGCGCAGGAGCGGTTGCAGGAGATTCGATGGAATCAGCGAGCGATTACTTCGTAACCGTGATCGCCTTTGTTGCCATCACACCATTGCTGCGGAGGACGAGTGTGTACGCGCCCGAAGCAAGCTGTGTTGCATCGATTGAAGCTTCGTGTGTGCCAGCTGCGAAGTTGCCGCTTGCAACCACTTGAACTTCTTGACCAGCGAGGTTCACGAGGACGAGTTGTACATCCGCGCTGGCTGCGAGTGTGAATGCAACCTTCGATTCTGTACGAACTGGGTTCGGAGTTACGTCTGCCAGCATTACACCGTTGCCTTCAGCATCGATTGTAACGTTGACTTCGTGTGAACCTGAACGTGTGCCATCCTTATCAACTGCTGTGAGGCGGTATGTGTACATACCAGGAGCGAGCTTCTCATCTGTGATCGAGTACTCACGGCGGATCGATGACGAACCAGCAGCTGGTACCGTACGAACCGGAGTGAACTCTGTTGCAGATGCGATATCGCCTGCCTTCGCTGATGTGAGATCTGCACGGTCAACGACGAAGTGATCTGTGTTCTTCTCAGAAGCTGTTGCCCAGAAGACGTCGACGTTCGTACCACGTGCCTTCGCATCGAACGTAACGAGTTGGACTGGAACCAGGCCACCACCGTTTGATTCGAAGAAGTCGAAGATACCGCGGACGACGCGCTCAACACCTGTGCGAGCAGCCGGCTTCTCGAAGTGACGCCAATCAACACCGAGGTATACCGTATTGATCGTGATCGCAGCTGTTGCTGTACCCATGATGGAGTCAGTTGTTGTGCGATCTGCACGACGGTATGCGTATGCTGGGCTTGCGATACCCGCCGTTGTTGGGTCAGCAAAGATGCGGATGAGTGCTGGCACTGGCTCTGCGTCGTTGCTGAAGCCTGTACGAACAACTGTTTCCGACGTACCGCGGGCAAGTGCGGCACCATCGATGCGGCGGCCATTATAGTTCGGCGAGAACGGTGTGCCCGGCGCTTGGACAAGCGAGCGGAGTACACGCTGCACGAAGTTGATATCGCTCACGACCGTAGCACCAGAGTGCTGCGATGGGATGCTCTGACCAGAAATCGCAAGGTTCTTCTTTGCACCAGGTACACCCGATGCTACGAAGTTGCGGAGGTCGTCACGCTCAGAACGTGTAAGTGCGCTTTGATCGTGTGACCAGAACATTGTGTGATACATCGTGTAGTCAACCGAACGTGTTGCCCATGCGTTACGCTCGAACACGTCGAAGTCGTAGCGATCTGCACCTGGCTCATTGCGGTAACCGAGATCACCGAGAGCCTTGAGGAGACTGTCACCATTCAGGCGGCCAACGATCTGGTTTTGTGTCGGTGTGCCGTTGAGGATGTTCACGTCTGAGTGACGCAGAGATACGAGCATGCGCTTTGTTGACTTGCGCAGGTAGAAGCGGACAACCTTCGAGAACGTGTTGTTCGGATTGAATTCGTCCGACGGTGTTG
>VFQT010005130.1_pt1 | contig 10234 bp, 8 predicted proteins | sample 3512381 | NCBI WGS metagenome assembly VFQT01 (sample SAMN10412376, study PRJNA504923) | tailings metagenome | isolation source: Relicate 2 Philex TSF3 active mining site | place: Philippines: Tuba, Benguet | collected 2017-08-29 | reverse complement strand
GATTTTCAGTCCTCTGCTCTACCAACTGAGCTACCAGGCCAAGGCGTAGAAGTATAGCAAAACCCGACCAACGCCGATAGCTACAGAAGAGATTCGAAAGGCAAATACACACGAAAGATATAATCAGCGCATGGCGATGACCACAGACATTTGCATTATTGGCGGCGGTGCGATTGGTAAAGCGGCCGCGCTTGCGATGGCACGCGCCGGACGCAAAACCACCTTGCTGGCAGCAGAAAACAAGCATAGGACCAGCGCATCAAGAGGCGATTGGGACCAGCGCGTTTACGCGCTCAATCATGTTGCGCGAGACTTGTTGTCACGATTACGCGTGTGGGATGCGATGGACTCGTCGCGTATCGCCGCAATCGATGCTATCCAAGTGCACGGAGACGGTGAAGCCGCCGGCAAAATCGATTTCGATTCCTACAGCTCGCGTACAGAGGCGCTGGCCTGGACCGTCGAGGATAGCAATATCAATAACGCACTAGATCACGCGCTGCAGTTTGCAACCGGCGTCACGATGGTTCGTGGATCTGCAAGTGCGCTACATATCAGCGATCAATTGGTCAGTGTGCTCCTTGAAGATGGAACACAAATCGATAGCACGCTGCTGATTGGTGCCGATGGTGCGAATTCATGGGTCCGCTCACAAGCCGATATCGGTATCCACTACCGTTCGTATCATCAGCAAGCGGTGGTAGCGAATTTTCGTTGCGAAAAACCGCATCATGGCGTTGCAAGCCAATGGTTTTTAGGTGAGCAAGGCATTGTGGCACTGCTGCCATTGCCTGACTCTACAGTATCGCTGGTGTGGTCGGCGCCCGATAGCCTGGCCAAAGCGCTGATGCAAGAATCGCCCGAACAGCTTTGTCGCCGCCTATCAGAATTACCCGCCCAGACATTAGGTAATTTCACACCACTACCGCCGGCCACCGCGCAAGCCTTGCCTCTGCGACTGATACGTTCTGCGAGCATGATCGCGCATCGCATCGCGTTAATTGGTGATGCGGCCCACGTCGTTCACCCTCTGGCAGGGCAGGGAATGAATCTTGGCTTCGGGGATATTGATGCCTTGTTAGCCGCACTTTCAACAAACGCACAAACTGCCGATTGTGGCGAGGCTAAAACACTCGCGCGCTACGCACGGCATCGCGCCGAGCAGGTTATGCTTATGCAGCTAACGACAGATGGTTTGCAGCGATTATTCGATACACCTATCGCCCCAATAAAATTCCTGCGCAACATGGGGCTGTCAGCCGTGGATAAGCTGCCCTTTTTAAAACGCAAGCTGATGGCCCATGCGCTTGGCCAATCAATTTCTACTTAGTCCATACTGCATGAGGCGAGTGATGCACAACACAAAAAAAATTCCATGGCTCGTGCTGGTACTGAGCTTATTACCAGCCGCAGCGCTCGCGCAAAGCACCGAAGCAAAACTGAAAAAACTATTGCAGGGGCGCCTCGGCAATGAGCAGCCCGTTGAGTCGGTAACGAAAACACCTTTCGGTGGGCTATACGAGGTGAAGGTCGGTAATGAACTTGTTTACACCGACGCAGAAGGAAAATTTGTATTCATTGGTCATGTATTTGATACCGAGACATCAAAAGACCTGACCCAGGCAAAGCTTGATGAATTAAACAAGATCAAATTTTCTGATTTGCCGCTCGATCTGGCCGCAAAATCTGTCAAAGGTAATGGCAAGCGCGTCATCGCTGTATTCGAAGATCCGAACTGTGGTTACTGCAAGCGCTTCCGCAAGTCGCTGGTCGAGATCAAAGACCTCACCGTCTACACCTTCATGTACCCTGTGTTGGGGGATGATTCGCTGAAGAAGGTTAAAAACCTTTGGTGCAGTGCAGACAGAGCAAAAGCGTGGGACGACTGGATGCTCGAAAACAAGGCCGCGCCTAACGCCCCTGAGTCATGCAGCACCGCAGCAATTGATAAAGTCATTGAATTGGGTAAGAAATATCGGGTCACCGGCACGCCGACCATTATCTTTGCGGACGGTTCAAGGGTGCCTGGCGCGATCGACGCAAAGACGCTGGAAAACAAACTGGCGCAGATCAAATAGGCGCCGCACGTAACTGCCATTACGTGAAAATCATTCATCGACGCTGGCCGCCGCGTTCAGCGAAATCGCCATACTCTTCCGCTAACATCGGCACCAGTGCTGGTCTAGCCCCGGCAGCAGCAACGACATTCAAAGCACTTGCTGAATGCGTGCCAAATTATGTTGAGCGAACTGTTTTACAGCGCATAAAAATTAATTTAAGGAGACCCAACCCATGTTCCGCGCCATTCTGCTGACCAAGAACGACGACGGTTCCACCCGAGCTGAACTCAGCCAGCTCGATGACTCGCAATTACCCTCAGAAGGCGATGTAACTGTCGCTGTTGAGTACTCCACTATTAACTATAAAGATGGCCTCGCCATCACCGGCAAATCACCGGTAGTACGCAAGTGGCCTATGGTGCCGGGCATTGACGGCGCCGGTACGGTGGTCGCTTCGTCGCACCCAAATTGGAAGGCCGGCGATCATTTCTTGTTGAACGGCTGGGGTGTCGGTGAGGGCCACATGGGTTGTCTTGGCCAACGCGCACAGTTAAAAGGAGATTGGCTGATCCCGCTGCCCAACGGTATGAGTGCGCGAACAGCGATGGCGATTGGTACCGCAGGCTATACCGCGATGTTATGCGCGATGGCCTTGGCGGAAAATGGTGTCAAGCCTGAGCATGGCGATGTACTGGTCACCGGCGCCTCTGGCGGTGTCGGCAGCGTCGCGGTTGCGATACTCGCTGCGCGTGGTTATCGGGTGGTGGCGTCTACCGGCAAAACCGCAGAAGCCGACTACCTGAAGTCATTGGGCGCAGCTGATGTCATCGACCGCGCCGAGTTGTCGGCGCCAGGCAAGCCGCTGCAAAAAGAGCGCTGGGCTGGCGTGGTGGATTCAGTAGGCTCTCATACCCTGGCCAATGCAGTAGCGCAAGTACGTTATGGCGGGACGGTAGCTGCTTGTGGCCTCGCTCAGGGCATGGATTTTCCGGCAACCGTGGCGCCGTTCATTTTGCGTAATGTGAAGTTGATTGGTGTTGACAGCGTCATGGCGCCGATCGACCGTCGGGTAGCCGCCTGGTCTAACCTCGCTTCTGAAATCAAGTCAGATACCTTGGAAAAAATCACGCAGCAAATCTCGCTTGCAGATGCTGTGATCTGGGCGCCGAAGATTCTTGCCGGCGAAGTTCGTGGTCGACTTGTCGTTGATGTTAATGCCTGACCAAACCACCGAACAGCACCTGACCATCAAGTTCACAGCACCATGCCATCGCGTCGCGACGTCGTCCATTACGCCATTCGGCCACATGATCTAGCCCTGCATCTGTTTGAGGTCGTGCTCACCGTGGCACGCCCTGACCCGGAAGGACAGGTACTGTCACTTCCCGCCTGGATCCCCGGTAGCTACATGATCCGCGAATTCGCACGCAATATTGTGCAGATACGTGCCGAATCAGATGGGCGCAAAGTCAAGCTGACCAAGCTGGATAAACACAGCTGGCGAGCAGCGCGCTGCAAAGGCCAGTTAACCATCACGTATCAGGTCTATGCATGGGATTTATCGGTACGCGCGGCGCATCTCGATCAAACCCATGGCTTTTTCAATGGCACCAGCGTGTTCCTGCAAGTCCATGGCAAACAGCAACTTGCCCATGTCGTCGATATACAGCCGCCACCAGGCGAAGCCTATAGCAGCTGGCGTGTTGCTACCTCATTACCTGAGTTAAAAGCGCGGCGGTACCGCTTTGGAACTTACCAGGCAAAAGATTACGATGAACTAATCGATCATCCCGTGGAAATGGGTGAATACATCCTGATCGATTTCGAAGCCCACGGCGTACCCCATGAGATGGCCATCACCGGGCGGATACCGAACCTGGATGCCGAGCGCCTCGCAAATGATCTGCAGCGTATTTGCGAGTATCAAATCGCCTTTTTCGAGCCGCGCAGCAAGCGCGCGCCAATGCAGCGCTACGTATTTCTGACGTTAGCGGTCGGTGATGGTTACGGTGGTCTGGAGCATCGTAGTTCGACTGCACTGATCTGTGCACGCTCCGATTTGCCTGTGCGAGGGCAAACAGCGATCACCGAGGGCTATCGTAATTTCCTTGGCTTGTGCAGTCATGAGTATTTCCATACTTGGAATGTCAAACGCATCAAGCCCGCAGTATTCGCGCCTTACGACCTCACCCGGGAAAACTATACCTCGTTGTTGTGGTTGTTCGAGGGCTTCACCAGTTACTACGACGATCTGACGCTTGTTCGCGCCGGGGTGATTGATCGCACCACCTATCTCGGCCTGCTCGCTAAAACGCTTAATGCCGTACAAAAGGGCAGTGGTCGCTTGAAGCAGAGCGTCGCTGAATCCAGCTTTGATGCTTGGACCAAGTACTACCGCCAAGATGAAAACGCACCTAATGCCATCGTCAGCTATTACCAAAAGGGTTCACTTGTTGCGTTATGGTTTGATCTGCTCATTCGCAGCCAAACACGTGGAAAGCGATCCCTGGACGATGTCATGCGTGCATTATGGCGTCGCTACGGTCGTGATTTTTATCATGATGGGCATGGCGCGGGTGTCAGTAGTGTCGATGTAGAGGCACTATTTGATGAGGTCACAGGATTGCGCTTGAAGTCAGTATTTGATCACGCTGTGCGCGGTACTAAAGACCTGCCGTTGACCGAAGCACTCGCTTCATTTGCCATACACTATCAAGATCGCCCAGCCAGAGCAGCGCCATCTCTCGGTGTCCGTACACGTCGAGAAGGAGCCGACTGCAAGCTGACGTCCGTGTATGAGGGCGGCGCGGCGCATCACGCCGGCTTATCCGCAGGCGATACTCTGGTAGCCATCGACGATCTGCGCGTGACCGCTTCAAATTTAGATAGCTTATTGGCGCGGTATCGTGTCGGCGATACTGTTCAGATTCATGCGTTTCGTCGCGATGAGTTAATGTCCTTCGCCGTCAGTCTGCTGCCCGATACTTCGCCTAAAATCAGCCTGACGATGTTGGAGAAGCCGCTTGCTGCCACCAAGCTACGCGATGCATGGCTCAAGGCACGCTAGCGTAAACTGGCTGATGTGTTGCCATTGGTGGTGAGGCCGCAGCAGTACCGGTGCCGAACACTCGACACCCTAAGCTAACGTATAAAAACAATCTGAGGTCTGCCATGAACTTCGTGAAACCAGCGCACATCAATACCTTCCAACGTCAGCTGCAGCGCCTGCGGCTCATCAGCGTCTCGTTCTTGATGGCGTCAATGGCGACTACGGCCAGCAGCGCTGAGCTCCCCTCAGCCACCCCGGAATCGCAAGGTCTATCGAAACAGCGACTGGCTCGTGTCCGCGGTGTCATCGAGGCCGAGATCAACGCCAGTCGCATGCCAGGTGCGGTTGTACTAGTAGCGCGCAAGGGTGCGGTAGTGCACGCTGAATCCTTGGGTTGGCAAGATAAAGACGCCGGCACGCCGATGAAGCGCGACACGATTTTCCGCGCCTACTCCATGACCAAGCCGTTAGTGTCCGTCGTGACCATGATGCTAGTCGAGGAAGGTAAGCTGCAGCTGACAGACCCGGTGTCAAAGTTTTTCCCGTCCCTGGCTAATCTACAAGTACTTACCAATCCTGCTGATCCCAACAGCCCGCGTGAACCCGCAAAGCGGCCCATTACGGTACACGATTTGTTACGACATACATCGGGTATCACCTACGGTGAATTTACCCGCTTCGCCAGCGTGAAGGCGGCCTATGAAGAGGCGGGTTTGTTTTCGCCAAAAATCCCGATGGTCTCCATCGCGATGTCACCCGAGCAGCAGATTGAGGCCTTTGCCAAAGCGCCGCTCGTTTGGCAACCTGGTACCACCTTCGACTATGGTTTATCAACCGATTTACTCGGTCGTGTGCTGGAAAAAATTTCCGGTAAATCGCTAGGCGCGCTGCTCGATGAAAAACTCATCCAGCCACTTGGTATGAAAGACACTCATTTCGTGGTCCCGGCGTCCAAGGTGACGCGCATTGCTGAGCCTTTCAAGCTTGACCCTGCAACCGGCGGCCCCAGCATGCCAGTGCTTGACGTGACCAAGCCAACCGGTAATGAATCCGGCGGCGCTGGCATGTCCACCACTGCCGATGATTACTTGCGCTTCTGCCAGATGCTACTCAATGGCGGCACGCTCGATGGTCGGCGCTATCTGTCGCGCACCACGGTGGCGCTGATGGCGTCTGATCATCTGGGCCCCAAGGTTGCTACGCCGGTGCAGCCGGGTGAAGTGCTGATGGGCATCCAGGGCTACACCTTTGGTTTGGGCTTCATGGTGCGTCAGCAAGCAGGCATTGCCGCAGTACCCGGCTCTGAAGGTGACTTCGCTTGGGGCGGTGCTGCAGGTACGTTCTTCTGGATCGACCCGAAAGAGCAACTGGTCGCTGTCATGATGGCGCAAACACCAGGGCCGATTCGGCAGTCGTATCGGCGCATGATCAAGACGCTGGTGTATCAAGCACTCGATTAAGCGAACATTGCTCAGTACGTCATGCCGGTGCAGGCCGGCATCCTGTCCTCAGCTAATTCCTTCTGACGATTCGATCGCTGGCTTTATTCAAAGCAAGCCCAAAAAATTATCCCAACAAAAACGCCAGCAGCGCATCAAACTTTGCGGCATCGAAGCTGCCATTATCCAGTCGCATTAACGACGGATGCAACGGCGGCTCGACGCGTCGCTTCATATACGTTTCCCAATTAGCCAGCTTCCAGTGATCGCGTTTGTCATTGCGTTTTTGAATGCGTCGCTTAGCCTCTTCGCTGGAAAGATCAATCCATGCAACTCGGCTCACCGTATGCTCCGGCATACCGAGTGACGTTGGCTGAAAAAATTTACCCGCCAAAATCTCACGCGTAAACGGGCCGACCAAGATCACATGGTTACCGATTTCCAGATTCTCGCGCGTGATGTCGAGCAGGCCTGAGTATTCCTGATCACGTAAATGCTGCAGGTAGGTCGGGCTATCGCGATCCGCCGGATCACCCGTGAGCAGGCCCATGATGTGCGAACTGAACGCGCCATAGGCAGTGTCTTTGTCGAGGAAAAAAAAGTCATGGCCAAACTTTTGCGACAGCAGCGGCACTGCTCGTTTGGCCAACGTGGTTTTGCCGGTACCGGCGTGGCCGGCAAACAGTATGAGTCTGGGATCGGGCATATCAGGCGTTTTCAAATGATTATCAAAGTTGTCGATAATGTTTTTTAAATGAGAAAAAAATTGTATGATGCGGCAGGCTGTTTTCTTCTCAAACTCGTCGAAAGAGAACAATATGGCAGAGATTCACGCGTCCGGCTCACTGTTGGTGGGGGAAGGTGTCTTCATGAAAGGCACCATGCGAGTGCCTGGCGTCGCCAGCATCGATGGCAAGCTGGAAGGCCAACTCAGCGCTGATTCCGTGTTCATTCAACAAAACGGCTCTATGGATGGGCAAACCACTGCCAACCACGTGCGTGTCGCTGGTACCTTAACAGATACCACGGTCGCCAACCGAACCCTGCTGGTCGAGGCTACCGGCTTGGTGGCTGGTTCCATCACCTATCAAGAACTGGAAATCAAAAAGGGCGGCTCGCTGCAAGGCGGCATTTACAAGGTCGGGCGCGAGGCGCCTGCCGTCCCGGCGCGTGCGCCTGAGCCGCCGCGCGTTGCTGCACCCGAGCCTGTGGTAACTCCCGAGCCCGCTGCCGAGGCTGCGCCAGTCGCCGAGCAAACGGTCACGCCAGTGCCAGTAACTGCTGCCGCACCCACAACCGGCTTACCCGCAGCGTCGACTGTTGTGCCGTCGAGCTCCATCCCACTTGCCACTAACAACAAGCCCAAAAACTAGCGATTTGTTTCGGGCGGTATGCCGCCCGGCGCTGCGGGCCCATCACCGCGCGCAAGGTCTCGCGGTGATGATGCAAGACCACACCTCATGAATCACTGGCGTACGCGCATCGGCAGCCACTTCAAGCTGACGTTCTATCTTTGCCTGTTGACTGCTGCCGCAGTCGGCTTTTTTTTAAAAGATGCGCCGGCTGCTCAAACCTCCTTGCCCGCGCTGTACCAGTGGAGCGTGATAGGCTACTACGGCACCTTGCTATTGCTGGCTGCTCTGGTGCTGTTACCACTCGCCCTGTTTCGAATGACTCACTGGCTTTGGCCATTACTGGGTTGGGTGTGGCTGGTCTATCTCGCGATTGATATCGCCGTATTCAACTTATATCGCTTTCATCTTGATATCTTGATGGTCGAGATGTTTCTGCGTGATTTTCAGGGCATGGGCATCCCGCTGTTCGTGCTGCTGCTGTTTGCGTTACTTGCTGTTGCTTTGCTGGCGCTGGTGCTGTGGTTGTTTATCAGCGCCCGTAGCGGTCGGCGACATCACTGGCCATGGTTCGCGGCGGGCTTGCTACTGATGCCGTTTACCCTGGTCATCAACTCGGTGATTCACATATGGGCAAGTCACTATCTGCGCGATGAGATCACGCTGTACCGTCCTTTCCTACCCATCTACTACCCGGTCGAGGCCTATGCCAGTGCGCCACGCCTGAGCGCGTGGTGGCCCGCCCTGTTTCCTGCTGCCTACGGCAAAGCAGACAATGCACCGGCCCATGGCGGTGGCATTGTGCAGTACCCGCGTGCGCAGCCAAACTGCTCGCCGCTATCCGACCCGCCATCAATTCTGATGATCGTGCTTGAGAGTTGGCAGGCGGATGCAATGACAACCGGGATCACACCCAATATCGCACGGTTCGCAACAACCGCCACGCAATTTACGCAGCACGTATCGAGCGGTGCGGTCACCGTGCCGGGTCTTTTTGGTTTGATGTACGGGCTACATCCCAACTACTTCGAGCTTACGCGCTCTGCGCCGGAAAGCTTCCCGAGCTTGTTCACACAAACCCTCGACGCGCAAGCTTATCGAACCCGCGTATTCACCTCGACCAATCTGGACGGCTTCTCCCTGAAGCGCATGTTCTTTCCCAAGATTGCGGCGGCAGATTTCATCGACAACCTGCCTGATACTGCGCTGGTAGACCGCTACGTTGCCAGCTTGTCGTCACCAGAAAAACAACGATTTGACTTTGTGTTTCTGACGTCCTCTCACTCGCCCTACAGCTACCCACCCGAGTACGCGCGCTTCAAGCCCTTACCTTTAGTCGAGGGCGGCTATGCGCTCGATCGTCATGCTGATAACAGACCCTACAAAAATGATTATTACAACAGCCTGTTTTTTCTCGATGCGCTGGTTGGAAAACTGCTGGATGCAGCAGAGCGTCAAGGCAAACTGAGTAATACGTGGGTGATAATTACCGGCGACCATGCCGAAGAATTCAATGAGAATGGCTTGGGCTATTGGGGGCACGGAAGCAATTTCACACGTTGGCAGACGCATACGCCCATGATCGTGCGCGCACCCGGTATCGCGTCGGGCCGCATCGAGCAGAAAATGTCTTTGCACCAGGATGTCGTGCCGACGCTGATGCAATCGGCTTTAGGCTGTCACTCTGATGTTACCGACTACAGCAATGGACAGCACCTGCTGCACTTACCCGAGTCGCGTGGCACTGTCGTCGCCTCGTACATGGGTAGCGCTTACCTGATCGACGGTAAAGTACTTGAGCGTGTCGTCAGTCGCCGTTATGCATGGGGCGATCTGAAACAATCGGTGCAGAGCCCGAGCCCAGGTCAGGTACAGCTGTTGAGAGAAGAAGAGTCGAGGTTCCTGAAGCGCTAGTTTCTCGCAGCACTCAGCGGTACCTGCAAATGAAACATCAGACCAGCGCCGCCCGGGAAGCTGACCTGAGCCTCGTAGCCACTGCCGAGTTTCCAACTTAGCGCTGGCACAAAGCCGGGTGAGAAGCCGTTGTGATTAAACGGTACCTTGTGCTCCCATGGCTCGACATACCCGTAAATCAAGCCCGCAGACCACTTCGCGGTGAGCTTTTCGTAGCCCCAGAAATTCGGATAAACCTGTCCCCATGGGTAGATGTAGACGCTATCCTGCCCGAACGAGTTGTTGAAGTACGCCACCCCCATCACGCTGTTATCGGCGTCATAGCGCTCGATACCGACCAGCCACACATAGCTGTGAATAGGCTTGGGGTAGTAGTGCTTGGTGTATGGAGATAAAGTGAGATACCAGCGTGCGCCGTCG
>VFQT010005128.1_pt1 | contig 10235 bp, 5 predicted proteins | sample 3512381 | NCBI WGS metagenome assembly VFQT01 (sample SAMN10412376, study PRJNA504923) | tailings metagenome | isolation source: Relicate 2 Philex TSF3 active mining site | place: Philippines: Tuba, Benguet | collected 2017-08-29 | reverse complement strand
TTTTGTCGCTGCCCGCAAAACCGCTATAATACCCTTCTCCGCAATTAACATCATAAAAAGAGCCCTCTGTAAGAGTTTTGGACTCGGTAATTTTCGTTGCGTAGAAAATATTTGTCTTGCCTCCGCATGTAAGGTTTATCTGAGTGCATCCAATTAGGCCGTTAAAACCAGAGTTTGCATTGCAGGTTGCATTGTAGCTGTTGTATTCGTTGTTGTTTGCATCGGTGCATTTTACATTTAAAGATTGACCTTCGCGTAAAAAGAGGTTTTTGTCAACTACAACAGATGGGGCAAAGTCGTAGACGCCTCTAGAATTTTTTAAGCAAATGCCAGAGTTTGCAACCTTAGGATTACCATTGCTATCGCAAGGTAAAAATCTATATGTGTTTGTTATTTGGTCGGCTATGCAAATACCGCTATCCAAGGGGTTAACTTTGCCGTTTGAGTCGCAGGTTCCAGATGATGGGGTGGCTTTTGAGTCGTTTATGTAGTTGCCTTTAAAAATAGTTTTCATTGTTTTGTCTTTTGCTATATTGTCCAGTTTGCATACTGACTCGCACTTGTATGTAGAAGCTTCCTCTGGCGTAATGCTGGTTCCGTCAAGTCTTTGGTAGCTTAAAGTGCCATTGTAACATTTTGCCTGAAAGCCGTTTTCAAAAATATAATCCGTACCAGGTCCATCGGGCTGGCGTATAATATATAAGCCGTCAGTGCAATTAACATCTTGCCATACTCTGGAGTTTGAATACTTGGTTTTTTTATACCCCTGTCCTTCTGGTAAGTAACAAAAGCTAGGCACGCATTTTTTGTAGCCAGTAACATAGCCATTTTGACAATTTAATGTGAATTTTTTTTCAGGAATGTAGTTTTCGTTAATATTCGAAGCCCAAGATTCCGTTTTTAAAGAGCTTGGTGGAGTTGTGTACTGATTACTATTGGAATCGCCTTTGCTAATCATGTAGTTACGAGCGGCAGGGCAGTAATATTGAGACGCACCATCTACACATCCTTGCAAATTTGAATAACCGTAATATGTAATTTCGGTATCAACGGAGTTATTCTTTTTGTAAGTACAAACCTCTCTAAAATGAGACTCTGGTATGTAAGTATAAAACAAAGAAGGGGCATCGCCGAAGGAGTAGTACCTGCCAACCTCACACTTTTCACGACCAATACTAAAACCTGGTACAATCGTAAATCCAAATATAGGGTCAGTTATAGGGGGAACTTCAAACCCAGTGACATATACTGGTGGATAATATGGTATTGGTCCAAGTTCGTAACCTATGCAAGGCAACATACCCTGATAAAAACCATCTAAAAATGAGTTATTAGCACCAGCATAAACAGCACCTTCCCAAGCAAGTGCAGCAGGAAGTGCGGCAACACAGCTTGTAAACGCAGCTCCATATGGTGCTGATAAATACCAAGGTACATCGTTATTTATATTTCGCTGAACTAAAGACCCGTATTCCGATGTAAGTAAGTAATCCCATTTTACACATTGCACTTCGGTGTAGCAATCTTTTATTGTGCCATCTGTAAGTTTTTCAAGACGGCGATAAGGTATTTCTCTATCTGGTAATTTTATTTTACCAGGACCACTGCATTCTTGATAATTTGGATTGTAGGACGATGTAACCCCTAGGGAATTTCTTGTACAGTTAATTTGCGGCAAATCTTGCTGAGCATCAAGTTCAATCTCGTAGCCATCTTTGCAAGTAACATCTCTTGGTTGATTTGCGTAGATACCAACAAAATCTTTATCTTCAAATGTAGTATTTATAAATTTATTTTCGCTAGATGAATTTTGAACCCAGCACCCAGATACACAATATTCAGATGCCGCCTGTTGACTTTTGTTAAAAACTTTCATACTAGAAGAGTTCATTATGTCGCATTTCACCTCTATGGATACCGAGTCCGGATCCCTCATTGATAAAAAGCCTTGTTTGCATGCAATGTTTGCGTAGATATTTTTTTGTGGATAGCCAAGGTTATTTTTTACAAATAATAATTTATCCTGATATTCCGTGTTTGCAAGGCTAGAGCCCCAAATAAAACATCCATCTTGATAGTTGCATTTAAGTAAATTATTGCCACTATCTCCAGTTTTTGCCACTTCACTTGGTTTTTCAATCGCATTATCTACCTTGCCACTATCAAATAACATCTGGGGACTTTGAAGATAAGCTTGAGTTATAGGTTGTCCATATTTATCCTGTGATGTTTGTTGAGATTCTATAAAAGAAGACCAGATTTTTGCCACTCCATTGCTATCCAGCGATCCAAATAAAACCCCGCCTTTGGAAATTAATTTTGGATTTAAAGTTAAAGACTCATTTAAGTTTGTTGATGTATTTTTAGTGGTAAAATTCTTTTTACATTGAGCTTCAAGAGGTATCTTGTGAAGAAAAGCACTACCACCTCCTGATGTACTGATTGCGGTTCTTGTTGCAAATGGATATGGAATGTTCATTGGAGTTGTGTAAGTGTAGTTAGCACTTGGTATTCTAATAAAGTTTGTATAACCTGTAACCAATGGTATATCGTTATTTGAATTGCAGTTTGTAATTTTATCTTTATAATATTCACAGCCCATAATATCACCCGTACATTTGCGATAAGAGTTGTTATATAAGCTGCATGTTAATTGCTTACTACAACTTGTTGTGCCAAAACCAGAATTGCAAACATCGCATCTTTGAGTAGCAGATGGCGTGCAGCATGCATTGCCTATTTTTTGCTGACTTGTAGAACAAGATGTTGGTGCGTAGTTTAATGCCTTTGATACGCAATCATCTGCAGTTGAGCAGCTAAATGATTCAAAAGATGCACTAACAATACTTCTGCAATATTTTACAAAATTAGGATTATCTTCCGTTGTTCCATCGGCTTGAGTTATGTAGCGATTTGCGCTAATACCACACCATCTTGTTGTACCGGGGGCAAATTCAAATGGTGCACTAGTTAAAGCAACCCACTTGTACAACTGTCCAGTACATGAGTAAGAAATTGGATTGCAATTACTTAGGGCGGACGGAACTCTGGTTGCTAAAGAAAATTTTTGTAACTGAGAAATTAAAAAAACATTTGCTGCGGAAGCTATGCTTGGCAAAGATGTTAAGTTACTGTAAATAACGCCCTGAAAGTATTTATCATTTAGTGCCGGATCTGTTGATTGAGAGTCTGTAATTTCGTAAAGAGTCCCTCTTTCCTTTGATGTTGATGCTTGACAAATAGGTTCCAGCAAATATGCTAAGGCTAACAAAACAAATAAAACACTCCGCTTAATGGGCATTGTCTTTAAGAAAACACAAAACATCAAAACTTTTACATAAAATACTTTATTTTTAATTTTTTAAATTTACAATATTTTTATGCTGATTTTTTAGCTGCGTGTCGTTTAATGTAAAAATTGTATTTTTTATGAGCCAAAATATTCATCCAACTGCCATCATTGGTGATGGTGTTAAGCTTGGCTCTGGGGTTTGTATAGGTCCTTTTTGCCACATTGATGGCGATGTTACTATAAACGATGGCTCAAGGCTTGTATCTCATGTTGTTATCTTGGCTGGTGCTGGTGGCAAGGCTACAATTGGTAAAAATAATACTTTTCATCCTTTTACCTGCATTGGTAATGTTCCGCAGGATTTAAAATTTAAAAATGAGCAAAGCGTACTTGAAATTGGCGACAATAACACTTTTAGAGAGAATGTAACAGTGCACATTGGTACTGAGGCAGGAGGTTTTTACACAAAAATTGGCTCGGGCAACCTTTTGATGGTTGGTACGCATATAGCTCACGATGTAATAATGGGTAATGATAACATCCTATCTAACTCGGTTGGGGTTGCGGGGCATGTAAAAATTGGCAATAGAGTTGTTATTGGCGGCATGACTGGCATTCATCAATTTTGCGAAATAGGGGATGTTGCAATGATAGGTGGGTTTTCGGCTTTGCGTGGCAATGTGCCACCTTTTGCAATGATACTTGGGGACTCTGTGAGGGGCGTTAACATCATAGGCATGACTCGCAAGGGATATAGTAAATCCGATATAAATGTTATGATGAAGATATATCGCCGTCTTTTTATAGCATCCGAGACTGGTAGTAACTTTGGCAAAAGATTAAGTGAGTTAAAAAAAGATTATAGCGACAGCAATGTTGCTGGCGAGTTTTTTGCCTTTATTGAAAAAACAGCAAACAGCAAAATGAGCCTGTGCAAGGGTAAGGATTTTGATAATTAAAATTTTAGTTTAAAAAGATATAGATGCAAAAACTACAAGGCAAACAAAACTTAAATCAAGCACTAAGTTATTGCTCTAGCTTTGTTGAGGATATAAATGATACATTGCTTCAAATTGCCACAACAAGCGGCAGCTCTTTAATTGGCGAGATTACAAGCTTTATTGTAAATGCTGGGGGTAAAAGGATACGCCCTTGCCAAATGTTTTTAAGCTATGGTGCTGCAATTGCAAATTTTGAGGCTGCAGGACTAAGGCAAAGCAAACACTTAAGCCATTACGCAAATTTAGTAAAATGCGGCGCTGTTGTTGAGCTTATACACACCGCAAGCTTGCTGCATGACGATATTATAGATGAGGCAACAAAACGCAGGGGCAAAAAAACGGCAAATACCATCTGGGGTAATAAGGAGGTGATTTTGGTTGGGGACTATCTTTTTGCAAAAAGTTTTGAAATTATTGCGGAGCTTGGCAATCAAAATCTTGTAAAATTACTTGCTAAAGCCTGTTTAAACCTAACATCTGGCGAGGTAAAACAGCTAACAATTCGCAGCCAAATTACAGCAAGCCTAGAGGAATATGGCAATATAATATATCAAAAAACCGCTAGCTTGTTTGAGTGCTCATCGCAAATTGGCTCCCTTGTTGCCGCTTTAAGCTTTGATGCAGACGCAAGCCTTGCCAGCCCAGCAAGCATTGCTCTTGGTAATTTTGGTAGACTTATTGGCAATGCCTTTCAGATTACCGATGACATACTGGATTATGCAGGCAAATCAAAAGACCTTGGCAAGCAAATTGGTAAGGATTTTTTGGAGGGCAAAATCACCTTGCCAATTATTCTTGCAATAAATGATAGCAGGGAGCTTTACGATATTTTTAACTCCAAAAGCTTTACCGAGGCAAATTTTGATAAAACCTTGCAAATTTTACAGCGGACAAATGCAATCAACAAAGCAAAATCAATAGCTTTGCAAACCACCGATGATGCAAAAAATGCAATTGCAAACCTTGCAAAGGGGGGCAAGGCATGGCAAATTCTTAACGAGCTTGCAGATGAGCTTGCAAGCCGCAATTTATAATTTGTAATCAAGGTATGGCAAATAACGGCAATATATGCAGCTGGGCTAGGGGCGATGCTTTAATGCAGCACTATCACGACACTGAATGGGGAGTGCAGGTGCACGATGACAAGATGCTCTTTGAGCTTTTAACTCTTGAGGGAGCTCAGGCTGGGCTTAGCTGGCGAACTGTTTTGTATAAAAGACAAAACTACCGCATTGCCTTTGCAGATTTTGATTTTTACAAGGTTAAAAACTACACAGACCAAGATATTGCAAACCTAATGCAAAATACTGGGATTGTGCGTAATAAGCTTAAAATTGCCTCTACAATTCAAAATGCTAAGATGATAATAGATATTTTAGAGGAATTTGGCTCTTTTAGCAAGTACATCTGGGGCTTTACAAATCACCAAACTATTAGCAACAACATTACTTGCATGGCGGATTTAAAATCAAGCTCACCTGAGGCAGTTGCAATGAGTAAGGCATTATTAAAAAGAGGTTTTAAATTTGTAGGTCCCACAATTTGCTATGCTTTTATGCAAGCAATTGGCATGGTTGACGACCACGAGGAAACCTGTTACCGAAAGTTGAAGGGTAAATTGATATAAATTATTAATGTAAGATAAAATGGATATTGCGATACTTACTTTACTTGGCTTAACATCTGGCTTTATATCTGGGCTGTTTGGCATTGGCGGGGGTATTATTCTAACTCCGCTTTTAGCAATCTTTGGCGTGCCTCTTGCTGGGGCGGCGGCTATTAGCTCTTTGCAAATAGTATTTTCAGCAGCTTTTAACCTTGTTGCACGCAGTAAGGAAAAAGCGGTAAATTACAAACTTGGCTTGGTTTTAGCAGCTGGGTCAATATTTGGCAGCCTAACTGGCATAGCCATCATTAGCATTATCAAAAAATACAATGGCGTTGATTTGTTTATAAGCCTTGTTTTTGTGTTTGTTTTGGGGCTTTTGGCTTGGGTAAATTTAAAAAGTGCTTTTAGTAGTAAGAGTATCAATGCTCAAAATTATCACTCTCAAAGCTTACATAAAACGCAAAACTTGCTAAGCTTTGCTTTTTTGACAAAAAGTTTTGCAGCTGGCATCTTTGCAGGGTTTTTAATGCCAATTATGGGTGTTGGCGGGGGCTTTGTTATAGTTCCGTTTTTGCTTTATATTGGTAAGGTGGATAAAAATGTTGCGGTTTGCACCTCAATTTTTCAAATGCTTATCGCCTCTTGTTTTACAAGCTTTATTAATGTATTTTTTATTGGCAATATTGATTTTAAAATTGCATTATTTGTAATTATTGGGGCGGTTGCAAGTGTTAATCTGGGTGGTTTGGTTTCTAAAAAAACATCGCCAGAGCTGTTCAAAAAAATGCTAGGGTTTTTAATGCTAAGTGTTGCTTTGTATTTTGCGTTTAAAATTTACATTCAGCATTAAAAGCAAAGCGATAAAATATAAGATAATTATATACTTAACGCATAAAATTTTTTATTTTTTTCTTGACTTTATTTTGTAATAATTGCATATTTAGCATTAAATCAATAATATTGATGTTTGTTTTGTGGCTATGAGTGAAAAGAAAGATATAAATGTTGTAATTGATGGCGATATTGAAGTTGTTAATTTTAATAAAAAATCTATTAGAAGAATTAAATTTAGTGGTGAATGGTGGTATTCCGTTATTGATATTGTGAATTCATTACTTGATAAAAAAGATGAAGCTCAAGATAAGGGTGCATACTGGAGAAAGTTAAAAGAAATGCTTAAAAACGAAGGTGGAAATGAGGTCGTGACAAAATGTCACGAACTGAAACTTCCAGCTTCTGATGGACAAAATTACCTAACAGACTGTGCTAATGTAGAAAGTATTTTTCGCATTATTCAATCAGTTCCATCTAAAAAAGCAGAGCCTTTTAAAAAATGGTTAGCAAAAACTGGTTATGAAAGATTGCAAGAATATGAAAATCCAGAATTGGCTTTTAAAAGAGCAATAGCGGATTATATTTCAAAAGGCTACCCAGAAGAGTGGATTAAAGTTAGAATGCAATCTATTTCAACAAGAAATGAATTAACAAAGGAATGGGACAAAAGAGATGTTGAAAATCATTATAATGATAATATTAAAGGGAAGGAATATGCAATATTAACAAATGTAATATCTCAAAATACTTTTGGAGTTACAACAAAAGAACATCAAAATATTAAGGGTTTGAAAAAGCAAAATTTAAGAGATCATATGACGCCAATTGAATTAATATTTAATATGCTTGGCGAACAGGCGACAATAGATATTACAAAAGAAAAAAACGCAAAAGGTTTTTATGAAAATCTAAATACGGCAAAAGAAGGTGGTAAAACAGCTGGAATTGCCAGAAAAGCGTTTGAAGAGTCTAGGGGGATAAATGTTGTTTCTAGTAATAATTTTTTAAAAAGAAATATTAACGATAATTTAGAAATAGAAAACGATTTTAAAAATTTGATACAACAAAATAATACAAAAATGAAAGACAATAACATTCAAATCACCGAAGAAACCAAAGAAAACAACAACTTTGAAGTCAATCTTGAAAAAATTATAACAACACCTTTTAAGAAATAATGTTTTCAAAATTAATATAGTCAATTGTTTTTCTCCCACCTATAAATACATAACCAACTAAACACACACGCCCCCGCCCCCCAGCTGGCTTTGCCAGCGGGCGTGTGTGTTTTGGCGGGACTTTGATGGTTGATATGCCATCCCCCTCTTAAAATAGACTATACATTATTGTGCAAACTCTGTAAAAAATCCACACTCTCTGGAAAAATAGCCAGCCCGCCTCCCCCCATGCTTAGTAAGCTCGCGCAGGCGGAGCTGGCTAAAGGGGGTGGTGCGGCGAGGTAGAATTTAAACTGCTTAGATTAAACCTCCTGCATAAAAATTGAAATATCAAAATCCAAGAAAACACTTTGGAATTAGGTTTAATTTGATTGCATGGATTTATAATTATGAGGTTGTGGAATGGGTCTAGTATTTAGTTATTTTACAGGACAAAAGATATGCAATTGATTATATGCGTTAAGTATATAATTACTAAATATAATTTGTAAGCCTTGCTTTTTATAAAACTATTTTTACAATTGCTTTAATTTAGTCCAATGTATCAATTAAATTATACTAAACCAAGTCTAAATTATTAGTAAAACAAATGCAAATGCCATATCTTAAATGCAATACGCATCAAGCCGATGTTTTAATTATTGGCTCTGGGGGGGCGGCTTTGTTTAGTGCGTATCTACTTGCAAAAAATCTTAAGTCTAGCAAAATTTGCATAGCATCATCTTTTGAAATTGGCACGGGGGCAACCCTTTCGGCAAAGGGGGGTATTAACGCCGCCCTTGCAAATATCACAGAGGATAAATGGCAGTGGCATGCCTTTGACACGATAAAAGCAGGGCAGGGGCTTTGCAATACAGAGGTTGTAAATTACACTTGCAGGCTTGCACCAAGGTTGGTTAAAATTATTGATAAGCTTGGGGTTGATTTTGATAAAGGCACGGATGGTAAAATTTTACAAAGAAAATACGGAGGGCAAAGGCTTAACAACGGCGAGGGTGATTTTGCTTACAGGGCATGCTTTAAGTCCGACACTACGGGGGCAAGTATAGTAAAAGCTTTAAAAAACAATGTTTTTGCAATGCAAAATGTTAAATGTTTTAGCGGTTTGCATCTAATAAAAATTGAGGCTGCTGCCGCAGGTGCCAGCGGTGCAAAAACCGCTACAAGAGCTTATTTTACAAACTTACATAGTAACGAGATAACACTTTTTAATTTTAATCACTTAATTTTAGCAAGCGGTGGATATTCTGGCGTGTATTCAAGTGCAACATCTGGCGGGGCTGGCTCGGCAGGGGTTCATGCCTTGATGCACTTTGCTGGGGCAGAGCTTAAGGATGTGGAGTTTGTGCAGTTTCACCCCACTGGGCTTTATCCGTGCAATATACTTGTAAGCGAGGCATGCAGGGGAGAGGGGGGATATCTTGAAACTGAGGATGGCGATAGATTTTTGCGTCACTACAGCCCGCAAAACATGGAGCTGTCCTCAAGGGATGTAATATCTAAGGCAATTTTTACCCAGATGCAAAAAGATGGCAAGGATTTTATGTATTTAAACCTTAGTCATCTTGGGCGAGACTTTATTAAGACAAAGCTTGCAAACGCCTTTGCAAATGCAGAATTTTTTTGCGGTGTTGATCTTTCAAAGCAGCCTATAAAAGTACGCCCTGTTGCACATTATGCAATGGGCGGGCTTGAAGTTGATACAAACTACGGGCTTAAAAATTTTACCAATGTTTTTTGCGTGGGCGAGGCTGCCTGTGCCTCTTTACACGGGGCAAACAGGCTTGGGTGTAATTCTTTGCTAGAGCTTTTAACTTCGTCGTTTAAAGCCTGTATTGCTTTAAAAAAACAAATTAAACACGGTCAAGATTGTAAGTTAAGCTTGCAAAGTCAAGAGGGCGAAAGGATAAATATAGAACAAATTACCACAGAGCAAGTTTGCAAGGTGCTGAATATAGCTCAGGGCAGGGCAAAAATTGGCAAGCTTAGTACCGCCGAGGCTTTGGATATTGAGCTTGGCATTAAGGTTGCAATGGATAAGTATCTTGGCATTGTAAAAAACGAGGATGGCATAAGACTGATGCTTTATGAAATTGGCAAGGGGGTTGATATTTTTGCGTCAAAAACTTTGGTTGTAGAGGATGTAATTGATGCAAATATTTTTTTTAATGCTGCGGCACAGATTGCAATTGCACGGCAAATTTGCCTTGCAAGTTTAAAACGCTGCGAAAGTCGTGGTAGTTTTGTGCGTAGCGACTTTCCTCTTACTTACCAAGATGCACAGCTATCCAGTAGTATTAACACTAGCACAGGTAAGCTTG
>VFQT010005127.1_pt1 | contig 10235 bp, 1 predicted proteins | sample 3512381 | NCBI WGS metagenome assembly VFQT01 (sample SAMN10412376, study PRJNA504923) | tailings metagenome | isolation source: Relicate 2 Philex TSF3 active mining site | place: Philippines: Tuba, Benguet | collected 2017-08-29 | reverse complement strand
CCCCAATTATAAAGTGTTTTCTTTTCGTCCATTACAGTTTCCTCTCCCTAAACGTCAGCTCATACCGCCCGTTGCTTAACCAGCCCGCCTTAAAGCGCATATCTCCCCATAGCAGTCGTTGGACTGCTATCCATAGGGGCATGAGTAAGAGGCGGGTCATTTTAGTTCCTGTATCCAAAATTGAGGCGTTGCTCGTGAATTATGGAGAGTAAAGGTGTCCCCTTCCGTGAAAAAAGCGAGGCAGAAAGAATGACTACCCGGAGATAATGGGGTTGTTATCGCGGAAAAAGACATATTCTGCATATAATTCCCGGTCGGCGTAACTATGTTAATAATGCCCTTTGATGTTGACTGTCCAAGGACATATCCCCCATCTAGCAAAAATCCAGCGGTTATATGTTTAACTGTATTTGCGGACCCAGAGCCCACAAAATTAACTTGCACGGGGCCTCCTGTCGTCGTGATGGTCAGAGTTGAACCTGTAACGCAGTTGACCATTGATGTTTGCGTTGTGGTGTATGCGTCGGTTATGAGAGTTGAACTACTGTTCCTTATCCCTGTCACCGCACCTCCAAGCACCGTGAACGACGAAACCGTGACGCTCCCCGTGAAGGTGTTCGCGCCCGTGAAGGTCTGTGTAGAGGCGAGATAAGTATCCCCACCACCCCCGCCCGTCGCATTGATAGTTACCGCCCCCGTCCCGCCGGGAGGGTCTATCGTTACGTTCGTCCCGGCTACTATCTGCGACACGTCCGACGTTATGCCCGTCAGATTGGAGCCGTCTATCGCCGGGAGAGCGCCCGTCCCGTCAAGAAGGACGAGTTGATTCGCCCCGTTGAAGGTGTTCCCCTGTAAGGTGACGGACGAAGATTTTGCCGAGAACGTAGCCCCCGTTAAGGCTAGGCTATCCCCGTCGGCAAGGTAGGAGGTCGTCGCTTTGATAACCCCGGACAGGTTGGAGCCGTCGCCGTAGAAAGCGGAAGCCGTTACGGAGGATGAAAATACGCCGCCGCCGGTTACATCAAGGGTATGGGTGGGAGCGGTGATCTTCCCCAGGGAAAGGGCGTGCCCTATCCTGTTGTGTCCATGTTCCGTGGGGTAAGCGCTAAGCAGCACCCTGGCAACGGGGTTCCAATCGTAAAGCGTTAAGGCAGATCCGCCTATCCCGGTCTGCCCGGTGGTAAGGGCATACCTCTGAGTGGAATCAATATAGCCGTATATGCGGCGGGTATTGGAGCCGCTGTTAAAAGTAAGGTCGCCCGTCATGGTGTCGCCGGCCTTGGCTACCTTGGTGTCGAGCGCCGCGGTAACGGTGGACAGATCGACCAGCGCCGTTGGCACGGTGCCGCTCAGCTTGGACGACGACATGCCGCTGATCATCGAATCCAGCACCTTGCTGGCCCCTATCGCGGTCACGCCGGTGTTGGTTATCGTCACGTCGCCGGTCATCGCCACGCCCGCCGCCACGTTCGAACCGTTGCCCACGAATATGTTCGCCGACGTAAGCGCCGTGCCCAGTTTGCTGCCCAGGTCCGTCGTCAGGTTCGTCACCGCCGACTGCGGTATGCCCGTCAGGTTCGCGCCGCTGCCGCTGTAACTGCCGAATATACCAGTCGGCGTTATCGTGCTGATATTGGCGCCCGAACCCACGTATATAGCCGTCGATACGCTGATGCCAGGCTGGTTGGCCGCCGCCGCCAGCGACGCGCCGGACCCGTAGGTCTGCGCCCCGGTGAACGTGTTCGCGCCCAGACCCGCGACCGTGGACAGATCTACCAGGTCCGGAGGTATTGAGGTTGTAGAAGAAAGTACGCCCTGCAGCGAGGTCATGTTGTGCAGGTGGCTATTGTCTATCACCACCAGGTTGTCGTAGGTCCCGGACACGTCGCCGCCAAATTCTGAATCCGTGCGCACAAATGAACCGCCGACCCCGGTCAGATTTTTTAGTTTCAATATGTTTTCCCAAAGGAAGTGCATATTGCGGTTGGCGGCCGGGTCTTTGACCTCATAGGGAAAGACCTGCGCCCAAGCCTGGGCCGGCAGCAGGAGTAGGGCGGCTGCAAGCGCCTTCACAGGCCCCCCAGGGCTTCCGCGGCCTTATTGGCGGCGTTCTTGGCCGCTTCTATGTCGCTGCGCTGCATGGCGTCGCGGTACGCGCGCGCATAGGCCGTAAACCGGCCCTTGGCCGCGTCCAGGCGGCGCAGGCGCGCCGTTTCGCCGGCCGTGCGCTTATAGCCGAGCTCGACCAGCTCGCGGTACTCCTCATTGTAGGGGAAGGTCAACGTCTTGGGGTTGTAGGCCCAGGACAGTATTTGTCCCACCTGCGCCGTGCCGGGTATGCCGGCAAGCGACGCTATGGCCGTCAGCGCCTTACGCAGGCCTGTCACGCGCCGGTAGCCATTCTGCGCGTTGAGGGCGTCCCGGGAATTGGTGAACGCCTTGGCGGCCGTATCGAGCACCGGTATGGGGAAAGAGCCGTAGCGCATGGCCGACAGCGGAGTGTCTATGAAAGGCACCATACCGAGCAGCGTCAGGGCGTAGTCTTTCCACATCTCGTCGTCATCGTCAGCACCCTTTACGCCTGCCGCTATACCCATGCCGGCGGCCCCCAGGGCGGCCAGTACGGCAGAGCGCGAGGCCCCGCGCACGCCCATTTCGGCCAGGCCGGCGGCCATGAGCCAGCCGTAGGCGCTGGCCTTGTCGGCCGTGGACTGCATATGCGGCACGTCATAGGACATGAAGAACCACCGATTTATGACGAACTGCTTAAACTGCAGCAGGGCCTTATTGGCCGATACGTTGCCAAACAGGAACTTGGGCGAATTGAACGCCACGCCCACGTCTATAAAGAACGGGCTGGCCTGCGTGCGATCGAGCGCCAGGTTGGCGTATTCTGCCGCGCCCTTATCCGGCGCCGCGGTGAAGTCCAGCTCCGCGCCGTTCTCCTTGGCGCGCTTCATATAGCCGGCAAGCGTGCTCGTAGAGGCCATTATGCCGTCCAGCCATTTCAGCGGTATATACCCGGTCGTCTGTATCTTTTTGAGCCAGTCGGCCTGCGCCAGGTCGCGGAAAGAAACGTCATCTCCCACGCGTTCCCGGAGCTTGGGGAAGTTGGCGAGCAGCCAGGCGCGGGCCTCTTTATCCGACAGGACATAGGCAAGGGCCTGCGTCATATTGGTGCCGCCAGTCATGGCCGCGCCGTCCATAAAGGAGGTCGTCTGTATCAGGAACGATGACAGCTTGAAGCCCAGGATGGCAGAGCCGATATTAACCCGCAGAGCGTCAAGCATAGCAATCCGCTTGGAGCCCTCGGCCTTACCCTGCCGCGCCAGCAGGTCAAGCCAGCCGCGCGTTATTTTATAACCCGTTGCTCCAGCCGCATCACGGTATTCTTCACTTTCTACTATTTCCACGAATTTCTTGACATTCTCTTGCATGGCTATAAAGTAAGTCATGTCGGTCATATGCTGGATGAATACCTGTCCGGCATTTATCTTGATGGGGGTTTTCGCCCGCGGCTTGCGCTCCTTGGAGAAGCCGGCGGTGATGTTCTTGCGCATACCGGTGAACTCGTCCGGGGAGGCCGCCAGTCGCTCAAGCACCTCAAGGTCCATGAGCTTATTCCAGTCGATCATCATGGAGAAGTAATTCTCCACCTTGCCGACCTCGCGGTTGTAGAGCTTCCCCATGAGGCGCTTCATCTCGGGGTAGAGGGCCTCCATGTTCTCGCGCATGGCCCGGTATGCTTCCATCTCCGGGCCGGTAAGCGTCAGGCGCTCGACAAACTCGCGGGTGAGTTCCGGCATAGAGGCCAGCACGCGGTCCACTCCGTTCTTCTGCACCTTGAAGGCGTATATGCCTATGCGCTCCAGGCTGTCCTCGCCCAGGCCGTGTTTATCTATGATGTCCAGGACGGGCTGTATATGCCGCCGCTTAAGGTCCAGGAAGCGGAAGAAGTCGCCGTCCACTATGGCCTTCATGCGGGCGTGCGGGCCGTCATGCGTGCCGCGGCCGCCGTCGAGGCGGTCAAAGAGCACGTTCATTGGCGCCAGCGACCAGTAGATCTCCTGCGCCCAGGCCCACCGGCGCGCCATATCCGACATTTCGGAGGTCAGGTCGGTCAGCGGCTTGGCCGCAGCGGAGAGGGAGCGCACCCACTCGCCCTTTTCTATCTCCCAGGCCAGCTCTTTCTGCGCCTGGCCCTCTTTGCCTACGGCCTCCATGATGTGCAGGTCGCGCAGGGCGTTTTCCAGCTCGGCGTTGGACACTTCTTCCAGGGGGCGCAGGGCCAGTATTTCAAGGCGCTTGCGCATTTCGTCCGGCAGGAAGATGTCCTTGCCGCTGGCCTCGGCCTTGTTGACGTACTCCTGCAAGGCTTTCAGCTTGAGCATGGCCTCCGGCCGGCGCTTCACTATGTCAAACTCGGTCAGCAGGGCCTTTACGGCTTCCCGGTACTCCACGTCCACCTTGAGGCTGGACAGGGCGCGGTCGGACACCTTTTTAATGTCGTCCACCAGGCCGCGGCGGTAGGCGGTATCAGCTTCCGCGTCGGCGCGCACTACCACCTTAGCGAGGCCGGCAACGGTCTTGGTGGCGGCCGCCATATTGACAAACTTGTGCTGCAGGTGGCGCGGCACGTTCTTGCCTATGTATTCCACGGCCGCCTTGCGCAGGGCATCGGCGCCCTTTTTGGCGGTGCGCATATTCTCAAGCAGCTCGGCCTTTACGGCCTTGGCGGCCGTCCTGGCCGCCTTTTCCTCGGTCGCCAGCTTGGCGTTGAGGGCTTTCATCTCCGTAGTTATGACCTGAACCCGTCGCTCTGTCGGCCGTACGCCGGTAGCCATCTCCGCGGCGCGCTTTATCGGTATAGCCTTGGTCGGGATGACCTTTCCGGGCTTCTGATAGGTTTCGCGGAACATATCCAGATGCGCAAAAGCCAGGTTGCCGTCATAGTTCACCACCAGGCCGCCGGTCGAGGCGTCGGCATCCACCACGCGCACCGTAGCGCCGCGCGGGATAGCGCCGCCGGGCAGCGCCGGATCGGTTATGCGGCCGCGTGCCGTCAGCTTGGCGCCGGGCTTGGCGCGGCCCAGGGCCTTTTTCTGCGGGGCGCCGTACTGCGGGGCGGCTTCGGCGGCCATTGGCGTGACCATTGAAAGACCGGATAGATTATCGTGCGTCCAGCCCGGCAAGGTGCCACTCCTGGCCGACCTATACCAACCGTCATTGTCAAGAACAATGAAATCCTGAAACACGCCGCTTAACTTGCCGCTTTTTTTCATCTTGGCAAGCCCGGCCTCTCCGGTGACAAGTATCACGGAAATGGTCTTGTACCGCTTCTGCATAACCTTGACGTACTTATTTACGTCCGTCACTTTTGGATCTATATGGTCAAACGACATTACCGCCAGGCGGTTATCAAGAAACATGACGCCCAACTGTTCGCCGTCAAGAACTCCCTTGCTGAAAGCCGCAACGCTGGACGGCCTTGTGATAACCAGAGCGCCCTCAAGCACGTCATGAATAGAGGATTCGGTTATTTTGCCCTCTCTGAATTTGGGCTTTTCCTCGCTAAAAGCGTGAAGGGTAGCGGCCCCCACCCCTGGTATTTCTACAAAATGGCTGTGGTCTGTCACCAAGGAACCCTTGAATGATTCTCCAAAATTTTCTTCAAGCAACACGGCAAAGGCCATGTCCTCCCGGCTCGGGCCGGGATTGCCGGATGGGTGATTATGAGATATGTAAAAACTGTCGGCACCGTATTTGGACAGTCCCGACCTTATCATGTCAATGGCTTCTCCTACCGTCATTTTAACGCGGTTTATATCTCCGCTGCTGAAATGTGTGGAACCCACGAATTTACCATCTTTGATGAACAGAAATTGCTGATGCTCAATGAACGGGTGCCGATAAACAGCCGCTATCTCGGCTACGTCCTGTATGGTTTCTATGGTCTTACCGACAAAGCGCGTCACGCCGTTCTCGGTAAAGTCCTTTTCTATTTCCTTGGCCGCCTTTTTCAGGCGCAGATCGTGAAATTGACCTACCGGCTTCACCTTTTTTATGTCGTCTATAACCTTTGCCTCTGCTTTCGCGGGCTCCTCTGTAAAGGCTTCCAGCTCGGTAGGAAAGAGTTCGTCCTGCGTGTATTTGTGGCCGGGCTCAAAGATGGGGAAGCCCTGCGTCATGGCGGCCTGGCGCAGCTCTGGCGTTATGGGGAGGGCGTGGACCATCATCGGCCCCTCTGTTGGCTCAACGAGAGCGTCAGGGGCGTCGGTTATTTCATAGCCCTTGGTCCGCAGGTCCTTCATTTCGCCATACGTCTTTACCAAAAATTCTTCTTCGCCTTTTTTTGCGAACCATGCCCCTTTAACTTTTTGAGCAATATCCGCTTCCCCCACCTTGGCGCCCCACTTCTTGAAGAACTTGTTGGCAAAAGACGGCAGCATTTTGTCGTAGAAGCCGGCCATGCCCTCGCCGCCTACGTCCAAAGAAAGGCCACTTAATTCACCGCGACCCTCGTCCATTATCTTTTGGCCTATGTCTTTACCCACCACCTCGGTTATATGTTTCCCGTCAAATTCAAGGCCGGTTCTCATGCCGCTAAAGCTAGTTATTTTGCCATCAGGCAATACACGGAACTCAAGCGGATTTCCTTCTTTTACAGATATGGAAACCGATTTAGCCCCGCTTTCATCTTGCCGCAATTTAGTCCACTCTATACTTTTTACGCTCTTGGACAGCTTATACCTATCTGCCTGCTGCGCCCCCGTCGTCCAGGCCACCGCGTCATAGCCCTGCTCTGCGGCCATACGGACCACGCGCTTCATCACGAACTCATGCCAGGTCTTTTTGAGGGGGGCATCGGGAACGCCAAAAGATTCATGCTCCCCGGAAGATAATGCTTTGATAGCGTCGGCTTTCGCTTCGGCTTCTGTTATTCCGCTGCCGACCATTCTATCCCCGTCCCATACGGCAAACCCATCTTCTACGTCAATGGGCTCCACCTTAAACTGCTCCGGCAACTCTTTAATGCCCTTGTAGGATTTTGTTTTATATCCTTTCTCCCTCCCGGCCTGGTGCCAATCGCTCTGTATCTCCTCAACGAACAGGACGCGCTTGCCGTCCACCATGCGGTCGTTGAGCCGGACGTGCGCGAGGACGTTGGTCTCGGACCAATGGGAAGAGCGATAATCCGTGTCTTGATACCCCTCCGCTATCTTTTCTGATAAATCCCTGTAGCGAATTACGTCTTTGTCCGACGCCGACCATCTCCCGGTGTCGGTCCCATATTTTTCGGAAAGTTTATCGTAAAGGGCGTTGGCCTCAAACTCAAGGGGGCCGTCCTCCCTTACCGTCATAGGCAGCGTGAACATCACCTCCCGGTAGTTCTCGCCGCCGGGAAGGGTGTACTGGGAGAATTTGGTGCTGTCTTCTGATTCGGTTTTTGCTTCAAATCTATCCGTGGAGTCAAATTTAGATATATCTCTAACCAAGCTAAGATTCCCATCTTCCAGAATGTTATAAACCTTGTACCCATTGCGGATAAGTTCCGAAGCTTTTTCTATGTCAAATTCTTCTCCTGGTACAGGCAAATGGCCCTTGGTTACCTCCTTAATCTCCAACTGATTCGCCCGCAGATACTCCATCATCTGCTCTTTGGTGGGCTTGGGATTATTTTTCAGGAAATCTTCAAGGTTATACCAGTCTAACTCATCCTGTTTAACAGCGGCGTTTTTAACAAGGGCGCGAAGTTGGTCGGCCGACATGGGGCCGGACATTTTGTCGTTGATGGTCTGCCGCAGTTTGGAGTAGAACGGCGGCGCAGTGGGGGCGGCCAGGAAGGCAGCCTCGGGCTCGTAAGCCAAAAAAGGAGATCCTATGGCGTTTATTATTTGAGTAGGAGAAAAGGCCACATATATATTAAACTTGGGTGATTCTTTGCCCTCTTTTGTCGTGGCAAATCCTTTGTTTATTATTCCATCATACCCGGTCGCCTCCATAAAAGCAGATGCGACCGAACTATAATCGCCAAGGCCATTTACGAGAGAAGCAAAAAGGTCAACGTCTGTTTCATTTTCCATCTCTAACTTTACGGCATCATTAAGAACTTTGTCCCTACCCTCGTACTCAACATCGCCGTAATTTGAAAGAATCTCTGGATCGCTTTTTAACAGTTTCAAAAATATTTTTTTAATTTGCGACGCGGTAACATTTCTCTGCGATAAATCCATCGGATTCTTGATATTAAGATAGACTGAATATACCGCACCCCCCTCTTTGCTCCCATAGGAACTTGCCAACGACGGATCGTCCGTAAAATAAAAACCCTTACCCTCTGCCGTTCCGCGTTCCCCCATTTTTTCCGGCGAAAATTCTTTAAACCCTGGGGTTTGCGTACCATGATAAACGCGCAACGGTTTTCCGTCTTTATCCAAAACCTTTGTGCCGCGTAGGCGATTGCCTACAACATCTACCTGCGACGATAAAAATCCCGGTGTTTCCTCTGCCGCTATTGCCCTCTCTCTCAACTCTGCGCCTATGGCCTCAAAGAAAGCGTTCTCGCTGTTCTCCGGTATAAGCCCGGCCTCAAAGGCGGCCTCGGTGATCTGCGATACGGTGGCCGTGCCTTTCTTGCGTATGTAAAACTTCATGTCGTCGCGCGGCAGCTCTCCGGCCCAATGCTTTTCGTAATTGGCCCGGTTGATGTAGCCGCGGCTTACAATGAGGTCGAGCAGGGGGCGCGTGGTGCCGCGTTCCGCGCGCAGTATAGCCGCCTCGGCCTCGGCGCGGGATTCCGCTTCCAGGTCGAGGTAGGCGGCCATTACGTCGTCCGGCACCACCTGCCCGGCGGCCAGGCGGCCGCGCACAAGGGCCTTGTGCTGTTCCGGGGATAGGTTCTTAAAGCGGGCCTTGGCCGCCTCGTAGGTCATGGCGGCCGGGTGGCCGGCTTCCGGCGCGGGGGGTGCGACCTCAAAATCGGGGGCGGCCTCTTCCGGCTCATAGACGGGCTGGCCTTTAGCCTCGGCCTCGGTGCGCTGCGCCTCGTACTCCATGACGGCTTCCGGTAGGTCAGGGCGTTCCTCGCGGCCCGGTTGGGCCTGTATGACCGGAATAGCCTGCTCCGGCGCCATTTCAGCCGGGGTTACGCCGGCGGGCGGCAGGGCGGCCTCGGTGGCTTCCTTGGCGGCCTCAAGGGTGTCAAAGTACATACCGTCCTCGTCCGTGGGGCTGATGACCTCCACCGATTCGGAGCGTACCGTAAAGCGGCCGTCGCCGGTCTTGATTATGACCGCGCCGGCGCCCTCGTCCGTCATGTCTATGGCCGCCACGGCCATACCGGGCTGGGCGGTTTTGGGGTCGGCTATGTCCGACCAGCGGCCGGCGGGCGCCTCTGGCTGGGCCGGGGCCGTGGCTTCAGCCTCGGGGGCGGTAGGCGCGCCCGGCTCTGCCGGGGCACCCTCCGGGGCCGCCTGGGCGGCAGCCGTGCGCTGTATGCCCTCCAGGAAAGCGGAATATTCATCGGCCATCTGCTCCGGGGTCTTGTTTTCGGCCAGGCCGCGCTCCACTATGTTGCGCAGCGTAACGCCGTCCCGGGCCTTGTCAAGCACAAGCTCGGAGATCTGCTGGTTGTTGAGGCCCATCTTCTCCGACACCATGCGGAGTACGCCTACCTGCGTGCGCATGAAATTGACCTGCGGGTCCACCGGCACAGCCGGCGCCGGCATTTCCTGGCCCACGCCCTCGGCCTGGGCGGCCGGCACGGCGGGGGTTAGGCTGTTGTTGAGTATGCCGGTAAGGGCGGCCTGTACGGCGGTGCGCTTTTCGCCCTGCGGCACGCTTTCATCAGCCTCGGCGGCCTCCGCTATCTGCGCCGCCATGCGGTCTATTGCCGGCCAGTCGCCGGGCCTGGTGACGGCCTTCATGGCCGCTACCGGGTCAGTCTGCGCCATTTGCGCGGCGCGGGCCTTGGTGGCCTCGTCCAGGTCCGGGGAAAGGGGTAGGCCGGGCACCTGTTCCGGCTGCGCCGGTGCAATAGGCGTAGCCACAGCGCCCATACCGCCGCCCACTATGGCACCTATGCCACCCTCGTAGAGGGCCTGGCCCAATTCCACTGGCTTACCCTGCGACAGCTTGCTGATAAAATTCTGCAGCGTTTCCTCGACAAACTCGGAGCGCCCTGACTGCAAGGCAGCCGTCAGGCGGTCCTTTACGGCCTTGTCGCCTATCATCCA
>VFQT010005125.1_pt1 | contig 10242 bp, 5 predicted proteins | sample 3512381 | NCBI WGS metagenome assembly VFQT01 (sample SAMN10412376, study PRJNA504923) | tailings metagenome | isolation source: Relicate 2 Philex TSF3 active mining site | place: Philippines: Tuba, Benguet | collected 2017-08-29 | reverse complement strand
CGTCGGCACAATGTCGGCCGGCAGTTTGGAGCGCACTTCCATCAAGCGTTCCATCACTAACTGGCGGGCGAAGTACACATCGGTATTGTCGGTGAATACCAGCGTCACAATTGAGAGACCATTGCGATTCAGCGAACGCATCTCGGTCAGGCCGGGTAGGCCTGTCATACCGATCTCAACGGGTACGGTGACGAAGCGCTCGACCTCCTCCGGCGTGCGCCCCGGTGCTTCAGTGGCGACTTGCACTTGTACGTTGGTGACGTCGGGGAAGGCGTCGACGGAAAGCTTCATGGAGGCGCGTACGCCAAATACCACCAGCGCGAGCGCGATCACCACCATCAACAGGCGCTGCGACAGCGCTGTCTTGATTAATGCATTCATCGGCTTACTCCAGCTCGGCGCGTTTGCGCTGGCTGTTTAGGTGGAAGCTGCCGTCGACGACGATGGGTGTGCCTTCATCAAGGCCCTTACGTACAGGACGAAGCTCACCCGCTGCCGGGTCCAGCGTGACTTCAGTGAGCCGGAAGCGGTGCTCACCAACTTTGACAAACACAAAATCTTTGTCGTTCTCTCGCACTACGGCGGTAGCGGGTACCGCCAGTTGTTTGGCGTGCGTGCCGGTGAGTGTGAGTGTCGCGAGCATCTGCGGTTTCAGTTCAAACTTGGGGTTGTTGACTTCGGTGCGGATCGGCACGGTACGTGTATCCGGTTGTACGGTGTCGCTCACAAAGACGATACGCCCACTCATTTTTTCTATGCCCAATGCAGAGACTTGTACATCAACTTTTTGATTGATATGCACTGAGTTGGCATCGAGCTCGGGCAGGGCGCCGACCACCCACACATTTGATAGGTCGGCTACTGTGAACATCGGATCACCCGGTTGTGCGACCTGACCTTGGCTGACTTTACGTTCGATGACGATGCCGCTACGCGTTGCTCGGATATTCACCTCACTAGCGATGGCACCGGTCGTGCGTAATTTTTCTATGGTTTCTTCACGGAGGCCAATCAAGCGCAGCTGATCATGTGCTGCGCGCATCTCTGCACGCGCCACCGATAACTCCACCTCTCGACGCTGCAATTCTGCGGTACCAATCACATCGGCAGCTACCAGTGCTTTGGCGCGCTCAACTGCACGTTCCGCTAGACTCGACATCGATAGAGCGCGTAAATATGATAGCTGCGCATTAGTGAGCTCAGGGCTCGACAGTGTCGCTAATGACTGACCGGCTTTCACACGATCGCCAACTTCAGCAAACACTTGCATCACACGCCCAGTGACGGAGGAACCAATCCGCATCGTTAAGCGCTCGTTAGCTTCTATACGTCCGGACACCTTTTGCTCAATCGCGATGTCAGCCATCGTTGCAGGCTCGATCCGGAACGCTTTTGTCATTTCCGGTGTGAGCTCGACCAGCATAGGGTCGGCAGGCTTGGCCTCCGCTTTTGCGGTACTACCAGCGGAGGCTGCTGTTCCAGCTACGGCGGGCGTTTCTTTTTTATCGCACGCTGAGAGCAGCAGGGTCGCCGCTAGAAGTACAGTGAGCTTGGATAAGGGCAAAGGTTTCATTGCGCTTCGCTTTTCTAAATAGATAATCGGGATAGATTCGGATCGAAATTATTTTTCTGCGGCATAGCGGCCGGTAAGTACATCGAGTTCGATCAAGGCAGATTGCAACTCGTAGCGCGCGAGTAGTAAGTCTTGCCTCACCGCGCGCAACACACGCTGCGCATCGAGCACTTCAAGAATGCCGCGCTCACCAAAGCGGTAAGCGGCTTCGGCAACGCGTAAGGCGGCTTCCGACGAACGTACTGCTCCTTCAGATAATGCTTTGACGCGCACTGTAGCGATATCAACTGCACGACGTGAGAGTTCAAGTTGCTGCAATAGCTCTGCACGACGGCCTTCAAGGCGACCCCGAGTCCGCTCGCGATCAGCGGCCGCTTCTGCCTTCGGACCGCGACGTTGATCGAGAATCGGAATCTGAACTGACAGGCCAATCATGTCATTACGGATGTCGGGTTCGCGTAGTTGGGAGGCGCGCAGCTCTAACCCGGGTATAACGCTGGCATTTGCTTCTTCCAGACGAGACTGGGTACGCTCGAGTTCAGCTTCAAGTAACCGCACTTCTGGATTAAATTGCGTAGCCTCTGCCTTCAGCTGATCAAGCGTGGGTAGTACGCGCGTATCTTCCAGGTTACCTTCGAGTTCCCAGCGCGCGGGCAGCATGCCGGCCGCCAAACGGTTAAGCGTGATGGCAGATTGCGCAATTTGTAGCCGCGCTGTTTCTTCACGCTGACGTGCATTGATAATTTCTGCATCGGCGCGTATTAGGTCAAGTTTGCCGGTTTCACCGGTCTCCACTCGCACCTTGATACGTTCGCGCGTTTGCTCAAGCAACGACAGCGACTCCGCCGCTTCGCGCGCTTGCAATTTGCGCAGTAAATATTCATTGGCGCGTAAGCGCACCAAACCGACCAGTTCATTACGGTTGGTGGCGAACGCTTGCTGTGAGCCCTGTTCGGCAAAAAGCGCGCTGTTAATGCGTGCGCTACGTAATGCCGGGTTCTCGATGAACTGCGAGACGCCGACCCCGACGATGCTGCCGCTGCTGGTGCCGGGCGTCAGCGCTGATCCTCGGCCGCCGTTCAATTCGAACCGAGGGTTGGGGTAGGCGGCGGCGGTGGTAATACCAGCGGTTGCTATATCAATCGTTCTGCGCGCTGCGTTCAAGCCGGCGTTGTGCTGAAGAACAGTGTTTACCAGTTCTTCGAGGGTGATTATCTTGATCTCGGTATCCGGCGCGTTATCCGCACGTACCAGCAGCGGGCTGCCAAGCAACAGCAGTCCCAGCAAACCCGCTAGCGCCATCCATCGCGCAATTGGCAGCGTGATGCTTTTGCTGTGTAGCGCATTGACCCGGCGCTGCTGGAGTTTTTGGGTGATTGGTTGCGGTTGAAAGGGTGGGCGTGCCACCGGCCAAGCGTTTGTCATTGTCAGCGATCTGTCAGAAACAGTCCGCGATTATGTCAGGAAATCGAGAGTTTTTCCTACGAGTAAGTGGTATCTGGCTTCGTAAAATACGAAGTAAATCAAGAAAAAACCAAAAGGCGAGGGGCTGGATCAGCCGGTTCGCCCGCCCCAGAACTTTTGGTTGAAGGCGATGACCTCAGCGGCACTGACCACTGTGACTGTGGTCGCCGGCGGGTTAGGCGTGACGCGCAGGTTAGCTGGCGGCGTGAATACGGTTTTTGAGACCGGGTTGGGTTGACCAAAACTTCGAACCGGGTTGGTGGGCGTTGGCTGGAAAATGCGTTCGGTGCTGCTGGTGGTTGGCCTCGGCAGGTCGAGCGGGGCGGGCTTCAGCTTGGCCGTGGTGAAGGCGTCAAGCGGAGAGACGGTTTTGCCGGCAAATCGCTCCATACGACCGAACGGCGCCAGGCTCTCGTAACCCATCGCGATCAGATTTTTAGCCGCTGTTGCCTGGCGCGCAAGCTCACGTCCACGGTCCAGTTCCGGGGCCGCGAGCACGCTGGCGGGCAGCGCGGCCAGCCGGGTTCTATCAAGCGGCTTCAGGCTCGCTATCGAATTGGGCAGCTGCACCAGCACGGATAGTGCGCTGAGCGGGTCAATGTTCGGGTCGTTGAAGTAATCGCCGTACTTGGCTTTTGGTATACCCAGCATGGCTGTGATTTCCTCAGCCTTGGGTTCGAGCGTGTTGCGTGCTTCTATCGCGGTGGTAGCTCGGGGGAAGTTCACCAGTGAGGTGATGCCCAGCGCCTTGAGCGCGCTGGTGGCGGCCTTGTAGTTGCGGTACACCGCGGTCGAGATTTCGCCGGGCTTTGCGGGGTCTTCAATCATTTTGAATGCCGCAAATGCTGAGGTACCGGTTGGAAATGCTGTCAAGTCATAGATACCGGCTTTCGACATTTCAGATAGCAGTACACCGTTGCGGGTGTTTTTGTACAGCGCATCGATTGCACCGGTGACTGAGGTACCGCGAGGGAACTGAGACAGATTACTGATGCCGAGTGTATTCAGCTTGATGCCGGCCAGCAGGTTTCTGTTGAGGATGTCCTCTGACAGCACCAAGTTACCCGGGGTGGCAGGGTTATTGTCTTCGGTGCGTCGTGCAACCATGCGAAACGCATCTGCCCAACCGACACCTGCTGGAAAACCCCTCGGTGCAGCGTCGGTGACTTTGGCGTCTTTGATCAGCTCTTTTAGCTCGGCATTACCGGTTTTGCCGGCAATACTCTGCAGCGCTGCTGTCAGCTGTGTTTTCATTTGCAGCAGCGAAGGGTTCGGTGACGGCGCGGTCACAGACGCAGTGCTGCTGGTATTGGTAATCGACGTTGCCATGGGCCCGTTGCTGGTCAGTCGGACGGTGTAAATGGCTTGCGCTACGCAACTTTTGTTCCAGTCAGATTTACACCGCACCGGCAGCCGAAATCCAACCTCAGGCGGCAAGGTTTTACCGCAGGGGGTAAAGCGCTTCCGTGTTTTGCTGATCCAGCGTCATCTACAACCACTGCCTCACCCTGCTTCCACCCGCTGCGCCAGGTGTTGAAGTGCCTCTTGCACTTGATCTACCAGTACCAGACATTGATCACCCGGTTTCAGTAGCGATAGCCCGCGGTCAATAGCAATAAACTCGCCGCGAATTTCTTCGATAAACGATGCGCGCTGCGCCCCTTCCAGGCCCTCGCGTAGCAGACCAATCACCTCACCATCAGCGCGGCCCCGTTGGCAGGCATCTTCGTAAAGAATGACGTTATCGAATGCAGCGCCGAGCACGCGAGTGAGCTGACGCAAATCTTCATCACGACGATCACCGGCGCCACTGATGACCACGGTGCGTCGCATACCTTCCGCTGCCGGCATGGCGTCAAAGGCGGCGACTAATGCGCGCATAGCGTGCGGGTTATGACCATAGTCTGCGACTACGGTCGCACCGCGATAAGACATTCGATTAAAGCGAGCCGGAGCACCTTTGATATCGTTGTTGAAGCTTTTTAGCCCGGCAACAATATCTAACCACGGCAAATCAAGCGCCCAGCAAGCGCCCACTGCAGCCAAGGTATTCTCTACTTGAAATCCTAACGTGCCACCCATCGTGAGCGGCACATCTGAAAGCTTCATACGATGATGCTGCGCACCTTCGGCCAGCACAATATCTGCATTCTCGACGTACACCACGCGATGACCACGCGCACGATGCGTGACCATCACCGGATGGGTCGGGCTCTGCGCGAAAAAAATCACCTTGCCCGGACAATGCGGCGCCATTGAGGCGACCAAGGGATCCGCTGCATTCAAGACCGCATAGCCGCTCGGCGAAACATTTTGTACGGCGATTTGTTTAATGCGCGAGACATCTTCGGCGGTGTGCATATGATTCAGGCCGAGATGATCTCCTTCGCCCACATTCGTCACTACCGCTACTGAACATTTATCAAAGCCGAGGCCCTCGCGCAGCATACCGCCACGCGCAGTTTCCAGCACCGCGGCCTCAACGTGCGGATGCGCGAGCACATTACGTGCACTCTTCGGTCCGCTGCAATCACCGCTATCTGTCTGGCGGCCACCGACGTAAACCCCATCGGTGTTAGTCATGCCGACGCACAAGCCTTTGTTGGCAAGCACATGTGCAATCAAACGGGTGGTCGTGGTTTTACCGTTAACGCCCGTGACTGCGACGACAGGAATGCGCGCATCATCGCCTTGGCGAAACATCTGCTGAATGACTGCCTCGCCAATATTGCGACCTTTGCCATACGAGGGCGTTAAGTGCATCCGCAAGCCGGGCGCTGCGTTCACCTCAACCACACCACCGTTTTGCTCCTCAAGCGGGCGCATGATGTTCTCTACCACCACATCCACACCACAGACATGCAAACCTACCATGGCAGCTGCATCAATCGCACGGGCTGCAACTTCGGGGTGGACATCATCGGTGACATCCGTAGCGCTACCACCGGTTGAGAGGTTGGCGTTATTACGTAAGACGACACGCCGACCAACTTCAGGAATGGATTCCGGTGACATTTGTTGTGCAGCGAGACAGGCGACTGCAATATCATCAAAGCTGATCTTGGTGAGTGAAGTGGCGTGCCCCTCGCTGCGACGTGGATCTGCATTCAAGATGTTCACCAACTCGCGCACACTGTGCTTGCCGTCACCAATTACCTGCGGTGGGTCGCGACGGGCTGCGGCCACTAACTTGTTTCCCACAACCAGTAAGCGATAGTCACTGCCTGGGAAAAATTTTTCTACCAGCACCGGGCCCTTACCACGCGCCGCAATTGTCGCTGCGTCAAATGCTTTATCCATTTGCGCTCGCAGCGTGATGTTGACTGTGACGCCTTTGCCTTGGCTACCATTTTGCGGTTTGCACACTACCGGCAGGCCGATGCGCAGCGCGACTTCCCAGGCCTGTTCGGCTGTCTTCACTGGCGCGCCATGCGGTACCGGAACACCCGCTGCATGCAGTAGATGCTTGGTCAAGTTTTTATCTTGAGCGATGGTCTCTGCGACCGCACTGGTTGAATCGACTTCAGCAGCTTGAATGCGGCGCTGCTTGCAACCCCAGCCCAGCTGCACCAAACTCCCACTCGTTAAGCGTCTGAATGGAACGCCGCGCGCAACTGCCGCATTAACAATCGATCCTGTGGAGGGCCCGAGCCGGTTATCTTCATCCATCTCGCGCAACTCGGCCACCATGGCGGCTACATCGGGTGCGGGGGCGTTGTCAGTGATTTGGCCGCGACACAGATCGAATACATACTGAGACACCTGCATGGCATAAGTCAGCGCCAGCCGACCGACGTCTTCTTCGCTGTACTCAACAACGACTTGATACAGCTGCGGCACGGGAGTGGCATTGGTCAGTGAAAAAGACAGTGGGCAACCCGCATTCGCTTGCAGCGCGAGTAGGGTCGCCTCAAGTACATGCGCCATCGTTAGCGGGCCATGGTAGCCGGGTGCGCGTAAATCAGCGACGCCCGGGCAAATCGCACGTAGCTTGTCGACAAAGCCGTTGAGTTGATCAATTTCGCATTCTTCGTCAGAACAAGCGACTTCAATCTCGAGCGCGGTGTAGCGGCTCCACAGGTTAGGCCCGCGTAGGGCGCGTGTTTGTTTGATTTCCATGCGTTATGCAATTACCAGCGTTTGGGGCTGAACCGTACCGAAAGTATCGAGACCGGTTCGAATCAGTTGTGCTTCGAGCCCGAGCGCCCATGCGGCACCGATTGAAGCCATCAGTACTTCGTGGGACAAAGCGGCAGCGGCGGGGCTAAGGTCGCGGCTGAGATTAATTTTATCGGCCACGGCATTACCATGAGCACGTACCAGAAATCCATCCTCTAGAAATAGAACGCGCCGCCCGGATTCACGATGCGCTACCAGCGCGGGATGCTTGCCATCACGCGCATACAGCAGCACATCACCATCGGATAACTTGGCCATCTCCAGCACAGTGTCATCATCGGCGTTCAGCACGGCAGCGCCGGTCTCCAGCACGACATCGATTTGCGTGCGGAGTATTTTGTAGCGATGCTCAGCTTCGGTCATCAGCTCGTCATCGAGCCCGAGAACGGGTTTGCTATCAGTGACAATACCGACCCAGCAGCGGTCATACGCCAGACCCTCGGTCAATAGCGACATCGGACTATTCTCAAACACCGCTGCTTCGACATTTCGGTTAATCAGCAAGCGTTGGCCGGGCTCCCAGTGCGCGCAATCACCGCGCTCAAGCTGCCGCGCCCCAACAAACAATCCCTCGCTGCACGCAACCCCTACGCGCGCGCCGGAAAGTTGCATCAGCCAGGCAACCAATCGCGCGATCGGCGTGGTGCCTTCGCTGCCTGCAACACCCACAATCGGAATACGACCGCGTTGACCTTCAGGGAACAGATGACTAACAATCGCATCACCCACGGGCCGCACGTCACCTTGAGCCGGCTTCAGATGCATCAACAAGCCGGGACCCGCGTTCACTTCAACCACCGCACCGCGTTGTGATTCGAGCGGCTGCGCGATATCTTTGCAAACGATATCGATACCGGCAATATCGAGCCCGATCACTTGCGCCGCAAGCACGGAGGTGAAGGCATTATCAGGATGAATAAAGTCAGTACATTCAATCGCATGGTTGCCGTTGGCAGCAATCAGCACGCGCTGCGCATTGGTTGGTACCGACTCGGTGGTGAGGCGCTGCCGTCTCAGGTTACCTTGAATGACGCTATTAGTGATCGGGTTCAGCTTTTCCAGCGGGTGAATGTCAGCATTACCGCGACGAGGGTCGCTGTTAATTTGTTGCTCGATGAGTTCTGCCACAGTTGAGTGGCCGTCACCGGTAACCCATGCACTCTCACCGCGCGAGACTGCGATGACTTTGCCGCCGACCACCAGCACGCGATGCTCGTCGCCTTCGATATAGCGCTCAACAATCACATCAGGGTCTTCAGCACGCGCAATCGCATACGCTGATTCCACTTCCTCGCGCGTACGCAGATTCAGCATTACACCACGCCCTCGGTTTCCGTCGCGCGGCTTGACGACCACCGGCAAGCCAATGTCCTCGGCCACTTCCCATGCAGCCTCTACGCTGTGCACTACCTCGCCATTTGGCACCGGTACACCGCAGCTGCGCAGCAGCGACTTGGTGAGGTCTTTATTGCCGGCGATACCCTCGGCAATCGCGCTGGTGAGGTCGGTCTCGGCCGTCCAGATACGGTTTTGCAATGCCCCATAGCCGAGCTGCACCAGGTTGCCTTGGTTGAGACGAATATGCGGAATCTTGCGTTTCTTGGCGCTGGCCACGATGTGTGCTGTTGAGGGGCCGAGGTAAAACTCGTCGATCGCTTTGCGAATTTTCGCCAGCTCGGGCTCGATCTCGAATGGCTGTTGGTTGATTACCGCATGCAGTAGCTTGAGGCCGGAGTCGAACGCAGTACGGCCGACCGTCTCGTCTGGTACGCGAAACACCATACGGTAGGTGCCAGAGCGGGTAGTTTCCCGGGTCTGACCAAAACCTGCCTCAAGACCGGAAAGCTCGAGCAGCTCGATGATCACATGCTCAAGCACATGACCCATCCATGTGCCGTCACGCAGCCGCTCCTCAAAACCATAGGGAACCCCGGGGCTACAGTGATGCGCAGCGACCTGTGGCAAAACTGACAATAAACGGTCAATAAAGCCAGGCTGCCGGTTGCTCGGCCACTCCTCCAGCACGCCAAGAACGAGCCAGGCCTCGAGCACTGGGGTGTAGGTCCACATGTTCGGACCACGCAGGAAGGTGATGCGCGGGACCTGAATTTCGAATGGTCCAGGCGGCATCACAGCGGGGTTGGATGTGCTCATCGGGTCAGGGTTCGGGTAAAAAGGTAAGATGTCGGATTGTTAGGACTCGGCCGCCGACTTCGGCGACAATGCGCAGAGTGCGACATTGGTAAATCGCTTCGGTTCAACTCATCTCATCATCAGCTCGCGACAACCACGACGGATTCATGCCGCCTAGTGCCTCTTCTCCCGCAGCACGGAATGTAAACCCTGCGCCGCAAGATCATCGAGAGTCGCCGCCTCTGCGCGCGCACGAGCATGTGATTGCCACGCTCGAGCCGGACCTGAACCCGGCACTGCAGTTTGCGAACAGCCGCCTGCTGCTGACAACCGAGCGAATGATAAGCCATTCAGATGGTGACGGGTGGTCTGAGTGGCCGTTGCAACCCGCATTGACGTTGCATCATTCCGATCATGGCGGCGTTGCCACCCTTGCGCTGCATGATCAATTCGGCGCCGTGGCGCATTGGCGGTTCACGCTGGCGCAAGAGGTGAGTGCGCTGCGTTTTATTCAGCATTTTGAAAAAGTACAAGCCGCGCGTGGTGGGCAATCCTTGGCGCCGGAGGATGCCGGCGCGCGCTGCCCGAGTTGTCATGCGCTGCTGCCTGATCAAAGTGAAGAGTGCCCGGTGTGTCACCGCGAGCTGCTCGAGCCGGTATCAACCTGGGTGTTGCTGCGCCTGTGGCGTTTTGCCAAACCCTACAAGATGCAACTGTTGCTGGGTTTCTTCCTGACGTTGGCGTCAACGGCAGCATTGATGGTGCCGCCCTATCTGTCGATGCCGCTGATGGATGAGATTCTCATTCCCCAGCAAACCGGCGCGCAAATTGATACTCAAGACGTGGTGCTGTATCTGTCGGGGCTGCTGGTGGCAGCGCTACTCGCCTGGGGG
>VFQT010005124.1_pt1 | contig 10244 bp, 8 predicted proteins | sample 3512381 | NCBI WGS metagenome assembly VFQT01 (sample SAMN10412376, study PRJNA504923) | tailings metagenome | isolation source: Relicate 2 Philex TSF3 active mining site | place: Philippines: Tuba, Benguet | collected 2017-08-29 | reverse complement strand
TCACCACCGGCGCATTGCAGTGCTTGCCTGCGGATATCGCTGCGGCGATGTCCATCCAGTACATCAGGCGGCCACCCATCAGGTTGCCGAAAAAATTGGTGTCGTTCGGGAGGACCAGTTCGGTCATGATCACTTTACTGTCAGCGGATCTCTTCGGGTTCATATCTTGCTCCGTTTGGGGATGTGAGGTGGGAGGTCATACGATCACAGACATGCAGGAGGCGAGAAAATCCGGGTGGATGTCTGCAGCAATGCCTGGTTCATCAGTGATCTTCAGGGAAAATCCATCGTAGATCGCACCGCCTGTGACAGGGTCTTCCAGTTGACCGAGCAGGCAGGTGTCCAGATCATAATACCGGATGTTGTCATGGGCCATGGCGAGATGCACCTTGGCGGTCAGCGCCAGACGGCTTTCCAGCATGCCACCCAGCATACAGGGGATATCGGACGCGGCAGCGGTATCCGCGATCCGGATCGCTTCCAGTATCCCGCCTGATTTTGCGAGTTTGATATTGATGGCGTCGCAGGCTCCTGCATGGATGAGCCTCCGGGCATCATGGTGATTGCAGACACTTTCATCTGCCATGACCGGGATGGGGCTTGCCTTGCGCACTTCAGGCAGCCGGTCGTCCAGATGATGATGGATGGGTTGTTCGCAGAACTGGATATTGAAAGGTTCCAGCGCTTTCAATGTTGCGATGGCTGTTTCCTGATCCCAGCCCTGGTTGGCATCAATGCGCAACATGATCTCCGGGCCGACGGCTTCCCGGATCATACGGATCCGCTCCACATCTTCTGTCCCTTTCTTCCCAAGTTTCACCTTGATCGTGCGAACGCCGCGCGCCACGAAATCCAAGGCTTTTTCGGCCATGCGATCCGGACGGTCGATGCCAATGGTCAGGTCCGTGACGATCTCCTTGCGCCGACCGCCCAGGTAGGCGTAGAGCGGCAACCCTGCATACTTTGCAGCCACATCGTGCAGGGCCATGTCGAAGGCACTCTTGATCGTTGTATTCCGGGCGATGAACGCATCCAGTTCAGCCATGCGCACGGATATTTCGGTGGCATCCTTTCCTTTGATCAGGCGGGCGAGGTCTTTGGCAACCTCAAAGCAGGTGGCCTGGGTTTCTCCGGTCAGCATCGGGAAGGCCGAGCATTCTCCCATGCCGACATATCCATCCAACGTATGTATCCGGATGAAGGTATTCTGCGCAACGGTGGCGATCTCCGTGGCGATCACGAAGGGCTCCATCGCGATGGGCATCCTGAATATTTCGGTATGAGAAATGACGGGGTTCATGATGAACAAAGGTAACCTTTTTCGATGCTGGCAGGGCGTTCACCCATCGAATCAGTTGCGGATGAGGCCCCGGGCACGCAGATCGTCGAGGGTCAGGATGCCGGTGTCCCTTACATTCTTCGCAGCGATCACGTCGCAGAGCATCATCACATGATCGCCGCCATCCATCTCCCCTATGATGGCCAATTCCATCCAGGCCGCGGCGTTGGACAGCACAGCGAATCCCTTCCATTCTTCAACCAGTCCACGTTTACGCAGCCGGGCCAGTTTGTCGATCTGATGACCGCTTTTTCTCCCCAGGTGTGCGATCAGCCCGTGGTCACCCTCTGTAAGCAATTGCAGCACAAAACGTTTTTCAGCGGCGGCCAGTTCCAGGGTCTTCGTGCCTTTGAACAGGGCGACCATGTAGCGTTTAGGCTCCATGCTCACAGCAGATACATAGGTGCAGATATGCATGTTTTCCTGGGAGCCATGTCTGCTGCTGACACTGTAAACGGGCAGGTTCACCCGGTTCCATGGTTTTTTCATACGGGATATTGCCGGTTTTGGTGATCGAGTGACTCCAGGAATGCGGCTGCGATCTTCAGATGGCGGTCGCGTTTCTCGGGCGCACTTTGATCAAAGGTGCGCACCAGCATGCCCAGGCGTGGATTGGTGAGAAAGAAACTCCGGTGCTCATGCATGAATCTCCAGAACAAGGCATCCCAGGTTTCAGACCAGCCATATCCCGTCCCCGGGATCGGGGCGTCCTTCCAGTCACTCATCTTGAGGATATAGTTGCTGCCACTGATGTATGGTTTGGTGGTCATCAGACCCCCATCCGCAAATTGTGTCATTCCGAATACATTGGGAACCATCACCCAGTCATATGCATCGATGAAGAGTGCCATGAACCACCGATAGACTTCTTCGGGGTCGAATTCACAGAGCAGGAAGAAATTCCCGAGTACCATCAACCGCTCGATGTGATGCGCATAACCTGTCTTGAGGGTCTTTCGTATGACATCATCAATGGGAGCGATCCCTGTTTCACCCGTCCAGAATGAAGCGGGGATGCGTCGTTTGAATCCCCAGTAGTTCAGTGTGCGCTGCTGCCTTCCGGCCTGTTGGTACACTCCCCGGATGAATTCACGCCAACCCGTCACCTGACGAATGAACCCTTCCAGATCGTTCAGCGGAATGTTCCGGGAGGCCGCATGTTCCAGTGTTCGGCTAATGATCTGAGCGGGCGTGAGCAGTCCGATGTTCAGCATCGGGGTCAGAACGGAATGATGCAGGAATTGAGCGCATCGTACCATCGCGTCTTCATAGTCGCCAAATCCAAGAAGCCTATCCTCCAGAAATTTATCCAGCAGACGATCCGCTTCATCATGTGTCCATGCCCAGGGATATCCTCCTTTCTGCGGAGGTTCTGCCTCTCCGGGGTTGTTCGGGAAATGTTCAAACACCCACTCAGTGGCATTTTTCGTGTATGCATCACCGTTAGTGTGTGGATGTTCCGGTTCTTGCCGTTCCTTTGGAAAGCGTTTTCTGTTATCGGTGTCGAAGGTCCATTTTCCGCCCGCGGGTTTTCCATCCGACTCCAGCAGGATGTTCCTGATCTTGCGTTGATGGATGTAGAAGTCGGTCTGATGAAACTTTTTTCTTCCTTCAAAAAATGCAGAGATCTCCTGTTGTGTGTTCAGAAAACCGGGGGAGGAGTGTATCTCCAGTGTCACGTTCGCTTTGTGGGAGACCGACGTCAGTCTGCGGGAAAGCCAGTCGTCTGCCGGGTCTGCGACATGGAGGACACGTATCTCACTGGACCTCAGGAGCCCTTCCCAGTGGCGGACATCGTCACCCGGCTCACCCGATGCGATATATATGATCTCCAGCCCTTTTTGCATCAACAGATCCGCATAGGCCTTCATGGATGCCCTGTGGAGGATAAGTTTCTGACGATGGAAAGGGAATTGGGTGAAGAAGAGTGATTCCTCGACCAGCCATACGGGGCGGCCCGGTTGGATGGCCGGATGGTCGCGGAACAATTGATGGGGAAATACGATGGCAGCTTCCTTCATGTGGGATACAGAACAATGGCGCCCTCCGAATGTTTACCATACCAAACGAAACGATCGATGGAAAAACTCAATGGCAAACGCATACTTATTACCGGCGCAACCGGAGGCATTGGCTCGAACACAGCAAAACTGCTGGCTTCGGGCGGGGCCACCTTATTTCTGACAGGACGAAGGATGGATGCACTGACGGCATTGGCAGAGTCCCTGCAGATCCCGGCGGAGCGGGTGTTTGCTGCTGAGCTGTCCGATCCCGGGGCCGTTGAGGCTTTATCAACACGTGTACAGGAGACCCTTGGAGGGTTGGATATCCTCGTCAATGCTGCGGGTATCGGCATCATCAAGCCTTTGGATCAACTGAGCCTGGAGGATTTCACCCGGACGCTGAATGCCAATCTGATCTCCACCTTCCTGTTGATGAAGGCATTTATGCCCGGCATGAAGCAGGCGGGCAAGGGGCTGGTCATCAACATTCCGGGTGTATTGGGCAAGGTGCCGATGGCAGGTGCAGCTGCTTATAGTGCCAGCAAGTATGGACTCACGGGCATGATGCAAAGCATCCGGGAAGAGCTAAAGCGCACGGAGATCCGCATCACCAATATCTTCATGGGTGGAGTGGATTCTTCCTTCTGGGATGAGATCCCCCTGAAAGTGCAGCGCGAGAAGATGATCCGGGCAGAGGAAGCAGCCCGTGCGGTCTGGTTCCTGTGTCAGCAACCGGCGAGTGGAGTGGTCAGTGAGATGGTACTTCAGCCCTTCAATCACCAGGCGATCTGATCCGATCAGTGTAGCCCAGGGGAGTAAATAAATATAAATATAAAAGGCGTCACCCGACGCCTTTTATATTTATATGTGTCACAAGTAATCATATTACTTGTTGTGCTGATCTTACTTACTCCAGTCGATGCTGATGGATTTTACATCCCGGGAGTTTCCGCCGACCATGATGTCGAAGGTTCCGGGTTCCCATACATGTCGAAGCTGGTGATCATAGAATTTAAGATCCTCCGTGGTGAGTTCGAAGCTAACGGTTTGTTTTTCGCCCGGGGCGAGGGATATCTTCCTGAAGGCCTTGAGTTCTTTGACCGGTCTGGTCACGGATCCCACCCTGTCGCGAATGTACAGTTGCACTACTTCCTTCCCCGGGACGGATCCCGTGTTGGTGACCGTGGTACTTACCGTGATCTTCGTCGTTCCTTTTGGTGACGGATTTGATACTAACGGTGACGTATATTCGAAGTTTGTGTAACTAAGTCCGAAGCCAAATGGATAGAGCGGGTCGTTGGGAACGTCCAGGTAGTTGCCCCTGAATTTCTGGAACCACCCACCTTCAGGCAGGGGACGTCCGGTGTTCTTGTGGTTATAATATAAGGGGATCTGTCCCACATGTCTGGGGAAGGTAGATGGAAGTTTGCCGGAGGGGTTCACCGTTCCGAATAGTACATCTGCGGCGGCAAGTCCTGTCTCGGTGCCACCGAACCAAAGGTTCAGGATCGCGGGTATATGTTCCTGTTCCCATGTCAGCGTCATGGGCCGGCCGGCGAAGAGCAGGAGCACTACGGGCTTACCCGTGTTCAATAGTGCTTTTAGCAGATCCCGCTGTGCCTCAGGAATGCCGATATCTGCCCGGGAAGAAGCTTCGCCGGACATTTCAGCGGATTCCCCGAGGGCTGCGACGATCACATCTGATTGTTTGGCGATGTCCACCGCTTCCCGGATGAGCACATCTGCAGGTCGGGGATCTCTTCTCAGGGATTTTCCAAACATTCCGGCCCGGTCCTCGAACAGACTGTCATAGTCGAGGTTACAGCCTCTTGCCGTCAGGATCCTGAGATCCGGGCCGGCCAGTTCCCTGAGTCCGTCGAGGACAGAAACCGATCTGGAATGATCGGCGGCGACGCTCCAGGTGCCGGTCATGTTTTCCCGGTTATCGGCCAGGGGACCGACCAGGGCAAGGGTTCCCTTTCTTTTCAAGGGGAGGACGTTGCCCTGGTTCTTGAGCAGCACGCAACTCTGTGCGGCGCTATCGCGGGCCTCTTTTCGATGGGCTGCGTTGAATACATCAGACTGGGCTCGCCGGAGATCGCAGTATCTGAAGGGGTCTTCGAACAGCCCCAGTTTATATTTCGCTACCAGTATCCGGCGGCAGGCCTCATGGATGCGGGCTTCCGTAACCTTTTTCTCCCGGAGTGATTTTTTTAGTGTCGTCAGGAATCCTTCTCCGACCATGTCCATATCCAGGCCTGCATTCAGGGCGAGGGCGGATACCTGTTGAAGATCACCCATGCCGTGGTCGATCATTTCATTGACGGAGGTGTAGTCGGAAACCACGAATCCCTTGAATTTCCATTGCCGGCGGAGCACATCGGTCAGCAGCCAGCGGTTGCCGGTGGCGGGTATGCCATCGATCTCATTGAAGGAACTCATCACACAACCCACCCCTTCATCGACGGCGGCTTTGTAGGTCGGGAAATATTCATTGTACATGCGGATCCGGCTCATGTCGGTCGTGTTGTAGTCACGTCCGGCTTCCGACGCCCCGTACAGGGCGAAGTGTTTCACCGTGGCCATCATCGTGTTGGGAGTCGAGAGATCCCTGCCCTGATAGCCTCGGACCATGGCCCTTGTTACGGCCGACCCGAGGAACGGATCTTCTCCGCATCCTTCAGAAACCCTTCCCCACCGTGGATCCCTTGCGATGTCCGACATCGGTGAGAAATTCCAGTTGATGCCCTGTGCTGTCGCTTCCGTTGCAGCGATCCGTGCGCTGCGTTCTATCATCGCCATATCCCATGTAGCCGTTAGTCCCAGCGGGATGGGGAACACCGTCTGATACCCATGGATGACATCCATTCCGAAGAGCAGGGGGATGCGCAGTCGGCTTTCGCGTACGGCGATCTCCTGAATGGCGCGGATCTTTTCCACCCCTTTGATATTGAAGAGCCCTCCGACCTTCCCTTCGCGTACCTTTTGTCCGATGTCGGAACTTCCGGCCTGTCCGGTGACGATATCTCCGGAGACGGGGAGGTTGAGTTGTCCGATCTTTTCGTCCAGCGTCATGCGGGCCATGAGCGAGTCGATGAACCGGTCCATGCGCGACTGGGACATTCCCTCAGGCATCAACCAGCCTGAGAGTAGCAGAACGCAGAGCACCATCATCTTTTTCAACATGCGTTATAGTTTGGACGCGAAATTAACGCTTACCTATCTTCCTGTGGAGGATCCGGATTTCTAACCGGGATTTCCGAACATCTTTCCGGCGATCTTCCTCAGGCAAGATCCTTTTAACGAACTTTACCGCCCTGATATTATCTTAAACCAGGGCTTCAGCATGTCAATGACCATGATCGAGATCGCAGATCTGAGCAAATCAAGGGGAGATCGGGAGGTGCTGAGGCGGGTGTCATTCGCTGCGGATACGGGAGAACGATTGGTCATTGCCGGATCCACAGGTGCCGGAAAGTCAACGCTGCTGCGGATCATGGCCGGATTGCTGCAGACGGACGGAGGGCAGGTATTATTCGAAGGCGCGCGCGTGAAAGGCCCCGAAGAGCAACTCATGCCCGGACATCCCGGCATCGCTTACCTCAGTCAGCATTTTGAACTCCGGAAGAACTATCGCGTATTCGATGAACTGGATGCCTGGTCGAGGGTAGCGCCTGAATGGCAGGAGCGGGTGTTCGATATATGCCGGATCCGGCATTTGCTGGGGCGTTGGACGATGGATCTTTCCGGGGGAGAACGTCAGCGGACGGCACTGGCCAGGGCATTGCTGACCGGTCCCCGACTGCTGTTGCTGGATGAGCCATTCTCCAATCTGGACATGGCACATCGGGAAATGATGCGGGAGATGCTTGACAGGGTCTGCCAGGATCTGAGTGTGAGCTGCATCATGGTACTGCATGAAGCGGCTGACATCATGTCATGGGCAGAGCGGGTCCTCGTGCTCCAGGATGGCCGGATCATACAAGACGACACGCCTTTTGAGTTGTACCGCGCTCCGGTCAATGCCGAAGCGGCGGGTTTGCTGGGCATCTACGATATCATTGACGACGAGGCATGCATCCGTTTATTTCCGAAACTTTCCGTAAAGGCTCCCCGGATCCTCCTGCGCCCGGATTCTTTCCGTGTGACCGTGGCAGCCGTTGATGGCCCCCAAGCGGTGGTGGAGGCCTCGAGATTTCAGGGAGGCCACAGATTGTTGACCCTTCGGTTGGGTTCCTCGATCTTTCACGGAAACATCTTCGATGCCGATCCCCGTCCGGGGGATAAAGTGGGACTGGTACCGGTCTGGGCACATCCTGTAAAATGGTGATCCTGCCGGCGGGACTTCAATAGATAAATTGCGTTATCTTGAAGTCGAAGGCGAAACCCACGCCAGGTCAAAAAACAGCCACATGATCCTCAGACTTCTTTTGCCAACCCTGCTCCTGTTCCTGGAGTTGCTGCCCATTGTTAGCCATGCTCAACCTCAAAGCCCGCTTCCGGTCTGGGATGAACGCATGGCCCTTCCTGAAGAGCGGGATTGGCTGGTACATCAGACGAACCGGAAGGCGGCCGTGTACAAGTCGAAGGATGGTCGGTCGCTTGTCCTCTTCAACGGCTTGCTCCGCAGGAGGTTCCTGATCGAACCCGGTCTCGCCTGTGTCGATTTTCAACATGTGGTTTCCGGCCAGCAGTTACTTCGGGCGGTCCGGCCTGAGGCCCGCGTCACCATTGACGGACAGACATTCGATGTGGGGGGATTGACAGGCCAGCGTGAGTTTGCCTATCTGACACCGGAGGTCATCGGCGCGTTGCAGAACAATAACGCGGCCCTGCAGATGAAATCATTTGAATCGGTGCGTCAGGAAGCATCAGTGGTCAAATACAGTTCATGGTCCCCTGTGCAGCAGACCGCTTCATCCACCCTGCTGACTTTTTTGTTCCATGCACCGGCGGCTTATCCCGGACTCTTAGTTCGGGTTCATTATCGTTTGTATGATGGCATCCCTTTACTGGAAAAATGGATGACGATCAGCAATGACGGAAAGTCTGCGGTCGTCATCTCCAGACCGGTCCATGAGATCCTCGCCCTGGTGGAAGAGGAGAGTGCCGTGGTGGGGTCGCCGGAACAGATGAAGAAACAACATGGTCTCTATGTTGAAACGAATTATGCGTTCAACAACGCCATGCGATATGATATCTCCGATCAGACGACGCACTGGAAGACGGACAGCCTCTACACCTCTCAGGTGAATTATAATTATCAGACGCCTTGTGTACTGGAGGTATATCCTGAAAAAGTCACCGGGGTTCGTTTGTCGCCGGGAGAGGGTTTTACCACCCCTCGTACCTGTGAATTGCTGATGGATGATTACGACCGGGAGCGGCGTGGACTGGCGATCCGCAGGATGTATCGCACCGTGGCGCCCTGGACGACCCAGAATCCGATCTTCATGCACCTGGTGAGTCGCCAGGATGCGGAAGTACGGACCGCCATCGATCAGTGTGTGGCGACAGGATACGAAGCGTTGATCCTAAGTTTCGGCAGTCATCTGAACATGGAGGACAGTTCTGCCGCCAATATCCGTCGCTGGAAGGAACTGGCGGATTATGCGCATGCACGAGGGATCCGGATCGGAGGATATTCCCTGTTCAGTTCAAGACGCATCAGCGACGAACATGATGTCATCGATCCCGTCACCGGAAAACCCAATACCGGCGCTTTCTTTGGTCATGCGCCCTGCATGGGCAGCAAATGGGGCCTGGAGTACCTGGCAAAACTCAGGCATTTCTTCACGGAGACAGGATTCGACATGTTCGAGAATGATGGGCCTTATCCGGGAGATGTATGTGCCTCCAGGACACACCCCGGCCATGAAGGGCTGGAAGATTCTCAATGGCGGCAGATGGAGCTCCAAAAGGGGCTTTACAGGTGGATGCGGGAGCGGGATATTTATATCAATGCACCCGACTGGTATTTCATGGATGGCACCAACAAGATCGCCATTGGATATCGGGAGACAAATTTCTCCCTCTCCCGTGATCGTCAGCGCATTCTGAACCGCCAGAATATTTTTGACGGGACCTGGGAGAAGACCCCCTCCATGGGTTGGGGATTCGTGCCCCTGGTGAAATATCAGGGAGGTGGTCCGGAGGCAGTCCTGGAGCCTTTGTCTGAGCATCTGCGGGATTATGAGCAACTGATGATGCAGTACTATGGGGCAGGTGTGCAGGCCTGTTACCGCGGCCCCCGGTTGTATGATACGGACAGCACCTTGTCGCTGGTTCGTCGGGTGATCGGATGGTACAAGAAGTACCGTACCATATTGAATGCAGACATCATCCACCTCCGTAGGGCTGATGGCCGCGACTGGGACGGATTTCTGCATGTCGATCCCCGTGGAAAGGAAAAGGGGATGCTCATGGTATTCAATCCGCTCACAGAGCCGATAGAACGTACGATCGAAGTTCCTTTGTACTATACAGGCTTGCGAGGTGTTGCCCAGGTTTCAGAGGGGGAGGGGATTGCCCGACCCATGAAACTCTCTGACAGGGGGGTATTAAAACTGAAGATCCGGTTGGAACCTGAATCCTATGGATGGTTCGTCATCAGATGATCCAGATACCATATATTATATGAGGGAGCGTCCATGGCACGCTCCCTCGGTGTGTCCGCTGCTGAAGGAGCCATGGTCCGGTTAGCAACAGCTCTTTTGGAATGTGTTAATTCGATGGGGTCACATGTCAGCCTCACCCAGTTCCGGTACATCATTGACCTGTCTGATGGATACTTTCCAGGCCCGAAGGCCTGATCCGGATCGTGCATTCTGGACATGAACCATGCCCGGTTCGTTCAGGTTCAGATGTTCACTGACCCACTGCAGGTATGAAGGGGGAGGTAC
>VFQT010005123.1_pt1 | contig 10245 bp, 9 predicted proteins | sample 3512381 | NCBI WGS metagenome assembly VFQT01 (sample SAMN10412376, study PRJNA504923) | tailings metagenome | isolation source: Relicate 2 Philex TSF3 active mining site | place: Philippines: Tuba, Benguet | collected 2017-08-29 | reverse complement strand
TTTATGGTCCGAATATTTCTAGAAAAAGCTTTCAAACGTACGGTAAGAATATTGGCCTCATGCATGAGTTCATCGTTGACACCCTTGCAGGCGATACGGTGTACAAAAAGGTGTTAATCGATTATCTCATTAATTCTTAAGTCACCGGTCGTCCTTTGACGATTTATAGATAAAACCATTACCTTTAAATAAACGCAACAAACCTTCGCCTATAGCGCTCTAATGGCTTGTATTGGGTAGGTTTATAGCGTGTATAAGTTAGGTATGCCTAATGCTAAAAAGACATCGTGAATAGACAGCAATTAACAGAAAAACATAGTTTCGTAAACGACACAATATTTAGACTGAAAACAGTTGTGTTTACAGGAAAACGTGTATTCAAAAATATGCTTTCACCGACACCAAAGTTCAAAGACAATGGACTTTTAATTGACAAACCAATAATCGCTTATTCCGAAAGCGACCTTTGGAATCCATTTGACAATAAAGAAAATTGGATTTTGACAGCGGGGAAAATTCAGAACTTAAGAATTTCAGCTAAAAAACTTCACGGACTCGAAGTAAAAGCAAACGAAAATTTTAGCTTTTGGAAACATATTGGCAATCCAAACTTTGGACAAGGTTACGTAATCGGCCGTGAGATTCGAGAAGGTTGCATTGTTCCGACAATTGCAGGTGGACTATGCCAACTTTCAAATGCACTTTATGATGCTGCACTTAAAGCCAATTTTGACATAGTAGAAAGACACAAACACACTAAAGTAATTAAGGGTTCTTTAGCTGAACAGGACAGAGATGCAACTGTAAAATGGAATTATATTGACTTGCGGTTTAAATCAAATTTTGACTTTAGGATTGAAGTGGAGCTGACCGCAGACAAACTGATAGTTGCCTATAGAAGCCTACAAAAAAACGAAAAGTCAAGTGACATTAACTTTAACTTTCGACAATCAAATAAACTCAATGATTGCTACTCTTGTGGAAACTTTGCTTGTTTTAAACACCCAGACAGAACTTCAGTAAAACAAGAGATTGCAACGACAACTTTTATACTTGATGAAAAATGGCCTGAATATGACAAGTATATCAAAGAAATCGCAACAAATTCTGACAATTTTATTTTGCCACTTAAGCAAAACAAATTAATAAAAACAGACAGATATTCTTGGACTGCTGCAAAGTCTCAAAAAACAAAAGCAACAAACTTTCAAGGAATTTACAGAGCTTTAAAACTTCGGTTTTCACCAAAACACAAAAACAATATTTTTGAACTTGCATTACATCTTGACAAGAAAATTGCCATTGCAACAGCTCGACAAATTCCAATAGACTCAACGCATTTAGTTATTTCACAAAACTTATTACCATTCATTTTTGAAACAGGTGTTTTGGGCGGGCGGACTTTTGATGTTTTAATGACAAGACTTCCATTTGAGAAACTACACGACAGACTTGATTACGCTTTTTTAAATCACCCTGAAAGTCCAACACTTAAAGATTTTAGAGCAAGCAAAGAATTGATTGAACTTGAAAACAAAGCATTAACTTATGCCCGACAAATAATTACGCCCCATTTTGAAATTGCTGAAATCTTCAAAAACAAAGTTGTTAAGTTAAATTGGCAAATTCCTAACATAACAAATGGACAAGCAAAAGGATACAAAGTGCTTTTCCCTGCTTCCGCCGTTGGAAGGAAAGGTGCTTATGAAATCCGAAGACTAGCAAAAGAACTTCAACTTGACTTGACAATTTCAGGAAGGGCAATAGAAAATGACAATTTTTGGGAAGACTTAAAAACTGAAAGGTTTAACGGGGACTTTGACCAAATTGGACTTATAGTTTACCCGACATTTATTGAAACCCAACCAAGACAAATTTTAAAAGCGATTTCTAAAGGAATACCGATAATCACGACAAAAGCTTGTGGACTTGACAGTTCAGACCAAGTTAAAGTTGTAGAAATAAGTAACTTTGATCAATTAAAAAATGAAGTTAACAAACGGACTGAAAAGAAGCACTAGGCATAACAGCATCTCCCCAAAAGTGGATTCTCAGTATTGGCAAACAGTTTAGTACTCCAAAATCGCCAGCTGCAAAAAGATAGCGGTAAGCGCTAATGACCAAGTATCAAATAATACCATAGATGAGAATGAGCATTGACAAGCAAATCAAAACGTATATTAACAGTCAAACAGAACAAAAACGGGTTGACTTAGAAACCTTGCATTTGCATATTTTGCAACTATTGCCTAAATCTAAATTGTGGTTTTTAGACGGCAAAGACCATACAGGTAAAGTCGTGACCAATCCGAATATTGGCTATGGTACGCAAACCATGAAATATGCAGACGGAAAAACAAAAGAATTTTATCAAATAGGAATTAGTGCAAATACAACTGGAATTTCGGTTTACATCATGGGTATTGAAGACAAAAAACATTTACCTGACACCTACGGGAAAACAATAGGCAAAGCAACAGTAACGGGTTATTGCATTAAGTTCAAATCGCTAAAAGACATAAACCTTGAAACGCTTAATGCAGCAATACAAGATGGTGTTAAACAGACAACAAAAAACTAATACATTCCGCGCTACCTACCGCTCTTCACCACCTCCAACGCAAACACCAAAGGCATTTTATTTCCGAAATGTTTAACACGGAATTTGCCGGGTTCGAATTCTTCGGCGTGCTTGAAACAGGCGTACGGAGAATAATCGAATTCTTGAAATTGATTCAGCTGAAGGCCTTGACCAAGAAGCGATGTAAGCACTTCGCTGGTAGAGTGATTCCAATACGCACAAGTAATTTCAATGTCGGAAGTGGGTTCGGCGTAAGTACCGGTGCTGGTTTCAATGTCCGGTCCAGCGTTGAAGTAATTGTATCCCACCGTCTGAAATTCATTGTCGAACATCCACATGACCGGATGAAAATCAACGAATATAAATTTACCCGAGGGCTTCAAGAAATGAGAAATAACCTCCGCCCAACGATCTAAATCGGGCAGCCAACCAATGGTTCCGTAACTGGTGAATACGATGTCGAATTTTTTGTCGAGGTGATCCTTCAAATCATACACATTGCAACAAACAAACTCGGCGTTCAAATTCATTTGTGTATTCAACTCTTTCGCTTTTTCAATGGCCGTGTCTGAAAGATCCACTCCTGTTACTTCAGCGCCCAAGCGCGCCAAAGAGAGCGAGTCCTGCCCGAAGTGACATTGCAAATGCAAAATAGATTTACCGCGAATGTCGCCGAGCAAATGCAATTCAATTTCATTCAACGATGATTTTCCATTCAGAAATTCTTCCAAAAAATAAAAATCAGAATTCATGTGAACCGCTACGCGCTTGTTCCAAGAGGTGCGATTCATTTCAAAAAGTTTTACTTCTTCCATTATCCAATTCGTTTCACAACTTGCGAATTTATTTTCTCAAAAAACTGGTGCGGGTGCTGTGTTCTCCATTTCACATCATTCAAATTTCCACCTGAAATAAAGTATTGGTCAATGTAGGCTTTCGAAAAATCTTCCAACACGTGATCCCTGAAATTCACCAAGGCAATCCAACCATCTTCATCATTCACATCTTCAAACCACTCCTCGTAATAACAATCGTCGCTGGTATGAAAATTCAATACATTTTCTCCAATGAGAATGAATTTTGTTATTCCTTCTTGAATCAAATGATCGGCGAACTCTCTTTTCAAAAACATGATGTCGTTATACAACAAATCGTTCCATTCACCAATCAATTCAACAATCGCGTATCCCTCCGAGTAATTTGCAAAGATGAGTTTTACAAATAAAGTCTGACTTCCAATAGTGTCCCATTGCGGATGAATGAAGTGGTCATAAATTTTATTTGAAAATTCAAATTCACTGTATTCTTGAGCGAAGAACGGAGAACGCTCATCTTCCTCTGCGCAGTATAGTCCTCGCCAATTGTAATATGGTTCTAAATTGTGCATTTACTTCTTTACTGAATTCACGGCTAATCTCACACTTCCTTCCTTCAACAAAATTGCTTTTGCTTCTTCCGCGTTCAATCCAGTTTCTTCCATAACCATGCGTGTTCCTCTTTCAACTAATTTATGATTTGAGAGTTGCATGTCTACCATTTTATTTCCTTTAACATGGCCCAGCTGGATAAACGTGGTTGTGGTAATCATGTTCAAAATAAGTTTCTGAGCAGTTCCACTTTTTAAGCGTGTACTTCCTGTGATAAACTCTGGACCAACAACGGCCTCAATCGGATATTTCGCAACCGCAGCAACGGCAGAATTTTCGTTGCATACAATGCATCCGGTTGCAATGTCGTGAGCATTGCATTGTTTTAAAGCACCCACTACATAAGGCGTTCTTCCAGAAGCTGCAATGCCAACTACCACATCGTTTTTATTGATGTTGAAGGCTTGAAGATCTTTCCATCCTTGCATTTCATCGTCTTCTGCAAATTCTACCGCTTTCCGTATGGCTGCATCGCCACCTGCAATGAGTCCAATAACTTTTCCATGTTCAACCCCAAAAGTTGGTGGACATTCACTCGCATCTACAATGCCCAATCGGCCGCTTGTTCCAGCACCCAAATAAAACAGTCTACCACCTAATTTTAGCTTGGAAACCACAACGTTTACAAGAGATTCAATGGCTGGAATGCATTTGGAAACGGCCACAGGTACACTTGAATCTTCTTCATTCATTCCATGTAAAAGTTCTGTTATTGTATGTTTTTCAAGATGGTCTCTTGAACCGGCAGATTCTGTGCTTGACATATACTTATTTTTCACAACGAAGGTAAGAAAGCTGTTCATAACCCAATTGAATGGGCTGAATTTTGTGCAGAAGCTTTACCTAATTTCGAATGGACTACTGAACACTATGAAAAAAATATTATTGTCCCTTTTTACTTGCATGGTTGGATTAACAGCTTTTGCACAAACAGATTTACTCGATGCAGAGCGAGAATTTAACAACGGGAACATGCGCGGAGCTTTAACGCTGTTTCGAAAAGTACTGGAATCAGATCCCATGAACTACACTGCACAATTTGGTGAAGCCGAATGCTATTATCGTTTGAAAAAATACAGCGATGCGTTTACGTCGCTCGACAAAGCCACAAATATTAAGCAGTCGAAAACCAAAGAGGTCATTTTATTTTATGCAAAATGTTACCATAGAACGGGTGATTTGGACCGAGCTATCAGTGAGTATAAAGCTTTTTTGAAGGTGGAAAAGCCAAAGTCATATCCCTACCAAGAAGCTGAAAAATATATTAAAGAATGCGAATTCGCGAAGCGAAAAATGGCAAAACCTGCCAATGTTAAAGTTTACAACATTGGTGAGGAAATCAATTCGCGTTTTGAGGAGTATGCACCAAGTATTACTGCCGATGGAAAACTTTTGGTTTTCACGTCAAGAAGAGAAAATACCACTTCGCCGGAAGATAGAAAAGGAAAGCATTTGGATGAAAATGGCGATTATAAGTTTTACGAAGACATATACTATTCTCAATGGGATGCTGCCTCCAATTCATGGTCAGATTGCATGAAGGCCGGTGGAGCAGTAAATACCACAGATCATGACGCCGTTTTAAGTATTTCACCCGATGGTCATGGTATTTATGTCTATAAAAACAGTGCAGACAATGCGGGTGACATTTATTTTTCAAAAATGACTGATAAGTTAATTTGGAAAGAAGCAGAGAAATTGCCCAAGACAATTAATTCAAGTTACTTCGAGGGAAGTACCTCGGAAACTGCAGATGGAAAAATGTTATACTTTGTAAGTGAAAGACTGGGAGGATTGGGCCTTTGTGATATTTATTATGCCGAGAAAAGCGGAAGTTCTTGGGGCAAGCCGGTGAATATAGGAGCAACAATTAATACGCCAGGTGATGAGAAATTTGTATTCATACATCCGAATGGCAAAACGTTATTCTTCGCTTCTGATGGACACTTGGGACTTGGAAGTTATGATATCTACAAAACCGAGTATGTTAATGGAATGTGGACCAAGCCCATTAATTTGGGCTTCCCAATAAACACGGTAAATGAAGAATCTACTTTTTCATTAACTGCAGACAATTCAAAGATGTTTGTTGCAGCCGAGTATGCTTCTGTTAGTGATGAGAATGTGGCCAATTATGGGGAACGTGATATTTATATGGTTGATATTTCAAACTACCCACTCATGAATGAAGGGTATGAAAAATCTGTGTTTGCTCAACTCATAGCCATTGTATCTGATGCGAATTCTGGCGCTCCCTTGAAAGGAGTGAGTGTAACTATTGAGAGTCTTGAAGATGGTGAAGTGTATGAAAATACAACAGACAAGATTGGTTATGCACGTGTCAATTTAAGAGGTGATTCAACATACAAAATCACGGCAAAGAAAGGAGATAAGACTTTTAGTGAAGAGGTTAAGATTGAAATGAATAAATCTGGAGAAACCGTTCAGAAGTGGGAAATTAGACTTTAAGACAAGTGCTTGTAAAGCACACGCAAGTCGTTCCACACTGTATAATCTTTTGCATAGAGGGCGTTCATTTGATGAATGCCCTCTTCATTTAATAACTGCCATTGTCTTGAAGGGCTGAATACGCCTGGTTGCAGTTGAGGTAAATCAGTTGCATTGAATCTTGGCGTGTATCCTATCCAACTCTTTTTTCCAATGAATACAGCAGGAATTTGACTCAAAGCTTTTCGTTGATTAGCGCGAACCAAAAGTAGGGGAGAGCAAAGTATTAAAATGAAACTACTGAAGAGATCAAAGGCACGTTTCTGTCTTTTGTTCAAGGGGGTGGTTATGTTGTTGACCGAAACAAAAATGGTGTCGGTGTTGGATTGTATATGCTGACTTCCAATAATAAATAAACTTTCAGGCGGTGCAATTTTGAATTCCAAGTTGAGATGATTCAATGAGTTCATTTGCTTAATGATTTCATGACTCGATACATCTTTCGCACAAAAAATTATTTCTTGAATTTGATTTACACGAAAATATTCTTTGCTGTTACTTGGCAATTCTAGACTATGCTCTATAGATAAGCACGGGTAGTTGGTTTGAGTTAAAAATTGTTTGATTCGCATGAATTCCGAATCGCTTCCCAAAATTAGTACTCGTTTCAAATCGGGTCTTTCTTTTTTTCCTTTCTGAATAAAAAGAAATGAAAATAGTCTGTGCCACAGGGGAATAACCAACAAGGCAGAGAAGCTAGATAACAAGATAACCACTCGAGAAAAGCGAATGGTCTCGGGAAGTAATGAGTATACGAGAAGTGTAATGAAACTTGTCCAAAGAATGGCATTTACGGTTCGCTTGGTTTTTTTAATTTCCAAATAAGCACCACTTAAATACATGCTTAGGAATAACAAGAGGCAGTAAAGGGCACCGTAGATTTGAACAATAGAAAAATCGAAATTCTTTGCTTGCCATTGCGAATAGAACGTGGCCATGAGATGAATAATTCCGAATAAAAGTCCAACATCGGCAAGGGGCAAAAATGAAGTGCTAATAATTCTTTTCAAAAAAGAGAGCGAAGCGCGCATCCAAATGGCTAGGTGAATAAGCAAAGTGAAACTGGAGGCATTTCCTTTAGAAAAATGTTTTTTCGCAAATATGCCCATGGCATTGTAAAAGACATAGACATAATTCAAGCTGCCTTTTTTCGTGCTTTCACCTTTGTAATGGATAATGCTTGTGTCAGCGAAATAAATGTTTTTCCAACCGCCTTGAATAATGCGCCATGAAAGATCTACATCTTCACCGTACATGAAAAAATCTTCATCGAGCCAACCCACTTGATCTAAAGTTGTTTTTCTCATGAACATGAAAGCACCACTAAGTATTTCTATTTCTTGATTCTCATCGTAGCTGAGATTGCCCATGTAATACCTATTGATTCGGCCGTTTTTCGGGAACAACTTGTAAAGTCCTGAGATTTTGTAAAACGAAGTTTCGGGGGAGGGGAGTCCTCTTTTCGATTCAGGAAGAAGTTTTCCAGACCCATCAAACATTTTTACACCAAGTCCTCCAACGTGCTCATGGTGATCCATGAATTCAATAACTTTTGAAAAAGTATCTTCTTTAACAAGAGTATCTGGATTAAGGAGGAGGATGTACTTCCCGGTAGATTCAGCTATTCCTTGGTTATTCGCTTTTGAAAAGCCAACATTCTCCTTGTTTGCAATGAGTTTAACCTGAGGAAATTTTTTCCTCACCATGCTCAATGATTGGTCTACGCTGTTGTTGTCAACCACAATCACTTCCACTTGCAATCCTGAAGAGGCTTTTTCCACAGAGGAGAGGCATTGCTCTAAAAAATGCTGGACGTTATAATTGACAATGATAATGCTGAGCTGCATGAATGCGAAGATAAGTCTTACTCGTCTTTGTTGTTTGCATTCATAACCCCGTTCTGTTTGCGGATACTCTCTTTGTGAATGGCCTCTAGAAAAAGGCGCATGAATTCTTCCGTAAGTCCAAGTTCACGACCAAAGTCTGTGCGGGTTTGAAGAATTTCTTTCCATCGATTCAGTTGGAAAATAGTAATATCGTTCTGTTTTTTGAATTGTCCTAGATCTTTGGCCACTTGCATTCTTCGGCCTATGGCCTCAATGATTTCCTGATCAATGGTATCAATTTGCTCTCTGAATTGGGCCAAGTCTGTACCGTGAATTTCATTTGAACATCGCTTCAAAAGTCCATCTAGAATACTTTGAAAATGTGCTGCTGTAACTTGTTGTTGTGCATCGCTCAATGCATTCTCTGGATGTTCATGACTTTCAAACATGAGTCCATCAAAACCTAAATCTAACGCGCGTTGTGCAACCGGCGAAAGAAGTGTTCGATTTCCAGAAATATGACTGGGGTCGCAATAGAGTGGAATTCCGGGCAATTTGGTACGAAAGGAAATTGGAATTTCCCACATGGGTTTATTTCGATATGGATGTTTGTTGCTAACAGAAAATCCGCGATGCAAGGCATGAAGTTGCTTTACATTCATTTTTTCGAATCGTTCGAAAGCGCCAATCCATAAATCCAAGTCGGGGTTGATTGGATTCTTGATGAAAACGGGAATTTCAACTCCTTTCAATGATTCTGCAAGCTCTTGAACAGAAAACGGATTTACAGTAGTTCTTGCTCCGATCCAAACCGCATCAAATCCTGCGTTTAGAGCTAATTCCACGTGTTCAGTTTTGGCTACCTCCGTAATGATTTGAAGTCCGAACTCTTGCTTAACATCTGTCAGCCATGAAATACCTGCTGCACCCACACCCTCAAATGAATTGGGTTTTGTTCGGGGTTTCCAGAGTCCTGCACGAAAGAACTTGAGCCCAGCTATGTTTTTCAGAGCCTTGGCTGATTCCATGACTTGACTGCGAGACTCTGCGCTACACGGGCCTAAAATGAGAGGAATGGAATCTGAATTTTTCATTGTTAATTGGTTGCGCAAGGTATGCAAATATGAAACAAAGAAAAAGGGAGAAGTGTTCTCCCTTTTTCTCAGTGCTCTGGACTGGATTCGAACCAGCACACCTGTTGGCACCACCCCCTCAAGATGGCGTGTCTACCAATTTCACCACCAGAGCAAAATTCGAATCAGCGATTCGAAAAAAAAAGCCCTCATTGAGGGCTTTGGTGATCCCGCTGGGACTCGAACCCAGGGCCCATACATTAAAAGTGTATTGCTCTACCAGCTGAGCTACGAGATCATCTCGCTTCTTGCAAAGCGGGTGCAAATATAATCCACTTTTTTTAATTCCAAGTTTTTTTGAGAGAAAAACATGATCGGGCAACTTTTTTATTTAACAGGTTGTCAACAGTTTTGGTTATTTTTGCTACTATGAAAAAACTTTATGCGCTTTCAATTCTGATTTTGGCAACGGCTCTTGCCACATCAGCACAGAGTAACATTCTAGATCGCCACAACGGTGAAGCAGAATGGGTATCTTTTGTAAAAGAAAACATGTGTCTCATCCAAGATGGACAATCGAAGGGAGAAGCACTTCCTAATTTATTTGCGTTGAATCAAAAATATTTGAATTACGATTCAAACTTACAAGTCGCTGAATTAGCACTTCGTTCAGGCTTTCAGCCCAATGAAACCGAGACAATGATTTATAAACTGGATGAAAACCACGTTGTAACTGTGTATTCCGTTCAACGTCTGGAAGTTTTATACAAGAGATATCAAGCCAACAAAAAAGCCGCAAACAAATGAAAAAGATTTATCTATTGCTTCTA
>VFQT010005121.1_pt1 | contig 10250 bp, 6 predicted proteins | sample 3512381 | NCBI WGS metagenome assembly VFQT01 (sample SAMN10412376, study PRJNA504923) | tailings metagenome | isolation source: Relicate 2 Philex TSF3 active mining site | place: Philippines: Tuba, Benguet | collected 2017-08-29 | reverse complement strand
ATGGATCTCCACTGTCCATGGTCACGTTATTGATGATCACTCCATCAACCACATACAAAGGTTCATTATCTCCACGCAGCGAATTGACGCCCCGGATCTTTACACTCACAGCCCCACCCGGATCACCGGCAGATTGCTGCACCTGAACACCCGCCATTCGTCCCCTAAGTAGTTGATCGACAGAATTGAATTGCTGACCATCACCCTCTTTGGGCCGAAACGTCGAAATCGCACCTGTAACATCTTTCCGTCTGGCAGAACCGTAGCCGATCACCACCACCTCATCCTGGTTGGTTGACACCCGCTGCATAATGACATTTACAGGTGTCTTCTCGAATACACGTACCGTCCGGGTCTCATAGCCAATAGAACTGATAATGATGGTTGCCCCCGAATTCCTGACCCTGATGGAAAAATTTCCCTCATCGTCCGTGGTTGTACCTCCCTTTTCTGATTTGAACATGACAGCTACCCCAGCCATTGGCTTTCCCTCCTCATCTGATACATTACCCCGAACCTGAAAACCCGGCTGAGCCATAGCCCCGTGGACAAGCATGAAACTCAAAAGAATAGATGACTTCAATTTCGCAGCCAGATAAAGCATTGCATTTCTAAACGCCATGACATGATTTTATGATAATGAACCTGTTGGGTGCAGTTATAAAACTAACATCAGGTGGCTGCGTACACGTTTAGTTTTAGTTCTCTTATGTTCAATTTTTGTTCATTGATTCTATTACATTGATTATCAATTATTAATAAGTGGATAAATCGACGACAAGGTCATGGGTTAACGCAGGCAAACCAAACTCCTACAGTCAATAATTGACTGACAAAAGGGATGTAAGCCTCTGGAAAGGGCCCTGAATTGTAATGGAGTGTACCAAATTATGTACCCGTTGTACCGGAACGATGGGCAGTGAGGTATTCCGTTGGCGTTTTGCCAAAATGTTTCTTGAACGTAGTACTAAAATATCTCGCGTCAGAAAAACCACATTCAAAAGCCACCTCACTGATCGTAGCTGCACCGGACTGTAACAGTTCCACGGCACGTCTGAGGCGCAATTGCTGAATGAAGGGTTGAGGTGATAAACCGGAAATCGCCTTGAATTTTCTGAAAAAGACCGGACGACTCATGGCAACCAGGCGACACAGCTTTTCAACTGAAAAATCCGGGTCTCCCATATGCTCCGCGATCAGCGACGTCACATCGCGCAACCACAGGATTTCAGGGTCTTCTTCCACTATGGAATGATCCGACTCAAAAACTTGCATGATCCGGTTGCGAAAGCGTGACCTGTTCTCCAATAAATTCTCGATGCGCGTAAGAATATATGAGGGATCAAAGGGCTTCAATACAAAATCATCGGCACCCGATCGGTATCCCTCCAGCAAATACTCCCGATCATGAACAGCCGTCAACATAACCACAGGCAGGTGACAAGTTAAGATATTGGTTTTAATAGCGTTACATAGCTCGAAACCATTCATTTCAGGCATGATCACATCCGTTATCACAAGATCTGGCAGCCAATTCTTCAATGTATCCAGCGCCATTCGCCCGTCAACCACAGCACTTACCACATAACCCGCCTGTTCAAGTTGTCTGGTCAAATAAAGTCGTAATTCCTCGTTATCCTCCGCAACCAAAACTTTCTTACCCGACTGCACAGTTGCCACCATCGGAATGGCGGAAGAAATAGTTTGAATTGCATCAGAAAGTGGATTAGAGGCCATCGACAAGTGATCTGGCTGTATGGGTAATGTGATCGTGAACTGACTGCCAACCCCTTCTTTGCTGATATACGATAATTTTCCCTGATGCAACTCGATCAACTCACGGGATACTGTCAATCCAATACCACTGCCCGTTTCTTTCAGATTTACAGCATTATCTGCCCGGAAATAACCCTTGAACAAATAAGGCTGCTGATATTCCGGAATACCAATGCCCGTATCCGATATAATAATGCGTATAATCTTTCCCTCCTCAACTACCGAAACAGAGATACGCTGGTAAGCCGGAGTGTATTTAAGCGCGTTAGAGATCAAATTGTTCAACACCTTTTCCATCTTTTCCCTATCAAACGAGAAAATGACAGGTCTTGGAGGACGTTCATATGTGAACTGAATATTTTTTTGCTGCATGAGCGGCTTAAATGATCCAATGACATCATCCGTCAACGCCAAGAGATCATGCATACCAGAACGCAACTGCATCTTCGAAATAGCCGACTTCTGATAATCTATGAATTGAGTTATGATTGCTTCAAGCTTTTCAATATTCTTATGTGCCAACACCAAATTTTGCCGATGTGTTTCTGGAATATTCTGGGTATTCAATAATGCATTGACAGGCCCTTTGATCAATGTAAGGGGGGTTCTGATTTCATGTGAAATGGCTGTGTTTAACTTCAATCGATCTGCATATTTTTTTCGGGCAATGATATTTTGACTATAGTGAAAAATGACAAAACCAAATATCAACACAATTACACAGTATGCCATATATGCCCAGGTTGAACGCCACCAGGGAAAATGGACTTGTATTTCTAAATTTCTGATCTGTGCGTCTTCTGCATACCCTTTTGAAAATGACTTGATCCGCAATATATATTTGGAAGGATTTAAGTTCGTATACACTGCGGTGTGATTGGTCGAAGGCTGAGACCATTGATCATCAAAACCTTCAAGCTTCCAACTATATAAATGAGTCCCGGATAATGCCGGACTGGTATTCACAAAATCAATAATGAAAGAATGCTGATGATGCCTCAATTCAAGAGCAGGCATTTCATCAAGCTGGGCATCATACAAAGGTCCATCAGGATCACCGACCATAACTTCACGGTTGTTCACCATCAGTCCCGTAAGGATGATCTTCGGCCTGAAACCCTTATTTTTTATTTTCTTCGGATTAAACAAACTAAAGCCATTGGTGGTACCGAATATCAATTCTCCTTGTCGCGTGTGACCACTTGCGCCAAAATTCACCTGACTACCCGAGAGTCCGTCAGACCTGGTATAAGTTGTAAAGCTTTGATCCAGATGATGGAAATGGGCAAGTCCCGCACTGGTACCGATCCACAGATCTCCATTCAAATCTTTCTCCATACTTGAAATTACATCAGAAGGCAATCCTTGCTCCGTCCTGATGTTTTGTAGTTTACCCTTATGAGCATGGTAAACAAGAATGCCATTTCCAAAAGTACCGAAGCAAAAAAAACCGGATTTATATTCCAGTATTGAAATGACACGATCTTTCGAGAGCGCAGGAAATATGGGCTGCAAAATTGTGTCGAATACTTCATAAACTCCCTTTTCCGTGCCCACAATGATACGGCCGCTGCTGTCCTCCATCAAGCAATTGATAGAATAAACCGATGTTTTTAATCTGATGAATTTTTCAGTTACAGGGTCGAAATAGGACAGATCTCCCCGAATACCACCAGCCCAAATACGCCCCGATCTGTCCATCATCAAAGCATACACAAAATCTGTTCCGAGAGAAACAGGGTCCTTTTTATTGGACAAATACGTAGTGATTTTGCCACTGCGCTTGTTGATCTTTATGATTCCTCCGCCGTATGTTCCGGCCCAAATATTGCCCTTCTGATCATTGATCAATGTTAGCACATTATCAGATGTGTAGGCCCTAGGATGATTTTCTTCATTGTAATGTACCCACTTACCTCGCTGTCGGTCAAAAGCACTGATGCCCTTACGCGTTCCAAACCAAATAACACCCTGTTCATCTTCCACAACAGCCTTAGCAGAATTATTACTCAAACTCTGATAACTATTGATTTCATGCTGAAAATTCATAAATGGCTGAGCAGATGTATTCATCAGATTTATGCCACCACCAAACGTGGTCACCCATATACGCTGATAATTATCCATGTATATATCATACGCCGCATTACTGCTCAAACTTTGTGGATCATCCTCATTTGTCTGATATTTGTTGATGACCTGCAGATCCCGATCAATAAAGATCATACCCGCACCGTCCATAGTGACAAATGTTCCAGCCCTTGACGGATCATGAAATACATCTTTTACCGCATAAGATCTGGCTATACCCTTGGGTAGATCCGGCTCTAAGATCTTTGTACTATTTTCATCAAAAACAAACAATCGACCATCTGCTTCCGAAAACCAATATCGACCATATCCATCCTTAGAAATGCCTGTGATGGTCATGATATCCATTTTCAACTGGATCTCAGATCTTTCTTTGATCTCATGTAAAGCATCGCCATGTAATAGAAATCGATGTATGCCATGATTGGTTCCTACCCAAATAATTCCTCGCTCATCTTGAAAAACAGACCTCACATATTTGATAAAATCAACTGAAAAAGTAACCTTGAGAACATCATGATCGTAAACAATAAATCCACTATTTGTACCGATCAATAACCTTTTAGACTTGTTCCCGGTCGCAAGACAGGTAACTGTTTTCTTCGATCTAAGGGCACTATCTAAAAAGCCGGGTATTTGAAACTGATCTTTCCTGACATCATATAAATATAATAATGAAGATGAATTAGCCCATATACGATGTTTATCATCCGATACAATACCCGATATCAATACCGGTTGATCTGATATATTTTTACGACGGGGTAATTTATAATGGACAAATGTATATCCATCAAAACGATCTATTCCGGTACGGGTGGCAAACCACATCATTCCTTTTTCATCCTGCGACGCAGCAAATACAATATTATTCTGAAGCCCGTCTTCCACAGAATAATTTATAAATCTGGCGGACTGAGATTTGATCTCAGCAATCGAAAAAAAGATCAACAGAAATGAAGTAAATATCCGATACACAGTCCTAAACAGGGTTAAATCCAAAAAATGCATGAATCCATTTCCTGCAATCATTCCACGAGTATATTGCCGATATCGAACCATCGTATATTTCAGCATTGATGCTCATTAATGATAACAGATGATCTGGTTTTGAAATGCTAAGTTTGCGAAATAACTAAACTCCTCACACATGATCACCATACAAACCCGCGTCAACGTTCCCGCCGCCCACGCCTGGACCTGCTGGACAACCCCCGCCCACATCACAAACTGGAACTTCGCCGACCCCTCCTGGCATTGCCCCGCCGCCACCAATGACCTCCGGCCCGGCGGAAACTTCTCCTTCACCATGGCGGCCCGCGACGGGTCTGTATCCTTCGATTTCAATGGCACCTACGATGTCGTCGAACCCGGTCAACGCATCGAATATACCATGGAAGACGGCCGAAAAGCGATCATCACCTTCGAAACCGATGAAAATGGCGTTGTCATCACCGAATCCTTCGACCCCGAAAACATGAACCCGCCCGAACTGCAGCAGCAGGGATGGCAGCAGATCCTCAATAATTTCGCTCAGTACGCCATTTCGCTCCCGCGCGGTTGATATTTACTCCATCCGCAACACCAGCCCGCGCACGGCCGGAATGCTGATCTCCACAGACGACACATCGACCTGAACTTTTAATTGAACACCGGCCCCTTCCGCATGTATCGTGGAAAGTGTGCGGTTCTTAAGGGTCAACACCACCGGCTGATCCGCACTGAGCAGCAAGGCGCCATCCCGCTGTTCCAGATGCGCAGATCCGGATGCACCTTCCATCCGAAGGCCAAGATCTCCGTACCCGATCGAACGGCCGGCGCCCAGGTACATATACTGACAGGAGTCTCCGACCAATGAAACAACACCAAAAGCTCCGGTGAATGTCCAGTCCTTACCCAACCTGGAGATATTAGGGTCAACAGACTGGAATACTAACTGCCGACTGCTTCCGCCCCGCTGATTGTTCCGAACCTCCAGGGCCGTGAACACACCCGGATCCTCCGTGGAGATCGACCGGATTGCATCCACGCTATGTCCCTCATCCTGGGCATAAGGCTCAAAAACCGCTACAAACGGGCGTTTCCAAGCTTCGCCCTCCTGACGCAATACCACCACCGGCGTGGGTTTGTCGTGGTATGCCGCATCGGCCGTCAGCGTCGGCGGCGCTTCTCCCCCGTAATACGTCCTTCCGGTAGTCGATAACGTGAGCATCTGCATTCGATCGCCACCCACATCAAACCTGGCCACCGGATCTGACACACCGGAAACCAGCCTGCTCATCTGCTTGAACATCCGCAGACCGGGGGGATCCAATGGTTGCTGATGCAAAGGGATGCGGGCAGCCTCAGCCTTCAATGGCTGACGTTGCGCATCCAGCCACTGCAAGCCATCGCCCACATTGTGATACACATATTCATTGCTTTCCGGATGGCTCGACCGATATACATCCACATAGTAACCCGTCGTCGGTGAGGTCCTGATGATCGCCAACGTCCGTTGCTGGCGGGCCTTTGTGGAGATATCCGTGTACCGCGTATCCGTAAATGATGCATACGGCGATACCGCAGGCTGGTCGGCCATCGGCTCCATCGACGCAAGTTCCACCTGACCAATGTGCTTCGTGCCGCCACCACCCCGGAAAGCCGGCGTAGAAGTCGAACGACCACCGGCGATCACCGTGTTATGCGCCGCCCACTGGGCGTAGTAGTTCACATGCATGGGCGCCTCGTAATTGATCCCCTTGCCGGGATCCGGACCCATGACCCGGCCGCGGCCGTAAAGTTCCACTGCCATGCCGTTCGCATGGTTATGGTTATAGGTCGCCCCCTGAACGACATACATCAAGCCATGCTGACGATCCATGCCGTTGCGCTGCAGGTAGCAACGTGCAAAATCCAGGACACCGCTGCGCGGCCATTCATAGGCCTTGGCCGACTCATCCTTCACCTCCGGCAGATAACAGAGCAGTCCCAGATAATCGGCCTTTGAGCGGTCGTATCCATTCAGTTTCGTCAGCGCCTCATGCGATGATACGAGTTGACGGTACATCGATGTATCGTACCGCTGCGCGAACAACAATCCGATCTCCAGGCACTCACCACTTTGCGAGGCCGGGCCTGTATCCCCGATAGATGGCGCCTTCAAATTGGGAAAGGAATATTTCAGCAACGCATGCGAAGCAGCAAACAGCGCGGGATGATCCCGAAAGACCGGATATCCATTCTGTTCCATCGCCAGGGCCGAGATCAGCAGGCTGCTGACCGGGAAATTATGATAACCGCCCGGCTCCTTCCAGTGCCCGTCGGGCGTAAAGTGATGACGGATCAGCGAGGGCATGGAGAGATGTCCGCAGGCACCGGCGATCGTATCCCGCCGCAGGAAATAGTCGATGTATTTTTCCCGCTCCGTCCGATCTTCCAGCGAGAGCGTGGCAAAGACCATCAACGGCGTCTGCGCGGCAAACCAGTTGTTGTTCCAAAAACCGCGGAAGGTCATGGTATGCGCGATCTTTTGAAAGACGGGATCATACCATTTCGTTTCATAGCGCTGCTTGCGGAGGTAATCGTAGAGGAAATCATGAATGATCGGCATTGGTTCGTAAGCGCCGTCGCCGATGGACTGGATCGATAAAAAGCCCGTGCGACAAGGCCCTTCGACCGGCTGCTGATGATAGGCGCCGCGGGCCCACTGATCGAGGATATCTGCCGCGAATTTTGCATGGGATTCGGAGCCGGTCAGCCAGTAGATGATGGCGGCATGGAGCGCCAGTTCATTGATCCGGCCATTGATGCTCTGCACCATCGCCATCGGATCCACCAGATCCCATGCATCCTTCGATCCGCTTCGTTGCAGGCGCATTTTCATCGAAGTATCATTCGGGATCTGGTCTTCCAAACGAGGCATGCGGTAACCCTTTCCATCGGGGCCCACCGGCCCGCGCTTATGCGGTGATACCCGCACGGTCGGCACGGGGGCATCTCCGCCGTAACCCATGAGGGACGTGCCTTCCGGGTCGCTGAAAAATCGGGTATATCGCTTACCGGGCACCCGGTTCATCAGGTAACGGGAGAGGATCCACTCCGGATCACCCTGATGTCGGTCTACGTATTTGTCGACACCCGACCTCATCTCGCGAAAGATCTTCGCGGCCCATGGCTGCTGCTCGATCTTCTTCAGCACGGAGGTTTTATCGCCGGCCCGAACGAGTATATGCGGATGAGTGGCATTTCGCTGGGCCTGCATGTTTGTCGTTGAGAGCAGGAGCGCACAGGCACACAGCATCTTCAGGGATGACGTTCCGATCTTCTTCATACCTGAATTTACTGCGGAAAGCGTTCATTCGCGTATCTTTTCACCCGAATGACCGGCAGTCATATGTTGTCGGTAGAAAACACGGATCCGATGGATTTTTCCCTGCGCCCTTTCCACCCGGATGATGCTGAAAGCATCGCATTTCATGCCAATGAATTCGACATTGCACGTTTCACATCAGATGCTTTTCCACACCCGTACGAACTCAGTGATGCGGTGACCTTCATCCGGGGAACGCTCCCCCTGCAGCCGCAGCGCATCTTCGCGATCGTCGTGGAAGAAAAAGCCGTCGGTGGCATCGGCATCCATCCGCAGGAGGGCGTCGCCCGCCTCAATGCTGAGATCGGCTATTGGCTGGGGAAGGCATATTGGGGACAAGGCATTATGACGCGGGCCATCCCCCTGGTGGTGGATTACGCCTTTCAGCAGTTCCAACTCAACCGCATTTATGCGAAGGTCTTTGGCAACAACGGCGCCTCGCAGCGCGTGCTGGAGAAATGCGGCTTTGTGCTCGAAGCCCGCATCCGCGAGGGCTGCATCAAGATGAACGAATTGCAGGATGAACTGATCTATGCCATCCGGGCTTTACCGCAAAGTAAAGAAGACACGAAGGCCTGAAGAGATCACTTCGCCGTCAACGCCATGGGCAACATCTTCAGGAATGGCATGGCCAGTGAATAGTCAACATTATCGTATCGATCGCCGATGGAAAGGTGTTTGTAATAAGATCTTATCCTGCGCTGATATAACTTTTCAGACTCGATCAACCAGGCCATTTCTCCGAGTCTTGAGGCCAGAAACCACTTCTCCAGCAAACGGGCATTTCGGCCATTCCCATCTGCAAAGGGATGGATCTTTACAAATACCAGATGAATGAAGGCAGCATAGTAAAAACACTCCGTTATCGACAATTCCCGAGCTAACAGGACATCCACATCTTGAAAGAATTGTTCGAATATGTCTTGAAGGGGCTGCACATCTGCTCCGGTGTAAATGCGTTCCTGACCGGAATAAATATAAACAGGCTTATCCCTTAGCCTGCCACGATAGTCCGCATCCTCCAGGATGGTTTGTGTGGACATGGCATGGGCCTCAAGAAAGGATGTTTGTGTCAACCGCTGCTGCCTTGCAAACTGATAGGCCCCCCTCAGGTCCTCGATCTCCAGGAATGACTTGCTCTTGGTATTGAGGCCTGTCGAAGAAAACCGGAGATAAGATTCCAGATCGATCTGGTTTCCCTCGATCATTGAAGAATAAACGGAAGCCTGAGCCAACGCATTGCCAAAAGCATCTTCCTGATCCTGTCGGGATTTCAGCTTGTTGAAATGCTTTTGAATACTGATGGGCTGAACCTGTCGATACTTATCCAACCAGGTTGATTTGATGAGGCGCAGCCACATGTCTTTGATTTAATGATGAATGTACGATGCGCTGGGGAACTGACCATCAATCCTCCAGCATGACGCGGACGATCTGTTCCCATTCTTCATCCAGGGTTAGATCAGGGCGCTGACGGCCCGCCCGCCGATACCAGTAATCGGCATTCCAGATGTCTCCTTCCTTGCGGTGCAGGTATGCGTGGATATGCGCTGCAGATCGATCCGGCAAGTCCTGCACACAGGTATGCGCAGCGTCCCAGTCGCCCCGGCGATCATGCCATAATGCTTTGAGATGATCGGTCAGGCCCGCCGGTGGCTGGGCTTTTTCCAGAGATTGGATGAATGTATCAAAGGATGGTCCGGCCATGCCACTAAATTACGGAAACTCGCCTTCGCCCCTTCGCGGTCAGGGCTGTAGATATCTCTCAAAAAGAGTATCTTATGGCAAATTTCTCTTCCTATGTCCCGTCACTCGCTCCGTCAGCGACTTAAATATCGTTTCGAACACACCCTGGCCGCCGGCAGTGCCGCCGTCATCGGATGGCTGGCCGCTGTCTCCGCACTGATCATCCTCATCGCCTCGATCCTCATCGTCGTATTCCGGATACCCGCTTCCGCAGATGAGTCCGAACCATGGAGCCTGACGGAAAGCTTGTGGAACAACCTCATGCGCGCCCTCGATGCGGGCAACC
>VFQT010005120.1_pt1 | contig 10253 bp, 10 predicted proteins | sample 3512381 | NCBI WGS metagenome assembly VFQT01 (sample SAMN10412376, study PRJNA504923) | tailings metagenome | isolation source: Relicate 2 Philex TSF3 active mining site | place: Philippines: Tuba, Benguet | collected 2017-08-29 | reverse complement strand
TTTACTGTGACAGGCGTATCCCCCGCTGCCCTAACGGCTGCATTCACAATCGAAGCAAAGAGGTCGGACTTCCAAGGAAGAGCCGCGCCACCGCCTTTTTTTGTGACTTTAGGAACTGGGCACCCAAAATTCAGGTCGATGTGATCAGCCCTGTCCTCATCAACCAGCATCTTCACGGCATCGTAGATAGTTTTTGGGTCAACCCCATACAGCTGAATTGACCTAATCTCTTCGGAAGGATGATGCTTGATTAGGCGCATTGACTCTGGTGTCCGCTCAACGAGTGCCCTTGAGGTAATCATCTCGGAGATAAACAGTCCACCTCCGTGTTCACGGCAGAGTCTTCTGAATGCAGTATTGGTGATTCCCGCCATGGGCGCTAAAACAACGGGCACTTCAATTCTGTGCTTGCCGTATTGCAGGGCCAACTAGCCGAGCCTTTCCGAGAGATAGTTCTTCACCTGATCCATGGAAACACGTTCCTGCTGCATGGAGTCACGATTTCTAATCGTCACAGACTTATCGTTCAGAGAATCAAAATCAACAGTGATACAAAATGGTGTTCCAACCTCATCCTGACGGCGGTATCTTCTTCCAATCGCTCCTGAGTCGTCATAGTCGACGTTCCAGCGTTTTCTAAGATCCGCTGAGATTTCTTTGGCTAGTGGGTTTAGCTCATCATTTCGGCTGAGAGGAAGAACGGCTGCCTTGATTGGTGAAAGTCTGTAATCCAACCTCAAGACGGTTCTGACATCCATGCCGCCCTTGGTGTTGGGGGCTTGATCCTCCGCATAGGCATCCACCAAAAATGCCATTAGGGATCTTGTTAGACCAGCAGCTGGTTCAATGACATACGGCGTCCAGCGCTTTTCCTCCGCAGGGTCAAAGTAGCTGAGGTCAACTCCGCTGTGCTGAGAGTGGGTCTTGAGGTCGAAGTCGGTTCTATTGGCAATTCCCTCCAGCTCACCAAATTCACTTCCCTGGAAGCCAAATCGATATTCAATATCTACTGTGCGCTTGGAGTAGTGGGAAAGCTTTTCCTTAGGGTGTTCGAAAAGTCTCAGGTTCTCTGGATTGATACCGAGGTTGGTGTACCAGTTGTATCTTTCTTGAATCCAGTACTCATGCCACTCTTCGTCTTCACCAGGCTTGACGAAAAACTCCATTTCCATCTGCTCGAACTCTCGAGTCCTAAAGATGAAGTTTCCTGGTGTGATCTCGTTTCTAAAGCTCTTACCCATTTGTCCAATGCCAAATGGCGGCTTCATGCGCGAAGCATTTAGAACATTGTTGAAATTGACAAATATCCCCTGAGCAGTTTCCGGTCTTAGATAGTGCAGACCAGACTCGTCCTCAACTGGACCAAGGGATGTCTTTAGAAGTCCATTGAAATTCTTCGGCTCAGTCCAAATATCTTTAGAGCCACAGTTGGGGCATGGCACCTCTGCCAGCGAGGCTGGTTGTCTGCCCTTCTTCTCAGCAAAGGCTTCCTCGAGGTGGTCGGCTCGGAAACGCTTATGGCAGCTGGTGCACTCAATCAGGGGATCGACAAAAGCTTCGACGTGGCCCGAGGCCTCCCAGACCCTTTTAGGAAGGATGATGGAGCTGTCTAAGCCAACGACATCATCACGCCCTGAAACCATGGATTGCCACCACTGACGCTTGATGTTTTCCTTTAATTCCACTCCGAGTGGCCCGTAGTCCCAAGCAGACCTTGAACCACCGTAGATTTCGCCGGCCTGAAAGACGAAACCTCGCCGCTTGGCAAGGGAAATTACGGCGTCAAGCTTCTGGGTGGACATCTACCAGCCTTTGTGCAGGGAAAACGCTAGTTTATCGGCCTATCTTCAGCCTTGCCGAAGCGTCTTTGCCTGCCTTCAAAGATTTCTATGGCTTTCCAGAGCGTCTCTCGGGTGAAATCTGGCCAGAGTTCCTCCATAAATACCATCTCTGCATAGCTAGATTCCCAGAGCAGAAAGTTGCTTATCCGCATCTCGCCACTTGACCTTAGGAACAGATCAACATCAGGCATGTTTGGGATGTACAGATGCTTGGCGAATTTTGCCTCGGTTACCTTGCTACTTGCTTTACGCTCCACAGCCTGGTCCACCAGTGCTTGCGCAGCATCCAGAATCTCTTGTCGGCCACCGTAGTTGATTGCCATGTTGAGAACCAAACCCTTGTTCTTGGACGTTAGCCTTTCGGCTTCCTTGAGTTCTCTAAGCACAGAGGGCCAGAGTTTTTGCTCTCTGCCCGACCAGCGAATCCTTACACCCCACTCCATGAGTAAATCGCGTCGTGCCCGGAGGGTTTCAATGTTGTAACCCATCAAAAACTTAACTTCTTCAGGTGAGCGGCGCCAGTTCTCAGTGGAGAAGGCAAAGGCAGTCAGTTGACCAACCCCTGCTTCAATAGCTCCCGCTACCACTTCTAGTAGCGCAAGCTCACCAGCCTTGTGCCCCTCTGTTCTTTTTAGACCTCGAGAATTGGCCCAGCGACCATTTCCATCCATAACGACGGCTATGTGATTGGGAACTACCTTAAACTTTGGTGGCTTTCGCTTTGGGTCGAATAGTTTCATGCGCGCTCCACAAAACTCATGGCCTTCAGTCCTCGCTCCAGCTGCCACTGAACATAACCTGCAACACTGCCACTGACACTCTTGCGAACATTCAGGTTGGATGAAGCTACCTCATCCCAGTTACCAGCCAATAAATTTTTCATGTGGGCAAGACCCGCTTCTCCAAGTATTACCGATCCTGGCAGTGAGCAATCCTTGCAGGAAACTGCCCCTGTGTGGACGGAAAAAGATATTGGTGCACTGCCGCAGCTCGAACACCTATCCAACGCTGGCACCCATCCCGATAGCGATAGTGACCTGAGTAAATATGAATCCAATACCTGATCTGGTTCGATTTCTGTCTGGGCAAGGGAACGGAGCGCTCCAACCACCAGAAGGTAGTGTCTTTCACTGGAAACTTCACGAGTTAGCTTTTCAGCTGCCTCAGCGATGGCCGAGGCAATTGTGTATCGCTGATAGTCCTCAATGATGCGAGTGCCATAGCTGGCCAACTGTTCGGCCTGAGTGATGGTGTCTAAGTTTTTACCCTCATAGAACTGCACGTCGACAACTGTGAAGGGCTCTAAGCGACCACCAAACCGACTGGTGGTCTTGCGAACTCCTTTTGCGACTGCTCTAACTTGACCGTGCTGCCTTGTCAGCATGGTCAAGATGCGATCAACTTCACCGAGTTTGTGAGTTCTCAGAACAACGGCTTCGTCCCGATAGTTAGGCACCCGATAAGTATCCCAGCGTCGGCTACCGCTAGGCGGTAACGGCGAGCCTAAGTGCTCGGTTGACACCGCTGATAATGGCCTTGAGGGATGAAACCGTTATGTCACCATCGATTCCAACACCCCAGAGCACTTTCCCAGCCACCTCAATTTCCATGTAAGTGGCCGCGTTTGCATCGCTTCCAGTACCCATGGTGTGCTCTATGTAATCCAACACTCGGACAGCTACGCCCTGTTGTGCTAGGACATCGATGAAGGCAGAAATTGGTCCGTTGCCCTGCCCAATGGCGCTCAATTCTCCCTCGCCGTCTCGCAAGATGACCTCGATCTTTACGATTCCATCCATTTCGCTTTCACTGCGCATGCGTTTGAGTTCAAATCTTCCCCACTTCAGTTCTTCGACAGCGGCTGGTAGGTATTCGTCTTGGAAGATCTCCCAAAGCTGATCCGAGCCAACCTCTCCTCCGAGGGTGTCAGTATGAGCCTGCACAACCTTTGAGAATTCGATTTGCAGACGTCTTGGTAAATCAAGCTTGTGGTCAGCCTTCATCAAGTAGGCGACACCGCCCTTACCAGACTGTGAATTCACCCGAATGACCGCCTCGTAACTTCTTCCAACATCCTTAGGGTCGATTGGAAGATAAGGCACAGCCCAGGTGAATTCGCTTACAGGGACCCCAGCAGCCTTGGCATCTTTCTCAAGTGCCTCAAAGCCCTTCTTGATGGCATCCTGATGACTTCCAGAAAATGCCGTGTAGACAAGATCTCCACCGTAGGGGCTTCGCTCATGCACAGGGAGTTGATTGCAAAATTCAACAGTCCGCTTAATTTCATCTATGTTGCTGAAATCAATCATGGGGTCGATGCCCTGACTGAAAAGATTCAAACCAAGAGTAATCAGGTCAACATTTCCTGTTCTCTCACCATTTCCAAAGAGACATCCTTCAATGCGATCCGCTCCAGCCATGTAACCGAGCTCTGCTGCAGCAACTGCAGTACCGCGGTCGTTGTGTGGATGGAGAGAGAGAATCACGGAATCTCTTTGCGCTAGGTGTCGTGACATCCACTCGATGCTGTCAGCGTAAATGTTCGGAGTAATCATCTCGACCGTCGCAGGAAGATTGATAATCATCTTCTTTTCTGCAGTTGGCCTAATTACCTCAATCACGGCATTGCAGACCTCGACGGCATATTCAAGTTCAGTGCCCGTGTATGACTCTGGGGAATACTCATAGAAGATCTCAGTCTCAGGCAGTGTCTTTTCGAGCTTTAGGCAAAGTTCAGCAGCGTCTGTGGCAATTTTCTTTATCCCGGCTTTATCTTGATTGAAAACCACGCGTCTTTGTAATACCGAGGTGGAGTTATAAAAGTGAACAATCGCTTTTTTTGACCCTCGCAATGACTCAAAGGTTCTCTCAATCAGATGATCTCTGGATTGAGTCAAAACCTGGATTGTTACATCCTCTGGAATGTGGTTCTCTTCAATCAAAATGCGCACGAAATCAAAGTCCGTTTGAGAAGCAGATGGAAAGCCCACCTCAATTTCCTTGTAGCCCATACGAACTAGCAACTTGAACATTTCGAGCTTTCGCTCTGGGCTCATTGGGTCAATCAAGGCTTGATTGCCGTCTCGCAAATCAACAGCACACCACCGAGGTGCCTTTGTTATTCGCCTCGTGGGCCAGGTTCTGTCTGGTAGATCAACATTGATTTGTTCGTGAAAAGGTTTGTAGCGGCCAAAAGGCATATTTGATGAAGTCTGTTCGTTTCTCATTCTCTGCTCCTAGAAATTGGATTTGGCCGCAACTGGGCTCCGCGACGAGAATGGGCCGGAGGATTAGGCCTCGTCGCGGCCGCTAAGTAGGAGAGCGAAACGCATTAGCTAAACAATAGCACTGGGCAAACAGCTTGGCTAGAAGCCCATTTTCTGAAGCTTTTTCGGATCCTGCTGCCAGTTCGATGCCACTTTGACCTGAAGGGCAAGAAAAGTTTTTCTTCCAATTCTTTCCTCAATTGCCTGCCTAGCTTCACTGCCAATTGCCTTGAGTTGAGAACCGCCCTTGCCAATCAGAATTCCTTTTTGACTATCGCGCTCGACCCACAGACTTGCATAAATCTTCTCTGCATCCTCGGAGATCTCATCAACTGTTACAGCAAGAGAGTGTGGCAATTCCTCCCTGAGCTTTTCTAGGGCGGCCTCTCGAATGAGCTCGCAAATCATATCCTCCAGTGACTCTTCCGAGGTGGTGTCTTCTGGATAGAGCATTGGACCTATGGGTAGATTCTGAATGAGTAACTTGACGAGCAATTCAACCTGAGATCCAGTGACCGCTGAGAGCGGCACGATTTCGTCCCACTCTCCCATCTTTGATAAGGCCAGTAGGTGCTCGCCGACCTGGTTTCGCGTAGCAAGTTCCTCTTTTGTCACTATGGCGAATTTTTTGGCGCGAGAAAATTTAGCTATTTCATCGATAATCATCTTGTCGCCCGGCCCCAGCGGTTCATTGGCGGGTGTGCAAAAGCAAATAATGTCGACGTCAGTCAGGGTCTCTTCAACAACATTGTTGAGCCGCTTGCCCAAGAGTGTTTTGGGTTTGTGAAAACCAGGAGTGTCAACTAATACGAGCTGCCCATCGGCTTCGGTTCTAATTCCTCGAATGGCTCTTCTAGTGGTTTGAGGCCTTGAGGATGTTATCGCTACCTTGCTTCCAATCAGGGCGTTGGTGAGTGTTGACTTACCAACATTTGGCCGTCCTACCAGTGCTACAAAACCACTTCTGAAATCACTCGTCACTGGTGAGCCTTCTTACTCGAATTGAAAGAATGCGACCCCTGCGGGCATCAACCCTCTCAGCCACTAATTGCAAGCCGTATACCTCAACTACCTCTCCCCCGACAGGCAGGTGACCAATTGCTTTGGTCAAAAGACCTCCGACAGTGTCGACGTCCTCATCTTCAAGTTCAATCTCGCAGTGCTCTGCAAGTTCATCAAGAGTTATCCTGGGGCTGACTCGATAACTACTGTCGCCCAAGTCTTCTATCTCAGCCGATTCACGGTCATACTCATCTGAAATATCTCCGACCAGTTCTTCAATTAAGTCTTCGATGGTGACGATTCCCGCAACTCCTCCGTACTCATCCGAAATGATGGCGATCTGTGTCTTTCCAAGTTGCATTTCTTGTAGAAGCTCTGACACCACTTTGGTTTCAGGTATGAAGAAAGCTGGCCTAGATGCTTCATGGGCAAGCTTGCTGGAAAGTAGCTTTGGGTCTTGGTGAACCAGTCTCGCTATGTCTTTTAGGTATAAGACGCCCTGAATGTCGTCTACATCCTCACCGACTACTGGAAGCCTTGAATAACCAGAAGAAACAAAGAGTGAGAGTGCCTTTTCCAATGTGACATCTGAATCAACGACCTCAATGTCAACCCTGGGAACCATGATCTCTCTGACTAAGGTCTCAGAAAACTCTTCAACCGATTCAATTAGCTCCTGTTCATATTCTTCGATTTTTTCAGGAGCTTTGAGCCTCAGAGGCTCTGCGACAACTGCAATGCGACTGACCAGAGAGTCAAATTTCCTTGCCAACCTCTCGCCGAGTTTCAGTCGTCCAACATGTCTTCCTAGTAGTTGCTGTCCAACCCATACGACTGGGACCAGAAGGGCCATTGTGACTTGCAGGACACTTGGAAGGTTAGTAAAGACCAGAAATCCTGCCACCAGGGCAAAGATTAGGAATCGAACGATGGAGAGTGAGCCCGCTCTGCTGTCCTGCTGAATTTCTAGATGTGTCTGAATGATGGCCAGGAAGCTCATCAAGATAAATGTCAATGCAAGCAGAGAAAACTCAAGCAGACCGACCACTGGCAAACCCTTCCAAAATGCTCTTTTGCAGCTTGAACATCTCTCGCTCTTCCTCAGGCTCTGCATGATCAAAACCGACCAGGTGAAGAATTCCGTGGGTGAGAAGCAGGTGAACTTCATCCATCATGCTGTGACCAGCAGCCTCCGCTTGCAACCTAGCAACTTGTGGGCAGATGACAACATCTCCCAATATGCCCTCTGGGAGAGGTCCGTCATCAACTCCTGGTCGTAACTCGTCCATTGGAAAGCTGAGGACATCAGTTGGGCCAGGTTCATCCATCCATTGAATGTGAAGTTCTGTCATGGGCTGTTCATCAACAAAAATGACGCCTAGATCGACCATGGGATGAAGCCTCAATTGCTCAATTACATAGCTTGCAAGTTCACGAACCGACTTGACATCAACATCTACTCCACTCTCATTATTGATCTCAACTGTCACTTCTGACCTGCTTTTTCATAGGCGTCCACGATTCTTGTAACAAGTTCGTGACGCACCACATCCTTGCTGGACAGCCTCGCAATATGAAGGTCCTTCACTTCCTTGAGAACCTTGGCGGCAACATCCAAACCAGACTTCCCAGTCGGAAGATCAATCTGTGTGGCGTCGCCCGTGACGACCATCTTGGAACCAAAACCTAGTCGAGTCAGAAACATCTTCATCTGCTCAGCTGTAGTGTTTTGCGCCTCATCGAGAATTATGAAACTGTCGTTCAGGGTTCGACCACGCATGTATGCCAGTGGAGCAACCTCAATAACTCCGGACTCCATCAACTTTTGAGTAACCTCAGGTTCAAGCATCTCCTGCAGTGCATCAAAGAGTGGTCTGAGATATGGATCAATTTTTTCACTCAGTGTGCCTGGTAAGAACCCAAGTCTCTCTCCCGCCTCGACGGCAGGACGAGTGAGAATAATGCGGCTAACTTTCTTTGCATAAAGTGCCGACACAGCCTTCGCCACGGCTAGGTATGTCTTGCCGGTTCCAGCGGGACCAATGCCGAAAGTAATGGTGAATTCATCGATGGCATCGAGATAGGCTTTTTGGCCTTTTGTCTTTGCTCGGACAACCTTTGCAGGGGTCTTGATTGCACCCTCGGCAAGAAACTTGGTGGCATCTTCACTGGCACTAACGATTTTTGCAGTCTCTGAGACTAACCGATCATCCAGAGTTATCCCCTGTCTAATTAGCTCAGCAAGTTGAAGCAGAGTCTGCTTAATGCGTTCGACCTCGGTCTTTTCCCCTTCCAGGGTGAAGAGATGGCCGCGGTTATGAATGCTTGCCTTGGGAAATTGAGTCTCCAATTTCCTAAGCAGTCGGTCTTGACTACCAAGAAGTTCAACCAGTGGGACTGCGGGAATCTCAAAAGTGAGCTTGGCCACTAAACCGCCCGACCAGAAAGGATGTGGGCATGAGTGTGAAAGACAGTTTGTCCTTCTTTTTCACCCGAATTGAATTGCAATCTGAATTGGCCATCGGTGTGAGAGGCGGCAACCTGTCTAATTAGTGAGAAAACCCCACTGAGCTCTGCATCATCCGTCAACTCACTGATGTTTGAGGTGTGTTTGCGCGGCACAGCCAGGATGTGCACCTTGGCAAGCGGATTGATGTCATGGAAGGCGACCGCCCATTCGTTTTCAGCAATCATTTCGGTGCCAAATTTGCCAGCGACTATGTTGCAAAATATGCAGTCCAAGTTACCTCCAGCTCAATCCTACGCATCTACCAGATACCGCGGCTAGCCATTAGGCCCGCTATGGCAGCCGGCCCAGCTGTTGAGGTCCGCAATACCGAACGGCCAAGACGGTAGGGAGTAAACCCGTTTTGAATTAGGAGTGCCTTTTCAGAAGGGCTGATTCCACCCTCGGGCCCCACAACCAGAGTCAATTCCCCGACCTCGTTCGAAATCTCGGCGATGGACCTATCGGCTAAAGGATCTAGCAAGATTCCATTGCCAGTTGGCCGTAAGTCTCTCGTTTCGTGTAAATGATTAACCGTCGGCAGATAAGCCTGCTGGCTCTGCTTCATGGCTGCCACTGCGATCTCTTGCCAACGCGCTTGATTTCTTTGGGCTTTCTCACCCCAGATAACAACCGAGTGCTCAGCCTGCCATGGTGTTACGGAAGAGACTCCAAGTTCCACACTCGCCTGGAGGGCCTGCTCATCTCTGTCGCCTTTGGCAAGCGCCTGAATCAGATGAATCTCAATGCTTCTTGGTGCAGTTGGAATTACCTTGACATTGGAGACATATCCACTGATTGGATCTTGAACCTCGCAACTAAAGGCCGAACCGGCACCATCGGTAATGGCAATCTCCTCACCAGGTCTGATTCGCAAACTTTTTAGATGAGTTAGCTCGCTAGCAGCAATCTGCCTTGAATCAATTCGAAAATTTGGATCGTAGAACCAATGCACTAGAAGCGCCCCTTGGGTCGACGAGTTGCCATCCGAGGAGATTCCTCTTTGGTTAGATCGCGGAGCTTTTTGAAAATGTCCTTTTGCTTTGAATCGAGTCGACTCGGGGTTAAGACTCGAACCTGAATCCGCAAATCACCCCGACCTCGGCCACGAATTCTGGTAGCACCAAGTCCTTTCAGTGTGATGATGTCTCCGTGCTGGGCGCCAGCTTCAACCTTGACTTTGGACTTACCGTCCAGGGTTTCAATTTCAATTTCACAACCGAGGGCAGCGTCACTTATTGGCACCTCAAGGATGCCCGCCAGATCATCTCCCTCCCTGCTGAAGACAGGGTGAGGAGCTACTGAAATCTCCAAGTAAATATCTCCTGCGGGGCCACCGGCAAAACCGACCTCTCCTTGACCAGGCAGGTGAAGCCGCATGCCATCGCTAACCCCCGCTGGGATTTCTAACTCCAGGTCACGCTTGGCTCTGATCCGACCTTGTCCTCGACAATCAGGGCAGGGGCTTGGCACAACCTGACCACTTCCGCGACAAACGTTGCAGGTTGTGGTGGTGACCATGACTCCCATGAAGGACTGAACCTGCCTTTGTATTTGGCCAGTGCCTCGACAAACATCACAGCTCTTGATTGATGTTCCTGCTTTGATTCCCGACCTGCTGCAGCTATCACAGCCGAT
>VFQT010005119.1_pt1 | contig 10255 bp, 6 predicted proteins | sample 3512381 | NCBI WGS metagenome assembly VFQT01 (sample SAMN10412376, study PRJNA504923) | tailings metagenome | isolation source: Relicate 2 Philex TSF3 active mining site | place: Philippines: Tuba, Benguet | collected 2017-08-29 | reverse complement strand
CTCAAGTCGCGACGGGAAGAGCATGATATCAGCCGAACGGTATGCCGCCACCAGCCCATCTCGATCGGGCGTGCCAATCGGGATCATGCGCGGGTGAGGACGTTCATCGCTACCGGCCTGGAAGCTGGCCGTGTAGTACAGCACATAATCGTCAGGCAACAAGTCCATGATTTTTGGCAACAAATCAAAACCCTTGCGCCGCGTGCGATTGCCGACAAACAGCAACCGGATGCACGCATCACTGGCAGGCAGTTCGTCGAGGCGTTGCTGATTGGCAGCTGGAGTAAATACATCGGTGTCAATACCGTCATAAATGAGATGGGTATCGCGGCGACCATAGGTGGCCTCAGTCATTCGTTGCGTGTACTTCGACACACACACTACCGCATCCGCCTTCGCCACTGACCACCCATCGTAGCGTGACTCCACAAGACGATAAAACACCCGCTGTGCTAGACTACTCACCGGCCGCAACAAAGGATCAGTGGTGAGGTGATGTACCGTGGTAACGAGCGGTAATTCGGGCCGACGCAGTGCAAAGGCCACGCGCGAGCGCGCTTGTACAATGGTACGCCCCTGCCAACACTGCGCAGGCAAAGCCTGCCCCAGCAACATGGGGGCAAAGTTGTACTTTTCGGGCATACGCAACAACTCAGCGTCGGTGACACCGGCGCGTTTCACCGCTCGTAGGATGTTTTGGATGCCGATATCGACGCCACCGCGCCCAATCGGCGATACATACAGTGGCTTGGGCATCATGAGCGAGGCTTTTCTACCACGATAAAGTAACTGCCTGAATGCAACGACCCAAACAACCACAAATCGAGTTCCATCATCCAGGTGATGAACGCCAACAAGTAGTAGATTGATCCCTTGCGGTCGAGCTGCTTGCGCAAGCGGCGACGGGCCCGAATTTCACGGTCAGTGCCATCACTAATGACGGCACTCTTGGCAGTCTGAGCACCGGCTTTATTGCGACCCGCCCAGGCTTCACCGAGTTTCATGAGCACGTGTTCGACGAAACTGGTAAACACGCTATTCCAAAATACCACCTTGACTGGCTTGAGCCCAGCCCGTTCGAAGGCAGCCAACACCTCTTGCCAGTTGCGCAAGGCCTTGATGTGGTCAGATTTACGCAGCTTTTCACGCTCAAAGTCGTACACACCGGCTTTGACAAATTGGCGGCCAATCCAGCGACTGATGTTGACGAGTGGCTGCAGCGTCGAGGGCTCGCTGGTGTTCGACATGGCCAAAAAGCGCCCACCCGGCTTGAGCACACGAGCTTGCTCGGCCAAATATTCGTCGATGACGTCGAGTGGGAAGTGTTCGAGTACGTCCAATGAAAACGCCTTGTCGAACACGTTATCTGCAAAAGGCAAATTCCGTGAATCAGCCTGTGTGAGTTCGATAGAGTCAATGGCCGCATCCGCAAACATCGTGGCTGGGTCATTGCCGACCATGGTTTTCACGAGATGTGCATTCCAGACTGCAAAACGCCCATTACCACAGCCATTGTCCAAACACACATCACGTTTGTTGAGCTCGAGCAAGCGCACTGTCGTACGATTCCGCACTCCGGCTGCCAACACTGGTGGAGCAAGGTCACGGTAGTCAAGCTCTTCGGAAAGTTGCTCTTCTTCGCTCACATATTTCGAAACATAGTCGTAACTGACTCCACGGGGCATCAAATCAATGTAGCCCTGTCGCTTAGGATATGCCACATGGCACACCTTGCAGACCACGGCCTCTGTTTGGTTGTCGAGCTGTGTTGAACTACAACTCGGACAGCGCAATAACGGGAACAACGCTTCTGAAATCATGTGTATCATTACCTCTGTAACAGGTTTTCTATCGTTGTATTCTACCACATCAACTTTTTTTCACCTATTTTGGCATCCGTGTTTGACTGAAACTCCACTCACAAAACACTGAAAGGGCCATCACCGTCATTTGACAGCCTGCATGACACCACGTAGCATATACATACCCCTATGCAAGGAGAAGAGCAATGAATCCACCGATTCCTGTGTTTGATGGTCACAACGACACTCTGCTACGCCTGACAGCCGACAACCTTGACGGCGACAATTTCTTCGAAAGTCCACACGGGCACATTGACCTGAGTCGGGCACGCCGTGGTGGGCTTGCTGGAGGTTTTTTTGCGGTATACATCCCGTCAGATCCTACCGCTGCGGTCGTCACTGATCGCGATCATTTGCCACCAGCACTCGATTATCATTATTCACTCGATTTGGCCATGAAAATGACCGCCAAGCTCTTCGAAATCGAACGTGAATCACACGGTGATTTCCGTATCGCACGCAGCGTGGCAGATTTGCTGAGTGCCAAAACTGACGGTGCCATGAGTGGTATTTTGCACTTCGAAGGCGCTGAGGCCATCGACGCCAATTTATACAATCTCGAAGTCTTTTATAACGCAGGACTGCGCTCAATCGGGCCAGTGTGGAGCCGTCCCACCATCTTTGCCGAAGGGGTACCATTCCGCCATCATCACAGCCCCGATACCGGCCCCGGGTTGACACCGCTCGGATTTGAACTCGTCAAGGCCTGTAATCGCATGCGCATCATGATTGATTTGTCACACATGAACGAAAAGGGCTTCTGGGATGTAGCCAAGACGAGTCAAGCACCACTCGTCGCCACCCACTCAAACGTTTGGAATCTGAGCCAGTCCACGCGCAATTTGACCGACAAACAGCTCGACGCCATTCGTGATTCGCAGGGCATGGTTGGGCTCAACTTTGCCGTGGTGTTCCTGCGTGAAGACGGCGCACACGACGCAAACACCCCCATCGAGACGATGGTCGACCACATCGAATACCTGGTCAATCGTATCGGCATCGATCATGTGGGGCTAGGGTCTGACTTCGACGGTGCCACTATCCCCGAGGGCATCGCTGATGCCGCGGGCTTGCCCGTCCTTGTCGACGCCATGCGCGCACGTGGATTTGGCGATGCTGACATCGCAAAAATTTGTTATGACAATTGGATGGGAGTTCTGCGACGCACATGGGGCGCCTAATCTAGCGCAATCCCCCCACACGCAAGCGTGTGGGGGGATATTTTTTTGTGAACTAACGACCGGCCTGAGCTCGCAAGGCTGCCAAACGCTCGCCGTGAAGTGGATAAAACAGCAACGCCAGTACCGCACAGACTGACCCGAAAATGGGCAATACCAGCATGTACATGCGGAAGCCCATGGCCACCGTGTCGGGCTGTACCGCGAGTGTTGGATCATAACCATACATGCCGGTAATAAGTCCGAAACCAGCCGCGGCGATCGTCGCACTCAACGCCACAGCGGCCCCGTTCACGGCATAGAACATGGCTTCACGGCGCGTACCTGTGCGACTTTCGTCTTCGTCGATGACATCCGCCATAATCACATCACCCATCAGAATCAACCCTGCCACTGGGAAGCCGAGAATGACCGCACAGATAATCGCCTCGACAAACGTGCTCGCAAACAGCAACGGCAACACGGCTACGCCAATCGAAGCATAAGCGATGAGCAAGGTAGTACGCGGGCCGTAGCGCATGGCGAAAAATTTGGCCCAGACCGGCAAAAACGCGCCCGCCGCCACAAAAGCTGTCGCCAATACGAGAGAAGTGGTCGCAGGATCTGCGCCAATGGCATATTTGATATAAAAAAACATGCCGGCCATCAACGTGTTGGTCGACACAAAGCGCATCATCTGTGCAATCATGACACTAATAAAGGCGCGATTTGCCACAGTATAGCGCAGTGCATCGACAAACGATACTGTCGTCGGCTGCACACTTGGCTGTTCGTACATGCCTCGCAAACCGATGAGATAGGCACTCAACGAAACCAATGCAAAAATTGCCCCCATCAGTGGGTAACCCAATACAGATGCGAGTATGGGCGGCAACGCGGCACCCGTAAACAAACCCGCTGTTTGAATCCAGTTCATGCGCACGGCCACCTCGACACGCGTAGCATATGTGGGAAACATTTCGGGCAACAGGGCCTGATGCCCTGCCATCGCAACCACAGTACCGAGCCCTTCAAAGACGATAATACTCACCAAAAACCACAATGCGAGTGCATTGGCGTTGGTGCTCGCATCAAATGGTGGCATCCAAATAGCGGCAAATGCGAGGGCAAATGGCGCCGCACCGAACTTGATCAGTGGAATTCGTCGCCCCCAGCGTGATTGCAGACGATCCGAATAATGACCGATGATGGGGTTGTTGATGGCGTTCCATAGCGCATAAATAGTCATGATGGTAGCCGCAGTAGCTGGTGACAGCTGCTTGACGTCTGTATAGAAAAACAACACGGCCGCATTATAGGCCTGATAGGGAATCGACCCACCCAGGTTTGCGATTGAGTACAACCAACTCTCTCGTTTGGTGGGCATACGCAGATTCATGCTGCTGTTGGACATGGCTACTCCTTTGTATCAGATACAACAACTGACCCAGAAATAATCCGCCATACACGCTTCCAGGCATCACGTTCATCGGCATCGCCTTCTTGACGAAAGCGATCATCACGCTTGCGGATGAATTCAGCCAACTCTGCATGCAATCTCGCCCAGGCAGTCGCTTGGGCCTCGATGAATGCGGCCGGGACGGCAGTATTGGCACGTATCCAACGCACATGTGGCGCACACAGCCCATTGGAAGCTGCCAGTGCCGCCACCAAATCGGTTTGATCGGCCCAGGCAATTACCCCTGCACATACTGCACGGTCATAGCGCTGTACGTCGATACACACAGGGCATGGCTGTGGCTTGAACATGCGCGTGCGCCGCCATTTCGACACAGGAGCATTGCCAAGATCGCGTTGCAGATTAGTGAGGACATCGAAGGCGGTCACAGCAGCTGCCATCGCATCACGGGCATTCTGGAGCTGATCCGAATGGCGCACACAGAGCCCACGGGCTGCCCGCACGTCGGCCCGGCGAATTTCATCGCCAGCCCCCTCAGCACAATACACCTGCAACGTGCGCAACTCGGCACGCGCAACCAATGCACAGATGGGACAGCCCGGTTGGGCACACATTTCGATGAAATCCAACAAAATACGGCGATCTCGATCTTGCACAATTATTCCTCTTTCGTGTGTGAATATGTATTATAGTACTCGTATGCAACAACAGACACAAATCGAAACCATCCTGCATATCTTGAGTGAGCACTATGGCCTGCCAATCTGGCAAGCTAGCGACCCAGCAATCGACGAACTCGTGATGACCATCTTGTCGCAAAACACTACCGATCGAAATAGCGGTGCTGCCTACCAGCGCCTGCGCACACGCTATCACGATTGGCAGGAAGTAGCCCACGCTGACCGCCACGAACTCGAAGAGACCATCCGCATTGCTGGGCTGGCAGCCGCCAAAGCCGAACGCATCCAACACGCCCTGCAACGAGCATATCAGCACGCTGGCAGCTATTCACTCGATTTCTTGCAGCAAATGCCCACAGCAGACGCCATCGCGTGGCTCACCCAACAGCACGGCATCGGCATCAAAACAGCAGCCTGCGTCCTCATGTTCGCCATGGGGGCACCCATCTGTGCCGTCGATACACATGTGGGTCGGGTCGCCTATCGCTTGGGATGGGTAGCTAGTCGCGATATCGCCAAGGCCCACCATCAACTCAATGCCCTCCTGGTCAATCCACAACACTACGCCTGCCATGTCCTGCTCATCCAACATGGCAAACACTTGTGTCATGCACGCACACCACAGTGTGGAAGCTGCCCTTTATTACCCTACTGTCCAACCGGGAGTACTCTGCACCAATGAGATATTTGACCCAACACATCCTCCTCGGCAATGCGGCATTTGTATTCATGATTGTGGCGTTGCTCACCAGCTGGTGGCAACGCGCACCACTCGTCAGCCGTGTCTGTCAAGGCATTGCCGTACTCAGCATTACTGCCAGCCTAGTACTCGGTAGCATTGCCACCATGCAGACCGCCCAATCGATTGCTCCACTGCACCTCGTCTATGCCGTGTTGGTCCTTGTAGCGTGCATCTACCTGTATTGGTTGACCAATTACGCATCACGAGCATCCATCCAGACACAACGTATCGCCATGGCGATCATCCTCGTGCTACTCTATCGCTTAGTGGTCACAGGTAATGCATAAACCCTATATTTTGCATAAATTTCCTGCGAGATTACGCATATTTATGCAAAATATCTTGACAAGCAAAAATAGCATTTGTTAGGATAGGATATCACCAACTATGTAGGTATAGCGGATGCAACACGCCCGCCCTTTTTTGCGGAACACACTTTTGCGCACGTACTCCACCATCGCACTCATCCTGGTGCTCCTGCACACCCTCTCACCGATTCCGGCACAGGCTGCGACCATCACGACTCCACCATCAGATGTGTTCCCATCATCGCCAACAGTCAATGACCCCGAAGTTCCGGCACAGCCCGCTTCGGCACTAGCGTGCAGTTATTCACCCTGCTCGTATGTCTTTTTGCCGATGATGTCGTTTGGGGCAACCTCCGACTACCTGGTCAAATATGGCCAAAAAACCACTAGCACCTCACGCCGCATTACACTCGATTGGAGCACCGCTCCTACGGGTATCGGCACGTATCGGGTCTATCGCAAAAGTGGAGTCACAGCTGAGCGGCTCATCACCACCACTGCAATCACCCCGCTCGGCACAGCCGCGGAGTTTGCGGCGTTTACCACACCCAGCGGCAATTTCACCAAGCTTCAAAACGTATTCGGCGACCCCACAAACAACATCCTCGCCACTGCCGATCAGATTTATACGGCGATGACAAACGCCAATACGATTACCGATACAACCCTCACACAAATCACCATGCCCATGATGAGCGATGTAGCCACAGCGCTCGGCATGACATACACAGATGTCATCAGTAGCGGGCTGGGACTCACCTACACGTACCGCGTGGTTGCTCTGCATTCGGATGGCAGTGGTGGGTACACCGAAGAGGAACTCGATCGCATCGTCGTCAAACCCGATAGCAGTTCACCCATGCCTGCAGCCCAAAACCTACGCGAAGCGACTGTCTACGACGGTGCATCCGATGTCGGCATCATTGGCACATCGCGCCATACGAGTGGCAACGAACGCTTTGATGTGGCTACGACGCAAAACTACCCCGTCATTGATGGCACCGTGTTTCTGACATGGGACGAATCATCGTCACTCCAGCCGACTGGACGCAAACTTCAAGGCTACAACGTCTATCGCAAGCGCTCCACAGCGCTCCTGTGGCAACAAATCAACAGTGAGCCAGTGCAGTTCAATCAAACCCAACCACTGACCACCACTCGGCTCAATATGATTGATACGGCATACTTGTACCGCGACACGGTAGTCACCAGCCCGAGTGACTACACGACCTGGAAGTACAAAGTCTGCCCGATCGACATCTCTGGTGCCCAAGGCAACTGCTCCAACGAAATCGTCGCTACCGCACGCGATCTCATCCCACCATCGAGTGTTACCGATATTGTTCTCGCTGAGGACTCCGACAATCAACAGGTGTCTCTGCAGTGGGACTACCTCGACGTGAATCACAGCGGCATCGGGTCAGCTCCTAGGATGTACGTCACACGTGCACTGACACCCAGCCTTGAATTGTCACGTTGGAGTCCCGTCACCGACATCCTGGCAACATCTGCGGTACTCACACAGACCTACACCGTCACCACCACACAACCGCTCAATCAGGTGTACTGGTACCGCGTCCAGGTCCGCGATAACGCGGGTAATTGGTCGGCGGCCACCAAACCCATTAAAGCTGCCATCTACGACCGCACCCCGCCTACACGCCCGAGCATTGACACTGCCAATCGGCCCTGCATCGATGCCCTGCCATCCAGCATTCGTGTACCCACTGACGTGCGTCAGGTACTCCTATGGCGCAAAATCACTGCCAGCGGTGAGTTTCGCCTCGTGCGGCGTATCCGCCCCGACGAGACAAGCTGGAGTGCCACATTGTCGGACGAACACCGCATCCCACTACCCAACACCCCAGTCTACTATCGCCTGCAATATCAAGACGCCTACGGCAATCTCAGTGATGCCACAGATATTTGTGTACGCGCATACAGCCGCCAACAACTCCTTGCACCACGCTTTGCACCTGCAGTCATCCCAGACCCCAACCCACACGCAGCTGGGGCAGTCACGATGGACTTCGGGGCGGTCAGTGATATCTATTCCACGTCTGTGGTTCTCGCTCGCGCCACCGACACCAAGACCAACACCGTACTCACCAATACTCTGAATAGCGCCAGTACTACCATTGCCATCAATCCGGGCGAATCCATGCGCATCGGCGCCTATAGCAGTGCATTGACGCAGACCACCAGTATTTCACAGACGATCAACAGTAAGTGGGTGCGCAACGTCAACAATTTGCTGGGGTTAGACATTGTCCAAAACACCACAGAATTCCTCGATGCACCACGTCACCTCACCTTGCTGGGCGACAATGGCACTAGGCCACTCACTGTCCAATGGCCCAGCCCAGCCTCCGAAGTTTGCCGCAGCACACCAGGTGCGCCACATGATCGCGTCTGCCTATTCTTTAGCGCCTTCGGGTATGCCAGTGGCGAAATACCGCCCCCTGCAGCTGTATTTCGGCGTGTCGCACCTGCCAGCATTGGCGCACTAACAAACCAAGTGCCATGGATGCAGGTGACCGGTGTGGTCACGTGGACCAAAAAACAAGGCAACTTCCTCATCGAAGACCGCACCATCATTGACCCCAGCCTCGACTACCAGTATGTGGTCGTCGCACATAGTTCTACTAGTCTCGAAGTCATCGGTTACTACGACACGGTGAATTTGGCCGCTGCGAGTAGCCGACTCAGCACGTTGGCGCTAGGTGTGGCACCTACAACCAATGTGAACCCGGCTGATAGTACGTGCATGGCCACGTTTGATTATGTCGCTCTGGACAATAGCAACAAAGCGCAATTACCCAGCGACCTCTACAATGCCAGCACGAGTAGTTTCACAGACACCCTCGATCTCGGGAATCTGTGGTCATTTACCATCAGTGACGTCATCACCAGCACCACCAGTACCGCCAGCCAGTGTCCTGCCACTGTACGCCCCATCAGTACCAGCACTACCAACCTCTACTTCCGTGGTGCATTGCTCAAAAACGGCACGGCAATCGCCAGCAACGTCATCATGCAAGATATCGACATTAATGCCCAGGGGCGCATGGTCAACTCCGCATTCGCCTATGACTTCGACAGTAGTCACGCGTCTGCCACAATCACCTCAGCAACAGTCGGTGGGCTGACACTACACCTCGAACGACTCTGGTTCATGGCCGACGCACATGCCGTCATCAGCAATACCATCGCCATCACCAGCACGCTCCCCAAACACATCACCCTCAAAACGCAAGACATGCTCATCCCTGACACAGTGGAAAGCAGCCTCAGATCCAATGTCATCACCATCTTTGTGGATAATGTCGCTGCTGACTACACGACTACGACACTTCCTGCGCTGTGGGAAGTCAATACCACCTACCCCAGTGGCTCGATTACGACTCCCGTCATCGATGATGCATTTACCCCATGGTTGGTACGCATCGGCGGCCAAGTCAGCATCGCCAGCGATGTAAGCACATTGGCGTTCAGCCACAGCGAGACCGCAACCCGCTTCCGCTACGTCAGCAGCACCAGTACAGCCGACAACAATTTGGCATTTACGCGGCCTGTGTACACATCTGGCAATTATGCGCTCGATCAAAAAGGCAGCACAGGCGCTTTTGACACCACTGCCGCCATTCAATACACCACAGCGTACCCTGCAGCACTACTGATTGATGCGAGCACTGGTGCCAACCTTAACATCGGCAACAGCCGCATCGTCACCGGCACACTGCACAATGCGAGTGTCAACATCCAGTACATCACCGCAGATACCGACACTTCATATGCGCGTTCCGATGCAAGCAGCGGCAAATATACCGAAGTCAAAGCCAATTACCTGCCCATCGACACACCACAGCAATTTTTCTATCGAGCCAGTTTTACCAAACGGTCTATTACGTTCACCCCTGTTACTGGTGATTTCGCCATTGGCAGTGGAGGTGATATTCGCAGTGTCATCTCGACCACCGCAACCATTGCCTGGCCAGGGCTCAGTTTCACCATCGACCCCGGCACCCTCGAAACCACACTCTATGTGGCCCCGGCCCAACCCATCGGAGTCGGACTCAACAGCGT
>VFQT010005118.1_pt1 | contig 10256 bp, 9 predicted proteins | sample 3512381 | NCBI WGS metagenome assembly VFQT01 (sample SAMN10412376, study PRJNA504923) | tailings metagenome | isolation source: Relicate 2 Philex TSF3 active mining site | place: Philippines: Tuba, Benguet | collected 2017-08-29 | reverse complement strand
TACAAACCAGCGTGGCGCCCCCACCGGTCACACCATTCCGGTCCGCGAGGTTAGACTTTCGGCTGGGGCGGGATTCATTGTTGCGATCTGCGGAGAGATCATGACAATGCCAGGCTTGCCCAAGGCGCCGTCTGCGGAGTTCATCCGCATGAACGAGGCGGGACAGATCGACGGGCTGTTCTGATTTTTTGGGAGGGACGGAACGGGGGCCCACAAGAGCCGCCGAACGTTTCGGACTAGGGCGAGCGGGGAGCGATCCCCGCTCGTTTCGTTCGTCGTGCAGCTGGGCAGTCGTGCCCAATCCGGCTCACCTGGTACCTTCGGGTCTGTGATCCTTGCCCGCGGATGCCGCCGTGGCCGGCAATTTGCGCACACGCAGAGCGGTGACGCGGTTGCGCTGCTTGCGCACGATATCGAAGCGGTAGCCGTAGAACGTGAAGGTTTGGCCGACTTCCGGGATGGTCTGGGCTTCGTGCATGACGAGGCCGGCGACAGTGGTGGCCTCCTCGTCGGGAAGATCCCAGTCCATAGCCCGGTTCAGATCGCGGATGGGCAGTGTTCCCTCGACGTTGACGGAGCCGTCCGCCTGCTGGCGGATGTGGACCTCGTGCGTGTCGTGCTCGTCGGCGATCTGACCGACGATCTCTTCGAGAATGTCCTCCAGGGTGACGAGGCCTTGGACTTCACCGTATTCGTCGACCACTAGCGCGAGCTGCGTCTTGCGCTTGAGGAACTGCCCGAGTTGCTCCTTGAGACTGGTCGTGTCCGGCACGAACCACGGCGGGCTGGCGATTGCGAGAATGTCGAGCCGTGTCGGATCCCAGTTCACGCGCTGGAGTGCGCTCAGCATGTCTTTGGTATGGATGATGCCGACGATGTTCTCCGCTTCGTCGCGCCATACCGGAACGCGCGAGTACTGGCTATTGAGGATCTCGGCGACGATCTTCTCGGGCGGTTCGGCGGCGTTGACGGTATCCATCTTCGTGCGATGGACCATGATGTCGAGGACCTGCAGATCCTTCAGGTCCAGGATGCCGCCCAGCATCGCGGCATCGATGCTCGCGACGCCGCCTTCCTGCTTCTGGATTTCGATGGTTCCGCGGATCTCATCGTGTGCGGCGAGGATATTGGCCTCGTTGTCCTTCTGGGTCGGTGTGAGCTTCAGAATCGTGCTGACGACGAACTGCACCGTAATCGTGAAGGGCTTCAGGATGATGATCAGCGCATGCATGACCGGTGCAACGGCCAGTGCCATGCGCTCGGGAAAGGCCAAGGCGTAGGTCTTCGGGAGGACCTCGGAGAAGATGACGACCAGGACGGTCATGACGACCGTGGCGTAAGCGACTCCGACGTCGCCGAAAATCCCGATGAGAAGGCTGGTCGAGAGCGCTGAGGCGAGGATGTTTACGAGATTGTTGCCGATCAAGACCGTCCCGATGATGCGCTCGGGCGCGGCGAGCAGGCGTCCCACCTGCTTTGCATGCACATTGCCTTCTTGCTCCATCGCGACGATGCGCGCGCGGGACACCGCCGTCAGGGCCGTCTCGCTACCGCTGAAAAAGGCGGAAAGAAGCAGAAGGACGATGACCGCGCCGATCGTGATGGCGGTCTCTAAGGAGAGGAACGATTCAATAAGCATACCAGATGCCTCGTCGAAGCCGGTGCGTGCGGTGCGCACATTGCCCGGCGTACGCCGACCGCCGCCGTCAGGTGGCTGCGATCTCGGTTTGCAGAAAGTCGCGTAGAGCCTTCGTGTCGATCTCGCGTGTGACGAACGCCTCGCCGATACCCCGTACGAGGATGAGCGTGAGACGACCGTCACGAACCTTCTTGTCCTGGCTCATGAGCGCGAAGATCGTCTCGACATCCGGCCGGTCCTTGCCGGGGATATCGCCGACCCGCGTCGGCAGGCCAACGGTGCGCAAATGCTTCTCGACGCGATCGGCGGTGCCCTTTGGACAAATCCCCTGCAGCTCGGAGAAGCGGAAGGCCTGTGCCATGCCGATGGCCACGGCCTCGCCGTGCAGCAGACGGCTGGTGAACCCTGCCCAGGCCTCGAACGCGTGACCGAAGGTGTGTCCGAGATTGAGCAGCATGCGATCCCCGGTCTCGGTTTCGTCGCGTTCGACGATGGCCGCCTTGGCGCGCACGCTCCGCTCCACGGCTTGCGTCAGCGCGCGTGTGTCGTTGCCGAAGAGCGAGCGCCAGTTGCGATCGAGCCAGTCGAAGAACTGAGCATCGCCGAGGAGCCCGTACTTGACGACTTCGGCGTAGCCCGCGCGCATCTCGCGTTCGGGCAGCGTCGCGAGCAGGTCCGTGTCGGCGAGAACGAGACTGGGCTGATGGAAGGCCCCTATGAGGTTCTTGCCGTGCTTGCTGTTGATGGCCGTCTTGCCGCCGACGGAGCTGTCGACCTGGGCGAGCAGCGTCGTCGGTATCTGGACGAAGCGCATGCCGCGGCGCACGAGGCTTGCGGCCAGTCCGACGAGATCGCCGATGACACCTCCGCCGAGCGCTATGACGAGATCGCCGCGCTCGAGCCCCATGGCGAGGAGGCCGTCGCAGACCTCGCCCAGGTTCTGGAGGCTCTTCGTCCCTTCGCCGGGCGGCAGAACAATGGTGCCGGCGAATTTGCCGGCTTCGGTCAACACTTTCTCGAGCGCGGCCAGATGCAGGCGCGCCACGTTGTCGTCCGTGACGATACCGCAGCGACGGGCTTCAAGGCGCGAGAAGATATTCTGCGGATCGGCGATGAGCCGTGGCCCGATCAGCACCTCATAGCTTCGCTCGCCGAGAGATACCGGCACGGCGACGCCCGATTGCTGTTGTGACGCCTGACGCATCGTCTTCCATCCTGTCTTGTGTCCGTCCCCGGGGGATCCGCCCCAGTTCCTCTTGCTGCTCTGCCGTTACGCTCTCTCGTCAGCCGCCCGCAGGGCGACCTCGGCGAGCGCGGCAATGATCTCGCTGATGATCACCTCGTGCGGGACCTCGCGACTGTCGATGACCAGATCCGCCTCGGCATAGACGGGATAGCGCAAATCCATGAGACCGCGCATCGTGGCTTCCGGATCTGCCGTCTTCAGCAGCGGACGATTGTCCCGTTTCATGACACGTCGCATCAGGACACCCAGCTCGGCCCGCAGCCAGATCGCGTAGCCATGCTCCTTGATGCGTGCCCTGGTCTCCGCATTCATATAGGCACCGCCGCCCGTCGCGAGAACCTGCGGGCCGGCCTGCAACAGGCGCTCGATGACACGGCGCTCGCCGTTACGGAAATAGTCCTCGCCGTGGGCGGCGAAGATCTCGGGTATGGTCATGCCAGCGGCCGCTTCGATCTCGTCGTCGGCGTCCACGAAGGGGATCTCGAGACAGGTCGCGAGACGGCGGCCGACCGAAGATTTTCCGCAACCCATGAGGCCGACCATGACCAGAGAGCGTGAGCCGAGCCATTGCCGGATCGCGGCGACGTTCTCTTCGCGCGACTGAGCCGTGCCCTTGGCCATACTGCGAATCATCCTCGCTCCCGTTGTGTTCAGCCGAAGGCCGGTGGCCTCCCGCGTCCGATTAGGCAGTGCCCGACACTACAATCGAGCGCTTCGAGCAAATACAGCACCTTGGACCTATTTGCTCGGTTGCAAATTCAAGATTGTCGCGCCGATTTGGGCAATGCCCTCCCGTGGGTCATAATGAAAACACGTTGCACGGATAGCAAACTCACGGTCACGGGTCGATGCGATGCCAAGTCTCTTCCGCTTTCTGTTTTTTGTCGGGTTGATCTCCTCGATCGCCTACGGCGGCCTGTTCGTTCTCTCGGAGTTCTTCGAGCCGGAGCAACGGGAGACGAAGCAGACGGTTTCGGGCGTCAAGATCAAGCGCTGAAGAGGCATCCCTTCGATGTCGATGACTCGTATCGCCATTCTCGCGATTGCGATCGCCGCAGTTCCTCTCACCCATGCCCGAGCCCAGGAAGGCTGGAACCCGTTCGCAGAGCGTGATGCGGCCCGTCGGGCCAAGAGGCAGGACGCCAAGGCAGCACCGCCGGACGGTGCTCCGCTACCTGCCATGGAGGGCGTAGGCCAAAAGCCTTGGGAACGGCCACGAGAGGCCAGTCCCGGTGGGTGGTCGTCGGCGCCGGGCGGTCAGGCGCCGGCGCCTTATGGCGGACAGGGATACGCGCCCTATGCGGCGCCCGCTCCACGCAGCAGCGATACGATCGAGCGTGAAGCTCTGCCGGTGCTCGACGGCGGGGGCGGCGGCGTCGAACGGCAGCGGCTCCAGCCGGGACCCGCCCCCTACACGGCGGGCGGTGATTCGGGGATGTCCGGAGGCTGGGGGAACATCGGCCTCAAGGAGGCCATGGCACTCGTTTCGCATCCTGGTATTCCTCCGCAATCCATGGCTCTCGCCGGCTTGTGGCGCCAACTCTGGAGCGCTGATGCGGCTCCGCGCGGTTCGGGTGCGGAACACGGCGATTTCGCGGCGCTGCGTCTCGAGGCCCTCTTTCGATCAGGCGCTCTGACCGAAGCCGCCGCCGTACTGAGCGACAGGGGGGCAGGCGAGACCTCGAAGCAGAAAGCCTTCAAAGTGCGGTATGCGATCGCGCTGGGGCAGACGAAAGAGGGATGCGCCGATGTCCGCGCTCTCCTTCGCGCGCTGCCGCCCAAGGGTGATCCGTTGCGCACGGAGCTGTTGCTGCTCAGCGGGTATTGCGCTGCCGCGGACGGTAATCGGGAGGCGACGGAGCTTGCCGCAGATTTGGCGCGTGCCGAAGGGGTCGGTGCCTCCGTGCCCATGGCAGCACTGACGAGCGTGGCCATCGGCGCAGCGCAGCGGGTGCCCAGCGAGGGCCGGCTGTCGCTCCTCGACTACCGCTTCATGCAGGTGGCGAAGCTGCCCTTCCCCCAAGATATTCTCGAAAGGGCCGAGCCGGGACTCTTGACCGCCATTGCCGCCGATGCGGCAGCCCCCGCACATGCGAGGGTCGCGGCTGCGGAAATGGCTGCCAAGCGCTGGTCGATCGACACGCAGACGCTTGCGAGCGCCTATCGGAGTGCCGCCGGTGCCGGCAGCGGCGACAGGGGCGGAATGGAGCGGGCCCAGTTGTTCGCGGCGCTCGAAGGTGAGCGCACACCGATGCGGAAAACGCGCACAGCGCGAGCGCTACTCGATTCCGGCCGCCATGCGGGACTGGGATTGCAGGTCGCGGCCGTCGTAGGGCATGCCATCGCCGATCTGGCGCCTGTCCAGGAAATCAGCTGGTTCGCCGAAACGGCCATCGAGGCACTGGTGGCCTCCGGCGACTACGGGCGTGCGCGAGAGTGGGCCAACCTCGTCAGCCGCGATGGCAGCGCCGACATCAGTCACTGGCTGTTGCTGATCGACATCGCCGATCCGGCGTGGCCGGGGCAACGCGGCTCCGGTTTCGCGGCGGCCGAACGGCTCGCAGTTCAAGGTCAGTGGAAGAGCAACGACCTGCACCGGCTGGCGACCGTCCTCGATGCTCTGAATTATCAGATCCCCATTCCGTTGTGGGAGGCAGCGAGCCGGACACCGCAGCCGTCCTCGGGGCATCTCCCGGAGACGGGAGTGTTGACCTCATTGCAGGCGGCCGCACAGTCCAAGGACCTCGTTCGTACCGCGCTTCTGGCGATGCAGGCCATTGGTCCGAACGGTGTGGAGGGGGCTCACATGATCGCTTTGGGCGATGCGATCCGCCGGTTGCGACAGGCGGGGCTCGATGCCGCCGCCCGCCGTCTGGCCATGGAGGCCACGTTCGCTTCGTGGCCTCGCATGATACGTCGTTGAGTTGCGACCGTCCGCGTCGCTATCAGCTTCAGTGCGATGGTCCGCTACCGCCGTTGATGCGAGTGCGCGCGCGCCGATCCATCATGTTCAGGCCCTCGACCAGCGCGGAGAAGGCCATGGCTGCGTAGAGGTAGCCTTTGGGGACGTGTGCGCCGAAGCCTTCCGCGATCAGCACCATGCCGATCGTCATGAGGAACGCCAATGCCAGCATGACGATGGTCGGGTGCCCGTTGATGAAGTTGGCCAGCGGCGTTGCCGCCACGAGCATGACGGCGACGGTCACAACGACGGCGATCACCATGATGGGAACGTGCGGGGTCATACCGACCGCGGTGATGATGCTGTCGACCGAGAAGACGATATCCAGCATCAGGATCTGAGCGATGGCCGCGCCAAACCCCATGGCGACCGTCTGCCGGTCGAACACGTCAGGGGCAGGGTGGGGATCGACGCGGTGATGGATCTCCTTGGTCGCTTTCCAGACAAGGAAGACGCCGCCTGCGATAAGAATGATGTCGCGCCAGGAGAAGTCCAAAGTGAAGATGGAGAAGACCGGTGTCGTCATCTTGACGATGTAGGCGATGGTGCCGAGCAGCAGCAGTCGCATCAGAAGAGCAGCGCCGATGCCGATGCGCCGCGCGCTTTCACGCATGTGCTCGGGCAGGCGGTTCGTCAGAATGGCAATAAAGATGAGGTTGTCGATGCCGAGGACAACCTCCATTGCGATCAACATGATAAGGGCCGCCCAGGCAGCCGGGTCGGCTGCGAGCGTCAAAAGTGTATCCATGGCCGTTCCGTTCCCGACGGTCTCGCGCGGTGGCGCATTTTGGGGTGATAATCCGACTTGACCGGAAGGATATGGTGGCTCGGGTGCCAGCGGTCAACCGACGACGGTGCTATGTGGCCAGCCGGCGTTAGGAAGGCCTTGAGCCACCCAAGCCGGGACACGGCCGAACACAAGGGGTGTTCGGCCGTAAGTCGCTGAAAAAGCAAAGATCAGGCTTCGTCGACGATAGGATTGGCGAGGATCCCGATCTTCTCGACTTCGACCTCCACCACGTCGCCATGCTTCATCCAGGCGGGGGGCTTGCGTGCGTGCGCCACGCCCGACGGCGTGCCCGTGGCGATGAGGTCGCCGGGCTCCAGCGTCATGATCTCCGAGAGGATCGAAATGCACTTCGCCGTGGAGAAGATCATGTCGCTCGTGTTCGAGGACTGCATGGTCTCGCCATTGACGCGCGTCATGATGTTCAGGCCGGAAGCGCCGGGCGGGAGCTCGTCCGCAGTCACCACGACGGGACCCAGCGGACCGGTGCCATCGAAGTTTTTGCCGGCCGTCCATTGCGAGGTCTTGCGCTGGTATTCGCGCACTGACACGTCGTTGAAGAGCGTGTAACCGAAGACGTGTGCAAGGGCCTGGTCCTCGGGGATGTGGCGGCCGCCCTTGCCGATGACGATCGTCAGTTCGCACTCGTAGTCGAGAGTGATCGAGCACTTCGGTCGGATCACGTTCTCGCCCGCGGCCACGAGCGAGGTATCGAAACGCGGAAAGAACGAGGGGTAGGTCGGCGGCGGGTGACCGCCTTCCTTGGCGTGCTCGAGGTAGTTCAGGCCGACGCAGATGAACTTGCCGGGATGCGCGATCGGTAACGCCGCCTTGGTGCTGGCGTACGGTGTGCGCGCGGAGCCGGAAGCTTTGGCTGCCGCGGCCTTGACGGCCGCAATCGCGGCATCGCCGCCAGCGATCACCGCCATGATGTCTTTTGGCGCGCCCGCATCGCCAGACACGTCGATCACCATATCCCCTTCGACAACGGCGAGTGCGGTACCCGCCCCCTTCTTGATCATCATCAGCTTCATCGGCATCTCTCCCTGGAACATTTCGATCGTAGTTCGTCGTCGCCGCCCCCATCAGGTCCAGCGCGCGGTGTCTTCTTTGTCCTCGGCGGTCAGGAGTGTGGTCGTGTAGACGACCGTATCGTCGCAAAGATCATAGCGGCGCGACAGTTTTCTGCGCACTTCGCTCTCGGCGCTACCCTGAGGGATCTTCGAACGTTCCCACATGGCGAGATCCGGCCTGCGGGTCAGCAGCAGCGAGCGCACCGAGCCGCCATGGTGCGGCACCACACGCCACAGGCCGACGACTTGGGAGTCGTAGGCGGCCTCGAAACCCGGCCAAGCGCCGGCACACAGATCCAGGAACTCGTCCCAGTTGGATGCCGGCGTGTCGAACCACCGAAAGGCGAAGTTGCCCTGCCGGCGAGGCGGCTCGACCGTCTGCGGGCGCAGGGTGGGGACCATGGCTACGGTGTCATGGCCTACGACTTCGGGGATGGTCGTCAGGAGAGCCGCGACCGCCCTGCCGCCGGTCTCGGCGTCGGACCAGACGGTCATCGCGGTCAACTCCTCCCGCGGTCGGCCGATCTGGGGACGCCAGATGCCGTAGAGCAGGCCGCCGCCCGGCTCGAACAGCTGATTCGCGGCATTCGTCATCTTGTCCGCCACCTCCCTCCACGTGCGCGGGCGCGTGCGGATGTAGTGATGCAGGTAGACGGACATGATGCCTCCCCGGTGCTCTTACGCCCGCCAGTCGTCGCCGAAGTCGGCACGGACCTGCTCCAGGGCGCGTTCGCGGTGCTTGAGCCACCATGCGTACTGAACCGGCCAGTCGTCCATGGCGTCGGACGGTTTACGGCCGAGGGCGATCTCGGCCATCTGCGGCCAGACCGGATTGACCAGCGCTTCGCGTCCGATGGCGATCAGGTCGGCGTCGCCGCGTTGCAGAATGTCCTCGGCGTGGTGGGGATCGAGGATGAGGCCGACCGCGATCGACATCATTTCGGCTTCCTTGCGGACGCGGGCCGCGAACGGCACCTGGAAGCCCCACGTACGCTTGATGCGTGCGGTCGTGGCGGAGCCCTGTAGGCCTCCCGACGAGCAATCGATCAGGTCGATGCCGCGTGCCTTCAGCATCTTCGCGTATGCAACAGTATCGTCCATGCTCCAGCCGCCGTCGAGACCGTCCACGGCCGAAACGCGCAACGATACCGGCATGCCCTTGGGAACGGCAGCGCGCACGGCTTCGGCTACCTCGAGCGGGAAGCGCGTGCGGCCCTCGAGGTCACCGCCATAGGCGTCGTTGCGTTTATTGGAGAGCGGCGAAAGGAACTGGTGGATCAGGTAGCCGTGGGCGTTGTGGATCTCGATGAACTCGAAGCCTGCCTCCACCGCGCGCTTGGCGGCGTCGGCCCAATGGCCAGCCAGTGTCTTCATGTCGGAGACGCTGAGCGCGCTGGGCTTCAACCAGCCTTCTGCCAGTGGCTCTGCGGTGGGGCCGACGACGTCCCAGACTTTGTCTCCGCGTGCGATGTCGGCCGGGGTGAGTGGGCCGTTGCCGTGCCAGGGGCGCTGCATGGAACTCTTGCGGCCACCGTGTGCGAGTTGGATCGACGGCGTGACGTTGACGGATTTCATGAAGTCGACGATGCGCTTCATGGGGGCGATGTGCGCGGAGGACCAAATGCCCAGATCGCCATTCGTGATGCAGCCTTGCTTGGTGACGGCTGTCGCCTCGACCATGACGCTTGACGCGCCGCCCAACGCCAGCCGTCCGTAGTGTGCGAGGTGCCAATCGTTGGCGATGCCCTCGACTGCCGAATAGGTGGCCATGGGCGAGATGATGACGCGGTTCTTCAGTGTGACGTCGCGAATCTCGAGTGGCGTGAAAAGCAGAGGCTTCTTCATCGAGCGTATCGGTCCTGAGTGCTGTGTGGTGATGGCGAGGATCAGGCGGGATGGCAGCAGTCCGCAGTGGGGCTGTCAAGGGCCGTCCCTGCCAAGCGTGCTAAGCTGATGGCTAAAGACTATCACGGCTGTCGCGCTCTGGCCTGCGGGATGTCGTCGCTCGCCGGAGCCTGCGGCCGAAACGCTGCGTACGCGGGGTCGCATCGCCGCCCTAAAATCAGTACTGTGACGGCAACTCTGGGGCATGGCATGAATCACGAGGGAGAACACGAATGCGTTCGATCTTGTCTCTGCTGACGGCTCTGTCGGTCCTGTCGTGCGCGTCGGTGGCCCACGCGGAGCGACGTGTCGCGCTCGTCGTGGGCAACAGCGCTTACACGCATACCGTTGTACTCGACAATCCGCGCAACGACGCCACGGACGTCGCCACGGCGCTGACAGATGTCGGGTTCGACGTCGTATCCGTGTTCGATGCCGACAAGCGCGCGATGGATCAGGCTGTACGAGCGTTCGCGGACAAACTGAGCGGCGCCGATGTCGCGTTGTTCTTCTATGCAGGGCACGGGCTGCAGATCGGCCTGCAGAACTATCTCGTGCCCGTCGATGCGCAACTGCGGCGCGAGCGGGATCTCGAATTCGAGGCCGTGAAACTCGAGCAGGTTCAGCGGCAGATGGAGATGGATCGCGAAGGCAAGACGTCGATC
>VFQT010005116.1_pt1 | contig 10260 bp, 10 predicted proteins | sample 3512381 | NCBI WGS metagenome assembly VFQT01 (sample SAMN10412376, study PRJNA504923) | tailings metagenome | isolation source: Relicate 2 Philex TSF3 active mining site | place: Philippines: Tuba, Benguet | collected 2017-08-29 | reverse complement strand
AACTAATAGAAGTGCCGCCCAGCGCTTAACTGAAGAAGGCTGAACCATAATCGAATTCTAACTCGACAATCCGTGCATTCCCTGGGAGCCACATTCCGTTTAAATTCCGTTCAACGGACGGAAACGGACGGAAATGGGCATATCTGCAAAGGGTGGCTTGACTAATGAAATACTGGGGTACATTGCCACTCAGGCTCCATATAGAGGTATTGCAACATAACTACGGATCAGAAGGTTGGGGGTTCGAGTCCCTCCGAGCGCGCGAAACCCGAGAAGAATTTCACGACTTCTCGGGTTTTACCTCTTAAAAGGCAGTTGTGTAGGCATTAATGGCTGGCTGGCCACCAAGGTGAACATACAAAACCTTGCTGCCAGCCGGGAAGTAACCCTCACGCACCAAATCAATTAGTGCCGCAATGCTTTTACCTTCATAGACGGGATCGGTAATTACGCCTTCTGTTCGACCCAGGTGCTTGATGGCCTCAATGGTTCTTGGACCAGCAACGCCATAAATACCGTCGTGCCAGCGGTCCAGCAAAACTATTTCTTCATCGGCAATCTCTCGCCCTAGCTCAATCGCTTTAGCGGTTCTTCTTGCAATTCTGGCAATTTGATCCCAAGTTTGTTGGACTGTGGCTGATGCATCAATGCCAATGACATCTTTTGCTCTGTTGGAATGAGCAAGACCTGCAATCATGCCACCTTGCGACGAGCCAGTAACAGAGCAAACAATAAAGTTGTCAAACTTGAAACCCAACTCTTTTTCTTGATCTTCAAGCTCAAAGGCCCAGCGGGCAAAGCCGTGTCCACCCAGTTCGTGGTCGCTAGCGCCTGCTGGAATTGCGTAGGGCTTGCCTCCTCGATCTTTGACATCCTGGATTGCTTTTTCCCAAGACTCTCTGAATCCGATGTCAAAGCCAGCTGGATCGAGTCTGACTTCTGCTCCCATGATTCTTGACAGAAGAATGTTGCCGGTCTTTTCATAGTTGACCTCATCCCAATCAACCCAATGCTCTTGAACCAAGACAGCTTTCAAACCCAACTTTGCTGCAACTGCAGCAACCTGCCTGGTGTGATTGGACTGCACACCACCAATTGAAACCAAAGTGTCGCAACCTTGGTTAACGGCTTCTGCCGCCAGATATTCAAGTTTTCTAGTTTTGTTTCCGCCATAGGCAAGGCCGGAATTCAGGTCTTCGCGCTTTGCCCAGATCTCAACTTCACCACCTAAGTCTTCGGTTAGGCGATCCCATTTCTGAACAGGGGAAGGACCAATGGTTAGTGGGATGCGGGGAAAGGATTCAAGCTTGGCTCTAGACATGCCACCAATGTAGTTGATTGCAGGATGAAAATTGCAGAACTGAATTTCAGTGCGTTGCCATTTCTCCGCTTCTGGGGATAGGAAGCGTCGCTGTGAAGTTATTGGAAACTCCACCGGCCAGGCTCCAGTCCTTAGTTAGCTGAGAGATCATTTCATAACCCAAACCGCCAGCAGCTCCAGCTGGAACCACCTTTCCGTTGTTGCCAGCAACAATTGACAAATCTCCCTCGGGATTTAGATAACAATTGATCCAGAACTTGTTTGCGCCACCATGGCGATTAGCGTTGCTAATGAGTTCTTTAGTAATTTCAACCAGGCAGGTTGTTGAAGTTTGACTCTTAGCCAGTGCGGCTGCAGCACTGGGAGCAATTTGGTATTCAAAATCACAAACTCCTTGCCAGGTATCGGCAATTTCCGAAAACAATTCGTCCGCAGGTTGGTCAAATGTTGGAGGACTGACCAAGACAGTCTTCGCTCTTTCTATGTCCGCTCTTACAGCTAGCTTTAGCTCGTCGGTTGGCTTATTAGCCATCTCCAGTCTCGATGAGGCAACGGTTAGAGCCCCTTGAACGGTTCCATGAATGATGTAAGACCACTTACGCTGCGCAACCCAGACCGCTTGGTCTAACAGGTCAAGTTCGTGTCTGATCTCAGCATTGACTCTGAGAATTTCAGCTGCGTTTTCGTCTCTAGTTCTTTGTAGCGCAAACCAGGCAGTAGCAGCGATGCAGGTAAAGATCAATACACCAGCAGCAGTAAAAGTCGTAAGACCAACCAGCGGATACTGAAGCGAAAGATTATGCACCACAATTCCAGTTGGCACATAAGCAATGGCACTCACTACTGCTGGGATGTTCAGCACAAATGCAATTGGCAATTTCTTACGACTCAACCCAAACTGCAATAGACGTCCAATTATCGGGTAACTGAGAGATACTGCAGCAACCAACAAGGCATTGGCCAAACCTGCCTTGGATGCAACCGTGAAAACAATGTTTGGGATTGCAATGACATAGGAGGCGATGAAACTCGAGTCAATTCTTGGAATTACCTTCAAATTCCAGATGTCCCGCATTGTGCTTTTTTGAAGCTGTGCAGTGGACTTGTTTCGAAGAATTTGAACTCGAGATTGCAATTCCCGGCTGAGTGGTCGAACTTGATTTCGAACCAGCGCCTGGATCTGCAGCTTTAGCGCTGAGGTTTCTACAGAGTCTAAAACTCTTTCGCTGGACTGAGCTATGCGATCTAGCTCTGCGCCAAGCGTGGCATTAGCTTTTTTATGTAGCTCACTCTCAACATCAGATGCAACCGCGATTGTGGTCGACTTTTGTTCCGCAAGTCTGAGCGATACGCGATTGAGTTCTTCAACTACTTGGACATGGTTGCTATATGAAAGCGACATAACTGCAGCAATAACCATGTAGACCGCTGCAATCGAAAGATCTCCTGCAATTCTCTCTTGAAAATTTGGAAGGGATTCGTCCCCATGAATCAAGAGCATCAAAACTAAGCTCTTCGCTGCAGCTGCAATTATTGCTGCAGCTATCAGCGAGATAGAGCGTGCGGCGTTGCTTCCCATTCTCCGAACAACTAGAAACAGGACAGCAAAGACAAGTAGAAAGATTGCAATTGATGTTGGTGAATAGACAAGAAGCCAAGGGAATACATGTGAGCTTCTCTGTCCTTCGTAACCAACATCGGTCAGAAACAAGATGACTGCCAGCGCCATCAGCATATTTGGATTTAGCCCCTGAAATCGACCAAGTCCCGCGCTAACTAGCGAGGCTAGTTTCTGAGTAGATTGCGGGAACAGGCGATCTTTCATTGAACAGGGCCTGCAGTCTTTAAATATTTGATTGCTGCCTGCACTCTTTTCTCAGGTCCCGCATCTTCATCAATTCCAAGAGCTTGGAAAGCACGAACCAAAATCATTCTCACTGCACGAACGGTCGTTCCTCTAATGTCGGCAATTTCTTCATTGGACTTGCCTTGAGCTAGCAGGCGGACAACATCAAGCTGAGATCGTGACAGCTCTGATAGCGGATTATTGGCTTGTAAATCATCTCGGTAATCACTTCCGCGACCGCGGGAAACTTCCTTGATGATTGTGTCCAAGGCAGCGGTGTCGCCCATTCGGCTTTTCACCAAATATGCATATCCACTCGGCAGATCTTTTCCTGTTCGACCAGCAAGTTTTGGTTCAACCAGGTTGGTTAGAAAAATAATGGCAATCGCTGAATTGAGAGCTCGTAGATTGGCAGCAAGGTCAAACCCGTTAGGACCTGCGCCTAAGTCAACATCGATGATGGCAACATCGGCATCAAAGGATTGACAGATTTTTCTTGCATCGGACGCAGATTCAGCTGATTTTGTCTCGTAACCAAGTGACTTAATCACTTCTGTGAGCAAAGAGCGCACCAGGGGTTCATCATCGACGATCAGCACCCGGAGCTTGAATTCCACCCGACTAGAATGCCAGATACGGAAACACGAACATTTAGACCTAGTTCCCTCTCAGGAACATCTCGAAATGGCGAGTTTCTAGTTGATACAGACTTACCCAACTGAGCCGGAGACCAAGGATGCCCTTTAGCTTTTTCTCAACCCGAATGGGTGGAAAGCTCAACGACGCCTACCCCTCACATATCCAGAGCTGGGCCAATCGACTCAAGTCATCTGTCGAGACCGATGACCTAGAAGACCTGAAGAAAAAGTACGAAAACATGCCACTGCGCAGGACCAGCAATAAGCCCACTCCTGCCAAAAAGCCCAAAAAAGGCCGCTAATTGGACGTTTCCTCAGCAGAATATTTCTGACTGAGACCCCCTTGTCTGAGGTAGCCTTAACACACATTCGCTAACGAGCCCTAAGGGACCAATGACCCAAGCTGACTCCACTCTTGTAGTCCTAGCTCTGCTAGCCGTAGCTGGTTTTATGGTTTACCTAGTCTTCTTCACGGGTGATGGATATAAAGGAATCCTGGAAGACCTAAAGAGCCTTTCTAACAAGAAGAAAGAAAGATTCCCAGTTCCAGTCTTTGACAGATCCAAGATTGAACTTCCAAGACCCAAAAAACCAAAGATTCAAGACCCTGTTCGCGAACCAATTAACTTCAACGAACAGCAGCTGAGAGACTGGGCCGACCAGCTTCAGCAGTCCATCAAAGAAATTAGAAAAGAAGCTAGTGAGCTGGCAAAGGCATATAACGCAATGCCACCTTCCCTAATTGAAGATCCGAGCAAACCAAAGCCTAAGCCGACTGCCAAGAGGACTCCAGTCAAAAAGACAGCCAAGAAGCCAGTAGCCAAGAAGCCAGCGGTCAAAAAGGCTACTGCTGCAAAGCCTAAGAAAAAGCCAGCTACCAAGAAGAAAGGTAGGTAGGTTCCCAATCCAGACGGTTTGGGCTACCCTTTAGAACATGAGCGAGCCAACTAAGAAGGTCTTTTCAACCGCTGTCGGCGGATACAGCCGAACCGAAGTTGACGAATACATCGCCTGGCTGAGAAAGACCATGGCTGAGCTTGAGTCTTACAACTCCCTTGCAGTTCGAGAGCAGAACTCACTGCGTGAAAGAGTTGTTCAGCTAGAAGAATCACTAAAACTTGCCAAGTCTCCTGGTTATGCCCAACTTGGTGCTCAGTTTGAGCAGACCCTTCGTCTTGCAGAATCAGAAGCAGCGAAGCTTGTAAACGATGCCGGCAAAGACGCAGTGCGCATCAGAGAAACTGCCAAGGCAGAAGCTGAGCGAATCAAGTTTGAAGCAGAAGAATTCGCCAAGCCAGTTGTTGACGGCGCTAACCGCGAAGCACGCCGATTGGTGATGCAGGCAAGAAAGCAGTCAGAAGAAATTCTTGAGCAGGCGCAGGATGAACTTCGTCAAGTTCAGGCAGAGCGCGCGCAGCTTCAAAAAGAAGCCAACGTCATCAAGTCAGAAGCTGACAACCACGTTGCTCAAGTCAAGGCAGAACTGCAAGCAGAAGTTGAGCGCATTCAAACTGAGAATGCAAGACTCCTAAAGCGCAATGCTGACATTGAAGCTGAGATCAGAACCAAGATTGATGACGGCGAGAAGCAAGCGCTGGAACTTTTCCGCAAGATTCAAAGTGAATCGCAGGAAATGCACGACAAGGCAGAGCGTGAACTTCGTGCAGCAACCGCTGAAGCTGCTTCTTTGATTGAGAATGCAGAACTAACTTTGGAGAACGCTCGCAAAGAAGCAGATCGCATTGCTCAAGAATCGCAGTCAATGGCAGCCGCACTTCTTGCTGATGCACGTGCTCGTGCCGAGAAACTTGCAGTTCGCTCCCTCGACATCACGCGCGAAGCAATAGCTGAAGCTGAATACCGACTAGCAAAACTTCCTTCTCAGCAAAACTCCATCCAAGAGTTCCTCGCTGAAACTCGCTCGATGCTAACCCCAGAGCAAGAAGTTCTAATTTCTAGAAGAAAGAGCTTGGACCAGGCAATTTCACAACCGCTTGAAGCCGAGCTAATTGAAGAGTCTGACGACAAGTAATTAGAGCAAAGCTCTAATTGCATTCATCGCTCCACCCATCACAGCCGGCATTCCGCCGCCCGGGTGAACAGAAGCACCAACCCGATAAAGCCATGGCCGAAGCGGCGAGTGATAGCTGGGGGAATGGAATGGGCCAGATTGCCAAAGCGGATTCTTCTTGCCATAAATAGCTCCCAGCGGACCGCCAATTGAAGCAAAGTACTGCGGATGCAGAATCTCATAGCTTTCAAACAGCGAATCAATTCCTGCTTCAAGTCCAATCGCTTTTGAAATTCGATTTAACTCTTTGCTCACCCACGGTGTTTTCAGATCGGCTTTTTCTCCATCAGCAGCCGCCGTTAGTAAAACCGCAACAGTTGGTTTGCTGTTCTGGTAAATCTCACCTGGCAGGTAGTAATTCACAAATGCCATGGTTTGATCGGGCTGCTGGTTTGTCTTGAGTCTCGAATACAAGTCTTTGGGCTCGTCTGGCATCACAACCGAGTGTGTGACAGTTGAAGCAGGCAGCGGCTTTTTCAAGACAGCGTAGATTGCTACTCCCGAGCAGGAACGAGACTTAGCGGCAGCAGGCCTGCTACCCGTTAGCAGCTGCTGAGTTATTTCATTGTCGACAGCTGAAATCACCAGGTCGCAGCTGTATGTCTTTTCTTCAGTTACAACTTGTCCTTTACGGATCGCCGTCACCTTGGAGCCGAGGTTAATCTCAGTTCCCGCTTTGATTGCAAGCTCAGCCAAATACTGAGGAAGTTGATTTACCCCACCCTCCGGCACCAAGATTCCCTGCTCAGACATAATGGCTGTGACCGATGCATAAATAGGAAGTGTCTGATCAGGTGCAACACCTGCATTCAGCGTGTGAATGGCTATTAGTTCCTTTAGTCCCTCGGGCATCCAATCCAATGAGTCAAGGTATCTCTTGGTGTTTAGCTTTCCGCCATAAACAGAGAGCAACTTGTTTAGTGAGCTTAAGATTTTGGTGTCTAGCGGGTGCGAGGTTAGAAGCTTTGCAATTGCTGGTTCAAGTGGCGCGTGCTCGTTTACAAATCTCTCCCAGGCCCGATACCAGGGGTGATTGGTTGGAATGGGGATGTCTATTGCATCACCGCGAAAGAAATACCTTCCAACTTCTGGTAGTCGTAGGAACTTGGGAGGGTTTTCAACCTTTCCACCAAGCGATGCATATTTATCCAGCACCTGCTGCCAGACCTGCGAGAAGGTGACCAAAGACGGCCCACTATCAATGATCTGGCCATTCATTTGGAATCTTCTGCTCTTGCCACCAACCCAGGTGCCCTGCTCAAGCACTGTCACCCTGTGACCTTTTTGGGCGAGTAGAGCCGCTGCCGTTAGACCACCAAAACCAGCCCCAACTATGACAATTGATTTACTCATAAGACATTGAATAGAACATAAAGCATGACCAGCTGAACACCGGCAACCGTTCCCGCGACATAGGGAAACGCAATTGAATACTTATAAACATCATGTGCTTTTTGTGGAGTGGGTTCACGCCAGACAGAAACTATCAAGTAGCTAGAGATTGCTAGGTTAACGAGCGCCACCGGCAGATTCACCATAAAGAAAATAATTGTTGAAAGCATCCACCAAGCACCCGACCAGATCAGCGTGCCCTTGACTCCAAGGTGAACAGCGGTTGTTCTGATTCCAGTTTCACTGTCCTGTGGAATATCTTGAATGGCGTCATAAGCATGTTTAGCTATGGACCAAACCATCAGTGCAACTACCGCTGCCCACATTGGTTCGTAACCAAGTGCTAGCGGAACGAAGGCAAGCGGGAAAGCGTAGTCGGTATTAGAAAAGCTATCCAAGAATGGTCTGGCTTTGAACCTAAGCGGCGGTGCTGAGTAGAAGGTGAAGAACAGAGCGTAGGCCAACATCCACCAAAAAGCGGCAGGTGGCAGAGTGAGAGCAAAGTAAATCAGGAACGGCACGTTGGTGGCAATCACACCAATCCAGATTGGCTTCACCTCATGCGGGAAGATGTGGGCTCCTTCATAGGAACCCTTGCGGGCATTGATGTTGTCGGTTTCCTGATCGAAGATGTCGTTGATGCCGTAAATCAAAAGGTTGAAGGGGAACGTCACCCAGATCAGGATGGGCAGGATTTCCCAGGTCCAAAGCTGGCCAGTCAGCCACATCCCCATGACCGTGGTTCCAATAGTGTTCACCCACAGAACTGGCCTGGAGATTTCAATTAGCCGCTTCAGCACCCCCCAAGCCTAAGCGCAATCAAGAAATTCACTTATGTGCAGATTGAGGCGGTAGCATTCACCATTGTGAGAAGTAATAATTGGCACATCCGCTCAGCTCTGAGCACCAATGTGAAGGTATAAATGGCAACTATTACTCCTCTTATTCCGCCGGCTCAAGGCAAAGTCTCTGATGACAAGGCCTCGGCCATGGCCGCCCTGGAATCCCTGCTCGCTATTCGTTTCTTTGAAGAGGCAGTAGATGGGCTGTTCGCCAGAGGCCTGATGCATGGCACCATGCACCTTTCTATCGGGCAGGAGGCTGTCGCAACTGGTGTTTGTGCAGCGCTGAGACAAACCGACTTCATTACCTCCACTCACCGCGGTCACTCGCACTGCATTGCCAAGGGTGCTGATCTCACTCGCATGATGGCAGAACTACTTGCCAAGCAGACCGGCTATTGCCGTGGGCGCGGCGGCTCCATGCACATCGCCGATGCAAAAACTGGGAACCTCGGTGCCAATGGAATTGTTGCCGGCGGAATTCCAATCGCAACCGGTGCAGCGCTCGCCCAGAAACTAAAGAAGACTGACAGCGTCGTTGTCAGTTTCTTCGGAGATGGTGCAACCAACGAAGGCGCATTCCACGAAGCTCTCAACCTGGCATCGGTTTGGGAACTCCCAGTGATCTTTGTTTGTGAAAACAATAAATACGGAATGAGCTTCTCAACCGCCAAAAGCATGAAGGTTGAAAAGATTTCTGATCGCGCTGCTTCCTATGCGATGCCTGGTGTAACTGTTGATGGCAATGACGTTGATGCTGTCTACGAAGCTGCGAAAGAAGCAGTGGAGCGAGCAAGAGCAGGCAAGGGACCAACTTTGATTGAGTGCGTTACCTACCGCCACAAAGGCCACTCCAAGAGCGACAAGAACCTCTACCGCACCAAAGAAGAGATTGAATTCTGGAAGACCAAGGACCCAGTTGGCAAGTTCGAGACTCTGCTGGTTGAAAAAGGCATTCTCACCAAAGAGCAAACTGAACAAATCACTGAAAAAGTTCGAAACGAAATCAGGAATGCCATTACCGAAGCATCCGCTGCTCCTGACTCTGACCCAGCCGAGCTAATCACTTCAGTCTTTCGGGCGGTGAACTAATGAGCGAAAGAATCATTACTTACGCCGAAGCCATCCGCGAAGCCATTGGCCAGTCGATGGAAAAAGACCCAAACGTTTTCATGCTCGGTGAAGATATCGGAGTTTATGGCGGAGCATTCGGAGTTTCTGGTGATCTCTATCACCGCTTCGGTGAAGAACGAGTGCGGGATACGCCCATATCGGAAATGGGAATTGTTGGCGCGGCCGTTGGCGCAGCGCTAGTTGGAATGAAACCAATTGTTGAAATTCAGTTCTCTGACTTCACCGCTCACGCCATGGACCAAATCGTGAACCAGGCAGCCAAGATTCACTTCATGCTTGGTGGGGAGCTATCAGTTCCAATGGTGCTCAGAGCACCATCGGGTTCTGGAACTGGTGCTGCAGCTCAGCACTCACAGAGCCTAGAGACTTGGTTTGCTCACGTTCCAGGTTTGAAGGTTGTTCTTCCGAGCTCACCATTTGAAGCCAAGGGGCTTTTACTTGCAGCAATTGAAGACCCAAACCCTGTAATCGTGTTAGAGCACAAGCTTCTATACAAAACCTCTGGGCATGTGCCAGAAGAGATGTACACATCTCCAATTGGAGTCTCCAAAGTCCTACGTGAGGGTAAAGACCTCACCATCGTTGCAACAGGCGTTATGGTTTCGAGGTCATTGGAAGCGGCAGCAATTCTTGCTGAAAAGGGCATTGAAGTAACCGTGATTGATCCACGAACTTTGTCACCGCTGGACATGGGTCCAATCAACGATTCCATTTCACAAACTGGAAGAGTGTTGCTGGTGCAGGAAGCACCAAAGCACGTTGGCTTTGTTGCAGAAATTGCAGCAAGAATTTCAGAGGGTCCTGCCATCTACTCACTAACCGAACCAGTAAAGAGATTGTGTGGTTTGGATGTTCCAATTCCTTATGCCCCACAGCTTGAAAAGTCAGTTGTTCCACAGCTGCCCGACATTGTCTCTGCCGCCGAAGAACTGATGAGGGGCGTCTAATGCCAAAGACACCGGTAGTCATGCCAAAGATGAGCATGACAATGACCGAAGGTGAAGTGGTTGAGATCA
>VFQT010005115.1_pt1 | contig 10262 bp, 10 predicted proteins | sample 3512381 | NCBI WGS metagenome assembly VFQT01 (sample SAMN10412376, study PRJNA504923) | tailings metagenome | isolation source: Relicate 2 Philex TSF3 active mining site | place: Philippines: Tuba, Benguet | collected 2017-08-29 | reverse complement strand
GCAGTGGCTCTCTTTAGTAACCATCACAAGCGCTCGTTTTGGCACCGAGTTGTCGCGGAGATTCAATTCGGGCTTAAATCTCGCTAACCCCGCGGATAAGACCTCATGAGACTTTAAAAGCGTTGCCCCGGAATCGAACCGAGTCCGCATGACGAAAGTATTCGTTACCGGATCGGTAAATTGCTGATTTTCGATGATGTTTCCATCAGCTGCTAGGACTGAAGTAGTCATTGCATGGACGATGCCTGGTTGATCGGCGCATTTCAGGGTCGCAATGAGATCCATCGCCAGATTCTACCGGTGATAAATCAATGGTTTATCTGGAATCGCTTCAAGAAACGGGGCGCCCACCAATTCCACTCACCGAATAGCCGCATCAGTGCTGGGACCAATAGCGCTCTGATCAACGTGGCATCCAAGAGGATAGCGAAGGCGATCCCAAAGCCCATCATCTTGATTGACGTTACGCCACTGATTATGAATGCGGCAAAGACGATTGCGAGGATGAATGCCGCTGCGGTGATTATTCGAGCAGACTTCTGCAGCCCCTGAGCTACCGATTCGACATTAGAGCGACCAGCATCGTGCTCCTCTTTGATGCGAGAGAGTAAGAAGACTTCGTAATCCATTGAGAGACCAAAGGCGACAATTGCCACTAGGACAAGTGAACTAGTGTCTAGAGTCCCGGTATTGATGAAGTCACCAACCAGGAAAGTGAACCGGCCATCAATGAAGATTGCGGTCAATACACCAATAGTTGCTCCCAAAGAGAGGAAATTTAGAAGTATTGCCTTGATTGGAAGTAACACCGAGCCGGTGAAGGCAAAGAGAAGCAAGAGTACGGTTATTGAGATCCAGAGAATGACCCAAGGCATGGTTCTGGCGATGCCATCTTGAGTATCGGCGTAATCAGCTGCGAAACCACCAATCAAAACCTCAGTCGGGCTATCAATCATTCGGATTCGATTGATCAGATCCTGTGCCTCCGGAGTGCGCGGTGGCATCTCGTGAATAGCAACCAATCGGATGCTCTCACCACGGACATCCAGTTCTCCGACTCGTGCAATACCGTCGACGCTGCTCAATTCTTCGGCAAATTCTGTTACGGCATTTAGGTTATTGGAGCCAACCGGGAAGATAATTTCAATTGGATTGCTCTCTTGTCCAGGGAATTCTTCCTCGATAAATGCTGAAGCTTGGTAAGCGGGATCGCTTGCGGGGAGTACTCGACTATCGACTTGAGAGAACTTCACATTTGTAACTGGAGATAAGAGGACTCCTATTACAAGTGCGGAAAAAGCAACGACCGGAATCGGACGACGCATCACAAATCGCGCTAGTTTCGCCCAGCCACCATCATCCTTGGGCTTGATTCCACTTTTTCTTACTACTCCCTTGTTAACCCGTTCGCCGAGCAAACCGAGGATTGCGGGTAGTGGTATTAGTGCACCAACCACAGCAAGTGCAACGACAATTGCTCCGGCATAGCCCATCGAGCGGAGGAAGTTCATTGGGAAGAAGGCCAGGGAGATCAAGGTGAGTATTACAGTCAATCCCGAATAGAAGACGGTTTTGCCAGCGGTCTTTAGCGTAATCACAATTGCATCTTCTTTGGTCCGACCACGATGTAGTTCCTCGCGAAATCGATTGACGATGAGCAATGCGTAATCGATGCCTAGCCCTAGCCCAAGCCCGGTAGTGAGATTTAGAGCGAAAACGCTGATATCAGTCACAAAGGTGAGGAGATAAAGGAAGAGGAAAGTGCCAAGAATCGCAGTTATGCCTATTACGAGCGGCATAGCCGATGCTGCCATTGCCCCGAATACCAATACGAGTAAAAGGAAAGTCAATGGAATCGAGATTGCTTCGGAGATCTTTAGATCATCTTGAATGCGACTATTGATGGCATTGGCGAAGATTGCACCGCCACCCGTGCGAACTCGTAGGCCCTCATATTCGCCTTCGTACTTATCTTGGTAATAGCCGCCAGATCGATCAACCTCAGTGAAATCATCAGACTTTAAATAGACGAAGATGTAGGCGGCGCTTTCATCCTTACTCTTGAATCCAGGAGGACGACCAGCTGACCAATAGGAGATAACGCTCTCAGCAGTAGGTTCGCCGCGAAGCTGGGTTTCCAAGTCCGTTGCCTTCCTCACCACATCTGCATCATCCACGGTCCCAACTTGAGTCTGGAGAGTGAGTACGACTGCTGGGTCCTTTACATTGAAAGTCTCATTCAAGTATTCCCAGACCTTCGCGGAATCACTCTTCGGATCGGAATAACCACCGGAATCCAATTTGGCAAACACCTGAATGCCAATCGCTCCGGATAATGCAACGAATACCAGTGAGAGTATGAAGAGAGATTTGCTACGTCGAGCAATCAAATGACCGAGTCGTTCGAACATGGTGCCATACTAAGCGAGTGAGCGAAATGTTGCCTTCTGTCACTCAAGATGAGATAGACCTCTCAACTGATGAGCGACGTGATGATGAGATCAAAGGCGATAAGCCGCCTCATCACGGTTAGTCTGCGGAGGAACTACTTTCAGTCTTACTTTCGCTCTTGGTGGTGCTTCCAGATCGCGAGTCCGTTTTATAAAAACCAGAACCCTTGAAGACGACTCCGATATTCGAAAAGACCTTTCGGACCTTACCGGTGCACTTCTCACAACTCTCGATTGGAGCGTCGGAGAATGCCTGAACAACTTCAAATAGATAGTTGCATGACTCACATTGATACTCGTAGGTCGGCACGGCGTAATCTTAGGTTCGTGGCAGAGACGGCGCTAATCGGGGAGAGCTGTGATAGTTGATATCGCGAACACCTTAGCCGGCGCGGCGACGGTCGGCCTCTTATTCGCACTCGCCTTTCTGACCCCTGAAGTGGCAGGGGAAATCAAGTCATCACTTTCGCTCCGAAGATCAATTCGCTGGATTTCCTCGCTATGGGTTGTTACTTCAATCGCAGAAATATTGAGAACCCTCGCTGACCTATTTGATACTTCGATTGCGAGCATCTTGGAATTCAACACAATCCGTTCTTATGTAACTCAGACCACTCTTGGTGAACTACAACTTCTAGAGGTTCTTGTTTCGCTACTAGTTTTCTTTTCCTTAATTCGAGTCCGAAGAACTGGTGGTGCAATCGCAATATTCTTGATTGCAACTATTGGAGTGATTGCACCATTATTCCAAAGTCATTCCAGCCAAGCGGGAAGTCATGGATTGGCGATTGGTTCTCTAATAATCCATGTGATCGCATTATCAATCTGGTCGGGGTCGGTTGTAACTCTTGCCATGATGGCGCCGGGAGAACGCGAATTGGCGTTACCACGCGTTTCAAGCGTAGCAACTTGGTCACTCGCAACTATGGTCGCGACCGGAGCAACCAGTTCGCTACTGCGACTGGGATTCACCGAAAGCTGGCTAACGCCGTATGGCGCGATGATCACTCTGAAATTAGGGCTCCTCGGAGTAATAATCACTCTTGCCCGAAAAATCCGATTTACCGTGGAGCCAGAAAACCTCTTGAAATTTGAGAGCGCACTTCTGTTCGTTGTTATCACTATTGGAGCGGTGCTTTCTAGATTCACTCCCGAACCATCTAGTGAGCTCCCATATGACCGAGCGCGGGAGTTGGTTGGAATAACGATGCCAGCTGAACCAACGCTGATGCGCGTCTTCTTCGAATATGAAGCTGATGGCCTGATCTTGGGCTCATTGATCTTCTTGACAGCCCTCTACATTCGAGGAGTAATTTCCTTGGTCCGCCGGGGCGATAAGTGGCCAGTTGGTCGCACCATCTCATTTGCAATCGGTATTTCGCTCTTGGATTATGCGACCAGCGGTGGGCTGGGCCTTTATTCCGTCTTCTCATTTCAGTATCACATGATCGCGCATATGGTCTTAAGCATGATTGCGCCTATCGCATTGGTGTTGAGCGCTCCGATGACACTTGCGTTACGGACTTTACCTATTGGGCGAACTAGCGAAGAACGTGGCTTGCGCGGTTGGGTATTGACGTTGATACATTCACGGTTCGCACGAATCTGGACCCATCCAGTATTCGCGCTGGCGCTCTTCGATGGCTCGCTCTTCGCTCTATATTTCACACCGTTATTCAGCGATCTGATGTCAAGTCATTTCGGTCATCTCTTGATGAATCTTCACTTCATCGGCGTTGGGTTCCTCTTTTTCTACGTGATTATCGGAATCGACCCAAATCCAAGGCGAACCCATCATCTAGTTAGAATGATCATCTTGCTTGCGGCAATGAGTATTCATGCCTTCTTCTCCATCGCTCTCATGTCTTCTACGACCTTGATCGATGGTGGATACTACGAGGCGCTACAGAGACCATGGGCTACCGACTTACTAGCCGATCAAGAACTAGGTGCTGCTATCGGCTGGGCGATGGGGGAGATTCCCATAGTCGCAGCATTGATTGCGACCTTCATCCAGTGGATGCGTGCCGATCGCCGGGAAGCTAAGCGTGCGGATAGGAACGAGCAGGAATTGGCTGAATACAATGAATATCTCCGTAAACTCGCGGAACGAAATCCGGACTCATAGGATTGTGCGATGAGCGATCTTTTCAGACTGCCCGATGAATATGAAGCGTTGAGAGAGAGCGTTCGTGCGCTCGCAGAGAAGAAGATAAAGCCATTTGCACATGATGTTGATGCGAATGCGCGATTCCCGCAAGAAGCCTTCGATGCGCTTCAAGGGGCAGGTTTAGCAGCAGCACACGTACCAGTTGAATTCGGCGGCGAGGGCGCTGATGCGCTGGGCGTTGTGATTATCATCGAAGAAGTTGCTCGAGTCTGTGCGTCATCTTCTTTGATACCGGCAGTAAATAAATTGGGATCAGTTCCGCTAATGCTCGCTGGCACCACCGAGCAGAAAGCGCGCTGGCTAAAACCGTTAGCCGAAGGTAAAGGTTTTTCCTACTGCTTATCCGAATCCGAAGCTGGCTCTGATGCCGCGGCTATGAAGACGCGGGCAGTAAAGCAAGGTGATGATTGGGTAATAAATGGCAGCAAGAAGTGGATCTCCCACGCCGGTTTCTCGGAGTTCTACACCGTATTGGCGAGTACCGATCCAGATAAAGGCGCGAAAGGAATCAGCGCTTTCATAGTTGAGAAGAGTGATTCCGGAGTTTCGTTTGGCGCTCCTGAGAAGAAGATGGGTTTCAAGGGTTCTCCAACCCGCGAGGTCTATTTCGACAATGTAGTGATTGGCGATGATCGCAGGCTCGGAGAAGTTGGTAGTGGATTCGCGCTTGCGATGAAGACCTTGGATCACACACGAATAACGATCGCAGCTCAAGCGTTGGGGATAGCCCAGGGCGCATTCGAAGTTGCTGCGAACTACGCCAAAGAGCGTCGCCAATTTGGCAAGGCCATCTTTGATTTCCAAGCTGTGCAATTCATGTTGGCCGATATGGCCATGGAAATCGAAGCTGCCCGGCAATTGACATATGCCGCTGCAGCTAAGAGTGAACGAGTTGATGACGACTTGACCTTCTTCTCGGCTGCCTCTAAATGTTTCGCTACTGATGTGGCGATGAAAGTGACCACTGATGCGGTCCAAGTCCTAGGCGGATATGGCTATGTGAGTGACCACCCGGTCGAGCGGATGATGCGGGATGCGAAATTGACCCAAATCTACGAGGGCACGAACCAAATCCAGCGCCTAGTAATGGCGCGCAATCTAAAAACGCACTAATCGATTGGGTAGCAGCGCCGCATCCATCTTTAGATCGTGCGGTTCTGTCGGAATCGAATCAAACAATTCCTCGCCATGGATCATGGCTATCCGCCAAGCACTGGTTCGACTTAGCGCGCGATCGTAAGAACCAGCACCTTGGCCGAGCCGATTGCCAAATCCATCTAGCCCCAAGGTTGGGACGATCACCAGATCGATTTCACCTTCAAAGTTTTCACCTGGTGGGACTTCAATTCGATTCTCAATCTTCAATTCGCTCTCGCCATCCCAGGGTATGAAGTGAAGATCCTTATCTGGGAGCAATCTGGGAAGGAGTAATTTCTTGCCACGAGCCAATATCACTCTGTTTATCTCCTGGGTATCTGGTTCGTCGCCGTAGGAACGATAACTTGCAATGACTTTTGCATCTTTAAATTCAGAAGTTCCGATGAGCGGGCCAAGATCAAAATGGATTTTTCGTCCCATCCGTGCAGCCCGAATCCTCAATCGCAATTCACTCTTGCTCAGTTCCACGGGATTAGCGTAGGTTCAAAGTAGGGTTTGGGCGTGAGTGAATCTATTCGAGTAGGGGAGCTGGCGACCCAATTACTTTCGCTGGCGCGGCCACTTGCCGCATTTGATATGCCGCTGCTCGATTCGCATGGCGCCACTCTCGCAGAAGATATCCACGATGGTGGCCGAGTCGTTCTCAGATCGGGCGTTCGAATCCGAGCGACTCAGATTGGTCTAGCTGCTGCGCTTGGCAGAGATCATCTGCCGACGCGGCCACAACCGCGGGTGGTTGTCATATCTGCCGGCGCCGATCTGGTTGAGCCTGGCAAGCCGCTCGATTCACCCACCGAAGAGTATGAAACTAATTCCTGGCTTTTGACGACAGCAGTGAAGGAAGCTGGGGCGGTTGGTTATAGAGTGACAACTATTCCGGAGACGCCAGACTCTTTGAAGGATGTCATTGAGGATCAATTAGTTAGAGCAGATCTCATAGTGATTTGCGGCGAGCGGCATGATGAATCATTCGAACTTATCTACGGCGTCCTGAGTAGATTAGGTGAAGTAAAGAGCGTGCAACCAAGTATCGAAGGTAGCGAACGGCACGCTTACGGAACTATCGGCCCGGATAAGACGCCAGTCGTAGCGCTCCCGGGAGATCCGATTGCGGCATATATCTCCACCGAACTCTTCATCCGACCGATGATAAGAAGCATGATGGGCCTTTACGATATTCATCGCCCGATAATCAAAGCTCGCTTGGTCAATGAAGTAATTAGTGATTCTGGTAAACACGCTTTCATCCGTGGGATCCTCTCCAATGAGAGTGAGATTCCAAGGTCAATTACCGCGATTCCTAATCAGGGTGATTTAGTTGGATTATCCGATGCAACTGGCTTGATAGTGCTAGCCGAGGATGTGACGGTTGCCCGTGTGGGAGAAGAAGTCGATGTACTTGTGATAGAGCGTCGCTTCAATTAACCATGGGTAGTTGGCCAGTTGTTTTGCGGGATGGTGATCTGACTCTCAGGCCGCTTCGATTCCGCGATCGACGACGCTGGTTGAGCGCTCGCGCCCGAAATCGCGATTGGTTGTCACCGTGGGAAGCAACCACGCCACTTGTAGCGGAGCAGAAGGATTTGCCGACCTATGTCGAGATGGTCAATTTCTACAACCGAGAGGGCAAGGCGATTCGATCCATCTCTTTGGCGATCTGGTGCGATGAGGAATTAATAGGGCAGATAACCCTTGGTGGAATCTCCTTCGGCGCCTATCGGGGTGGGCATATCGGTTATTGGATAGACCAGGCACATGCGAATAGGGGATTGACTACCCGAGCTGTGAAGTTATTGACCAAATTTGGAATGGAAGAACTTCGCCTTCACCGCATTGAGATTGCACTCCGTCCAGAGAATGGCGCATCGAAACGCGTGGCAGAGAAGGCGGGTTATCTTTTCGAGGGTCTACGTCCGAGATATCTGCACATCGATGGTGATTGGCGCGACCACATTGTCTATGTGATGGAGAATCCACGAATCTAAATTTCCCTCCGGAAATACCCGAAAAGTCCGAATCCCCCCTTTAGGGTTAGCATTCATGGGATCGGGTCTAATCTACTTAATCATCGTTGGGATGTGGATTGCCTATTTCCTGCCGCGTTGGATCGCCAATCATGAGGAACTCTCCGCGAAATCAGTCGAACGATTTGCATACACAATGAAATTGGTCGGAAGAACTCTTGGTTCAGTTGAGACCGACCTCACTGAACTTCAACTCAAGAGAGAGAATCAAGTCTTTGTAAGAAGAATTCTCTTCACTTCAATTGTCGCATTCACTGTCATCGTCTCACTCTTTATCTTGGTAGGACTACTTTCGCCGATGATTATCGCTATTCCAATTTCCGGACTAGGTCTATATCTAGTTCACGCTCGCCACCAGATTCGTGCGATGCGCGCAGAGATTGAAACCGCTTCAAATCCGACTCGGGACTCAAAGACCAGCTCCGACTACGCATTATTGATTGCTCGCTCAAAACGGCTAGCTACATCTAGGGATGAATCGATAGCGGAACAATGGACTCCATTGGCGGAGCGATTCGATCGTTCCATCAGGGATGTCCATGGAATCACGATTATTCCTAAGGGATCGGCAGAATCCCGAAAGACCTGGGAGCCGAATTCGATTCCAGCGCCGCTATACCAAGGCGGCTCAAAGGCGGTATTGCGCCGACAACTTCAAGTCCAGGATGAGGAAATACTTCGCGAGGTGCTAGCTCCGAGTCCAGATGAGATCTTCGATCAGGATCTAGCAGAGGAAGCAGCCGAACAGATCCGCCTCTATCGCGCAGCTAACGAATAGTTAGATCCAGCTCGGCAGCCACATTCGCGCGAACCATTGGTCGTAAGTCGTGACCAATCCGATGTAAACCGGTAAGAAATAGAGAAAACAGAGGCCAGCAACCGCAACGCCAGAAACGACTATTTGCCGGCGCTTTTCGCGTAATTCAACTGGTTCCATGAAGATGCTCGCGACATAGCAGATAGTGAGAATCAGATAAGGCTGGAAGGCAATGGCATAAAAGTAGAAGGTCGTCCGCTCGGGAAATAAGAACCAGGGAAGATAATTTGAAAGTAGTGCCAACAAAATCAACCCAGCGCTCTGCTCTCGGCGATAAATGAAATATCCGATTGTCACGGTGAATGCGATCAAGCCACCCCACCAAATCACTGGAGTTCCCATGGCAAGAATCTCTTGTGAACAACTAGCCGCACCACAATCTTTTGGCGCCTCGTAGAAGAAGGAGGTTGGTCGGCCGAGTAGTAACCAATTCCATGGGCTAGCTTCATATGAATGATCAGTCGTCAGTCCAGTATGGAAATTCAGGATCTCGCGATGGTAATTGAATAACGCAATAAATGAATTTGAAGAACTATCGCGCGACCAACCTTTGTCACTTAAGAACCAACCGCTCCAACTTAAAAGATAGATTATTGGAATGACTGAGACGAAGCTGATTAGCGCTTTACGTTTTGTGATTAGCAGATAAATGAAGACTGCTGCGATGAAGTAGAATGCGCTCCATTTTGTGCCGAGAGCAAGGCCAAGGCAGATTGCAGTTAGAAGATAACGTTGATGAAGTAGTGCCAAAAATGCGGCCAGGAGGAAGGTCATCAAGAAGATATCCAGTAGGGCCGTGCGAGACATGACAAGATGAAGTCCATCAATCACAGTTAACCCAGCCGCCAGAAGAGCCATAAATTGGGAGTCGAAAAGTCTGAGTGCAACCAAGTAGATCAATAGAATCGAGAAGATCCCGAAGAGTGCGGCGCTGAAACGCCAGCCAAAGGGATTGTCGCCGAAAATCGAGATTCCTGCGGCTATCGCCCACTTTCCGATAGGTGGATGGACGATAAATTCAGGTTTGCCGCTATCCGTCTCTACGCCATCAGCCAGGTAATCATTGGCGCCATTCACGTAATAGACCTCATCAAAGACGAGATCTTCCGGGCTACTCAGATTCCAGAGCCGGAGAATGGCCCCGATTAGGAGGATGAGCGCTATCCCGAGGTGTCTGCGCTGCATGAGGAAAAGGATACTGATGCGAGAATTCCGCAATGGGTGAATTGGTGATAGCCGCGGTTCCACTTGGGAATATCGGCGATGCCTCCCAGCGGCTCCGAGATGTTATTGCCGAAGCCGATTTGATTCTCGCCGAAGACTCACGGCGATTCTTCCGACTCTGCCGTGATCTCGGTATCGAATGTAAGTCGAAGGTCATCTCATTCTTCGAAGGCAATGAGATCGACCGGATCACGGAAATCCGCGATGCACTAACCCGGCAGCGAGTCTTACTTGTCACAGATTCCGGGATGCCTGGAATTAGCGATCCGGGATATCGAGTGATTCGACTTGCTATCGATGCAACAGTTCCAATTCGAGTGATACCGGGACCGAGCGCTGTCACGACCGCCTTAGTTCTATCCGGTTTACCGATGGATCGATTCGTCTTCGAAGGATTTCCAGAGCGAACTCAGATTGGA
>VFQT010005114.1_pt1 | contig 10264 bp, 11 predicted proteins | sample 3512381 | NCBI WGS metagenome assembly VFQT01 (sample SAMN10412376, study PRJNA504923) | tailings metagenome | isolation source: Relicate 2 Philex TSF3 active mining site | place: Philippines: Tuba, Benguet | collected 2017-08-29 | reverse complement strand
CGCGAATACCGCTGCTGTTGCGGCAGGAAACTCGACCTGTATCGATAACACTACTTCTGCTATCACCACGAACACTGCAACTTGCGGCGCTGGAACCACGACGCTTGTGGCTGGTGCTCCAGCTGTGGCCGCTACCGTTGGCCGCGACACCCAAATGGGCGTCTCGGTTGCACACACCATGGGCGCTGTCGGTCTGTCGGCATACTACCAGTCCACCGAAAACAATGCCGGTGTCAGCACCGACAACTATGGTCTGGGCGTGTCCTATGATCTGGGCGGTGGCGCCAAGCTGGCCGCTGGTGTTGCCGATATCAATGGCAACAATCGCGCCGATCTTGGTATCAACCTGTCGTTCTAATCCGAACGACAGCGCTTGAGATCAAGCGCTGAGGGAAAAAATGGAAAGAGCGAACTCCGGTTCGCTCTTTCTGCATATCCATTGCTTTTTCGACGCCAGACATACCAAAGAGCGACCTGATTTTTTCAAGGTTTTTCAATTAATTGGCACTCCGGGGCCCGGCGGCTGCACTGCCCTTTCCCCGGCGCGCAAGGATTTTGGGACATCGCACATGGGCTTGTTTTCAAAGCTGCTCAAGCAAGACACGGACAGCATCACCGCGCCTCTGGTGGCTGCAAAACCTGCCATCACCCTGGCCGAGTTTTTCGACACCAAATATTATCCGCACGCCGAATCCACCCGCAAACGGCCTCGTGTCGTGGGCCAGACCTTTGACAAGCACATGCGCGCCAGCATCGGCGCGCTGCGGTTTGATGAATTGGACAATGCCGCGCTGGACAGCTGGGTGCGCGACCAGGTCAAGCGGCGCTATCTGCCCGGCACCATCAACAAGCATATCTTTCTGGTGAACCGGCTTTTGAACCTTGCCCGGCGCTGGGGATACATCGACCAGAACACCTGCGAAGAGCGGCTGATCAAGCGGCTGCCGATGGGCGATTACAAGCAGCGCTTTCTGACGACCGACGAGATTGGCGCCATCCTGCGCGCGGCGCAGGCGGATCGGCATCCGTTCATGTATCACATCCTGAAACTCTTGATCCTGACCGGCGCGCGCAGCGGCGAGGCGCGGCTGGCGCGCTGGTGCGACATTGATCTGCACAAGCGGATCTGGACGGTGCCGGTCAGCAAGAACGGCCGGGCGCGGCGGATCGTGCTAAGCGGGGCGGCGGTGGACTTGCTGCACGAGATCCGCGAACGCAACGGGCTTTATCACATCAGCACCCGGCAGGGGGAATATGTGTTCCAGAACCCGCGGTTCCGGCGGCCCTACAACTGCTTTTTCTCGGCATGGGAGCGGATCCGCCAGGATGCGCGCCTGCCCAATGTCCGCATCCACGACCTGCGCCACACCTATGCGAGCCTTCTCATCAACAAGGGGGCCAGCCTTTATGAGGTGCAAAAGCTTTTGGGCCATTTCCACATCTCGATGACCGAACGTTATGCGCATCTGATGCCCAACACGCTGGCCGAACGGGTTGAGATTGTGGCCGGTCTGGTGGACTGACCGCCCCTTGCCATCCCTGCCAAAAGCCCGGCCTTGTGCCGGGCTTTTGTTTTGCCCCAGGGGCGTGGACGCAAAAGAAAAGAGCGGGCCGAAGCCCGCTCTTTCCGTTCCTCTGACAGGGTCAGATTAGAACGAGAACGACACACCGAGGTCAGCGCGGGTGTTGCCGGTCGAGCCACGCTCAACACCGCCAACCAGCGAAGCGCCGCCGAGGTCATAGGACGCACCCAGACCGAAAGCGGTGTCGGTTGCGCCGACCGAGTCATCCTTGGCGACATAAGCCGAAACGGTGGTCGCGCCGAAGGTGGCCGAACCGTTCAGAGCGATCTTCTTGACGCCGTCGTTGTCGGCATAGCCGAGGCCAACGCCGTAGTCACCCATTTTGCCGCCAACGGTCAGCACGACCTTGTCTTCGCCAACCACGCTCGACTTCTGAACGCCGAGAGCGACGGTCCAGTCGTTGAAGGTGTAGGCACCGTAAGCAGCGCCACGCTCAGGAGCACCCGGGATCGACGACAGCGAAGCTTCCGAGTACGAGATGTGAGCGGTGAAGGCGCCAGCGGTGTAGATGGCTTCCACGCCCTCGACGCCGTTACCGGTCGACGAGTAGGAGTCCCAGTTGAACGCGCCCTGATCGACGGTGTTGGTCACCAGACCCTGCCAGCCGAGGCCGGTCAGGCCGACGGAGGGCGAGTACAGGTTCGGCATCGATTCAATCGCGCCGTCGATGTTGCCCATGGCCAGCTCGAAACCGCCGGTCTGCATGTAAACGCGAGCGCCAGCGATGCCCTGACCGGCAGCGCCTTCGTTCGAACGCAGACGCAGCTTGGCACCAAAAGTGATGCCCGACGAGGTTTCGGTGGTGCCGACCATGTCGATGGTCATGCGCTTTTCAATGCGGGTGGTGCTGGCGTTCTTGTCGTAGTGCAGACCCATGCGGGCGTTGCCCGACACCGAAACTTCAGCGTAAGCGACGCCTGCCGACAGAGCCAGGGCAGTAGTCGCGAGAAGACTCCGCTTTCAGCCCAATCAGCAATTCTGCACCATCCCCACCGGCAAAACCCCTGCGCCCCGCTTCCCTTTCCCCCCCGGATATGGCCATCTGGCCCCCAGGAGGACCGCCCATGTCGCTTGCCCAGATCACCGCCCGCATCCGCGCCGCCGAGGCCGCGCATGGCCGCCTGCCGGGGTCCACCCGGCTGATCGCGGTGTCCAAGGTGCAGCCCCTGGATCGGGTGGTGGCGGTCTTGGAGGAGGGCCATCGCCTGTTTGGCGAGAACTATGTGCAGGAAACGGCGGGCAAATGGCCCGACCTGCGGGCGCGGTTTTCGGGCGTGCAGGTGCATATGATCGGCCCCTTGCAGACCAACAAGGCCAAGCAGGCGCTGGAGCTGTTCGACGCCATCCACTCGGTTGACCGCCCCTCGCTGGCGGACAAGCTGGCGCGGCTGGTGCAAGAGCGCGGCGCGGCGCCCGAGATGTTCGTGCAGGTGAACACCGGGGAAGAGCCCCAAAAGGCCGGCGTCTTGCCGGCCGATCTGGACGCCTTCATTGCCCGCTGCCGGGCGATGGATCTGCCCCTGCAAGGCCTGATGTGCATCCCGCCCGAGGGCGAGGATCCAAGCCCCCATTTCGCCATGCTGGCCGCTATGGCCGCGCGCAACGGGCTATCCGGCCTGTCGATGGGGATGAGCAGCGATTTCGAGATCGCCATTGCCCATGGCGCCACCCATGTGCGGGTGGGCAGCGCGATTTTCGGGGCGCGGAGCTATGGCTAGCGCATGACAAACGGGTCGGGGATCGGGTCGTCCGAGGTGCGCAGCCAGACGGCCTTGACCGTGGTGTAATCCAGCGCCGCCGCCATGCCGCCTTCGCGCCCGTGGCCCGAAAGCCCGTGGCCGCCAAAGGGCGCGATGGGCGAGACGGCACGATAGGTGTTGACCCAGACGATCCCCGCCCGGATGCCCCGGATCATCCGATGCGCCCGGGTAAGGGATCGGGTGAACACGCCCGAGGCCAGCCCATAGGCGGTGTCATTGGCAATCTCCAGCGCCTGATCCTCGGTATCAAAGGCGGTGACGGCCAGAACCGGGCCGAAACATTCCTGCTGGACCACGGGGGCATGAGGGGCGTCGGTGCAATCCAGGATCGTCGGGGGGTAGTAGAACCCCGGCCCCGAGGGCGTGACGCCGCCGGTGACAAGTTTGGCCCCGGCGGCGATTGACGCATCGACCAGCGCCTGAATCCGGTCGCGCTGACGCTGGGGGCAAAGAGGGCCGACCTCGGTCGTCATCTGGTCAGGCGCGCCGATGGCCACCGCCTCGGCCTTGGCCTTGAGGCGGGTCAGCATGACCTCTTTGACAGACCGCTGCACGATATGGCGCGATCCCGCCACGCAGCTTTGCCCGGTCGCCGCGAAGATGCCCGCGACTTGGGCATTGGCGGCCGAGTCCAGATCGGCATCGTCGAACACGATGAAGGGCGATTTGCCGCCGAGTTCCAGCGAGGTTTTCGACAGGTTTTCCGCGCTTGCCCGCACGATATGGCGCGCGGTTTCCGGGCCGCCGGTAAAGGCAATATGGGCCACGCGGGGATGGGTGGTCAGCGCGCGGCCCGCCTCTGGCCCGCCGGTCAGGATATTGACCACGCCGGGGGGAAAGCCCGCCTCATGCACCAGACGGGCAAATTCCAAGAGGGGCGCAGGGCCGTCCTCTGATGCCTTCAAGACCACCGTGCAACCCGCCGCCAGCGCCGGGCCAAGTTTGACCGCCGACAGGAAAAGCTGGCTGTTCCACGGCACGATGGCGGCGACCACGCCCACCGGTTCGCAACGCAGCCAGACCTCCATGTCGGGCTTGTCGATGGGCAGATGCGCGCCTTCGATCTTGTCGGCAAGGCCCGCGTAATAGCGGTAGTATTCCGCGACATAGGCGATCTGGGCGGATGTCTCGCGAATGATCTTGCCGGTGTCGCGGGTTTCCAAGGCCGCCAGACGCGGGGCGGCGGCCTGCACCAGATCGGCGAGTTTGTAGAGCAATTTGCCGCGCGCTGTGGCCGTCAGCCCGGCCCAGTCGCGGCCCAGAAAAGCACGATGCGCGGCCTCGACTGCGCGGGTCACATCGGCGGCGGTGGCCTCTGGCATCTCGGCCCAAGGTTGGCCGGTCGCCGGATCAAGGCTTTGAAACCGGGTGGTGCCATCTTCGAACTGGCCGTCGATATAGTGCTGGAAGCGGTCCATTCTGTCCCTCAGACAAAGGCGGGCATGACATCGTCGATCAACCGGCGCAGACCGTCGCGCTTGCGCGCAAAGCTCATGCCGCTGTCGATCCAGAACGAGAATTCATCATAGCCCAAAGCCTCGATCTTTTTCAGCTTTTCAATGACTTCGGCAGCGTCCCCGATCAGAAGGTTCTCGCGCATGGCCTTGGCCGAATAGAACGGGTGGGCGGCCATTTCCTCGGGCGTGATTTCTTCGATCAGGCCCTGGGTGATGGGCCGCTTGTTCAGGAACCAGGCACCGAAATAGCAGTAGAAGGCGTTCAGCTCTTCGGCGGCCAGATCGGCATCGGCGGCGTCCTTGGCGACATAGCCATGCTGCAGGATCATGATCTTGGGACGCGGCACAGACGGGTACGCAGCGCAGGCGGCGTTGAAGCGGTCCATGAGGGAGACCACCTCCTCATGCGGTTGGTGCAAGGGCGTCACCTGCACGTTGCAGCCCTGCGAGACGGCGAATTCATGGCTGTTCGGGTCGCGCGCGGCCACCCAGATCGGCGGGTGCGGCTGTTGCAGGGGCTTTGGCGCCGATGTGGTTTTCGGAAACTGCCAATACTGGCCGTCATGGCTGTAATCCCCTTCCCACAGCCCCTTGATCGCCGGGATCAATTCGCGCATCCGCCCGCCCGCGTTCCACGCATCAAGGCCGGGCATGATCCGTTCATATTCGTAAGAATAAGCCCCGCGCGCGATGCCAAGGTCCAACCGGCCATCCATGATGATATCGGCCATCGCCGCCTCACCCGCCAGTTTGATCGGGTGCCAGAAGGGGGCGATTACGGTGCCGGTGCCAAGCCGGACATTCTTTGTCCGCCGTGCCAGATCGACCAGGTTCAAAAGCGGGTTGGGCGCGATGGTAAAGCTCATCCCGTGATGTTCGCCGGTCCAGATGGCATGCATGCCGCCCTCGTCGGCCATCTGGCACAGTTCCAGCATTTCCTCATATAGCCGGGGTTCCTCGTCCGCCGCGCTGACGCGTTCCATGTGAACGAACAACGAGAATTTCATGGCTCTTCCCTTTCCTGGGCCCGCTGCACGCGCCCCTGTTCATGCGTGCCGAAATAGATTCCATAGCGCCCGGTCGGGGCCTCGTCGGCCAAACGCTCCAGCATGATCCGGGCGGCCGGGTCGGTGACATCGGCCACCCCGTCGCGCGAGAGGTCCACCAGCGCCCCCATGCGCGGCTTGCCCGGTGCCGTGGGGCAGAGAAAGGCGATGTGCTGGGCGCCTTGGGCCGGATCGTCATAGACGGAATAGACTGCGCCCGGCTGGGCCTGCAGACCCGAGGCGGCGATGAGCCGCGCCAGCGCCGCCTGCACCCCGTCCCGACCGGCACGCGCCATGGGCAGGGTCAGCCCGCCGCGCCCGTCGTCTTGCAACAGGACCTTGCCTTCGGCCTCGAGAATGGCGGTGATGACCACATCCGGCCCGGCGGGCATTTGCGCTGCCGTCTGGGCCGGAGTGACATAGGCACCGCGGTAATAGCCCAGCCCGGCGGCAGGGGTGGCCTCGAACCCGGCAACACGGCCGATCAGAATGGTGTGGTCCCCTGCGGGAATGGCCTTCTCGATGCTGCAATCGAACCAGGCCGATACCCCGGCGATCAGCGGGTTTCCTGCCGGGCCCTTGCGCCAGTAAAGATTGGCAAACCGGTCTTCGGAGGGCCGGGCAAAGGTGGCCGAGATGTCCTTTTGCCCTTCGGCCAGGATGTTCACGGCAAAGCCTGTGCCTTTAGCGAACGTATTGATATTGCGTGACGAATTGGCCAAGCTGACCAAAAGCAGCGGCGGATCCAGCGAGACCGAGGCAAAGGAATTGGCGGTAAAGCCCTGCGGCCTGCCCGTGGAATCGAGCGTGGTGACCACTGTCACCCCGGTCATGAAACAGCCGAAGGCATCGCGCAAGGCACGCGGATCCATGGGATGCGGGGCAGATGTCATCGGGTCACCTCTTCGGCCAGCCAACCGCGCAGCGCCGTGCAAACCTCGCGCGGGGCGGTCAGGTTCACCATATGCCGGTGGCCCTGAATGACAACCGCCTGCCCATGCTGGACCATGCCGGCCATGGCATAGGTCATTGCCGGTGTCGAATTCAGGTCGCCATCGGCGGTCAGCACCAGCGTCGGGCAGCTGATCTCTCCGATCCGGTCGGCATAGACGCTGTCACCCTCGGCAAAGGCGCGGTAGGCCATGGCATAGCCTTCGGGGGAAACCGCGCGCAGCCAGCCTGCCACCGTTTCGCGCAGTGCAACCTGATCGGGCGTGAACCAGCGCGACAGCGGGGCCTCGATGCTGCCCGCCCCGGCGGCGATTTCGGCGGCGCGGCCCAGCACGGCGGCCCGCGCCTCGGGTGTGCGGCGATGCACCCCGTTCAAAAGCGCAACGCGCTTGACCAGATCAGGCCGTTCAATGGCCAGGCCCCCGGCGATGAGCGATCCCATCGAATGACCGGCCACGTTCACCGGACCCTTCCCCAGCGCCTCGATCACCCGTGCGGCCCAGGCGACATAATCCGGAAGCCGCGCGCCCTGCGCCAGCGGCGCGCTTTCGCCATGGCCGGGCATGTCCACGGCAAAGACATGCGCCTCAAGCCGCATTTGCGGGCCCCAGGCCTCGGCGCGCAGGCCGACGCCGTGGATCAGGAGGAGAGGCTCGCCTGCGCCCTCCTCCAGCACCCGAACAGTGCCGCCGTCAGACAGCCGCAGGGTTCTTGACGTCATGGCCCAGGTCTTTCAGGTCCTGATAGCGGTCGCCGATGCGGTGATGCGGGCGGCCCCCGATCGAGGCACCAAGCGCCACCACGATTTCATCGGCGGCCGGCGCATCGGGAATGGCGAACTGGATCGTCAGGTAATGGCTTCGGCGGCCTTCGTCGTATTTGTCCATCAGGGGGATCATGATTGGGCAATTCGCGGGGCCGCGCGTGTTGGTGAAGGCCAGATAGGTCTTGGCCCCCACCGCCTGCCGGTAATGATTGCCGAACCGCAGCGTATGGATCAGCGCCGAGGCGTGTTCCACCTCGCCATCCAGCCCCACCACGGCGGCCTTGCCATAGCCTTCCACCTTGTCGCCGCCCCCTGCGGCATCAATGATCATGCCGGTCAGCAATTCGCCCAATTCCGGCGCAATTTCGTGAATCTTCGGCTTCAGATCCTCGACAAACCCCAGTCCGGCCCAAGGATTCTTGATGACCGCAGCCGCTGCGATGAACTTGAGCGGCGTCGCGGCTGCCTTGCCCCCTTCGATCAGCGTGGTCTCGATGTTCAAGAGCGTCTTGCGAATCGTCGCGGGCATGGGGGTCTCCATCAGATTTTTGGTATGTTGGTATACCATAATATGATATGTCAAGAAACCCTTGCGCGCTTGCCGCGCGCGGCCTAGGTTTTCACCATGAACCAGCAAGCTGACGATCTGCGCATCCAGGAAGCCCCTGCCACGCTGCGGGCCATGGCGGTGGACCGCCTGCGCGGGGCGATCATCGCCGGGCGTTTCCCCGGCGGGGCGCGGCTGGTGGAGCGGACGCTTTGCGATCAGCTGGGCGTGTCCCGGTCAGTGGTGCGTGAGGTGATCCGTACGCTTGAAGCCGAGGGGCTGGTGGATACATCAGGTCGCGCCGGGCCGGTGGTGGCGCGGCTGGATTGGGTGCAGGCGGCGCAGATCTATGACATTCGCCGCCTTCTGGAATCGGCCGCCGCCGCCGAATGTGCGCGCCGGGCCGATGCCGGGGTGAAGGCGCGGTTGTCCGATGCGCTCGCCGCGCTGCAGGCCGCGTTTTCCGACGCACAGCCTTCGGCGCTTTATGCCGCGACGACCCGGTTTTACGAGGTGATCTTCACTGCCGCAGGCCATGACATCGCCTGGGAGATCGTGCAGCGGCTAAACGGGCGCATCTCGCGCCTGCGGGCGATGACGCTGGCCACCACCGACCGGCGCATCTCGGGCCCGGCCCATATGGCGCGCATCGCCGGGGCGATTGCGGCCAATGATCCGGCCGCCGCCAAACAGGCAGTGCGCGACCACCTGAAAGACGCGGCCGAGATTGCCCGCAGGCTGCTTGAGGAACTATGAAAGCCTATTGGATCGCCCATGTCACCGTGACGGACCCCGAGGCTTACACGGGATATCAGGCGCTCGCGCCTGCCGCCTTTGCCGCCCATGGCGCGCGGTTTTTGGCGCGGGGCGGCGCACATGAGGTGCTGGAAGGCCCGGCGCTTGACCGCCATGTGGTGATCGAATTCCCCAGCCTTGCCGCGGCGCGGGCCTGTTACCAGTCTGCCGAATATCAGGCGGCCAAGGCCCGCCGCGACGGGGCGGCGGTGGCGCATGTGGTGATTGTCGAGGGGCTGGAGTAGCCCTCAGGCCCGCACGTCGATCACGGCGCGGCCCTTGACCTTGCCCGCAAGGATATCGACACCCAGTTGCGGCAGGTCGGCAAGGCCGTGCAGGCTGATCATCGCCTCAAGCCTGTCTTTCGGCATGTCGCGGGCGATCCGCTCCCAGGCGGCCACGCGGCGGGCATAGGGGATCAGGACCGAGTCGATCCCAAGGATATTCACTCCGCGCAACAGGAAGGGCACCACAGAGGCCGGCAGGTTGGCCCCGCCCGCAAGCCCGACCGCCGCGATGGAGCCGCCGTATTTCAATTGCCCCAGCACACGCGCCATCATCGGCCCGCCGACGGCATCAATGCAGCCCGCCCAGGTTTCGCTTTCCAGCGGGCGCTTGACGGTCTCATTGATCGTCTCACGCGGGACGATCTGGCTTGCGCCCAGAGCGCGCAGATAGCCTTCGGTCTCGGGCCGGCCGGTCACGGCGGCCACCTCATAGCCTGCCGCCGCCAAGAGCGCGACCGCAACCGATCCCACCCCGCCTGCGGCCCCGGTGACCAGCACGGGGCCGTTACCCGGTTTCAGCCCGTGATCTTCCAGCGCCAGAATGGCCAGCATGGCGGTAAAGCCCGCCGTGCCGATGGCCATGGCCTGCTTGGTCGTCAGCCCGGCAGGCAAGGGCACCAGCCAATCGGCCTTGACCCGGGCCTTTTCGGCATAACCGCCCCAATGGGTTTCACCCACGCGCCAGCCGGTCAGCACCACCTTGTCGCCGGGCGCGTAGCGGGCATCGTCAGAGCTTTCGACCGTTCCGGCAAAATCAATGCCGGGCACATGCGGATAGCTGCGCACAAGGCCACCGCCCATGCCAAGGCACAGCCCGTCCTTGTAGTTCACTGTCGAATAGTCAACCGCCACCACAACATCCCCCGCCGGCAGATCGCCGATCTCAAGCGAGGTTACCGCCGCATGGGTTGCCCCGGCTTCGTCCTTGTTCACCACCAATGCCCTGAACATCGACCTGCTCCTTCTGTCTGTCGGCAGCCATGTTCCATGCAGAGGCTCGGAGTTGCAAGCCATTGGGGCAAGACGGGAAGGCCGGGGCTTCCGGTTGGCCTCTGTCGGGTGACTTGACCCC
>VFQT010005113.1_pt1 | contig 10265 bp, 9 predicted proteins | sample 3512381 | NCBI WGS metagenome assembly VFQT01 (sample SAMN10412376, study PRJNA504923) | tailings metagenome | isolation source: Relicate 2 Philex TSF3 active mining site | place: Philippines: Tuba, Benguet | collected 2017-08-29 | reverse complement strand
CACCTACAACCCGCCTGTCGTGAACAAGGCGCTCCAAATCCGCGCCGGCGTCATCTCCGGCACGGTCTCCGCGACCCGCGCCCTCCTCGAAGCGGGCGTGTCGACCATCGTCTTCGCGGGCAGCCGCCTCCACGTCGAGCTCATCCTCAAGTACCTCCGCGAGGCCATGGTCAGCGCCCACATGGACCCCGAGCTCGTCCAGGGCTACCGCGGCGGCTACCTCCCGCTGCATCGCCGCAAGATCGAACAGGGGCTCCGCAACGGCACCGTCCGCTGCGTCGTCTCGACCAACGCCCTCGAGATGGGCATCGACATCGGCAGCCTCGACGCCTGCGTCATCGCTGGCTACCCGGGCTCCATCGCGAGCTTCCGCCAGCAATCGGGGCGCGCAGGCCGCCGCTTCAGCAAGTCCCTCGTCATCTACGTCGCGGGCTCGGGTGCCTTGGACCAGTACCTCGTCAACCGCCCCCACGTCCTCTCCGAGACCGCCCCCGAGACCGCCCGCATCAACCCGAAGAACCTCTTCGTCCTCGTCGACCACGCCAAGTGCGCCGCCTTCGAACTCCCCTTCGAACGCACCGAGCGGTTCTCCGTCCTCGATGAGCCCGAAACCGAGGAGGTCCTCGGCTACCTCGAGAGCCACCAGGTGCTGCACCGCAGCGACACACGCTGGCACTGGATGGAGCGCCAGTTCCCGGCCAACCACGTGAACCTCCGCGGCGTCCCCGAGGAGAACTTCATCGTCATCGACCTCGACACCGACAAGGTCCTCGCCGAGGTCGACTTCAAGAGCGCCCACACGACGCTTCACACCCACGCGATTTATCATGTCGATTCGCGCCACTATCAGGTCGAACGCCTCGACTACGACGACCACAAGGCCTTCGTCCGCCGCGTCGACCCGGACTACTACACAACCGCGATGACCTATACGCGCGTCGCCATCCTGCAGGAGGACGACCTCCGCATGGGCCGCCCCCTTGATTCTAATGGCCCAGCCATCGCGCTCTCCCAGGGCGAGGTCCTCGTCGCCAAGAAGTTCGTCGGCTTCAAGAAGGTCCGCTTCCACACAAACGAGGTCATCGGCTACGGCGAAATCCATCTGCCCGACCTCGAGATGCACACGACCGCCTGCTGGTTCGACGTCCCTCGCCCCGTCATGCAGTCGCTGCCCTTCGACCGTGACACCATCATCGACGGCCTCGAGGCGCTCGCCCACGCGCTCCGCGTCGTCGCCTGCGCCCGCCTCATGTGCGCCGAACGCGACATCGACCGGGCGGTCGGCGAAAAGACGGCCGAGTCCGCGCCAAAGGTCGAGGTCCGCTCGGACAACTTCGACCCGACCGTCTTCCTCTACGACGCGCTCCCGGGCGGTGTTGGGCTCGGCCCGGAGATCCACGCGGTTTTCCCAATGCTTGTCCGCGAGGCCCGCGCGCTGCTGGCCTCCTGCTCTTGCGATGACGGCTGCCCCGCATGCTCGGGCCCCCTGCCCCGCTACGGGTCGAAGCTTCGCACGGCGACCCTCAAGCTCGTCGATATCCTCGTGGAGAGCTTCGATGCGCCTCGGTGACCGCCTCAGACGCGTCCTCGACGCGCCCACACCGACCGCCACCTCGGCCGCTCCCGAGCCCATCGAGACGCCCGCATCTCACGAGCCCCATTCCTCCTCATCAGACGCCCCTGGACACATATCTCGATCTTCCGATATCTCGATTTCCAAATTATCAGAACCCGCTATCTCCCAACCCTCAGAACCCTCGATTTTCAAATCATTCCCCTCCCCTGACCTCCACCACCCAACCCGCCTCACCCACGCATTAGAACGCCTCGACCGCTCCCGACGCCGCGAACCTCCTCCTCGCGCGGACTTCCTCGCCCACGGCATCTTCCAGGACGGCGGCCCTCCCCCCTCCCTTGACGAGGCCATCCCCGGCGCCGCGCGGTCCACCTCCCGCGGCTCGACCTGGGTCTCGACCCTCCGGACGCCTCTCTCCGACCGTCACGGCCACCACCCCGTCTCAGACGCGCTCGACACCGATGTCACCCACATCGAGCGCCTCACTGGCGACCCACGACTCGCTGGCTTCGACCTTCGCCGCGCCCTCTTCCTCGACATCGAGGCCACCGGCCTCGAACATGGCGCTGGCACCCTTGCCTTCATGCTCGGCCTCGGCCACCTCGAAGACGACGCCTTCGTCACGACCCAGCTCATCCTGCGCGACCCCGACGAAGAGGGCGCCCTCCTCGAGCTCCTCTGGGAGACGCTCGAACGTTTCCCCTACCTCGTCAGCTTCAACGGCAAGAGCTTCGATCTCAGCGTCCTGCAAAACCGCCTCGTCATGAACCGCTTCTGTTCTCCTCGCGAATCCCAGCTCAAGCTGCGCCCCCACCTCGACCTCCTCCACCTCGGCCGCAACCTCTACCGCGGGGCCTACCCCGACACCCGTCTCCAGACCCTCGAGCAGCGCGTCCTCGGCTTTTGCCGCGAGTCCGACATGCCAGGAGCCCTCGCCCCCGCCTGCTGGTTTGCCTGGCTCCGCGACGCCGACCCGCGCCCCCTCGCGGGAATCGCACACCACAATCACTGGGACGTGCTGTCGATGCTCGCCCTCGCGACCCGCTTCTCCGCGGTCGCTCGCCCCATCGCCGACACCTCCCGCCCGACGGCCGTAACGCTGAACCTCGCGAACCTCTATGCCCGTCGGAAGTGCCCCGAGGACGCCCTCGCCGTGCTGTCCGAGACCTCGCACCTCTACTCCCCCGAAGAGCGCGAAACCGCTCTGACCCTCGAGGCCACCTGCGCCCGGCGCGCCGGCCTTCACCATCGCCAGGCAGAGGCCCTCCGCGCATTGCTGAATCGACGCTCAGACGCACGCCTCGAACGCGCACTCACGCGTGCCGAACGCCGCGCCGCCGTGATAACACGCTCGGCCTGATGTCCCTACCGACCGCGGCCCACCCGTTTGCAAACAGGGCTCGGGCCCTGATAAACGAACAAACCTCATGTCAAATGTGATCTCTTCGCTCGAACGCCTTCTTATCCGACGACGCCAAATAGGTGCCGAACTCGTCTACCTTGACGGCTTCGATCGCTGGGGCCCAAAATCAGGACCCGAGTTCGACGCCAATATGCAAGCTGCGGGCGACCTCTTCGCTGAGCGAGTCCGGGTCACTGCCGACCTCCGCACCCTCTCGGAGGCGACACGCGCCATCTCCCCCGAGGCAGTCATCGCCTGGGCCGAGGCCCATGTCGGCCTCCTCGAGCGCTTCATCGCCGCCCACCAAGGGCCCGAGTACTCGACGAGCCGCTTCGTCGCCAAAGAGGAAATCGCCGAATGGAAGCGCGTCGTTGCAGGTGAAATCCCCTTCGTCGACGAAAACTGCAGCTACGTCCGCCTCGACCCGAAGGACCATCTCGCCATCTTCGGCCCCCTCGAGTGCACGCCCACCTGAGCCACGGCGCCCCTCTGCCACCTGCACAACTCGCGCCGGAGGTCTTGCACATGTCGGCAACCGATGGCTTATCATGCCGCCGTCAGCAAGGAGTGACCCGCCATGACCGAGCCGAAGTCCGAAGAGGCCGCCGCCCCCCAGCTTCTCGCGCTCCCCGCGCCGCCCCCGCGCCGCATCGTCGCCCTCACCGAAGCCGGGGCCCCGCTGACCCGCGCCTACGCCCGCGTTGTCCAGGCGCTCCGCGACTCGGGGGCCGAGGTCATCCCGCTCGCCGTTCCGCGCAACGCCGAGCCCACCCCCGAAAAAGACACCCCCTCCATCGCCGAGCTCAAGCGCGGCCTCACGGTCTTCGCCCGCGACCTCGTCCGCGGTCTCCGCGGCGCCCCCGTGACCGAGCCCGAGCCCTGGCTCGCCTCCCAGCTCCGCGCCATCGAAGGCACCGTCGACGCCGTCCTCGCGATCGACCCCGACGTCGCCCGCAGCGCCTTCCCCGCCTGCGAGCGGGTGTGGCCCCAGGTCCTGCGCCTCGGTCTCGACGCCGACTACCACCTCGACCCGTCCTGGAAGGACGTCGACCTCGACGCCATCGTGACCGCCTACCCCGGCATCGGCCACGACCTCCCGCGCGTCCGCGACGGCCGCGCCCGCGTCTTCATCGGGGGCCCCGTCGCGGCCTACGACGACACCCCCGCGCGCAAGCTCGAAGACGGCCTCCCTCTCGTCGTCGTCTCCTTCGCCCGCCTCGACCCGGGCGACGTCGACCCACTCCTCTTCCAGCTCTCCCTTGCCCGCCCCGAGCGCTTCTCGCTCCTCTTCCTCCCCTCCCAACGCCCTGGCGTCGACGAACTCGTCCGCGCCCGCGCTGGCAACTACGGCCTCCGCGGCAAGCGCCCGAAGGTCGACGCCGAGCTCGAACCCTGGCTCCGAGGCGCCTCCGCGCTCATCGGCTTCCCGTCTCCCAGCGAGCTCGCGACCGCTGCCATGGCCAAAGTGCCGACCCTCTTCATCACCCCTGAGTCCCGCCTCGAAAACGGTGACCGCTTCCTCCTCGCACACGGCGCGCTGCTCTCCGAGGTGCCAATCACCATCGCGGTCCACCTCGAGAGCCTTCTCCCAGGGGGCTCCGCCCGCGACAAAGCCATCGCCTCGCTCGGCGAGCTCGAGCCCTCTGGCCCGAAGGGCGCCGCGCAGGCCTGCCTTGCCGCCATCAAAGCCGGTCGCCCAGCCGCACCCGCGACACCACCTCCGCAGGCCGCCCCCAAGGCCGACGACGACCTCGAGGATATCGGCGATGTCCCCGCCTCGAGCACCCCGTCTGCAACGACCGACCTCCCTATTGCCCTCCGCCGCGCCTACCTCAAGGAAATCATTCTCCACCAGAACAACCTCGAGCGAAACCTCACCCGCGCCAAGGCCGGCCTCGAGACCTGGCAGCGCCGCGTCCGCCTCGCCCGCTCGGCGGGAGACGACCCCCTCGCCGACAAGGCCGTTCCCCGCGTCGAAGGCCTCTTGAAGGTCCTCGACCAGCTCGAGCGCGAGATGCGCGAGGTCAAGCTCCTGCGCGAGCGCTTCGCGAGCCAGGCCCCTCTCACCGCCGCAGATCGCGCCGCCGCAGGCCGCTTCCTGAGCCCATCTACCGCCGCGAGCCTCGACCGCAACGACGCCCCCGAGAGCGCCTTCACCCGCCTCGAGCTCGAAGACGCCCTCGCCGTGCTGAAGCGCAAGCTCGGCGACAAGTAGCCCTCACCGCGCGGGGAGGTCTCCTGGTGCCCCTCGTCAAGCTCCCTAAACAAGACAGCTCCGAACGCGCCGAGCGCTGCCGTGTCCTGCTCGACATCGATCACGACCTTGCTTTCGAGGTCGCCCACGACACGCTCCGCATCCTCGCGGACGGGGGCTACACCGCCCCGAGTGGCCGCTGGGTCGACATCGTCCCTGCCCTTTCGCAGGCATCCGGTGACACGATCACCCTCGCCCCTGATGAACCCCTAACGACCTTCATGGGCTGGCCACGCAACACGCCTGCAGGCGGCCCCACACGAACCTGGGTCGCCAACGTGCCCACCCTCGTCGCTGCGCGCGCCTTCGCCGAGCGCAGTAAGCGCCCCTGCGTCCTCAACTTCGCCAATGGCACAACGCCGGGAGGCGGCTTCCTCATCGGCGCCCGCGCCCAGGAAGAGTCGCTCTGCCTCGCATCGACCCTCTATTTCGCCATCAAAGACGACGAGATGTACGAGTTCCATCGAGGCACCGACCCTGGGAGCTCGTCCGCTCACCTCATCGTCTCGCCGACCACCGTCTTTCGCGACGAGAGTCAGAACCTCATAGACACCCCGTGGGAGATGGACGTCATCACCTGCGCCGCCCCGATCTGCGACCGCCACGGGCGATACGGCCGCATCACTCCTGTACAAGGCGCCGAACTCATGCGCGAACGCATCGAACGCGTCCTCGACGTCGCCGCCGCCATGGGCGCAACCCACCTCGTGCTTGGTGCGTGGGGCTGCGGCGCCTTTCAAAACGACCCCCACCTCATCGCCCCGATTTTCGGTGACGCACTCGAGGCCCGCGCCCACCTGTTCGACGAGGTCGTCTTCGCCATCAGCGACAGGTCCCCAGAGCGCCGTTTTCTGAGCGCATTCGCAGCGCGCTTGTCATCGCCCTGACCGCAAGGAGCCACCTCGAGACGCGCTGCGCCCCTCGTCTGGCAATCCGTGCGACCAGGGCCTCCGGATTTGCTTGACCGAACATCACGTGTGTCGACCTCCTTTCGTCTGGAGGGCTCATGCGAAGCATCTGGGTCTTGGCCTTGCTCACAGCCTGTGAAGCGCGAAGCGCCCCCGTGCCGGTGAACGAGGTCACAATCATGGTCGAACCCACCGAAGCTGTCTCCGCGAGCGCGCCCGAAGGCCCGCGCAACGTCCTTGGAATGCCCCTCGCTCCCTGCAGTGTCGACCCGATGACTGGCTGGTTTCGCGACGGCCACTGCCGCACCGACGAACTCGATCGCGGACTCCATGTCGTCTGCGCCGAGGTCGACGCCCGCTTCCTCGAGTTCACGAAAGGACGCGGCAACGACCTCTCCACCCCTCGCCCCGAGAATCGCTTTCCCGGCCTCAAACCCGGCGACCGCTGGTGCCTCTGCGCCCGCCGCTGGCTCGAAGCGCATGAAGCTGGCGCCGCACCCAAAATCGTCCCCGAATCCACCCACGAGAAAGCGCTGAAGATCGTCCCCTCCAACATCCTCCTCCCCTACGGCCGCCGCTGACGCAGGTTTCCGCGAACCCCGACCCCACACCGAAGATTGACTCCCCCCTCATGAGACCGCTAGGTTGCGCGCCCCATCGCTCCTGCGAGGACATCACCGCGTGACCCGCAACCTCATCAAGCTCCTCATCGGCCTCGCCATCGGCGCCTTCTTCGTGTGGCTCTCCGCCCGCGACTGGCCGCTCGACCGCCTCACGGGCGACGCCCACCTGCAGGGCTCACTCCTGTCCGTAGGCGCTTGGTCGGTCGATCTCCTCTGGCTCCTCCCATACTTCCTCATCCTGAGCCTCATCCACCTCCTGCGCGTCATCCGCTGGAAGCCACTCCTCGACCCGCTCATCCCCCTCGACTTCGCCGAACACAACCGCATCGGCGCGGTCGGCTTCATGGCGATGTTCCTTTTCCCGCTCCGCCTCGGCGAGCTCGTCCGCCCCTTCATGGTGAAGCGCCTCTCGAAGCAGACCAATCAACCCGTCAGGATGAGCGAAATCCTCGCGACCGTCGTCGTCGAACGCGTCGTCGACGGCCTCGTCGTCTCGCTCATGCTCTTCGGCGTCCTCTTCCTCCTTCCAGGCGGCGACACCTCCCGCCTCGCCATCGGCGCCTATGTCGCCCTCGCCATCTTCGCAGGCGCCACCCTCCTCCTCATCGGCGCCCGCTGGCAGCACGCCTTCACCCGCCGCTTCGTCGCCGCCACGGCTGGCCTCATCTCAAAGCAGCTCGCCCGCGGCATCGACCGCATCCTCGACGACTTCCTCCGCGGCCTCTCACGCCTCCCCTCCGCTCGCCCCTTCGCCGCCTTCCTCGTCCTCACCCTCGTCTACTGGGTCCTCAACGGGCTCGGCGTCTGGTGCATGGTGAAAGCCTTCGCCCTCCCCGTCGACGCAGTCGGCGCCTACGCCATGATGTCCTGCGTGGTCGTCGGCATGATGATCCCCAACAGCCCGGGCAACGTCGGCAGCTTCTGGTACTTCCTCTGCCTGCCCGTCTCTCTCTACGGCCTGAGCGACCACGCCCCGCAGGTCATCGCGTTTGGCCTCTCGGTCTGGCTCATGCAACTCTTCCAACAATCCCTCTTCGGCCTCTACTACATCGCCCGCGGCAAGGCCTCCTGGAAGAACGTCGTCGACGCGACCCACGACGACGAACCCGCCCTCGCCGAACCCGGTCTCGCCCCCTGACCCCATTCAGGAGCACCTCAAGATGAGGCTCGCCCACCTCTCCGATGTCCACGTCCTCGACCTCGAAGGCGTCCACTGGACCCGCTTCGTCAATAAGCGCCTGACCGGGCTCGCGAACCTCGTCGGCCACCGTCGGAACGCCCATCCGCAGGCCCTCCTCGAGGCCGCCGTCGCCGAGCTCGCCTCCGACACGACCATCGACCACATCGTCATCACCGGCGACCTCTCGAACCTCGCCCTCGAGTCCGAGTTCAAACGCGCCCGCGACATCCTCGCACCGCTTTCCCCGCGGCTCAGCGTCATCCCCGGCAACCACGACGTCTACACCCGCGGCGCCGAAAAAAACCGCCGCTTCGAAACCTTCTTCGGCGACTGGATGTGGCCCTCCGAGCCCCACCACTATCCCTGGGTGAAAGACCTCCCCTCGCCCCATTCCCGCGGCCTCACCCTCCTCGGATTCTCTTCGGCCGTCGCCCGCCTCCCCTTCCTCGCGACCGGTCACGTCTCAGATGCCCAGCTCGCGCGCCTCGCCGACCTTCCGCCGTCCCACCACCACCGCGTCGCCCTCGTCCACCACAACCTCCACGCGCGCGGCTTCCGCAAGGACAAGATGCACGGGCTCACCAACCGCGACGCCTTCCTCGACGCGCTCGCCCGCGCGAACGTGAAGCTCCTCCTCCACGGCCACACGCACGTCGCTCAGCGCAGCCACATCCGAGGAGTCGAAGTCATCGGCAGCGGCAGCTCCACCTGGAGCTCCGACCACCCCGACCACATCGGCCGCTACAACGTGTACACGTTCGACGACTCGGGCCTCGCAAACGTCGAGATCCGCCGTTGGCATGCACAGCACAGCGCCTTCAGGCCTAACACCTGACAGCTGACTGTCTCGAGCTCCTCACCACACTCTGCGGAACGAGGTGCACGGGGCCTGGTCTCGACCAGGCTTTCCGTGCCGTCTCTCGTGGGACCGCTCACTCTCGATCGAAGGCGCTACTCGAGCGCCCTGGCGACCTCAGACGACCGGGGTACGGCGCTGAGCCTTGCGCAGACGGCGCTCGGCCTCGCGCTGCTTGCGCTTCTGGCGCTCAGAGGGCTTCTCGTAGAAGCGGCGCTTCTTCAGCTCCTTGTAGATGCCTTCGTTGGCCATCTTGCGCTTGAGCTGGTTGATCGCGCGATTGATGTTGTCGCCCTCGACCTTCACCTCCATCGGGCGCGAGTCGCCACTCTTCTCGGGGCGCGGCATCTGCGGCTGGGGCGGGGCATCGTTCTGGCGGATCGTCGTCTCCATATCCTCTCTCTTCAGGTTCACGGGTCGGTCCCAACGGGCGGCGGAACGTAGACAAATGCGTTCAGCCTGTCAATCGCGACTTCACCCCTTCCAATGCCCGCCCTTTCTGCCCCATCCGCCACTGTGCAATTTGACACACCGACAAAACTTGCCGCCGCCTCAATCCGCGCGACCCTCCCTTCGTGACTGCCCGTTTCGTCGACTGGTTCGAAGCCTACCTCGCGCGTACCCGCGAACGCTCGACCACCGCGCTCGCCCTCGTCCCGCTCGTTCTCATCTACGGACTCGGGCTGCGCTTTGCCTCACCGCACGCCCAGTCGGGCGTCGACATCCTGTCGGGTCACCTCCTGACCCACCTGTCTCCGACCACCTACATCGGCCTCCAGGTCCTCATCGCCGTGGCACTCGTCGCCTACGCCATCGAGCGCCGCGAGCGCATGCTCCGCGACCATCTCCGTTGGACGGCCCCCGCCGTCATCGAAGCGTGCGCGTGGGGCGCCATGTTCGGTGCCATCGTCCTCTTCCTCATGAACGAGGCCCACCTTCTCGCGATCGGGACATCCCAGAGCTTCGTCGATCGCACCGTGATCTCGGCCGGCGCTGGCCTCCACGAGGAGCTCATCTTCCGCGCCATCGCGCTCCCGCTCTTCAGTTGGCTCCTCTCCAAGGCCATCGGCGTCCCGGCGCGCAACGCCACGATCGCCGCCATCCTGCTCTCGGCCCTCGCGTTCTCTGGCGCCCACCACCTCGCAGGCGAGCCGTTCGACGCCTTCGTCTTCCTCTACCGGCTCGTCGCAGGCGTCGTCTTCGGCGTGCTCTTCGTCTGGCGCGGCTTCGCTATTGCCGCCTGGACCCACGCCGCCTACGACTTCAGCGTCCTGTAGCGCCTCGAAAGTACCCCGATGAGCCCCATCAACAGGCCCGCGAGCCCACCCGTCGCCCCACCCGCGCAATCGCTGTCGGACGCCCCACTCCCAGTCGCCCCCGCGTTCGGATCGACCACGCAGGCCGCCGCATACTGGCTCCAGATCTGCCCCTCGGGGCACGAGGTCGGCTCGCTCACCACATCGGGC
>VFQT010005112.1_pt1 | contig 10268 bp, 6 predicted proteins | sample 3512381 | NCBI WGS metagenome assembly VFQT01 (sample SAMN10412376, study PRJNA504923) | tailings metagenome | isolation source: Relicate 2 Philex TSF3 active mining site | place: Philippines: Tuba, Benguet | collected 2017-08-29 | reverse complement strand
ATTGCGGATGACGGGCGCAGGGCCATTGTCGAAGCGGGCCGCGATTGGCTAGGCCGCATGCCATGTCCGTAACCGCGCCCGCACCGTTGCCCGAAGGCATCGACGACTTCCTTTCCCGCGCCGGCTGGGCCGAATCCCAGATCGAACCGCTGGCGGGCGACGCCTCCTTCCGCCGCTATTTCCGCATCCGGCGGGGTGAGAAGACCGCGATGCTGATGGACGCGCCGCCGCCTAACGAAGATCCCCAGCCGTTCCTGCGCGCCGCCCGGTGGCTCGACGCCAACGGCATGCGCGCGCCGCGCATCCTTGCCGACGACGCCGCGCGCGGGCTGGTTCTGCTCGAGGATTTCGGCCTCGCCCGGATGCGCGACTACCTCGATCAGTGGGCCGATGACGAGCGCGAGGTCTACCGCGCCGCCGTCGACGCGCTGGTGCGGCTGCACCGGCTGCCGGCCGGACCGTTCCTCGATTACGGCCTGCCCGAGTACCAGCGCGAGGCACGGCTGTTCATCGACTGGTACTGCCCGGCGCAGAACCTCTACGTCGATGCCGCCAGCTACTCGGCGGCGTGGGAAGAGGTGCTTAGGCCCCTGCTTCCGCGCCAGCGCCCCGGCGTGACCGTGCTGCGCGACTATCACGCCGAAAACATCATGCTGCTGGGCGATCTCGACAAGCAGGGTCTGCTCGATTTCCAGGACGCGCTGGTCGGCCACCGCGCTTACGATCTCGTGTCGCTGTTGCAGGACGCGCGCCGCGACGTCTCGCCCGAGTTGGAGGCCGATATGCTCGACCACTATCTGCGGGCGATTGGCGCATCCGCCGACGATTTCCGCGCCGACTACGCCCGGCTCGGCGCCCAGCGCAACGCCAAGATCGTCGGCATCTTCGTGCGGCTGTGGAAGCGCGACGGCAAGCCGCGCTACCTCGATCTGATCCCCCGCGTATGGGCATTGCTGGAACGCGATCTCGCGCACCCGGCGCTGGCTCCGGTGGCGCGCTGGTTCGACGCGAACGTGCCCGGCGAATTGCGTGAGGCTGGTGGCGGAAGCTTCGCGGCATGAGTGGAATGAATTCGGTTCGCGCAGAGGCGCGGAGGCGCGGAGGAGGCCGTAGTTGCGGCGCAGCCGCTCTCAATCTCTGCCGCCGCGTTTACCGCAACGTCCGGCATCATGGAGGGGCCTACGGCCCGGCGCGAAATCTCCGCGTCTCCGCGCCTCCGCGTGAACCAAATCTCTCTGCGCCTCTGCGCCTCTGCGCGAACCAATCTCTCTCCACCTGGCCCGCCCAATGAGCCCGCGTCCGCTCGTAACCGACACCGCGATGGTCATGGCGGCCGGTCTCGGCAAGCGTATGCGCCCGCTCACCGCCACGCAGCCGAAGCCGCTGGTGCGCGTCGCGGGGAAGGCGCTGATCGACTACAGCCTCGATCATCTGGCGGAAGCGGGCGTCGCGAGGGCGGTGGTCAACGTCCATTATCTTGCCGATGCGCTCGAAGCGCATCTTGCCGCGCGCAAGAGCGGCCCCGCGATCACCCTGTCGGACGAGCGCGACCTGCTGCTGGAAACCGGCGGCGGCATGGTCAAGGCGCTGCCGCACCTTCCCGACCCGTTCTTCTGCCTCAACAGCGACAATATCTGGCTGGACGGCCCGCGCGATGCATTTCGCGAGCTGAGCGACGCATGGGATCCCGAGCGCATGGACGCGCTGCTGCTGGTCGTGTCGCACGCGCGCGCGCTCAACTATGTCGGCAAGGGCGATTTTCATCTCGACCCGCTTGGGCGGATCAGCCGCCGCCGCACCGGCCGCATCGCGCCGTTCATCTACACCGGTATCCAGATCGTCTCGCACCGCCTGCTGCGCGATTCCCCCGAAGGCAAGTTCGGGACGATGACGCTGTGGGAGCGAGCGATCGCCGAAGGCCGGCTGTATGGCGTTTCGCACACGGGCCTGTGGTTCGAGGTGGGCGCCCCATCCGCGATCAGACCCACCGAGCACTGGCTCGCGCGTGCCTGACCGGCCCGGTCCGCGCGTCTATTCGATCGCCGCGCACCGAGGCTTCGCCGACGCGCTCGCCGCCGGCTTGATCCCGCGCTATTCCGACGATGAACTTGGCCTCGCCCGGCTGACGCTGCTTTTGCCGAGCCGCCGCGCAGCGCGGACGGTGACCGAGGCTTTCGTGCGGCTCTCCGGCGGAGGCCTGCTGCTGCCGCGCATGGCGGTGGTGGGCGATCTCGATCTAGACGAAGCGCTGGGCCCGCTGCTCGATCCGATGGGTGTGGGCGCGGACATTCCGCCCGCCGCCGACCCGGCGCGGCGCTGGCTTCGGCTGGCCGAGCTGTTGCAAGAGCTGGAGGGCGATGATGCCCCTGCGCCCGCGCGGCTGCGTCGGGCTTTCGATGTCGGCCGCACGATCGACCGTCTGCTGGTCGAAGGGATCGATCCGCAAGACCTCCTGTCGGAGCACGTCCTGGGCGTGATCGGGGAGCAGGCGAGCCACTGGATCGAGAGCACCAAGGGCTTCCTAAAGGTGCAGGCGCACTGGCGTGCCGAACTGGAGGCACGCGGCGAGGTGGATTCGCCTACCCGGCGCAACTTGCTGTTCGAACATGCCGCGCGGCGCTGGCGCGAGACCCCGCCCGCGCATCCCATCGTCGCGGCGGGCGTGACGAGTGCCTCGCCCGCGCTGGCGCGGCTGCTGCGGGTGGTGTCGGAGCTGCCCGGCGGGGCGGTGATCCTGCCCGACCTCGACCTTGCGCTCGATGCCGAGGTCTGGGACGCGCTCGGCACCGCCGGTCAGCCGGAGGACGCGGGCGATCCGCCGTTCGCCGCCAGCGATGCGGTGACGCATCCGCAGTATCATCTGAAGCTATTGCTCAACCGCATGGGCATCGCGCGTGACGAAGTGGAGCCCTGGCACCGCGCCGGGCTGTCGCCCGCACCGCCCGAGCGCAGCCGCGCGATCTCCAACCTGTTCCTGCCGCCAAAGGGGAGCGCGCGGTGGGTGGACCTGCCCGCCGATCGCCGTCGCCTCTCCGGCGTCCGGCTGATGCGCAGCGCGCATCCCGGCGAAGAAGCGCAGGCGATCGCTATCCTGATTCGCGAGGCGCTCGAAGTGCCCGAAAGGCGCGTGGCGCTGGTCACGCCGGATCGTGCGCTCGCCTCGCGCGTCGTCGCCCAGCTTCGGCGGTGGGGGATTGATGCGGACGACACGGCCGGTCAGCCGCTGCCGCTGACTCCGGGGGGCCGGCTGTTCCTGCTGCTCGCGGATGTACTGGCGCAGGACGCCGCGCCGGTGCCGTTGCTGGCGCTGCTCACGCATCCGCTGGCGAAAGAAGGCGAGGGCCGCGCCGCGTGGCTCGACAACGCGCGGGCGCTGGATCTGGCGCTGCGCGGCCCGCGTCCGGGGCCGGGTCTTGCGCCGCTGGCCGAGCTGGCACAAAGCAAGCGGCTCAGAGCATGGTGGGACGAAGTGGAAGCGGTGCTGGCGCCGCTGTTCGCAATCGGCGGTGCGCGGCCGCTGGCGGAATTGGTCGATGCCCTCACGGCTGCGGCGGAAGCGCTGTGCGGCGAAACGCTGTGGGCTCGGCCGGACGGACGGGCGCTGTCGGCCTTCGTCGAGGAGCTTGGCGAGGCAAGCGCGGGCACCGACCTGCGGCTCGATCCGGCCGATCTGCATACCGTCCTGCGCGATGCCATGGAGCGGGTTTCGGTACGGCCACCTTGGGGCGGGCATCCGCGCGTTTCGATATACGGGTTGCTCGAAGCGCGGATGAGCCGCGCCGACCTCGTCATCTGCGGCGGGCTGGTGGAGGGCGTGTGGCCTGCGTCCCCCGCGCCGGACGCGCTGCTGCCGCCGGCGGTGTTGCGCGCGCTGGGTGTGCCGGGGGCGGACTTTCGCATCGGTTTGTCCGCGCACGATCTCGCTGCCGCGCTCGGCGCGCCCGAGGTGGTGCTGAGCCATGCCCGGCGCGACGAGGGCGCGCCGGTTATACCGTCGCGCTTCGTGCTGCGCATCCGCGCCATGCTCGGCGATCTGGCGGCGCGGCATGAGGAGCATGAGGCGGTTCGCCTCGCCCGCGCCATCGACGACGCGCCGCGCGCGCCCGAATACCCGCGCCCGCAGCCGATGCCTGCGCCCGAGCAGCGGCGTGTCGGGATCGCCGTGACCGGGCTCGACCGGCTGCGCGGCGATCCATACCAGTTCTATGCAAGCTCGATCCTGCGCCTGCGCGCGCTCGACCCGCTCGATGCCGAACCCAGCGCGGCATGGAAGGGCACTGCCGTCCACGACATCCTCGATCGCTGGCACAAGGCCGGCGAGGGCGAACTGCTGCCCTTCGCCAACAACGTGCTCGATGAAATGAACGCGCATCCGCTGATGCGCAGCCTCTGGCGTCCGCGCTTGCTGGCGGGGCTTGTCTGGGTTGGCGAGGAAATGGCCAGGCTGCGGTGCGAGGGGCGCGAAGTGCTGGCGACCGAAGCCAAGGGCGAAATCCCCTATCGCGGTATCCGTATCCACGGTCGCGCCGACCGGATCGACCGGCTGCCCGATGGTTCGCTTGCCGTGGTCGATTACAAGACGGGGCAGCCGCCTTCGAACGCCATGGTGCAGGAGGGCTTCGCGCTCCAGCTGGGCCTCATCGGACTGATGGCCAGGCACGGCGCCTTCGAGGGTGTTGAAGGCGAGCCGGAGCGTTTCGAATACTGGTCGCTGGCGAAGAGCGATGCCAGCCCCACCGGCTTTGGCTACTGGTGCGAGCCGATCCTGGAAGGGCGGCGCAAGACCGGACTACCTCGGGGGGAGTTCCTCAGCGAGACCGAACGCTACCTCAATGAAGCCATCGATCGCTGGATTCTCGGCAGCGAACCGTTCACCGCGCGGCTCAATCCCGACATCGGCGGCTACAACGACTACGACCAGCTGATGCGCCTCGACGAATGGCTGGGGCGCATGGGGGATGAGGCGTGAGCGGTCCGGCATCGGTGCATCCGCTTCACGGCAACCAGATGCTGGCGGTCGCGCCGCAGGACACCGTGTGGCTTTCCGCCTCGGCGGGCACCGGCAAGACGCAAGTGCTGTCGTCGCGAGTGCTGCGACTGCTCTTGCAGGACGGCGTCGAACCGTCGCAGATCCTGTGCCTCACCTTCACCAAGGCGGGCGCGACCGAGATGGCCGCGCGGATCAACGGCACCTTGGCCGAATGGGTGCGTCTGCCCGATCCCGAGTTGTTCCGCCGTCTCGATGCGATCGGCGCCCCGGCCGATCCCGCCACCCGCGACCGCGCGCGGATGCTCTTCGCCAAAGTGCTCGATTGTCCCGGCGGCGGGCTGCGGATCGATACGATCCACGCCTTCGCCCAGTGGCTGCTTGGGGCGTTTCCGCACGAGGCGGGGCTGACGCCGGGAACCCGCGCGATGGAGGATCGCGAGCGGCTGCTGCTGCTGCGGCAGGTGCTCTCGGACCTGCTGGTCAAGGCGGAGCAAGGTGACGCGCAACTGCTCGACGCGGCGGCCGATCTCAGCTTGCGCATGGGGCCGGATGCGGTGGAGAGCTATCTGCTGCGCTGCGCGTCGGCGCGTGAGGCATGGTTCGGGCCGGGAGCGTGGCAGGAGCCGTTGCGTCCGCGCGTCAACCAGCTCCTCGGTCTGCCGGCGGATGCCGATGCCGGCCACGCCGCCGCGCTGTGCTGCGACGATGCCTTCGACGTCGCCTCGCTGCGCCGCTGCCTGCAAACGCTGGCGGGTTGGGATAGCGCCACCGGCCGTGATTGCGCGGCGGCGATCGAGGCTTGGCTGGCGCTCGACCAGCACGGGCGCGGGCAAGGTATCGAGGCGCTATTCTCGGGCCTGTTCACCAAGGCGGGTGCACCGCGCCAGCTCAACAACGTGCTGAAGCGCGATCCCGAGTACGAAGGCTATATTGCGCGCGTCGCCGACTGCATCGCAAGGGTGCGAGACATGGCCGCGCTGTTGAGTTTGGCGGAGCGGCTCGTCCCCGCGCTGCGGCTCGGGCGGGCATTCGCGCTCGCGTGGGACGAGGCCAAGCAGCGCGAGGGCCTGATCGATTTCGACGACCAGATCCGGCGCGCCGCCGAACTGCTCGACAGCTCGGCGCTGGCGGACTGGATCCGCTACAAGCTGGATCGCCGCTTCGATCACATCCTCGTCGACGAGGCGCAGGACACCAACGAAGCGCAATGGCGGATCATCGACGCGCTGACCGGCGATTTCTTCGTGGGCGAGGGCCAGCGCGGCGATGCCTTGCGCACATTGTTCGTCGTCGGCGACTACAAGCAGGCGATCTTCCGGTTTCAGGGCACCAGTCCAGAGAATTTCGAAGCGGCGCGGCGGCGGGTGCGGCATGCGTTGTTTGGCCGGGCGCGCAATGCCGATGAGCTGCGCGGCGGCCCGGACGTGCGGCCGCTGCGCGAATACGGGCTGGACCGCAGCTTCCGCACCGCGCAACCGGTGCTCGATTTCGTCGACCGCGCGATTGCCCACGTCGGCCATGCCAGCTTCGGGCTCGTCGATCCGCCCGAGCGTCACGAGGGCGAGGATCGGCCCGGCTACGTCGCGCTTTGGGCGCCGATCGGCCAGCGTCTCGGCGAGGCAATGGAAGGCGACGAGCCGGATGAGGGCGATCAGACCTGGTTCTCGCGCTCCGACCGGCAGATGGCTGACCGGATCGCGCGGCAAGTGCGCGCGTGGATGGATGGCGGCGTGTGGCTGGCCAAGCACAAGCGTCATGCCACGCCGGGCGACGTCATGGTGCTGGTGCGCAAGCGGCGCGAGTTGGCGGGCCTGATCGTCGCGCGGCTGCACGCGGCGGGCGTGCCGGTGGCGGGCGTCGATCGACTGCGGCTGGGCGCGCCGCTGGCGGTGCGGGATCTGGTGGCGGCACTGCGCGTCGCCGCGCAGCCCCTCGACGACCTGAGCCTTGCCGCGTTGCTCGGCTCGCCGCTGATCGGCTGGAGCCAGGAACAGCTCCTCGCGCATGTCTACCGTGACGAGAAATTGGCGCTCTGGGATCATTTGCGCCGCTCTCGCGACCCCGAGGTGGCGGACGCGGTGGAGCGGCTGCGCGAGCTGCTTGCCCGCGCCGATTACGAGACGCCGCAGGCGCTGCTGCACTGGTTGCTGGTTGGACCATGGCAAGCGCGGCGCAAGCTGGTCGCCCGGCTCGGCCGCGAGGCGAACGATCCGATCGACGAGCTGCTCAATGCTGCGCACGCCTATACCGCCAGTGGCACGCCCAGCCTGGTCGGGTTCCTCAACTGGTTCGACGCCGGCGAAGGCGAGCTGAAGCGCGAGGCCGATGCCGGCGGCGATCTCGTCCGGGTGATGACGGTGCACGGATCGAAGGGCCTGCAAGCGCCGATTGTGATCCTCGCCGACGCCACCGGCAATCCCGATGCGGGGCGGGGCGGTTCGCTGGACCTGCCCGACCCGGCTGCGGAATCGCGCCGTATTCCCTTGCCCTCCCTGCGGAAGGAAGAGCGCAAGGGACGCCTTGCCGAGGAACATGAGCGCGCGCGCCGCGCAGAGGATGAGGAACACTGGCGCCTGCTCTATGTCGCGATGACCCGCGCGGAGGAAGCGCTATTCATCGGCGGCGCACTGGGTGCGCGCGAGACGGAGCCATCGGAAAAGAGCTGGTACGCCAAGCTGCGTCAGCTGTTCGATGGCGAGGCGGCGCTGGAGGACGCGCTGTGGGGCCATCGCTTCGACTGGGGCGGACTGGCGGCGGCGCAGGCGGTGGAAAGTGCCGGAGCGGATGGGCCGGCTGCCATCGAACTGCCGGTGTGGCTCACCGCGCCGCCTCCGGCAGAACCGCGCCCGGCGCGACCGCTGGCGCCTTCGGGGCTTGGGGAGGACGTGTCGCCCGATCCGCCTTATCCGCCGGGAAGCGGCGCCGCGGCCGCCCGCCGGGGTGTCCTGACCCATCGCCTGCTGGAACGTCTGCCCGAACTGGCGCCCGATGCCAGGCGCAGCGCGGGCGAGGCTTGGCTGGCTCGGCAGGCGCCTGACCTGCCGGGCGAGGAGCAAGCCAATCTGCTGACCGCAGCGCTGGCGGTCCTCGATCATCCGGATTGGAGAGAGATGTTCTCATCCGCCGGGTTGGCGGAAGTGCCGATCGCGGCGACGGTGGGCGGTCACGTGATCGCCGGAACGATCGACCGGCTGCTGGTCGAGCCGGGGCGGGTCCGTCTGATCGACTTCAAGACCGCGCGCCGGTCGCCTGAGGAGATTGGGCAGGTGCCGGTCGCGACGCTGCGGCAGATGGCCGCTTACGTCGCCGCGCTCGAAGCCACTTATCCCGGACGCACGGTCGAGGCCGCGCTGCTCTATACCGCCGCTCCGCGGCTGATAGCGCTGCCGAACGCGGTCCTTGCCGCACACAAGCACGCCTTGATCGCTGTGCAGTAATCCTATGCCCGTGCGGGCGTTGTGTTCCCGCCCGCGCTGCTTAGATTGCCAGAGTTGATTGATTTCAGGAGTTCGCAGATGCCGACCAAAGCCGTGACCGACGCCAGCTTCGCAACCGACGTTCTTCAGTCGGACAAGCCCGTGCTCGTCGATTTCTGGGCCGACTGGTGCGGCCCATGCAAGATGATCGGCCCGGCTCTGGAAGAGATCAGCGATGAGCTTGCTGACAAGGTGACCATCGCCAAGATGGACATCATGGAGAACACGCAAGTGCCCGGCGAGATCGGCGTCCAGTCGATCCCGCTGATGGTCCTGTTCAAGGACGGCAAGGCCGTGGCCCAAAAGCTCGGCGCGGCGCCCAAGAGCCAGCTCAAGGGATGGCTGGAAGGCGTTCTCTGAGACTCTGATCCGGCCACCTTCTCCCCTCCCGCACGCGGGAGGGGAATTATAGCGCCGCGATGCGCTCCGCCAGTTCATCCCACAGCACGGGACTGGCGGCACCGATCAGCCCGGTGCGGTTCTCATCCACGCGATAGGCGGAGCCGTCGGGCCGCGCCGCCTTGCCGCCGGCTTCGTTGACGAACAGCACGCCCGCCGCGTGGTCCCAGGGCAGGGTGCGCTCGAAGATCGAAACGTCGTTTTCGCCGAGCACCAGGCGCGGGTATTGTTCCGCCGCGCAACGCGGAATGTCGACCAGCTGATAGTGCGGGGCAATATGCGCCTTCACCGCTTCGCGGTGCGCCGGGTCCATGAAGACCAGCGAGATCGCGGCGACGGGGAGCGTTTCGCGGCTGGTGCGCGCGGTGACGCGATCGTCGCCGATGAACGCGCCCGCGCCGCGCCGCACGTGGCAGAAGCGATTCCGCAAGGGATCGTAGATCCACCCGGCGACCGCCTCTCCGGCGTCCGCCAGCGCCACGATGATTCCGAAAGGCGGCTTGCCTGCGGCGAAGTTGTTGGTCCCGTCGAGCGGGTCGACGATCCAGCACAGCCCCTGGCCCAGTCGCTCCATGATCGCCGGATCGGCATGCGCGGCTTCCTCGCCGACGATCTGCGCGTCTGGCAGCAGCCGCGCGAGCCCTTCCGCCAGGATCGCCTCGCTCTCGGTATCGGCGATCGTCACCACGTCGTCCGCCGCCTTTGCGGTGATGTCGCTGGCGGCGAGGGCACGGAAGCGGGGCACGATCGCGCGTTCGGCCGCATCGCGCATTACCGCGCGGACCCCGGCGGTCAGAGCATCCATCAGCTGCGGTAGTCGGCGTTGATCGAGATGTAGCCGTGGGTCAGGTCGCAGGTCCACACGGTGGCTCGCCCCTCACCAAGGCCGATGTCCACGCCGACGCTGATCTCGCGGCCCTTGAGGTGCGCGGTCACCGGGGCTTCGTCATAGCTGTCGGCGGCGAGGCCGGCCTGAGCCACCCACTTGTCGCCGAAGCGGACCCCCAGCTTGTCGCGGTCGGCCGGCTCGCCCGCCTTGCCGACCGCCATGACCACGCGGCCCCAGTTCGCGTCTTCGCCGGCGATGGCGGTCTTCACCAGCGGCGAGTTGGCGATCGCCAGCCCGATGCGGCGGGCGCTCTCGTCGGAAACCGCGCCGGTGACCGACACCTCGATGAACTTCTGTGCCCCTTCGCCGTCGCGCACCACCAGATGCGCGAGCTGGCGGCAGACGTCGTCGAGCGCGGCGGCGAAGGCGTCGGCGCCGGGATCGTCGAACGATGTCAGCGGCGCATTGCCCGCAGCGCCCGTGGCGAAGGCCAGCACCGTGTCGCTGGTGGAGGTGTCGCTATCGACGGTGATGCAGCTGAATGTCTTGACGTTCGCGGAAGAGAGGCACTGCT
>VFQT010005110.1_pt1 | contig 10270 bp, 11 predicted proteins | sample 3512381 | NCBI WGS metagenome assembly VFQT01 (sample SAMN10412376, study PRJNA504923) | tailings metagenome | isolation source: Relicate 2 Philex TSF3 active mining site | place: Philippines: Tuba, Benguet | collected 2017-08-29 | reverse complement strand
CTGATTAAAAGTCAGATGCTCTACCGCTGAGCTACGGGCCCGGTGTGGGTGGAATACTGTGGTTGGGCGGGTCGTGCAAGTGTGCCGTTCAAGCCGCGATCATTTGCCTGCGGGGGTGTGCGATCCGTGCATGACAAAGGCGGGCAGGGGACGGCCCGGCGCGGCAGAACATGGTGCCGGCCGGGACGCTCGCAACGGCGCGGTGCGCCAATTCGATCAATCGTAGTAGCGTTTGCGACGGCCGCGGCTGGATCCGGTCTCGCGGGCTTCGCGCGCCCGCTTGCGTGCCCATTCGATCTGGCTCTGGATCGATTCTTCCTCACCACGCGTCTGGATCACGAAATCGGTGGCCAGACCCGTCTCGACACTGGGCCCCAGGTCCGAGACGACCAGCGATGCACCCGCCTGAATATATGGGCCGATCCGTGCCGCGACCTCCGTCGGGATCATGATCCGGTCGAGTGCCGCCGACGCGAGTGCACCCGTCGCTTGTGGGGCGACATCGGGCTTTCTCAAACGGGTGACGTAGCGCCGCCGGTCGACTTTCACGCGCTCGTACACGGGCCGCAACTCGGCTTCGGCCGGCGCGCCCCCCTCAGGCGCCTGGAGGCTGAGCGCGCGCCACTCGACCGATCTGCCGCCATGCGTCTCGGCGATTGCCGTGAAGACGTGCGTTCCAATCGGCCGTCCCGCATCCCTGATCTCGACGGGATACTCCCCGACCACCTGCCTGTTCTGGCGGATATAGAGCTTGCCGGTCCTGCGCGAGATGAAGACGGAGACCGGGGCCGAAAGGCGGGTGCTGTCCTTGGCGGCATTGATGGCTGCGACACTCGCCAATTCGGCCGACTTGATGGCGGCCAGCGCGATCTTCACCTCCGCCTGTCTCTCGGCGTATTCGGCCTTGGCCGCATCGGCCGCGTAGATGGACTGGATGGCGGCCGCCTGTGCCTTTTCGAAGTTGGCGCGCAGCTTATCCAGTTGCGGGCCGGGCCGCGAGACCGCCATCCAGCGTTCGATCTGCCTCAGGCTGGCGACCGCTCGCTGGCGCACGTATTCCGCCGTGCCGAACCTGCGCTGCGCCTGGTAGAGGTCCGCGACGCTCTTGCGATGCGCAAGGCGCGCAGCCTGGGCCGCCTTGACGGCTTCCTGGGCGCGGCGTTGGGCCTTGGCCTGTTCGATGACCGCAGCCTCGCGCGCCGTCACGAGCACGCGCTCTGTCTGAGGCGCTTCGTCGGCCGCCGGGACACCGAGCCCCATCGGGGCCTCGCCGCCCGGCAAGGCTCTCTGGCGTCGCGCTGCGTCCTGCCCGCTGCGCGCCATCGGGACTGGCCGTTCGATCTCGACGAGCTTCGGCTGGAACAGCAACGGATGGGTGAACGCCACCGGTTCCGTCTCGCCAGGCACGACGACGACGCGGGTGTTCAACTTCGTCGTCTCGAAGAGACGTTCGGCGAAACCGTACGGCAGGCGAATGCACCCGTGTGACGCGGGGTATCCCGGCAGATGGCCGGCATGCAGCGCGACCCCCGACCAGGTGAGACGCTGCATGAAAGGCATCGACGCGTCGTTGTAGAGGTTGGAGTAGTGCTCCTCGTTCTTCTCGATGATCGAAAAGATGCCCTCGGGCGACTCGTGTCCTTTCGCGCCCGAGGAGATCGGTGATCGAGCGACGAGCCCGCGACGATCGTAGACCTTGATGTTTTGCTGCCCGATGGAGACCACGGCGATCAATGGACCGTCAGCTCCATCCGAGCGGAATTCCCAGTTGCTCTTGCTCTGCGCCAGAACACCCGCCGCAGCGCCGACCTGCCCCGCTGCAAGCGTCAGCGCGATCAGTGACCGCCGTCCCCAGGCCGAAAAAATCCCGGCATCCACCCCCGAAACACTCACGCCCACTTTCCCCTCTCCGCACACAAAACTAGAACTGAATGTCAGTCCGCAGCCAGCGCGCCCTGGCGGCGGACAGCAATAAAGCGTCATGCATAACATACCGTTATGGGAGCATGTTCATACGAACAAGTCGGAAAGTCAGTTATCGCGCAAATGTGAGGAACGGCCCCTCGGGTGGCCACGGCCGCGCCGCCCGCGCCGAGGCCTCGAGCCTTTGACGACACTGGTTCTCTGTCGACCGATCCATGCCCCGCCCGTCAGACCGACTTGGCGCGCTCGCGTAGGACGAATTTCTGGATCTTCCCTGTCGAGGTCTTCGGTACCTCGCCGAAGACGACGTGACGCGGGCACTTGTAGCGAGCAAGATGCTCCTGGCACCAGCCGACGATCTCCTCGGCGGTGGCGGCTGCGCCGGGCTTCAACTCGACGAAGGCGCAGGGCGTCTCGCCCCACTTCTCGTCAGGCTTGGCAACGACCGCGCACGCGCCCACGGCCGGGTGCTTGTAGAGGACATCTTCCACCTCGATCGAGGAGATGTTCTCCCCGCCGGAGATGATGATGTCCTTCGAGCGGTCCTTGAGCTGGATGTATCCGTCGGCATGCATGACGCCGAGATCCCCCGTGTGGAACCATCCACCAGAGAAGGCTTCCTCGGTCGCGGCCTTGTTCTTGAGATAGCCCTTCATGACGATGTTGCCACGCATCATCACTTCGCCCATCGTCTCTCCGTCGGCGGGCACGTCCTGCATGCTGGTGGGATCTTTGACGCAGAGCCCTTCGAGGGCTGGATAGGTCACGCCCTGGCGTGCCTTCAGCGCCGCCTGCTTCGCCGCATCCAGATCGTTCCAGGCCGCCTTCCATTCGTTCACGACGGAAGGGCCGTAGACCTCGGTCAGACCGTAGACGTGCGTGACGTTGAAGCCGGCTGCCGCCATGCGGGCAAGCACCGCCTCGGGCGGCGCCGCGCCTGCCGTCACGAACTCGACCTTGTGCGCGATCGCCTGCTTGTCCGCATCGGGTGCGTTGAGCATCGTCGCCATGACGATCGGCGCACCACACATGTGGGTGACGCGATGTGCGACGATGGCGTCGTAGATCGGTTTGGCGCGCACCCAGCGTAGGCATACGTGCGTGCCGCCGACCGTCGAGAGGCTCCAAGGAAACGCCCAACCGTTGCAGTGGAACATCGGCAGCGTCCAGAGATAGACGGGGTGCTTGCCGAGGCCGGCCGAGAGTGCGTTGGCATAACACATCAGCGCCGCGCCGCGATGATGGACGACGACACCCTTGGGGTTGCCCGTCGTGCCGGACGTGTAGTTGAGGCCGATCGCTTCCCACTCGTCTTGCGGCATACGCCAGGCAGAACTGGCATCTCCGTCCGCCAACAACGCTTCGTATTCCAGCGTTCCCAGTAAATCTCCCGCCTGCGGGAACTCCGGATCGTCGTAGTCGACGATCAGCGGCTTTACCTTCGCAAGGGTCAGCGCCTCCTTGACGACGGGGGCAAATTCGCGGTCCGTGACGAGCACCTTCGTATCGGCGTGATCGAGTTGGAAGGCGATGATGGCCGCGTCCAGCCGCGTGTTCATGGAATGCAGCACGGCGCCCGTCATCGGCACGCCATAGTGCGCCTCGAGCATGGGCGGCGTGTTCGAGAGCATCACGGAGACCGTGTCGCCGACGCCGATGCCACGCTTGACGAGCGCCGAGGCAAGCTGGCGGCAACGGTTGTAGAGGTCGCGGTAAGTGGTGCGGCTCGCGCCGTGGATGCAGGCGACATGATCGGGCCAGACAGTCGCTGCACGAGCCAGGAACGACAACGGCGTGAGCGGTTGATAGTTGGCCTCCCGCTTGCCGAGATCCATCTCGAAAATGTTACCGCTCATGCGCCGCGCGCTCCTTCTCCCTTGGCCGACATGGCCGATGCGCGGCGATTGCGGCCGCTGCGGGCCTCCGACACGCTTTGCGCCGAACCTAATCGATGCCTCTGAAGCAGACAACGCGGGTGCGCATCGCGCGCACCCGCGTTTCCAGAACCATTCGCTGCTGTCGTGGCGGCAGCCGTTACTTGCAGAGCTTGGCGCGGATCACGCAGACGGCGCTGTTGCCATCCTTGCCGCACTTCTCACGCACGTTGCTGACCTTGTAGCCGGACGCGGCGCGACCGACCTTGGCACCAGAGGTCATCCAGACCGCCCACATGCCCCAATCCGTCGCCTGCAGCACAGCCTCCCAAGCCTGGAAGCGCGCGTCCTGTTTGCTGCTGCCCCAGCCGCGTCCGCCCTTGTCGACGCATCCGGCCGAAGCCGGAGCGATGCTCATCGCAAGAACGCCGGCGAGGGCGAGGCCGGCGGTAGCCAATTTCACAAGCTTCATCGTTGGTCGAGCTCCCTGATTCTCGCATAATGCCACGAGCCTGCCGGAGGCTTGCGTCCCGGGCAATCGCGGCCCGGTGCGTTGGCTCCACTTTTCAAGTGCCACGATGCAACGGCGTGACACGACACGCACGAAAGGAACCTTGAAGCAGCCTCTCCGTTCGATATCGTGTGCTGAGTTCTCAAGCGACGGACGCGACATGCAGCTCTACGATATCCTGGCAGGCGCCCAGAACGGTCGTGCCATCGAGAATCTGGCTCGGGCGTGCGGCGTGCCCGCCGATCGCATGGACGCCGCAGTCAAAGTCGTGGCGCAGAGCTTCGCCGACAACATCGAGCGCAACACGCTCTCACGCGGGGGGCTTGCCGATTTCGTCGCAGCCCTCGGGCACGGGCATCACGAGTACATTCTCGACAATCCCGAAACTCTGAGAGATCCGCGCGTGCGCGTTGACGGCAACGCGATCCTCGAGCACGTCCTGGGTCCGAAGGATCGCAGCCGGGCGCTCGCGGCGTCGGCCGCGCGCGCATCAGGGCTCAGCGAGGGGCTCGTGAAGATGCTCCTGCCGATCATCGCGCAGTGGGTGATGGGTGCCATCGCGAAGTGGGCGCGTGGCAGTCTCGGCGATGTCATCGCGCGCATTCCGGGTGGTGGCGCTGGAGACAGCGGCGAGCGCGGCAGCGACCGGCGACGCAGGCCTTCGCCTGGCGACGGCGGCTTCGAACTGCCGCGCTCCGAAATGCCGACCGGCGGCTATCCGTTGCCGCCGATCCCCGGCGGCGATCCGGAGCCGATTCCCGGCGACGAACGCCGAGGCGGCGATTGGAGTGGAGAGCGAAGCCGTGCTCCATCCCCTTTTCCGCTTCCAGATCCCAGGGAGCGGGAGAGCGAAATCGCCCGGGAGACTCGCTGGCCGCGCCGCATGGAGGCGCCAAACAGACGGTCATGGGGAGACCGGGGCGACTTCGAGCTCCCAAGATCAGAGCTGCCGCGGGGACCATATCCGATGCCGCCGATCCCTGGCGGGTCCGGCGGCGGCGAGCCGCTGCCGTTACCCCGGCATGAAGACAATCCGTACGGCGGCTTGTCGGATATCCTGCGGCGCGGCGGACGCCTGGATGGCGCCCCTGCCGGACGCTCGATCCGCGACATGCTCGGCAGCCTCTTGGGCTTCGGCAGCAGCGGCGTTCTCGGCTGGCTGCTGCGGCTTCTGGTCATGCGCTTCGGCTGGAACCTGCTCAAGCGCATTCTTGGGCGCGTCCTCGGCGGCCGCTAGTCGAGCGTATCCGACGTTCGGTGCCCAGTTGCGGCTGGGCTCGTAACCAAACGTCATATGCAACGGCTACACTGGATTCATCGGGTTGCTCGTGTTCCGGCACGGCGCTCAACGCGCATCGCCCGGCCAAACCAACGCGCGCCCCGCAGTCGTATCGCGAGCCCGGGCCTTCTGGATGTGCTGGCGGGGCACAGTGTACGAGCGTGCGACGACGCGGAGATTGCCATGGCGATGGCGATGCCAGCGCGGCGCTGGACTCTGGATCCTCGCATGCGGGGGAGCGGACGTCTCCATCTCGGCCTGCGTGAGCGGACGGCACGGCCGCGCCTTCGACTCGCAGTTCCACAGGATGCCACGACGGTCGTCGTCGGTTGGCGTGCATGTCATTTCTTGCGAGCCCGCCCTGGAGAACGCGCCCCAAGCGCTGCCGTACTCCAGCACGACCAGCTGTGCCCAGGACCGTGCGGCAGCCGCCACCGCCTGCTCGCGGGTGCGCCATTCACCACCGTTTCCGTAATGGAAGTGATCGGCCATACAGAGCCGATCGCCGTCACGTACTTTCGCGTGGAGACCGTCGAGGCCCGCGGCCCCGGCCGCAGTCCCGTAGACCGCAAGTCCAACGAGCGCCGTCGCGAACGCGGCGCCACAAACCAAGAAACGCATTACTCATACCCTCGGCTCGAGCGGGAGCTACGGAGCCCCCGCCCGCATTAAGGCCTCAGGTCGGTAAATTTGTCCTCAACGCGCCCCGCGCGCGCTTACGCTCAACGGCGCCGGCAGGGACGCGCCACGACCGTGCAGCTCCAGGGCGGCCCACCCGAGCAGGAGACCTTCTTGTCGGCCGCAAGGGCAAAGCGGCCCCATGAGCTACCGTATTCCCAGGCGGTGAAGCCTTGATAGTCGGAAATAGCCGCTGCCATGGCGGCCTTCTTGGAGGCTTGCCCGCTGCTGTTGCCCTGATGCGTATGATCGACGAAGCACACCTTGTTGCCGACCCGAACCTGCTTATGCAGCCAGGAGAGCCCGTCGTCCTTGGCCAATGCCGGCGTCGACGCCAATCCGATCACAGTCGCAACACAGAGAGCGCCGAGGGACGCGCGCATCGTCAAGCTCCTTCGCTTCTTGCTTTGAATGACCTTGGTACGCTCGACTGATTTGCCCGGCACGCCAAGGGCACAGGAGTCGCAGTCGTCATTTCCTGAAGATCCTGGGGCGCTCTGGCCACGCCCATCACGCGGAAAGAGCCGGTGGTGGCGCCAAATCCCGCGGATTCAGACCGTGATCTCCTGAAGGGCTTCACGGATTTCGGCAGGGATGTCGACAGGCCGTTGCGACAGACGATCGACGTAGACGTGGATGAAGTGGCCTTCGGCCCGCGCGAGGTCGTCGCCGGCACCGAACAATCCGATCTCATAGCGCGCAGAGGAGCGGCCGAGCCGGCCGATACGCAGACCGCCCTCGATCGTCTCGGGAAATGAAAACGAGCGATGGAAGCGACACGTGGTCTCCACCGCCAGACCGATGACCGGGCTCGTCTCGAGATCCATGCCGGCCCGATCGATGAGGTATCGCGTCAGCAGCGTATCGAAAAACGAGTAGTAGACGACGTTGTTGACGTGACCATAACCGTCGTTGTCCATCCACCGCGTCGGCATGGACAGAAAATGGCGGTAGTCCTCGCGCCGTCCGACAGGTGGCCGTGCCGTCGTCATGCCCCCTCCCCGCTTCAGGCGCGTACAGCGACGATCTGGATTTCGACCAGACAGCACGGATCGGCCATGCGCATCTCCACGCAAGCGCGCGCCGGCAGATTGGCCGGATCGGCCCACGCGATCCATGCCTTGTTCATGGCGTCGCGCAAGCGGATGTCCGCCAGCCATATCACCGCACTCAGGATGTGCGACTTCGACGATCCGCACATCGCCAGGTATTTATCGAGATCGGCCAGCGCCTGCCGCGTCTGCCCCTCCACATCGAGGGTCGTATCGTCGGCAATGGCACCGGCCGTAAAGACGAAGGACCCCGCGCGTACGACGTTTGCAAGAATAGGCTCCAGCTCGCGGCGTTCGATGATCATCTGCGGGTTCCCCTGTCTTGATGTTGTATGCGTCTCAGCACTTGACCGCGCGGCCGCGATCAGCCCTTGGCCGCGACGACGGCGATCTCGACGAGGATCGCGGGATCCGCGAGCTTGGCTTCGATGCAGGCGCGCCCAGGCAGATCCTTCCCGCCGGTCCAGGCATTCCACGCCACGTTCATCTTGTCGCGATGCCGAATGTCGGGGAGCCAGATGGTCGCGGAAATGACCTTCGACTTGTCCGTGCCGCACAGCGCGAGCAGCCGGTCGATCTCCTTGAGAACCTGCTCTGTCTGCCCGGTGACATCCTGCTTCACGTCATCCGGCGTGATGCCGGCGGTGAAGACGAAGCCATTCGCCTCGACGACCTTGGAGAGGATGCCTTTCGATTCGTGCCGGGTGATTGCCATGATGTGTTCACGCCTCCTGATGTTCTGGAGCGACACTCATAGCACGCATGCCCGGATTGAGAAGGCGCCGCATGCGATGAACACACGGGACATCACAGGCCGATCAGCAGACCGCGGGCCGGCGCGTGAATATTCAGCCACGCGCCGACGATCCCCGCGAAGATCGCGGCGGCGATGAGCCCGTCGACCCGGTCCATGAACCCGCCGTGACCGGGGATCAGAGCGCTGGCGTCCTTCACACCGTAGTGACGCTTGAGGGAGGATTCCACGAGATCGCCTGCCTGCGAGACGACCGCGAGGATGGCAGCGGTGACGACGGCACGCAGCGTCGGCAGCAACGGCAGCGTGAGCGCGAACACCAAGCCGACAAGCGCGCTCGAGACGATTGCCCCGGTGAAGCCCGACCATGTCTTGCTGGGGGAAATCTTCGGCATGAGCTTGGGGCCGCCGATCAGTCGCCCGGCGAAATAGGCTCCGGTATCGGAGGCCCACACGCACAACAACAAAAACAGCGTCGCCTCGAAGCCCAACGCCGACTGTACGCGCAGCCAGATCAGAGCGATGGCCGGCAGGCCCGCATAGAGGACACCAACGGCCGACAAGCGCCCCGCCTCGCCGAACCCCTGGAGTGCCGCCAGGATGACGCCTACGAGGAGAGCGACGAGAGCCAGCAGCGGCAACCCCTCGACCGACAGGGCGGCTGCGGAGACGACGGCGACCACTTGGATCACGAAGATCGTATCGCTCGTCGTTCCGCGCACGATGCGGCTCCACTCCCACGACACGATGAGGGAGACCGCCAGAACGAGCGCCGCGAATGTCCATGGGCTCACCCATGTCAGGCCGATCGCGACCACGGCGAGCACGAGCCCCGACAGCAAGCGCGGCATGAGATCGCGCATGGAGCCCGGGGCCGGTTTGGGGGCGGTGGCTGTCACGTGGCAGGCCTCACTCAGGTTCCTCGCCGGCGTCGTTCACGCCAGCGTGCCCTTGCTCACGCCGCCGAACCGGCGCGAACGAGCGCGGAATATCTCGATGGCACGCTCCAGATGCTCGCGTTCGAAGTCCGGCCAGAGCGTATCGAGAAACACGAACTCCGTATAGGCGCACTGCCACAACAGGAAATTCGAAAGGCGAATCTCACCGCTGGTCCGGATGAGAAGATCGGGATCGGGAATACCCGCCGTATCGAGCGCTTTCGTGATCGTGGCCTCGTCGATCGCCTCGGGCGCCAGACGACCGGCGGCGACCAACCCCGCGAGGTTGCGAACCGCGCGCGCGATTTCCGCACGCGCGCCGTAGTTGAACGCGATCACCAGATCGAGCGAAGTATTGTCGCGCGTCAGCGCAATCGCTTCGTCGATCAAGGTGAGAAGCTCGGGGTCCACGCGATCCCGACCGCCGATCATGCGGATACGCACGTTCTGGCGATGCAGCTCGGCCAGATCGCGACGGATGAAGCGTTTCATCAGTCCCATCAGGTCCGAGATCTCGGAGGCGGGACGCGACCAATTCTCAGAGGAGAAACTGTAGATCGTCAGGTAGGCGATACCGAGTTCCTTGGCGGCGCGCACCGTGCGGCGCACGGCTTCCACGCCCCGCCGGTGCCCCTCGACGCGCGGCAAGCCGCGCCGCTCCGCCCAACGCCCGTTCCCATCCATGATGATGGCGACGTGACGTGGAGGAGGTGTCAGCCCGGCGTTGACAGCATCCGGCGTGCCGCTCTGGTCGCTCACGTGCGATACGCCTTTCGGTCTCGCTCTTCCCCCAGTCCAGGCCGGCGCACTGCGCGGCCGCGGCAGGCCCGCATCATACCTGCTTGATCTCGGTTTCCTTCTGAGTGACGAGCTGATCGACCTCTTTCACCAGCTTGTCCGTGAGTTCCTGCACCTTGGTGCCGTTCTTGCGGTGGTCGTCCTCGGTGATCTTGTGGTCCTTCTCGAGCTTCTTCAGAAGCTCCATGCCGTCACGGCGCACGTTCCGGATACCGACACGCGCGGTCTCGGCATACTTGTGCGCGAGCTTCGCGAGTTCGGCGCGGCGCTCGGCATTGAGCGCAGGAATGGGAAGCCGGATGATGGTGCCGTCGATCACCGGGTTGAGACCGAGGTTTGCTTCGCGGATGCCCTTGTCCACCGCCTGCACCTGGCTCTTGTCCCAGACCGATACCGTCAGAGTGCGCGCATCCGAAACGCTCACCGTCGCCACCTGGTTGAGCGGCATGCGCGCGCCATACAC
>VFQT010005109.1_pt1 | contig 10271 bp, 5 predicted proteins | sample 3512381 | NCBI WGS metagenome assembly VFQT01 (sample SAMN10412376, study PRJNA504923) | tailings metagenome | isolation source: Relicate 2 Philex TSF3 active mining site | place: Philippines: Tuba, Benguet | collected 2017-08-29 | reverse complement strand
TTTTTGCCATTCTTGTCTTGATTGCCGCAACCTGTAGCTGGCTGGTCGTGCTGGGCAGCGAGAGCAAAAAGATGGCACAAGAAGAATCCAACCGTCAGAATCATTTGCTCGAGCGCGAAGTTGAGGCGCACTCGATCACCGACGCTGCCCTACAAGCTGCACTTGAGGTAGCAGAAAGTGCGAACCAAGCAAAGACTCGATATGTTGCTGGGATGTCGCACGAATTACGTACACCTTTGAATAGCATTCTAGGTTATTCACAAATTTTATTGAAAAATTCCACACTTCCAGCACGAACAATCGAAACTGTCTCGATTATCCAGCAAAGTGGCGAGCACTTGGTAAGTCTGATTGATGGCTTGCTGGATCTGGCGCGTATTGAAGCAGGCCGTATGCAACTTGAGGTATCGCCACTTGATCTACACAACTTCATCAATGATATTGCGCTGATGGTTGAGCCGCAGAGCGAAACAAAGCGATTAACGTTTTCCTGGACAAAGAAGAATGATTTACCACGATGGGTCCTGGCTGATGGTAAAAGGTTACGCCAAATTCTTTTAAATCTCCTCGCTAACGCAGTCCGATTCACCGAAGCTGGTGGTATGGTCAGACTCGAATCATCAATGGCTGATGGCTATATCAATTTCGATATTATTGATACTGGTGTTGGCATCTTGCCGCAAGATCAACAGAGAATTTTTCTGCCATTCGAGCGTGGCTCAGCCGGTCGTCAGAGCGGCGAACCTGGTACCGGGCTTGGGCTTGCTATCTCGCTACAGCCAAAACAAATTTCCGGCTATTTAGGTAACCGACGCAAACTTCTGATTGTTGATGATCACGCTGTACACCGACAAATGCTGGCGGGTATGCTGGCGCCATTAGGTTTTAAACTCCGTGAAGCGGCTAGCGGCACAGAATCACTCGATATTCTTCAAAGTTATCGACCCGATGCAATTCTGCTCGATATAACTATGGACGACATGAGTGGCTGGGAAGTGGCTACTAAAATTCGTGCGCAAGGGCTGCTCTCTGTACCCATCATCATCGTATCAGCGAACGCTTTCGAAAATGATCCGGAACTGCTTGAACAATTTCAGTGCCAAGCCTTCTTGGTCAAGCCAGTGTCTGATTCACAACTATTACAAGCCCTGGAAAGATTTCTTTTGATCGAGTGGAAAGAAAATGAAAGGCCATCGGTTGATATCGGGCCTCCTGTGCTCTCAGTTAGAGAAAAATTTCCTGACCAAGTCGTAAGCGACCTATTGAAGATGCTTCGACTTGGGCATGTCAAAGGATTACTCGACTTGCTAGAAGATACATCCATTGCTCACCCAGATCTATCGGCTTCGTGTGCGCAATTTCGAATTATGGTGGCGCGGTTTGAGTTGGAAAAAATGGAGCAATTGCTGCAGCATCACATGGAGGCTCAATGAGCGAGCAACCCATCGTTTTGGTAGTTGATGATGCGCCTAGTAGCCTCGGCGTACTGTGTGAGGCACTTGAGCAGGCGTGTTATACCGTTCTCATCGCAAAAGATGGTGAAACAGCACTCGAACGACTTGAACTGATTTCTCCAGATGCAATTCTTCTGGATGCGATGTTACCCGGCCTATCTGGTTTTGATATTTGCCGCCGTATCAAAGAAACACCCAGCTGGATGCATATTCCAATTATTTTCATGACTGGACTTTCGGAAACACAGTATGTACTCGAAGGCTTTGTCGCCGGTGGTGTTGACTATGTAGTCAAGCCGCTGCGAGTGAACGAGGTTTTGGCTCGCTTGAAGACTCATGTGAACAATGCAATGGTGACACGTCTTGCACGAGATGCTATCGATATTGCCGGCATGGGCGTGGTATTTGTGGATACCTTGGGCAGAATCTCCTGGATTTCACCGCAAGCGGCTGGCTGGCTGAAACTATTGAAGCAAACAGCTACTGGTACCGATGGCGATCGTTCTGGCTACCTGCCTGCCTCACTGGACGCCGCACTGCAGCTCGAGGGCGGCGCGGTACTACTCACCACTACCGAGCCGTTACTGTCTGTGCGCAATATGGGTGCCGGGGTACTCGGCGAGACCATGCTACTCATCGAGCACCAGCAAAAGAGCAACGTTACCTCTGCGATTTTCAGGCATACCGAGCTTACTTCGCGCGAAACTGAAGTCTTATCCTGGATCGCCAAAGGGAAATCGAATCAAGATATTGCGGAAATTTTGAGCTTGAGCTTACGAACTGTAAAAAAACATATTGAAAATATTTTCAAGAAGCTTGGCGTCGAGAACCGTACTGCGGCGGTGTTGCGGGCACAGGATCTTCTATAAACTTTTCATCTTGGTTTCGCGCTAGTCACGCTATGGATACTCGCTTTAGTCAGGTTGATTCAAGCGACCGCAGCTCCTCATTGGTATGCCGCAACCGGTCTGCCAGCGCGCGCGATAACGACGCAAAAACATGCGACGCCATTACCGGATCTTCTGCAGCGTAGCGATCAAAACCCGGCCTCGGCAAGATCAGCAATTCAGTATCGGTCACCGCGGTAACATCGGCTGAGTGCGGGTGATGATCAAGAAACGACATCTCACCAAAAAACTGCCCACGACCGAAGGTGGCCATGTGCATGCGTCGCGCTTCTTCCAGCAATAAATCAATACGCACTGATCCGTGCGAAATCAGCATTAAGGTATCGCCCGGTGTGCCAGCAATAAATATCGTTTCACCTGCTTCGTAAAAACGTTTATGCACACAGCGTTGCAAAGCCGCTAGCGTAGTCGGCTGCATATCGCTAAATAATTCAAACTCTTCCAGCTTCAGCGGCTTGCCCTCGTCGCCATGCACGCCGAGCGCGCGCAGTGTCTGCTCTTCTACCCACTCAAGCGCGTCGGCAAAGTCATCAAAAATCTGCATCTCTTCACCGCTATGGGTAACCCCAAGCTCTTTCAGATAACCGCGCAAATTACGCCCGGTTGGCAAGGTAAACGGTAAACGCGAGAGTAATAAGGTGGCGCCGCGCTCGGACAACTGCGCACGAACGCGATCCAGCATATGCGCTGCTGTCATATCAATTGATTGCACCCGCTGAAAATCCAGAATCAGATAACGGGCTTTTTCAAGGTCGGGCTCAAGCGTACGGTACAGCGCATCGGTATTACCAAAAAACAGACTGCCCTGTAGCTCGACAATTAAATTACTCGCACCATGCTCGCGTAGCGCCTCGCGCTCTTTACGTGAGCGCACCCGCTTGGAAAAAATCACATCACCGCGGCTTTTGTGACGAATAGTAGATGAGTGAATCTGCTCGCGAATAAACATCAAAATAGCCAGCACCACACCCAAAGCCGAGGCAGCAATCAAGCCCACCATCTTGGCCACTACCACCACCGAAATAATGACCACAAAATCAAGCAGCGTAACGCGTGAGCGCGCCAAGTGAAACAAGTGCCAGTCGATCATCCGAAAGCCGATTACCAGCAGCAAGCCCGCTAATGCGGCCACAGGCAACCAACATAGCAACGGCGTCAACACCAAAAACGCCAGCATCGACCAAATACCGGCAAATACTCCAGACATCTTCGTCATACCGCCGCTGGCACGATTCACCAGCGATGCACCCATCGTGCCCGAACCGGGTGTGCCACCAAACAGCGTTGAAGCCAGATTACCCAGCCCTTGGCCGATTAATTCACGATTCGAATCGTGCCGCGTGCCGGACATGGCATCCAGCACCAAACAGGTTTTAAGGGTATCAATCGAGAGCAATACGGCCAACGTTAACGCAGGAATAATCACCTGCTCCCAGTGCGGCAACGGCGCTGCGCCAAACCGGTCCCAGGCGGCGACCATGCTTTCCAGAATACTGCCCGAGCCGGTATCAAAGCGCCCAATCACAAAGCTGTTGTGGTCCAGACTGGCCAGTGACGGAAACGCCGTTAGCGCCAGCAACCAATACATAATCACACCGGCCGCCAAGCCTTGAATCACCGCTGGCACATTGCGCGATGGGAAGCACGTAGCCACCACCATCATCGCCATTGTGGTTGCGCCAATCAGCAAACTCGCCCCGCTCCAATCAGCCGGGTGTAGCAAGGCGTTGAACCAGTCGGTACCAGCCGGCGCACCCAACAGCTTGGGTAATTGCGAAGCAATAATAATCAGGCCCACGCCGCTCAGGTAGCCGCTTACCACCGGAAACGGCATATACCGGATCAGCTGCCCGATACCGAACGCGCCCAGCATAATCTGCAGCAGGCTGCTGCACACTGCCACCAGAAACAAAATCAACAGAATCGACGCCGGCTCGTGCCCTTGATGCACCAGCTCGATCGCCAGCGCTGATATCACCGCCGCAGCCGGCGCGCTTGGCGCAGAGATCAGTCGCCGTGTACCGCCTAGCAGCGCGGCCAAAAGCCCGAGGATGGTGACGCCGATTAAGCCCGCAATCGCCCCCTGCGCCCCGAACTGCGGCCCCAGCGGCGCCAGAATCGTCACACCAAACGCAATCGCTGACGGCAAGGCCACCAGCATGGCGGCCAAGCCGCCCCACAGGTCTCCCCTTAAATTATGCTCAGTCGCTGCGGAACTGCCTGCTGTGCTGCTCATGCGCCTCCCCTTCGATCTAGCGCAAGTATAGAGAACACGTAGCGGCTACTTATAACTACGTGGCAGGGGCTCGATCTGATCGCGACAGCACCATCACAATATTGCCCAGAAGCTCGTCATCCACAGATGCCGCGCCGGGTGTCTCCCAGCAGCCGCTGAAGTAGCAGGCTTGCACACTGCCACCGGCTGCAGCCGCGAAATTCAGCAACTCGCGTACGCCAAATTCGCGATGATGAAAATGCGCGTCCCAGTTGCCACCACTCGGCGGATAAACCTCTTGCGGATTAATTCGCTGCGTGATTTTGGATATATTCTCGCCCCGAAAAAAATTCGGTGTGGTCAGGTACAACACACCGTCTTCGCTCAGCAGCGCCAATAAAAACTTTAGCACTTCAACCGGGTCTACAAGCAGATGCTCTAACACCTCACAAAAAAGAATGTGCGTATAGCGCGGTAATTCGTTGGCCAACGATGTAAAAGATTGCGGCGCTTGTAAATCAATCGTATGAAATGCGCTCGCACCCAATTTATGGTGAGCGATATCTGCGGTGAAGCCGATATAATCATCCGGCACCGGTCGGTCGGCGATCGCCAAGCTAGCCGCAGGAAAAAAACGCCGATACAAAATACTGAAATCAGACGCACCAAATTCCAATAAGCGCGCGCCCGCGCGACCTGCACCCAGCACAGCGAGCGCATTCATCGTTTCAAAAAATCGCCGTTGATGCGTCACCCCGTACGCATCTTGCCCAATAATCAGCGCGTGCGATGGGTTGTCAAATACATCGCGCCAAGCGGCTACATACGCTTCCCAACCCACCGCATCACAGGCTGCGAGCGCCTCAGAAAGTTGCCGCACCGCGTTAGGCAAGGCTAGTGGTGCTGCAGCGCTGCGCTGAATAGCATCAGCCTCTAACTTGCTGGATAAGACAAGAAACTCATCAGATTCCATCAAACTGCGCAGCAACCCTTCGGCAGTCAACTGCCCTGTGCGAAGCTGCGCGGTATAGTTTGCCAAACCCTCAGCATCTGGCGCGCGATGCAGCACGCTGCGGTAGGCCAGCTCAACCAGCTCGGCATGACGTGACTTATCAGCAGAAAAAAAGGTACGAAACATAGAGCGTCCTTCATCAAGAACGCTATGGTAGCGTATGCGAAACGCCAGCGATGTTTTTATATCGATGTTTGCACGATGATGTTTTTACGATGACTTTTTACGCCTGTGCGCTGCGCGATAAGCCGAGCGGCACCACCTCTACCGCCTCGCGCAAGGTATCTCGGCTCAGATGGGCGTAGCGGCTGGTAGTCCGGATATCAGCGTGCCCAAGCAGCTGCTGAACCTCATACAAGCTACGCCCTGCATTCACCAAAAAGCTCGCAAAGCTATGGCGAAGATCATGAATACGAAACTCCGGCAAACCAGCACGCTTGCGACAGGCGTCCCAGCTATAAAAAATTGAAATAAACGGCTTTCCAGTCGCCGGGTTCGCAAAAATATGCTCGCGCCCTGCTACTGCCTTCACCCGCAATTCGGTTAGTACACGTAGCGCCTCAACCGATAAAGGGATATAACGAATTTTTCCTGATTTGGTTTTCGGGATTCGCCACAAGCGCTGCTCGAAATCAATATCAATCCAAGTAGCGTCAAGCACTTCACGTTTACGTGCCCCCGTCAAAATCAAGAATCGAATAATTGAACCCAGCATGGGGTTCGGGCTACACTGAATTTCTTTTAACAGTGTCTCGCACTGCAGCGGCGTCAGATAACGCTCGATACGATTATCGTCACGTAAATTTACCAATTCTTTTGCAGGATTACACGCGAGGCCACTCACCCGCCAGCGCTCTGCCAACCTGAAACCATAACGCAACAACACTAGAAAGCGGTTACACGTACCCGGCGCGTAATCTGCCGCACGCATGGCTGTTACCGCATTAGCGATATCTTTCGGCATGACCTCAGGCAGAGCCAAGCCGCCCAGCCTGGGAATGATGTGATTACGAATCAAAGACTGATCTGTATCCCAGCTACGTTTATAGCTCTTTGCATAGGGAATGTAATGCTCGGTAAAAAATTCGCCGACCGTCAGTAATGGCTGCGGCGTAGCAGTATTTAATGTAATGCTTTCCGCCTTGAGATCGCGTAAGTACTGGCGAGCGGCTTCGCGCGCCTCATCAACTGTCATCACGCGCGCATCGCCCAGCGTTGTCACTCGGGCCTTGCCGTCTACACGATAGCGCAGCCGAAAATTCATACGACCATTACGCAGCAGATCAACATAAAAGCCACGGATCAAGGCATCAAACAACTCAAGATGCGGCTTATCTGGCGGGCAGGCAATCTGCGACAGCAACTCAGTGGTAAGAACTTGCGACGACAACATGCACCTCCGGATCGGAGGCAGAATGTACACTGGAAACAAGGCCTATTGAAACACCGTAACAGGCCTAAATCGCTGAAATTTTTTTTGAGTCAAATCGCGAATGTCGTTAGCGCGATGTTTTTGTCGTTATCGTGTCGTTGTCATCTCGTTGTTCGGCTTCAGTATCAATGATACTGATTGTCGATATTTTTTTGGGTGCACCAAGCATAAAATCCGACGACGCTGCATTGACCGCCGCCAGCAAAGTCGCATTACTCAAATGCGCATAGCGCTGTGTGGTCTTGATTTGGGTATGACCGAGAATCCGCTGCACTTCATACAGACTGCGCCCTTGATTGATCAGCATACTCGCGAAAGAATGACGCAAATCATGGATACGCACCTCCGGCAAGCCGGCGCGGCGCCGGGCGGTGTCCCAGCCGTAGTACATCGACACAAATGGCTCACCGGTATTCGGGTTCGGGAAAGTCCAAACGCATTCAGGCAAGCGCGGTATCGAGGCCAACAACGACAGCGCCGCTTCAGATAAAGGGATATGACGCGCCCTACCCGACTTCGGTAAGGGCACGCGCCATAATCGACGCGCAATATCAAAATCTTCCCACTTGGCGTCTAACAATTCGCGTTTACGTGCGCCGGTTAAAATCAGCATCGGTATGATGTATTTCAACATCGTGTTATCGCTACGACATACAGCATCATATAAAGCGTGCGCTTCATCTGGCGAAAGATAACGCTCGCGATGATTGTTCTCTTCAAGTAGCTTAACGCCCTTGGCCGGATTTTTAGTAATGCCCGGCGTTTCCCACTTCAGCGCAAGGTTGAAGATATATCGCAGCAAGATCACCAAACGATTCGCGCTACCCGCTGCCGCGCCCGCCGCGCGACGCTGCTGATGAATTTGAAATACATCATCACGCGAAATTTCATCCAGATAGCGCTGCCCGAGCTTGGGTAACAGATGGTTCTTCAGCAAGCTGACATCGGTCTGGCACGAGCGCTTGTAATGCCGCGCAAATGGCAAATAGCTATGCTCAACAAATTCCGCAAAGGTAGGCACCTGCCGTTTGACTACCCGCTCGCTCGCAGGGTCTTCGCCCATAGCGATACGGGTACGTACGCGCTCAGCCAGCAGCCGTGCCTGCGCCAGGCTCACCTCATCGGCATCGGCCAGCCGAAACTGGCGCGTCTTGGCGCGCGCATCCTGGTAGCGCACGTAATAAGTTTTACGGCCGCTGCTGCGCACCTCCAGCATCAGCTTGCGGGTGTGGGTATCGAATAGGTCAATTTTGCGTTTGTCATTTGGACAACGCGTGTCGCGCACCACCGCGGGTGTCAGCGTCAAACTTGGCATCTCCCCTCCCTTCCCGGCCGGTGACCAGTTTTCGCTTATCAGTTACGTCATACTGAGTATCAGCGTGGGTTTGATGTGCGGACTATAACGGTCTACTGGCGCAAAACATGAGCCTGCGGGGAAAATATTTGAAGGTGGCACTATAAACAACCGATGCCATTTGATTAATTTACGACCGATAATCTGGGGTTTTCATGGTAGGACAATCGTAGGTAAATTAAGAATCAATATTGGAAATATATATAAATATCTGATTTTAGGTAGGATTTCTAAAGCCGCAATTGCACGCTCACTACCGGAGCTGACGCGCCAGTTGGTGGCTCGGGTGACGATGTATTCAATGCCGTGATAGACCAAGCGACCCCGGCAAACAGCACCATCAATGCAGCAGATGTGATCACCGGCGGCACCGGAAACGATGTGTTGAATGTAACCGGAGTGGGAACAACACTGGACGTGCTGAATTCTTCTTTGGTCTCCGGTATAGAGACAGTTAATGTTCGTGCTACGACTGAGAACTCACTTAATGCTAGTCAGATTGCTGGTCTCACGGCAGTGAACGCAAACTTGGGTGCCGGTACGCTTTTGGTGACAAATCTGGCGGCCGGTGCATCAATCGGCATCATTGGTAACGGCACTGTGGTGCAGGGCGAAGTCGCTTTTGCTCCTGCGACTGCGGGAAGCGCAATCACCCTCAACATTGCGGGTGGGGTAAACCAAACTGAGGCAAATGACGGCGTTACTGCAGCAGCGACCATTGCTGCCGGCGACGCAACCGGAACCGCGACAACGGCTACAATCAATTCCTCTGGCGCTGCGAACATAACTGGCGTTGTGGATCTGGCGAACGCCACGCTGACGTCTGTGACGGTTAACGCTACAACAAACCTGAAAGGGAACTTCCTCTCTGAAGCAACTAATCAGGTTGCGTCCGGAGGTGTGGTGACGATTTCTGGTACAGCGTCGTCTGTCGAATTCACAGCGGCACTGGACAACGATATTGCGACTATCAACGCAGCGGGCCTTACTAGCGGTGGTCTTACTGCAACGCTCGGTACTTTGGCAACGATTTCAGTCACGGGCGGCGGCGGCAACGACGTGATCACGACTGGCGCGGTATTAACCACAGGAAGTGTCAACGCTGGCGCAGGTTCCGCCGACGTTCTCAATATTGGGACGAATGTGGCACACGCCAATACCACTGCGCTTGCAGCCAAGTACACCGGTTTTGAGAAACTGCGAGTTAATGGCACCTTTGACATGTCTTTGTTTCCAAGTTTTACCGGCGTACAGTTGTCTGGAGCCACCAATGCGATTACCAATATGACGGCTGCTCAAGCAGCGGACGTTGTAGCTCGTGCGGACATTGGTGCGACCACGCTCACCTTGCTTGACTCTAGTGGTACTAGCGATACCCTGAATATTGTATTTGGGACAGGCACAACAACTGCAGCGGCGACAAATGCTGGCGTTTTGACCACTACTGGTTTCGAGACAATCAATATGACTGCGAGGCCCGGCCCTACAGCAACAACAGGGGCGAACTACCTAACGACAGTTACGGGCGCGATCGTAAACACTTCTCTTACCAAAGTTAACTTGGCTGGTACGGCCTTTACCTTTACTGATATTGCAACTACGAAGGCCGTAACCATTGACGGAAGTGCTTTGACGGGTAACGGTTCCGCCACACCCACTGGCCTCACAGTTGGCGGTAGCGCAACAGCCGGCTCTTCAATTATCGGCAGTAGTGTCGGTGATGCACTAACCATCGCCGCCGAGGGGTCAACATATAACGGCGGTGCAGGTAATGACACGTTCACGATCTCGAACACGGTGCTCGCGCCGGATGGAACAACGGATGCCACAATTATCGGTGGAACTGGGAATGACACATTAACCATAACGAACGCGATGACGCTCACAGACGTGAAT
>VFQT010005108.1_pt1 | contig 10271 bp, 11 predicted proteins | sample 3512381 | NCBI WGS metagenome assembly VFQT01 (sample SAMN10412376, study PRJNA504923) | tailings metagenome | isolation source: Relicate 2 Philex TSF3 active mining site | place: Philippines: Tuba, Benguet | collected 2017-08-29 | reverse complement strand
GTCGGCGCCGTACTGGTCGATCAGGCCGAGCGGATCGACGACATTGCCCTTGGACTTGGACATCTTCTGCCCATCGGCGGCGCGAACCAGCCCGTGCAGGTAGAGCCGCTTCCACGGCACTTGCCCGCTATTGAAGTGCATCCCCTGCATCGCCATCCGCGCGTCCCAGAAGAACAGGATGTCGAAGCCGGAAATGAGCAGATCGTTGGGATAGTGGCGGGCGTAGAGCGAGGTGCCCGACGGCGCTGTCGCACCCACTTCCGCTCGCCCTGAGCTTGTCGAAGGGCCATGCACTGCGCTGTCCGACTCTGCTGTGCCTGGTGCTTCGACAAGCTCAGCACGAGCGGTTTGGGTTTGGTCCTTGCCTTCCGGCCATCCCAGCGTCGCGAATGGCCACAGCGCCGAGGAGAACCAGGTGTCGAGGACGTCTTCGTCGCGTACGAGCGTGACAGTTGAGGTTGTTATCGGATGGTGCTCAGTATCCCTCACTTCGCCAACCCAACCCACAACTTCATTGCCTTTACGATGAAAGGTCACGCTCTGCAGATCGATTTTAGGTTCTGCCAAGCCTTGGCTTTGGTAGAAGGCAATCGCCTGCCGTGTGACCTCCTCTTCGTCCTCCGCGACGAACACCTTACCATCAGGCCCATACCAAGCCGGAATCCGATGCCCCCACCAGAGCTGGCGTGACACGCACCAAGGCTGGATGTTCTCCATCCAGTTGAAGAACGTCTTCTCCCAGCTCTTGGGCACGATCTCGATCCGGCCGTCGCGCACCGCCTGCATCGGCGGCTGGGCGAGGGTTTGCGCGTCGACGTACCACTGGTCGGTCAGCCACGGCTCGATCACCACGCCGCCGCGATCGCCGAAGGGTGTCGCCACCACGCGCGGCTCCGCGTCGTGCTCGTTGCCGTCCTTGTCGATGTGGGGAACCAGGAAGCCCAGCTCCTTCATCCGCGCGACCACCAGCTTGCGCGCGTCGAACCGGTCGAGGCCGACGAACTCGTCGGGCACCAGACCGTCCAGCGTCTGCACCACCTTCGCCTCGGCATCGAACATGTTGAGCATGTCGCCCGGCTTGATCCCGGCGCGCTTGCCCACTTCGAAGTCGTTGAAATCATGCCCCGGCGTGATCTTCACCGCGCCCGAGCCCAGTTCGGGATCGGCGTGTTCGTCCGCGACGATCTTAAACCGGCGGCCGGTGATCGGCTGGAGGATGTCCTTGCCGATCACGCTCTTGTAGCGCGGGTCTTCGGCATTCACCGCCACCGCCATGTCGGCCAGCATCGTTTCCGGGCGCGTCGTGGCGACGACGATGTGGTCGGCGCCGTTGTCCAGCCGAACGCCGTCGGCCAGCGGATACCGGAAATGCCAGAAGCCGCCCTTTATGTCCTGGGTCTCGACCTCCAAGTCCGAGATCGCGGTCTTGAGCTTGGGGTCCCAATTCACCAGCCGCTTGTCGCGGTAGATCAGGCCTTCGTTGTAAAGATCGACGAAGACTTTCACGACCGCGCGGGTGAAGTGCGGGTCCATCGTGAACTGCTCGCGGCTCCAGTCCATCGAGCACCCGAGGCGCCGGAGCTGGCGGGTGATCGTGCCCCCGCTTTCGGCCTTCCACTGCCAGACTTTCTCCACGAACTGTTCGCGCGTGTAGTTCGTGCGCTTGTCCTGCTTGGCTTCAAGCTGGCGCTCCACAACCATCTGGGTGGCGATGCCGGCGTGATCGGTGCCGACCACCCAGAGCGCATCCTTGCCGCGCAGACGTTCGTACCGGATCACAACGTCCTGCAGTGTGTTATCCAGCGCATGACCGATATGCAGCGAACCCGTCACGTTGGGCGGCGGATTTACGATAGTGAACGGCTGCGCGTCGGGGCGCTCGGGGCGGAACAGCCCGTTCGCTTCCCAGTGTTGATACCATTTCGCCTCGATCGCGGCGGGATCGAAGGTCTTGTCGATAGTCGTTCCGGTCATAGCGGGGCGCTTTGCCAGCGAGCCGGGCGGGGTGCAAGCAGCGCGTCTTTGCCGAGGGATGGATCGGGCAACCGCCCTTGCCGCCGCCACATTTTTCCCGCAGACAGCCGCTGATGCGCGAGTGGGCCGATTTCACGACCGAGGCGGGGGAAGGTGGCGGCGCAACCGTTGCGCTCACCGGGCCGCTAACGGTCTCGTCGGTCGGTCTCGTGGATCGCCGGTTGCGAGCGCTCGATCAGCCGGTGACGAAGGTGGATCTTTCGCAGGTAAGCGACATCGACACCGTCGGCGCCTGGACGGCCTGGCGCGTGGCGCGCGAGCATGACGCGCAGATCGTCGGCGCCAGCGAACAGGCCGAAAGACTGATTGCCGCGGTCAGCAAGTCCAGCGGCGAAGCCGACATCGCCCCGCCGCGCCCCGCCACGATAGAACGCGTGCCCGAAGCTGTCGGCGAGCTCGTAGTGAGCTGGGGCAAGGGTACTGTCGGCATTGTCGATTTCCTTGGCGCCGTGCTCGTTTCCGCCTGGAACATCATCCGCCACCCTTCCCGGATGCGCGGCAAGGCCCTGGTCCGTCAGCTCGAACTGGTCGGCGTATCTGCGCTGGGCATCATCGGGCTGATGAGCTTCCTGGTCGGCATCGTCATCGCCCAGCAAGGCGCGGTACAGCTGCGTCAGTTCGGCGCGGAAATTTACACGATCAACCTCACGGGGCGCCTCTCCATGCGTGAGCTGGGGGTGCTGATGACGGCGATCATGGTCGCCGGCCGGTCAGGGTCGGCGTTCGCAGCCCAGCTCGGCACGATGAAGCTGACCGAGGAAGTGGACGCGATGCGTACGATCGGTGTCTCGCCGGTTGAGGCGCTGATCATACCCAGAGTGCTGGCGGCCGTGTTGATGATGCCGCTGCTCGGCTTCTATGCGGCGATCATGGGAATCATCGGCGGCGCGTTTCTCGCCAACTTCGCGCTCGAAATCCCGTTCTTCACTTTCCTGGCCCGCATTCAGGAAGTCGTGCCCATGCACGACGTCTGGGTGGGTTTGATCAAGGCGCCGTTCTTCGGCCTCATCATCGCGCTGGCGGGTTGCTACCAAGGCATGCAGGTCAAGGCCAATGCGGAAGAGGTGGGCCTCAGGACAACCATGGCGGTGGTGCAGGCGATCTTCATGGTGATCGTCCTCGATGCCTTTTTCGCGGTGTTCTTCAGCAACGTGGGTTGGGCATGAGCGAGGAAGCTGACATCGCCGATGTCCAGGAAGCTGCGCTGCCCGAGATCGCGGAGCGCTATGACGGCGAGTATCCGATCGTCGTCGAAGGACTGGTCAATCGCTTCGGCGATCACACGATTCACGAGGGCCTGTCGCTCAAGGTCCGCAAGGGCGAGATCCTGGGCGTCGTCGGCGGCTCTGGAACCGGCAAGTCGGTGCTGATGCGGTCGATCATCGGCCTGCAGGTGCCTGCGGAGGGATCAATCGAGGTGCTCGGGCGTTCCATGACGAATGCCCGCCAAGCCGACGATATCGATATCCGCTCTCGCTGGGGCGTGTTGTTTCAGGGTGGCGCCTTGTTCTCGACCCTGACCGTGGCCGAGAACGTCGAGGTGCCGCTCAAGGAGTTCTATCCCGAGATCCATGACGAGCTGCTGCACGAGATCGCGCACTACAAGGTCATGCTTTCGGGCCTGCCCGACGAGGCTGCGAGCAAGTTCCCGGCCGAGCTTTCCGGCGGCATGAAGAAGCGCGCCGGGCTGGCGCGCGCGCTGGCGCTCGATCCCGAGTTGCTGTTTCTCGATGAGCCCACCGCCGGTCTCGACCCGATCGGCGCGGCGGCATTCGATCGGCTCACCAAGGAGCTGCAGGAGACGCTCGGGCTCACCGTGTTCCTCATCACGCACGATCTCGACACGCTGTACGAGATTTGCGACCGCGTGGCGGTGCTCGCCGACAAGAAAGTGATCGCGGTCGGCACCATTCCCGAACTGCTCGCGCTCGATCACCCTTGGATACAGGAATACTTCAACGGGCCGCGCGGTCGGGCGGCCAAGGCGGCGCAATCGCGCGCGGACGCCGCCAATGCGACCGGGGCAGGGGGATAAGGCATGGAAACGCGGGCCAATCACGTCTGGGTGGGGGTGGTGACGCTGGCGCTCGTCGCGCTAGCCGCCGCCTTCATCGTGTGGATCGCGCGCGTGGGCGAAGGTGCTCAGAACCGATACGACATCTTCTTCCGGCAGTCGGTCGACGGGCTGGCGAAAGGCTCGGAGGTTTCTTACGCCGGCGTGCCGGTCGGCCAGATCACCGACATCGAGCTCTGGAAGAAAGATCCCAGCTTCGTGCGGGTGCGCATCGCCGTGAAAGAGGATGTGCCGGTGCTGGTGGGCACGACCGCCACGATCCAGGGCAGCTTCACCGGTGTGTCGGACATTCAGCTGGAAGGCGCTGTAAAGGGCGCGCCGCCGATTACCGAGCCGGGGCCGGAAGGGGTGCCGGTCATCCCCACGAAGCAGGGCGGTCTGGGCGCGCTGCTCAACAATGCGCCGTTGTTGCTTGAGCGGCTCGCTACGCTGACCGACCGGCTGAATACGATGCTGTCGGACGAAAACCAGAAGTCGATACGCGGCATCTTGGCCAATACCGACCGGATGACCGCGGCGCTGGCCGATACCTCACCGCAAGTGAAGAGCACCGTCGCCGAACTGCAGGTTACTCTGCGCCAGGCGACCGCGACGCTCGCCAGCTTTGAACGGGTGGCCGCGCGCGCGGACACCTTGCTTGGCGACGAGGGCAATTCGCTCGCCCGGGACTTGCGCGAAACGCTGCAATCGGCGCGAGGCGCTGCCGCCGCGCTGGAGGGCGCGCTGACCGATGCGCGGCCGGCGGTGCAGCAGATCTCGACCTCGACGCTGCCGGCGGCCGAGGCGGCGATCCGCGACTTGCGCGCGACCACGCGCTCGCTGCGCGCGATTACCGAGAAGATCGACGAACAGGGCGCCGGAGCGCTCGTGGGTGGGCCGAAGCTGCCCGATTATGAGCCATGATCGAAGGGTATAGGGGCATGAAGACGAAGCTCTTGGCATTCGCGGGCGTGCTCGCCGCGCCGCTCCTGCTGTCGGGCTGCATCAGCTTCGGGGGGGAGACGCCGAACCAGTTGATCGCGCTCACGCCCGAAAACTCTGCCGCCATCGGGGCGACCGCAGGAGGCAACCCCGGGGACGCGCTGGTAGTGCTCGATCCGATGGCGGAGCGCCGGCTCGATGTGCAGCGGGTGCCGGTGCGGATCGATGACGCCAACATCGCCTACCTCAAGGACGCGACCTGGGTAGAGCGTCCCGCGCGCCAGTTCCGCCGCCTCCTGGCCGAGACGCTGCGCGCGCGCGGCCAGCGCCTGGTGATCGAGGGTGAGCGCGAGGCGGCCGGCAAGGTCGTGCTGTCGGGCCAGCTGCTGGAGTTCGGTTACGACGTGCGCCAGCAGGCGGTCGTCCTGCGTTTCGATGCGATGCGCGAGGAAGGCGGCCAGATCCGCACCAAGCGGTTCGAATCGATCGTGCCGGGCATTCAGGCAAAAGCCCCATCGGTCGTGCCCGCGCTCAACCAGGCCGCCAACGATGTGGCGCGGCAGGTGGCCGACTGGGTGGGTTAACCGCCGTTCGCCAATCGCGCGAACCGCATTGCCGCCTCGAAGCTCGCGAACCGGCGCGCGCGGAGCGCTGCGGCTTCGGCGTCCTTCCCCCATAGTTCCGCCTGCCAGTCCTCCTCGAGGTTGGCCACTGTCCACAGTCCGGCCGCATCCGCCTCCTGCTCGATCCCGGCGAGAGCGACGATGAGCGAGGCGGAGAGGCTGGCGAGGGCGTGCAGCGCCGCCAGTTCGGCATCGCTCTTCGATGCCAGCACGCTGCCCATGCGCGCTATCGTGCCGGCCGGCTGGGGGCGGTGGATCACGCCGCTCACCCGCTCGAAGTGAACGTCCCAGCGGTGCTCGGCAGCGCGGACCAGCGGCTCCCAGAGCGCGATCTGCCGCTCGTGCAGCGGCTCGCCGTCTTCGCCCCGGTAAAGCAGGGTGTCGGTTTCCGCGAACGCCAGCAGCGATCGGGTCGCTGCCTCGCGGTCCGTACCGACCACATCGATGGTATAGTCGGCGGTGTCGCGCAGGATGAAGCGGGCGATGTCGATCTCGTCGCCCTGGCCAGCCCATTCCTCCGCCATGGCCTCGGCGAGCGCGGGCGTGGGAAGAATCTGCGGGCGCCCGCCTGCCGTTTTGATGGCGCGGCCGTCCAGCGTCACGCGCCATTGCGTGCCGGTAGGCTCGACGGCGACCGACTTGTAGAAGCGCTTCATGACGGCGGAGATTTCCAGCGACGCATGAGAAGCGAAGGCAGGAGCAGGGCGTCGAACAGCCCCGCGACTACGAGCACGTAGCCCGCCTCCAGCGGCAGCGCGATGCGCCCGCGCGTTACCGCAAGGCCGATCAGCACCAGTGCCAGCCCGCTCCAGCGCAAGGCCTGGATGGTGAAGAACCGCCGCCGCGCCGGGTCGCTCATGGCAGAAGATAGCCCGTCAGCGCCGCAGGCGTTTCGGCCACCCATTCCGCGCCCGCCGAAACCAGTTCGCGCGGTTCGTGATAGCCCCAGGCGACGCCGACCGCGCGCATTCCGGCATCGCGGGCCATCTGCATGTCGTAGGCGGTATCGCCGATCATCACCGCCTGGCGCCGTTCCGCTCCGGATTCCAGCAGCGCCGCCTCCGCCATGGCGGGGTGAGGCTTGGACGGGTGTTCGTCCGCCGTCTGCAAAGTGCAGAAGCAGTCGGCCAGATCGTGGATCGCCAGCACATGCTCCAGCCCGCGCCGCGACATGCCCGTCGCGACACCGAGCTGCCAACCTGCCTCCCTCAGCCCCTCGATGGTGTCTCTGATGCCCGCGAACAGCGGCTGCGACAGTTCGCCTGCCTCGCGCGCGTCGCGGAACGCGCGCTTGTAGGCGTCCACAACCGCGTGGTGCCGATCTTCAAGCGTGTCGGGCAGGAGCTTACGCATCGCCTGAGGCAGGCTGAGCCCGACGATCCGGCGAACGGTGTTGCGGTCGGGAAGCGGCAATCCTAACTCGGCAAAGGCGCGGTCCATGGCGTTGCAGATGCTCGCCTGTCCGTCGACCAGCGTGCCGTCGCAATCGAAGATGGCGAGGCGGGTCATCAGCGCTTGCCCGGCCCGCCTTTGGGAGCAGGTCTACGGGCCGCGGCGGGCTTGCGCGGCGTTGCGGGTTTGCGCGGCGCGGCGCTCTTGCGAGCCGCTCCGCTATCTACGGCGCTCTTGCCAGCCGTCCCACGTTCACCGCGCGTCCGCCCGCGACGCTCGCCGCGGCGTTCCTTGCGGTACTGCTTGGCATGGGCCTTCGCCGCCTGCTTTTTCGCCTCGCGCGATGGCTGGGGCGGGGCTTCGGGCAGAGCCGCGCCTTCTTCCTCATCGAAGCCGAGCTGCTCCATGCCCATCGCGAAGTGCTCGGGAAGGGGGGCAGTGACGTCGAGCGGCGCGCCGTCCGGGTGATCGATGATCAGGCGGCGCGCGTGCAGGTGCATCTTGCGGCTGATGCTGCCGGAAAGGAAAGCTTCCTGCCCCCCGTACTTGCCGTCACCGACGATGGGGTGGCCGATCGCCGCCATGTGCACACGCAGCTGATGCGTGCGGCCGGTGAGCGGTTGCAGTTCCACCCAGGCGGCGCGGTTCCCTGCCCGGTCGAGTACGCGATAGCGGGTGCGCGCGGGCTGGCCGCGCTCGCTCTCGTCCACCATCATCTTCTCGCCGCCGGTGCCGGGCTGCTTGGCCAGTGGAAGCTCGATCAGCCCGTCGTCGATGCTCGGCACGCCGACGATCAGCGCCCAGTAGATCTTGCGCGCCGTGCGGCCCGCGAACCGTTTGGAGAAATACGCGGCGCTGCCCGGCGTGCGCGCGATTAGCAGCACGCCCGAGGTGTCCTTGTCGAGCCGGTGGACGAGGCGCGGGCGCGGGCCGTCTGTGGCGAAGGCGTCGAGCAGACCATCGACGTGCTCGTGGGTGCCGCTGCCGCCTTGCGTGGCGAGGCCGGGAGGCTTGTTGAGCACGATCGCGGCGCGGTCCTGCGTGAGGACCATCGCCTCGGCGCGCTCGATCTCTTCTTCGGTCAACTCGCGGCGCGCGCGCGCCGATTTTTCCGGCGCGGCGCCGCCCGGCGGCACGCGCAGCCTCTGCCCGGCTACGAGCCGGTCGGCGGGATCGGCGCGCTTGCCGTCCACGCGGATCTGGCCGGTGCGCGCCCAACGTGAGACGGTGGCGAAGCCCACTTGCGGCAGGTGGCGCTTGAACCAGCGGTCGAGCCGGATACCGTCATCGTCGGGCTGGATGGTGAAGCTGCGTACGTTGTCTTCGGTCATGCGAAGGTCCTGCACAGCGCGAGTCCCGCAAGCAATCCGAGGATGCCGCCCGCCACCGAGAGCCCGGCGTAGAGCGCGGCGGTTCCAATCGCTCCCCGTTCCGTCAGCACGACGATCTCGAGGCTGAATGCCGAGAAGGTGGTGAAGCCGCCGAGCAGTCCGACCCCGATCAGCAGGCGCCAGCCTTCGCCGCCTTGTCCGAAACGGGCCAGCACGCCGGCGAGGACGCCCATGGCGAAGCTTCCGGCGACGTTGACGATCAGCGTCGAGACGGGGAACGCGCCCGTGCCGATCAGCCGGCCGACGGCGAAGCGCAGCCACGCTCCCGCGCCGCCGCCTGCCGTGACCAGCAACGAGGATGTAAGGAATGTGGGCGATTGCATCGGGCCGCCTTAGCGCCGGATCGACCGAGTGGAAAGCTGGCTAGATTCCGGCACACCTGCGATGTGTAATGTGCGGCCTGCCATCGCGGCGCATCGACTATATAAGCGCAGCATCGGCGGCAGGCTTGAACCGTCCGCCCCAAACGCCTTGCCTTACCCCCAGCTCTTTGCTAGCGGGCGCCCCTGCTTCGGCTGATCCGTAAGGATTCGGCTGCGTTCGTCTATTTTCAAATCCAGGCAATCCCCCGCGCCATCACACCAAGCGGGGTTCTGGCCTTCGATCTGTGAGGTGGTTCGGTTTATGCAAATTCTCGTCCGGGACAACAATGTCGACCAGGCTCTGCGCGCGCTCAAGAAGAAGCTGCAGCGCGAGGGCGTGTACCGCGAGATGAAGCTGCGCCGTCACTACGAAAAGCCTTCCGAAAAGCGCGCTCGCGAGAAGGCTGCCGCCGTGCGCCGCGCCCGCAAGCTGGAGCGCAAGCGCGCGGAGCGCGACGGCGCGAAATAGGCTGGCGCGTGCACCGTATGCACGCTTGATCGCCTTACGACGATAAGCCATGAGGGCGCGGAATCACTTCCGCGCCCTTTGCGCATCCGAGGGTCGCAGCACCGCGCTGAGGCCCCGTCCGCCAGGAAAGCCGCCGATGACCGAGATTACCCGTGTACCGCTCCAGCCCGTCGCCAAGGGTGCCGTCGGCAAGCTGTGGATCGGCATCGCCGCCCTCGCTCTGGTTGCGGGCGGTATCGCCTATGCGGCCATGCCGCCGGCGGTGGATGTCGATACGATCGTGGCGGGTAGCGGCCCTTCGCCGACGAAATCGGACGTGGCGCTGATCAACTACAAGGGCACGCTGCCCGACGGGAAGGTGTTCGACCAGGGGGAGCGCGCGGTATTTCCGCTGGCCGAAGTCGTGCCCGGCTTCACCAAGGCGCTGGAGCAGATGCAGAAGGGCGGCAAGTACAAGGTGCTGATCCCGTCCGAGCTTGCCTATGGCGATGAGCAGGCCGGGCAGATCCCGCCGAATACCGACCTCACGTTCGAGATCGAGCTGATCGATTTCAAGAGCCGTGCCGAGATCGAGCAACAGATGCAGATGATGCAGCAACTGCAGCAGCTTCAGGGTGGCGCCGCACCGGGGGCGACACCTCCAGGCGAGGTGCCGGTGATGCCTACGCCCGAAACCGCTCCGCAACAGCCGTAAGCCGCTAGGGAACAACGCATGTCGGTCGATACTGCCACCGTGGCCAAGATCGCTTCGCTGGCCCGCATCAAGGTGAGCGAGGCAGAGATTGCCGCAATGGTCCCGGAACTCAACGGCATCCTCGCCTGGGTGGAGCAGCTGGGCGAGGTCGACGTCACCGGCGTCGAGCCGATGACCGCGGTCATCCCCAACACGCTGCGCCTGCGCGACGATGTGATCGATGCCGACCCGCTGACCGGCGGCGGCAAGCGCGACGCTATCCTGGCGAACGCGCCAGTGGCCGAGCACGGCTTCTTCGGCGTGCCCAAGGT
>VFQT010005106.1_pt1 | contig 10273 bp, 7 predicted proteins | sample 3512381 | NCBI WGS metagenome assembly VFQT01 (sample SAMN10412376, study PRJNA504923) | tailings metagenome | isolation source: Relicate 2 Philex TSF3 active mining site | place: Philippines: Tuba, Benguet | collected 2017-08-29 | reverse complement strand
GCCAACTACGTCGCCAACTCAGGATATCGCTTCAATGCGAAATGATCCCGCTCTAGCCGCCCCTGTACGGCATGCTTATGGTGCAGACTCGGACGTCAGTGATTGATCGGATGGGAGGGATCGATCCACGCCCAGAACGAATTGCGAGGCGGTCTCGCTTCGAAGCGTAGCGTTGGAAACTGACCATGATGTCCGGTCCAGGCCAAACTGAGGCAGTGTCGCTCAGGTCCGGTATTGGCCGCATTCGCGCTCGCACAGTCGCGCTCGGCGGTCAGGCCATCTCGGTCGACAGTATCGCGACGATACGTATCGTCCGTGGCCAGCGCTCCTGGTGGCTCCTTCTGCTCGGCCTTATTGTGATTGCAGGCGCAGCGACGCAATTGCCCGCCTATGGTCCGTTCGCCATGGCGGGCATCGCCTTCGGCGCCGCGCTTGGCCTCGCCAACCTCTTCCAACGCGTCGATACCGGCCTCTCGATTGGAACCTCCGATTGCCGGATCACCCAGGTGATCTCGCGTGACACGGTGTTCTTGCAACGCCTGATGCAGGTGTTGACCGACAAGATGGAGACCGGCGGCGAACACATCCTCGCCGATTTCGACATCGAGCGCGCCTCGATTTCGATGCTTGGCTCAGAAACGGTCGGCGCCGGCGACTTCAGGGAAAGACCGGATTCGGGCCGGCCGCAACGCCCTTTTGCCCCGCTCGTCAGCCCGGATGCACCCCGGCCCGCGCCCCGTCCGCAAGATCCGTTCGAGCCGGCGGCCGAGGCGGGGGGCATCGCCGACGAAGCCTTGTTTGCCGAAACCGGCGCCGAGGGGCCAGCGCCCGGCCCGGACCCCGTCGCGCAGCCTCTTCGTCCGGCGGTCCAGGCCGAGCGACGCCAGACCTACGATCCACTGCTGGATAGCGCCGCCAGGCTCGCCCCGCGTGAAACCGACTGGCTCGCAAGCCATCGCCCAACCGAGCCACCGCCCGCCACGGCGCCCGACGGCGCCGCAGGCCGCGTGCTCCTCGCACTGCTGATCGTCGCGCTGCTGGGCGGCGGTGTCTTCGCTGCCTGGTATCTTACCGGGGAAACTGGCTCGGCGCCGATCTCCACGCTCGCAAGCGCCGAGAGCGAGAGAGCGCCGAAAGCCGTTCTGCCCACGCCAGGACCGCTGATCGAGGCATCGGCCGAGCAGCTGTCCGCGCCTCAGGAGCCGCTCGACACATCGCCAATCATCCCGCCTGTCGCCGAGGAGCCCCCTGCTCCGGCCACAGAACTTCCCGGCGCACTCCCGGCCGAAATGGGGCCGGGCTCGGAGATCGAGGATTACACGCCGCCCGCCCCAATGGTCGCGCGTGCATCAGGCCAGCGTTATCGCGTGCGGCCCTCAGCGGCCGAGGGCGTCGCCGTTCTCGCCGAAACGCGCGCCGGGGGGGAAGTGCTGAACATAACGGGGCGTCTGGTCCAGAGCGATGGTGAATGGTATCGCGTCGTCCTGCCGGATACCCGCACCGTGTGGTTCAAGGCCTCACTCGCCGTCCCGCGTGCGCGTTTCGCCGAGTCCTTGAGCGCCTCCTTGCCGCGCGCCGACGCCCCCTTCGCCGTCTCTGCTCCGCAGATCGTCGACCCCGCCGAAGCCGTCCAGCTGATGGGCGGCCCGCAGACCGTAAGGCTCGCCTGGGTCCATCGCGCGGACGCGGTGCTCTTCATCGTCGAGATCGAGTCCTACGACGCAACCACGCAGCGTTGGGTCGAAGATCCCCCGCACAAGCGTATCACCGTCGAGAACGCCACCGGACTCAGTGAGGCGTTCCCGTCGGCAGGCGACTGGCGCTGGCGCGTGCGGGGTGTCACCGCTGATGGCCAGCAAAGCCAGTTCAGCCGCTGGTCGGCCTTCAGCATCCGCAACTGACGGCTTTGGTCGACCTCCGTCCGCCCGCCACGGATTTGGGATCAGGTGGCGGGCGTCCAGCCAATGCAACGTCCTGGTGGAGACAGCGACGCGGTTGTCTTCGCTGGCTCCCGTTGCGCCGGCCGGATCGCGGGGTACGCGAGACAGGTCGGAGGGCGAGGACCGAGGAGACAGCCCTCACCCTATGCGATGAGGCCGGACTCCTTGCGGAACCCGGCCTCGCACATGCTGGCGTTTGGAATCGGGGATCAGCCGCCAGCGCGCGTTTCGTAAGCCTGCGCCAGTGTCGCCGAGCCGAACTTGCCGATCGACTCACGCATCGTCTCGTTGATGCAGGCAGTGACATGCACGCGTTCATTGAGCGTCATCTTGCGGTTGCCGCCGCAATGCGCGCGCACATCCTGCTGCAGGCGGACCAGCAGCTTTGCCGCGCTCGGGGCCGAGGCGAGCTCGGATGTGCTGTAGCTGAACGGGAATTTGAAGGTCTCGGTGCGGAAGGAGGTTTCCTCGGCGAAGGCCGGCCCGGTTGCAAATCCGGCAGCGACAGCGCCGGCGATGGCTGCGCAGGCAATCAGGCTCGTTGTCGAAGATGATGTTTTCATTGTTGTTCTCCGAGTGGACATGGCTTTTGCTCTATCGTCCCTTCCGGGAGGCGCCTGACCGCCATCTCGAAAGTCGATGATCATTTATCGAAAAACAATATGTCCTGTCAATGAGCCAATTAAGGCATCTTCGGGGCGGGGAGACTGAGCGATGACATCCATGCCCGCCCTGGTGTGCGAGCGCCTCGCGCCGGACTTTTCCGGCGTCGCGCTGAAATCCGTACCTCTTCCGGCGCCTGGCCCGGGCGAGGTGCGCGTGAAGGTCGAGGCCGCGAGCCTCAACTTCCCCGACCTCCTGATGCTCAAGGGCGAATACCAGTTCAAACCCGAGCCGCCCTTCACCCTCGGGATGGACCTTGCCGGCCTCGTCGACGCGGTCGGCCCCGGCGTGCAGCTAGCGCTTGGCGCCCGCGTCGCCGGCGGCGCCAAGACGGGCGCTTTTGCGGGCTTTGCCATCTGCCCCGCCGCCAATCTTCACCCTATTCCGGAAAACCTCTCCTTCCCGCTCGCGGCCGCCTATCCCGCTGCTTACACGACGGCGCATGTCTCGCTCATCGCACGTGGCCGTTTGCAACCGGGCGAGACGCTGCTCGTGCACGGCGCCTCGGGGGGGGTGGGCATGGCCGCGATGGATGTTGGCCGCCTGCTCGGCGCCCGCGTCATTGCAACCACAGCGTCAGCCGCGAAAGCCGACGCGCTGCGCCGCGCCGGGGCGGATCATGTCATCGTGCTCGGCCTGAAGCCCGGCGACGCCTTCCGCGACCAGGTGAAGGCGCTGACGGACGGCCGCGGCGCTGATGTGATCTTCGACCCAGTCGGCGGCGACGTCTTCGATGAATCGACCCGATGCATCGCCTTCGACGGCCGGTTGCTGGTGATCGGTTTCACCAGCGGCCGCATCGCCACCGTCAGCTCCAACATCCCGCTGATCAAGGGCTTCTCCGTCGTGGGCGTGCGCGCCGGCGAATACGGCCGCCAGTTTCCCGATCGCGGCCGCTTCATCCGCGATGAGATCTGGAATTGGGCGGCCGAAGGAAAAACGAAGCCAACAGTCTTCGCCGAATTGCCGCTGGCGAGCTGGCGTGAAGCGTTCGAATTGATGCGGGATCGGAGACTGGTTGGTAAGGTCGTGCTGCGGCCGTGAGCCTCCGCTTCACTTCCTCCACCCCGCCAAAACGCTCTCGGCCGCCGCATCAAGCTCCGCATCGGTCCACTTGCGGCCCTTCATCTCGGCTTTCAGGAGGTACGCGATCGGCGCCATGAAGAGACTGCCAAGCAGGTCCGGCGGCAGGTTCTTGAAGTCACCCGAAGCGATCCCCGCCTTGCGCAGGTCAACGACCATGCGCGCCACCGCCCGCCCGGCCTCGCCACCCTCGCGCTCGGCCAGCGCCGATTCCGCAAAGCGCTGGCCAAACGCGAATGCATCCTTGTTGGCGCGATAGGCGAGATAGATCGCCTTCCAGGTCCGCTTCAGCCGCTCCGGCGACGCCATCGACGTGTCGAGACCTGCGCCCGCATCAAGGAACACCTCCTGCTTCATCTGCCGGTAGGCTGCGATCAGAAGATCGTCCTTGCTGTCGAAGTGCCGGTAGAGGGTCCCCTCTGCGACGCCCGCCTCCGCGGCAATGGCGGCCGTCGTCGCTGCCGCCATCCCTTCGCGCGCCACGATGCGCGCCGCCGCCTGCATCAGGCGCGCGCGCGTTGCCTGGCCTGCCGTCAGTCCTGCCGTCTGGGTGGTCGCTGTCATCCGACCAAGGCGCCCGCAATGCGCCGGCCTGTCAAGCGTGACGCCGCTGGACTTGGGGCCAGGCCGCGTCAGGCTGCCGGAATGAGCGCAGCGCGATTCCTGGGCATCGACTTTTCTGGCGCTGCGGCGCCGTGGCGGCCCCGCTGTGCGCGACCCACCGTGTGGATTGCATCGCTTGAAGGGCCTCGCCTCACCGAACTCATGCCGGTGCAGGACCTTCCCGGCGCCGGCCCACCCTTCGATCGCCTCGCCACGCTTCTGGCGGAAGGCCGCTACCGGGCCGCCGCCATCGATGCGCCATTCGCTCTTCCCGAACGCCACATGCCGCCAGGCGGCCATGAGCAACTGTTGCAGGACATCACCGGGCTCCCTGCGGCAAGCGATCGGCCCTTCCCGCGCGGCGCCGCCCTCGTGGCCTACGCCAGTCAGCACGCCCCGCTGGCCTCGGCGAAGCCCGCGCGCGAGACCGAGCGCCAGCACGCCGCCACGCGCTCGACCCTGTGGAACGGAGCTCGCCCAGGCGCTCCCTTTGCCGCCGCATGTCTTGCGCTGCTCGCCCGCGCACAGCGCCCCGTCTGGCCATGGAAGGATGCGCCCGGCATGCTGGTGGAGACATTTCCCGCCGCCCAGCTCCGCGCCTGGAGCCTGCCACACACGGGGTACGTGGACGACGGGGCCCGTGCGGTGCGCGCGAGGATCGTCAGACATCTTGAGGAGACGCGGCACATCCTGATCGACACCACCAGCCGCAAGGAGATGCTGCGCTCCGCCGACGCGCTTGATGCGGTTCTCGCCACGTTTGGCGCGCGCGCCGCCGCCAACCGCCAGCTCAAATTCCAGAAACCGCTCAACTGGCGCATCGAAGGCGCCATCGCAATTCACATCTAGATCGAGATCTCACCGCCATCGGACATGTTGACTTCGGATTGACGAGACACGCGCCGTGCCGCAGTGCGCCCGACAGCGATATGGTGCGACGCCGCTTCGTGGGTCAGATGCATCATCCCGCGATTGAACAACGGGTCGTTAGCAACCATCCTGATCAACCCATGACCGGGGACAACCATGACCTTCCACATCCGCAACCTCACGCCCGCCGACTACCCGCAATGGCTCGCGCTCTGGCGCGGCTATCTCGCCTTCTACGAAAGCGACATACCTGAGGCCGTCACGAACCTGACCTGGCAGCGTATCCTCGATCCCGAGGCGCCGATCCACGCCCTCTGCGCGGGGACGCCGGAAGGAAAGCTCATCGGCATCGTCCACTACCTCTTCCATCCCGTCACCTGGGCGGCTGGCCCGCGTTGCTATCTGGAAGATCTCTTCACCGCCCCGGAGGCGCGCAGCCAGGGCGTCGGCCGCGCTCTCATCGAAGCTGTCTACGCCGCCGCCGATACGCGCGGCGCCGACCAGGTCTACTGGCTCACGCAGGACTTCAACGCCACCGCTCGCCGCCTCTACGACCAGGTCGCGACCGCCACCCCATTCATCAAGTACAGGCGCTGAAGCGGCGACCCAGGCTTGCCCAGGGGGCACGCGCCCTGGCGAAGGCTGGGGCCCAGTCCACATGAGAAAATGTGCGCAGCGCGCCGTGGCGCTTATTCGCATCACAAGGCATTGCACCCCAATCTCTGGTCGCGAGTCGCGACCCTGGGTTGCATACCGCCGCGCTTGCGAACCGGCGTCTCTATCCTCGCCTGGGCGACCAGATGTTCTGCATGCGGCACGCCGGCGGCATCGAGGGGCATGGCCGGTCCGGCCTTGGCGCCGCGCACCGGCGCGAGCCCGACCCGTTCGATGACGACAGCGCCCTCGACCTGGGAAGCACCAATCCGATCGCCGACGTCGCCGCCTCGCTGTGCCTCAACCTGACAGCCAGATCTGAGCGCGGCGCAACGCTCCGTCCGGAACGAAAACAGCCCGGTCTTTCGACCGGGCTGCTCCTTCAGTTCGTATCGACTGACCGCGATCAGCGGCCGATCGTGATCTGCACTTCCGCGCGGCGGTTGAGCGGCTCGCGCGTGCCGTCCGGACGCGGCTCGGCCGGTTCGGATTCGCCCTTGGCGGCGGTGCGGATCGAGGCATCGCCGACGCCGGCGGCCACGAGGGCCTGCTTCACGATGTCTGCACGGCGGGCCGACAGACGGTCGTTGTAGGCCGAACCACCCGAGGAGTCGGTGTGTCCCTCGACCGACGTGAGCGTGATGGTGCAACCACCGGCCCGCGCACGGTTAACCGCAGCATTGATCGTGTCGCGGTTGGCCGAGGTGAGGTCGGAACGATCCCACTCGAAATAGACCACGAACGGAGGCTGCTGCTGCGTGCACGCCTGAGCAGCCGAGGTGTCCGCGGTCGTGGGTGGCGGCGGCGGCGGCGGAGGCGGCGGCGGCGGCGGCGGAGGCGGCGGAGGCGGTGGAGGCGGAGGCGGAGGCGGAGGCGGCGCAGGCGGCGGCGGCGCAGCAAACTGCCAGCGCAGCCCAGCCGTCACAGCGTGATCCTGATAGGACGACTCATAGTCGCCATCGACGCCCTGCATCGCAAGATCGGGCGCATCGAGGAAGGTGTAGCCGAGATCAACCGTCAGCTGGTCGCCCAGTTTGACGCCGAAGCCAGCGAGCAGGTTGTAGGCGAACGACGTGTCGTTGTCGTCGAACCCGTTGGCCTGCAGGCCCGACGGAGCGAAGTAGGTCGACGCCACGCGGCTGTCGACGCGGGCAGCGCCGCCGCCGACGCCGAGATACGGCGTGATGTTCGAGCCCTCAACCGGGAAGTCCTTGATGAGGTTCACCATTCCGGTGGTGACCCGGGTCGAGCCGGCGCCAGTCGGACCGACGCGGCCGGGAGGCAGTACGCCCCGGAGGGTGTCCGGCACGTCGAGTTCAACGTTGCGGTAGCCAACCACGCCTTCAACCCGGAAGGTGTTGCCAAAGCCATAGCCGAGGCCAAGCCCGAACACGGGGTCGACTTCGGGGTCGGCGCGGGTATCGAGACCGCCGCTCGGCGCGCCGCCGGCGAAGTCGACATCCTGGATGCCGTCGACGATGGCGCCGACCTTGGCGGTACCATACCAGCCGTCCTGCGCATACGCAGTTGCGCCAGCAGACACCATGGTGGCGGCCGCGGTGGCGCACATAAGTGCTTTTTTCATTACGTTCCCCTTGTCAAAGGCACTACCCCGGCGTCGGAAGACCTCGCCGGGGTGATAACGCGGTCGCCCCGCATGGAAACCGGCCTACACGCTTTTTTTTGGGTTGGCGATATCGCTGGCCTCCCGAAGTGGGGCTGGAACCGCTTTTTCAACCGCTACGGGTCGCCACAGCCACAGGATTTCTGGTCCGCAATGAAGCCTTTAGCGCGCTTTTTGATTCGCCTGACGGGTGAACCGGCATGCTATGGCAGCGTCCGCCGGGGACTGGCTGCGTGCGTTTGAGGGTCCAACCCTGCCGCCGCGAATCCTTGACGGGGTTGGGCGCGGTGTCCCGCAGTCGCGTCGGAGCCCGGTTCCTCAATTGGGCTGGCCAAGCCCTCAAGCAATTGATTAACCGCGACGCCCCAAAAATCCACGCTTTGGGCAGGTGCATTCGACGGGGCAGCGATTCGGTGAGGATCGGAGTCAGGAAACGGGGCACGGCGGCACCCGCAAACCAGCGCGCCTTAGATGCCTCCAGTCGCAGCTCCCAGTTGCGCAGCAGGACTTGGATAGGACTTGCCGTCTCCGTGCTGGTTCTTCTTGCTTTGGGCGCGGCGTGGTCGATTCAAGGCAAGATCGACCACGATTTTGATCGCGCGCTGACAGCATACCGGACCGAGAACAACCAGCGGGCAGAAGTCGCTTCGGCGCTTTTGACCGACAAGCTCGAGCAGATCCGGCAGAACCTGAGAACGATCAGCCTCCTCCCCAGCGTGAGGGAGCTGGACCGGCACGGAACAAACCTCTCCGACCATTCCCTGATCACGATCCAGCAAATCTACAACAACCTGGCGCTGAACGTCGACGTGTCCGAAGTCTACATCGTTTCCATCGACTTCAGCCCCAACGGATTCGATCCGTTCACCGGCAAGCGCGAAGAGCCAACGCTCATGTTCGACGAACTGATCGTCGAAGCAGGCGCGCGCCTAGAAGAAGCCGGAGGCGAGAAGCCGGAGTTTTCAGACCATGAAGAAGTGGAGGCCTACGAATACGCGGTGCTTCGTCGTCAGCTCGACTGGCTTGCCGCCAACTTCCCGAACGCGTCGTCCTCTTCGGGGATCGATCGTCCCATGTTGTCTTCGGAGGAGATCATCACCTGTGACAACACGGTCTACGTTCGCAGCGGCAAAGACGCCGACCGATCCGGCATCATGCTATCCGTGCCCTTTTATGGTCCCAACGGCGCAATAAGGGGAGTTATCTCCGCCATCATTCGCACCGGGGCCCTGGCAAGCTATTTGCCGGACGGCGACAGCGCACTTGTGAACGCTTCTCACAACTTTACCGCTTTCGCCCCCAGCGAAGGCATCGCGCGCCAGTCCGCTGATTACGTGCGGGGCGCCAAAGCCGACCCCAACCTCCTGTATTCCCAGGCCACAAAACTCAAGGTTGGCGACGCGCAAGGCGGCTGGGTTCTCTGGAGCGGACGCCCTAACACCACATTCGAACAGGGTGGAGAAGCACAATCGATCAGGGCCTTCGCCATTATCGCGTACGGGATCCTCGGCGCGGCCATCCTGATGTTGACCGGCGTGTTTGCCGTCATATGGAGGCGCGCGCGCGCGCAACGCCTCAGGCAGGAAAGCCTGCAACGCGAGGTTGAAGAACGGATCGCGCAAGTTGACGCGCTGGAACGCGCAAAAGTGGAGGCGTCGCTTGCACGCGAAAGCGCTGAACGCGCCCTTGTCGCAGCCCAGGTCGCTAGCGAAGCCAAGTCGCAATTCCTCGCAAACATGAGCCACGAGATTCGAACGCCCCTCAACGGCGTACTCGGCATGGCGCAGTCGCTGCAGGCGGATCCACTCACTCCGGATCAACTCGAAAAGATCGACATGATCATCGAGTCGGGCAGGACGCTGACACATGTGCTCAACGATGTCCTCGATCTGTCCAAGATCGAGGCTGGCAAGCTGGAGATTGTTCAGGAAAGTGGAGACTTCGCGAGTGTAGTCGAGCGCACGTGGCAACTGTTCAAGCCGCAGGCCGAAGGCAAAGGCTTGAGATTCCTGCTCAAGATACAGTCCGGTTTTCCAAGCAATCTCGTCTTCGATCCAACCCGCGTCCGGCAATGCGTTTCAAACCTCCTGTCGAACGCAATCAAGTTCACCTCCACCGGTCGAATTCTGGTCGTATTGCGCCACAAACCGCTGGGTGGAGGGCGCCATGTCCTGTCACTGCAGATTTCCGACACGGGAATCGGGATGACAGAGGAAACGATCTCCCGGCTGTTCATGCCGTTTACCCAGGCCGACAATTCCGCAACCCGCGCCTATGGCGGCACTGGCCTCGGCCTCGCGATTTCACGCCGGCTTGCCCGCATGATGGGCGGCGACATCAAGGTACGAAGCGTCCCGGAGGAAGGTTCAACATTTGCGTTGTTGCTGCCGGTGCTGGAGGCGCCAGAGATTGCACAATCCGTGCGATCCGCCCCGGTAATGGCGCCCCAGAACAAGCCGGCGGGTCTGGCCGGCCTCCGGATCCTGCTCACTGACGACAACATCCTCAATCGCCGAGTGGTCAGTCTCTTCCTCATCCCCCACGGATGCCAAATCATCGAAGCGTCCAACGGTCAGGAAGCGCTCGACAAACTTGCCACACAGGAGGTGGATCTCGTGCTGCTGGACGTGCACATGCCCGTCATGGATGGGGTAGAAGCGATCCGGCAGATCCGCGCGAGCCCCCATGCCTGGAGGACACTTCCGGTGATCGCCTTGACCGCCGATGCTATGGCAGGAGATCGCGAGAAGTATCTGGGTCTGGGCATGGACGAGTATGTCGCCAAGCCTGTGGATCGTCAGAAGCTTGTTTCAGCAATCTGCACTCTGCTTGGCAT